>Ga0326727_10000538_pt1 | contig 155896 bp, 117 predicted proteins | sample MB2enrmetagenome_FD_207643 | JGI IMG/M metagenome (GOLD analysis project Ga0326727, IMG submission 207643) | Lab enriched peat soil microbial communities from McLean, Ithaca, NY, United States - MB29MY | ecosystem: Environmental > Terrestrial > Soil > Wetlands > Peat | place: USA: New York...
CATCAAACGCCGCCACAAGCGTTACTCGTTGATGACCCGGCCCCGCAATTACTGGAAAGCCCACCTGCGCTCTCGCAAAACCACCAAAAACCAAAGCGCTTAACTACGCGCCATTCGAGGCTACCCTCAGGCTACCCTCAGGCTACCCTGAGGCTACCCTGAGGCTCCCGGGAGGGTCTGGTGCAGGTTTGGAGAGGTCCAGGATGGGAGGAACCGGGGGCCGGAGGCTCGGCTCTTTGGGGTGCCAGACTGGGTTCGGATGGGTCGCCGAGACGCCCAAGGGCGAGCGCCGGGGCAGACCCTTCAGATGACCCTGAATGTGAAAACCTGTTCCACTGGAAACAGCGAAGAACCCTTTCAATGCCAGCTTCACGCCTCAGGCCTCACGTTTCGCATACTTGAGCTCGCGGATGTCCAGCGTGCCCGCCTTCGTCTCGAAGAACGGCTTGCCCTTGCGCACGCCGACCGTGCCGTAGCCGGTCGCGGTGGAGAAGAAGCACCGGAAGTCGCCTTTGATGCTGGGTTCGAGGTAAAGGACCTTTTCCACGGCGTCATAGCGCGCGCCGCTCAGCCCGAACAGGAGCGCGTACGAGGACATGGCCCGCGCATACCAGTGGCCGCACTCGTATTCGTTGAAGGGATTGCGGACGCGTCTGTCGTAGCGGTCCCGGCACGTGCGCACGACGTCGAGCCCTTTGCCGATGATCACCGCGGCCTGCAACGCGCCCAGGTAGAAACTCGTGCACATGCCGTCCGGCCCCCAGAACTCGATGTCGTAAGTGTTGTGATGCGGCTCCTCCACCACGCCCTTGTGCCCCGGGTCCCACGTCTCGATTCAGTAATCCAGGCTGCGTTTGACCTTCGGCCACAGCCCGCGCAGCCATTCGGTGTCGCCGCTGATGCGCCACTCGCGGAATACCTTCATGATCCCGCCAAGCTGCCCGTCGGCGGCGGCGTGGAAGTCGTGTTCCACTGGCCTGATGGGCAGCCCGCTGCGGAATTGCTGGTGCCCGGCTTCGTTCTGCGACGGGCCGAACTCGGTCTCACGCAAGCTGCGCTCGAACGGGCTCCAGCCAGTGATCTCGACGCTCAGTGGAAGCTGCGGATCACCGAGCGTTACGACGCCGAAAGGGAAGCGGGTCTTGAAGGTGGCGTTGGCGAACCGGGGCAGGCCGTAAGTGGATCCGCCCGAGCCGTTGCCGGTGCCGGGCGAGCCAAAGAGCTTCCGGGATGGCACCGGACCTGCGTAAAGACCACACCGGACTCAAGCAGGTTTTGCCGGCACTGGCAAAGGTGCCTACAGCCCCGCCTTGGCTTGTTACTTGCTCTCCTCTGGCCTGTGCGTTACCAATCTCAGTGTGATTCTAATGCCCTTTGCTTGCGGACGCGGCAGCCCCGCCGCCCGGGCGCTGGCTCCCCTGCGCTGCTCCTGCCGTGCGAGGGCTGCCGGGCAGAGATGAGCGCCTCCTCTCCTCGTTAACTCAGCCCGATCATGAAGTCCGAAAACGGAGTCTTCCAAACCACTGTCCCCCGGCCCACGGTGGAAGTGCTCCTGCCCGATGGGCGCATCCTCTGCGGCCCGCGCAACCGGCCCCTCGCTTCGTTCCTCAATAAGCTGCCGGAATGGACCTCCCACGACCCTATTATGGGCGCGGTCGTCAACGGCGAGCTGCGCGAGCTGACGCGTCCTGTGGAATTGGATTCGCGCGTCCGCCTGGTCCGCATGTCCGACCCCGACGGCTCGGGCATTTACCGCCGCTCGATCACCTTCCTGCTCGAAGCCGCCTTCGAGGACACCTTTCCTGCCGCGGACATTTCCGTTGACCACTCCCTCTCCTCGGGCGGCTTCTATTGCTCGGTCATCAACCGCGCGCCGCTCTCCAAGGAGGAACTGGCGGCGGTCGAGGCGCGCATGAAAGAGTTGGTCAAGGCTGACCTGCCGTTCGAGCGCCAGGTAGTGCCGCTGCAAGACGCTATCAGCTACTTCCAATCGAAAGGGCAGCACGAGAAGGTCCAACTGCTTAAATTCCGCACCAAGGGCACCTTGGTGCTCTACAAACTCGGCGACCGTTGCGATTACCACCACGGCTTCATGGTGCCCTCTACCGGCTACCTGCATTGGTTTGCCCTCACACCTATGAACGGCGGTTTTGCCCTCCGTTTCCCGCGCCGCCGCGCCCCAAACGAGTTGCCGCCGCTCGCCGACTCCAAGAAGCTCTTGGCCACGTTCCGCCAGTACAACGATTGGCTGGTCCGACTCGGCATCAAGAGCGTCGGCGCCTTGAACTCCGCCATCGAGGCCAAGCGCGCCAGCGAACTCATTCTGATCTCCGAGGCGCTCCACGAGCACCGCATCGCCGAGCTCGCCCGCTTCGTCATGCAACGCTCGAAGGAAGCCCGCATCGTGCTCGTGGCCGGGCCGTCGTCTTCCGGCAAAACCACTTTCTCCAAGCGCCTCACCGTCCAGCTCCTGGCCCAGGGCATCTCGCCCTTCCCGCTCGAACTGGACAACTACTTCCTGGACCGCGAACACACTCCCAAGGATGAGAACGGACAACTCGAGTTTGAATCCCTCGGTGCCCTGGATACCGCCCGCCTGCAGGCCGACCTCCAGCGGTTGATCGCGGGAGACGAAGTCCAGTTGCCCAAGTTCAACTTCCCCCTGGGCCGCAGCGAGCCGGGCGAGGTGGTGAAGCTGGACAAAGACCAACTGGTCATTCTGGAAGGCATCCACGGCCTGAACCCGCTCCTGCTGCCCGGCCTGTCCGGCCGCGAGACCACGCGCATCTACGTCTCCTGCCTCACCCAGTTGAACCTCGACCGCCATAACCGCATTTCCACCACCGACACCCGCCTGCTGCGCCGCATTATCCGTGACGCCCGCGACCGCGGCTACACCGCCCAGCAGACCATCAATCACTGGGACGCGGTCGGGCGCGGTGAGAAGAAGCACATCTTCCCCTACCAGGAGAATGCGGACGAGATGTTCAACTCCGCCCTGGTCTATGAACTCTCGGCCATCCGCATGTTGGCCGAGCCCCTGCTGCGCCAGGTGATCTTCGGCACGCCCGAATACATCGAGGCCAAGCGCCTGCTCGCCTTCCTCCAGTGGTTCCTGCCCATCGGCGAGGACCTTATCCCTGACAACTCGATCCTGCGTGAGTTCATCGGCGGCTCGATCCTCAAAGGCTTTACCCTCTGGCAGAACGGCAAGCACAGCACAGACTACGGGTCAACCGGCGTGCTCTCCGAGCTGAACTGCTGATTCCTGTTACCGGCGCGACTGCCAGGTGCCGGCCGCACTCGCCGCTGCAGCACTCGGAATGCGGCTGGCCCCCGCCGCTCCCACTGGCTATTCTTGCGGGAACATACAAAAGCGCGCGGTCCCGGTGTTTATTGAGTGAATCACTTAGCACCTTCGATACATGAAGCGCCCGTGATAGACAACGTGATGTCCGGATCTAAGTCCAATGGCCCGTAACTATCACTTCCGGCTCCCGGCACTCCAGCGCCTGGTCCTTCCGCCGCTCGTCGAGCGCGAGTTGCGCGCCGGCGCGCGGCGGCCGCTGTTCTTCTGGTTGCGGGGGTTGCTAGCGCTCGCCGCGGGTTTCCAGGGCTACGAACTGCTTGGCCGCTTCGTCATGGGCCCGCCTCCGTCCCCGGGCATGCCCTGGGTGGCGCCATCAGGCACCTTCATAAACGGCGCGACTCTGCTCCATCAAATGGCGTGGCTGTTGTTCCTGGCCACCCTGCTGATGACCCTGGTAAGCGCCGACAGCATCACCCGCGAGCGGCGCGAGGGGACGCTCGGCCTGCTGCTGCTGACCGACTTGACCCCGCGCGAGATTGTCTGGGGGAAAATGCTCTCGTGCGGCCTCACCACCTTCCTTGTGCTACTCGGATCACTGCCGGCGCTCATGTTTCCGGTGCTGGCGGGCGGCGTGACCGGCAGCGAAGCCGCGCTGACCGGGCTCGGCCTGCTGACTACGCTCTTTGTTGTTCTCGCGGCGGGCTTATGGATGTCCACGGTGTTTCGTGAGCGGCGTTACGCCGTGCCCGCGGCGCTGGGATTGGTAGCCGCCCTCGCCTTCGGCCCGGAGGTTCTGGGCGGCTCCTATTTTGGCTTGGGCGCAGTGCCCTTCTTTCGCCTCTTCGGCCTGGCCGGGTGGATGACTGCGGCGCACATGCCGGGTCCGTTCAAACTGGTGTTTGGAGTTTGGTTCATGGCAATCAACGTCCTGGGGTGGTTCTTTCTGTGGCGCGCGGGCGTTACCCTCACGGCCAACTGGCAGGACCAGCCGCACAAGCAAGTCCGCGAACCGGAATCAGCCGAGGCATGGCCAACGCCGACGCCGACATCACCGCCGCTGGAAAGACCCCCGCCTGCGCCCGAACCTGCAACCGCACTGGCGCGCGCTTCGTGGCTGACCGACCCGCGGCCCTGGGACGACGACCCCATCCGTTGGCGCGTCGAGCGGCTGGGCTCGGTAGAAGGATTGCTCTGGCTGGCGGTGGCTCTGAACTTCCTCGCCCAATTCGGCACGCTGGGTTCGATCCTCAACTTCGGCGCCGGGCCCGCGGACACCTGGGGGCTGGTTTCGTTTGTTGGCATGGCGGTGATCTTCTTTTCCGGCGGGCTGATCGCGTGGGCCGGCGCTCGCTTCTTCCAGGACACCCGGCGGCACCAGGATCTCGAACTGCTGCTCACGACCCCCCTGGGCAGCCGCCAAATCCTGGGCGGCCAATGGTGTGTGCTGCGCCGGGCGCTCGCCTGGCCACTCGGCGTGGTGTTGGTGGTCGCCCTGCCCGCGGGCATCTCCCTCCTCCATGACTTCTTCAACGGCTACCACCGGGAGGTCTGGACCCTCCTGCAGCCGTTCCTGATCGCCGTGAACCTCGTCCTCGAAGCCGTGGCCCTCTGCTGGGTCGGCATACGGTTCGGGCTCCGCGGGCGCAACGCGATTACCGCCGTGGTGGGGACCGTGGCGCTGGTACAACTAATCCCGCTGGTGCTGTCCGTGGCCCTGATGTGGGGCTGGACCTGGCTGCCGACCCACTCGGCGTCCCTGGCCGTGTCGCGGGGCAGGATGCCACCCGTTATCCTGGCCCTGTTGTTCTTCGTGGCCAAGAATGTGGCCCTCATCCTGTGGGCGCGATTCCGCCTGCGCCGCGAATTGCGGCTGGGGCGACGGACCGCACGGCTGGACGCCTCCGCCAGCCGCCTGGTCCTGCAGCGCGCCTGACCCGCCCTACGGAAAGGCGAGACAATCCTGCGCGGGACTTCGCCCCCTACCACTGAATCCGGTAGGGACGCGTTCCACCGCGTCCCCATTCCTCCGAGATAACAGGGACGCGGTGGAACGCGTCCCTACCAGGCTCACCGAAAGGGACAGTCGCCTTCGGCGGATGCAATCGGCGCCCCCTTCACTTCTCCCGGATATACTCGTAAACATTCAGGTAATGCCCGCCCGGATGGTTCCAGGAATAATCGTAGCGCATGCCGTTGGTGATGAGTTCGCGGAAGTATTGGGGGTAAGAATACCACATGCCGATGGCGCGATGCAGCGCTGACTCGATGCCCGGCGCGTTGAAGTCGTTGAAGACATAGCCGTTGCGCTCGTGGTAGGGCCGCTCCGCGTAGTTGGCGTCGAACACGGTATCCGCCAGGCCGCCCGTCGCGCGCACAACGGGCACCGTGCCATATTTCAGCGCGATCATCTGCGTCAGGCCGCACGGCTCGAATAGGCTGGGCACTACGATCATCTCCGCCCCGGCATAGACCAGGTGGGAAAGTTCTTCGTTGAAGCTCAGCTCGAGGTGACAGTCAGGGTTGTCGTTGTAATGCTGCTTGAGGCACCAGAAATGATGCCCGATGCGGCCATCCGGACTGGTTCCCAGGAGCACGAATTGGCAGCCGTGCTGCAAGCAGTAATGGATGGCGTGGGTGATGAGCGCCACGCCCTTCTGCTCATCCAGCCGGCCGACGTAGCAGACGATGGGCTTGAGCGAATCCCTCAGCCAGAACCGCTGCCGCAACGCCCTTTTGTTCTCGTATTTGTCGTGGAGCGTGTTGAGACCGTATTGGCGCGGGATGTGGCGATCAATCTCCGGGTTCCAGACTTCGTAGTCAATGCCATTCAGGATGCCGCCGACCTTGGCGCGATGGATCTGGAGGGTGTGGCCCAGCCCAAAGTTCTGGGCCGTGTTCATGATCTCCCAGGCGTAATGGGGCGAAACCGTTGTGACGAAGTTGGAATAGACAATCCCCCCTTTCATCAGGTTGAGGGCCGCGTGGTTGAAATTGTCCTGGAGGCGGTCCTGGTGAAAGAAGTAGGCATGTCGGTTGAGCCCGGTCGCGCGCAGGGTGTGCTCCCGGGTGACGCCCTGGTGCTGAAGGTTATGCAGCGTGTAACACACCCGCGGATGAGTCATGCCCAGGTGCTTGTACATCTCGTAGAGCAACACCGGCACCAGGCCGGTCTGCCAGTCGTGGCAGTGAATGATGTCCGGGTGCTTGTGGCTCTTGAGCAGGAACTCCAGCGCGGCCCGGCTGAAGAATGCGAACCGCAGGTCGTCATCCACCTGCCCGTAGAACGTGCGGCGGTGGAAGAAGTTCTGGTCGGAATGCGGCTCGACGAAGAAACACTTGCGGCCGTGCACGAAGCCGAAATAGACGCTGCAATGGACCGCGCGGTCATACCACGGCACCCAGAGATCCTTTAAACAGAGCTGCAAGTCGAGAATCTGGTCATACCGCAGGCAGTCATATTTGGGCAGGATGATCTCCACCGTGTTCCCGCGGATCTCCAGTTCCCGGCTCAGGCCGAACACCACGTCGCCCAGCCCGCCGACCTTGGCCACGGGCGCGCACTCTGACGCAATCATTACAATATACATAGTCGGTCCTTCTACACCTTGCGCAGTTGATTCATGGCCGTGTCCAGCAGGTAATAAACCTGTTCAAGGTCATCGAATGAACGATGCACCCACCGGCTGCCCCAATAGAAGTTGCAACTGGTCTCGGCCACCAGCAGATGATCGAACGCGCGCATGACCAGATGTCGAACCTCCTCCGGGTTGGCCAGCCCGCCCTGGCCTTGGTCGAAACTCCGCTTCACTTGCCAGTAATACTCACTAGCGCGCCGCACCTCATCCCACCCCTTTTTCTGCAAGAGCGACCCGGTCCACTGCGTAAAGTCGGCGCCCCAGTGGTGCTCGGTGTTCCACGCGCCCGGGTGCACTTCTACCTCCTCCGTGGGCGGGTACTTCTCCAGGTATTGGCTGATGTGGATGGGCGTAAACCCAAGCGTTCCCGCTCGGAACCGATCCAGGATGGGCCGGTAGAAGAAGCCCCAGAAACCGCTCTCGACCTTCGTCGTGCGGAACCAGCCGCCATTCTCGCCGTCCGTCCAGGTGGTCACTAGCGCGGGGAAATCGCAGTGCTTGGTCCGCTCATACACCTCGTGCTGGAACCAGCCTGGGTCCAGGCCCGAGAGTTGGGCATTAGACAACTCCCGGTCGCGGGGCACCACTATGATTTCTGCCCCGTCGTAACGCGCCCGGTAAGGCCGATAGCGCGGTTCTTCCCAACGCATCTCGCGCTTGGGCTTGATGTAAATGGAATCCACCAGCACGTATCTGTAGCCGTGCCGTTTCAGCAGCGGGATCATCTCCATGCAAAAGCCCATCTCCGGCGGCCAGAATCCCGAAAAGCTCTCCCGCCCCAACAGATGCCGCCCCAGCCCCAGCCACCATTCCGTCTGGGCATCCCAGTCGGCCGGCGGGACCAGCGGATACACTGGGTGATAGAGCCCGCTGCCGAGGAATTCGATCTGCGAGCGGCGATACCGGTTCAGGAAATCCTCGATGTTCACCACGTCCCCGAACGTCTGCCGCACCCCCGGGTCTTCGAGTTGCTTGAGGAGCGTGCCCGAGAAGCTCAGGTGCAACCGTGCCACGTCTTCGTAGCCCTCCAGCATCCGCGTGGGCCGGTCGTAGCACCACAGAATCTGCCGCGCCTCCCAACTCTCGCCCGAGTTGTGCAGCGCCACCAGGTTTCCCAGCGGCTGATGCATGTGCAGCCCTAGCGCATGATATACGTCTGCCATAAAGAATGCCCGTGATAATTCCGTCAAAGCTACTAGCTCAACCCTGAACTTCAAGCCCCGAGCGCACCGGCCCACAAAGTAGTGTAGGCGTCTCGCCTGCAGGTTCCGGCAGCGTCCCGCTGCCAGGATCGCGTGGCGGGACGCCCATCAAACTCGCAGGCGAGACGCCTGCGCTACACCTTGCCAGTGAGCCGGGCACATCGGCCGCAAATCAGAGTCTCCTTGCGTCGTCTCCTGCGGTTGCTTGAAGCCAGCCGGCGCCCGCAGGCGAGGCGCGCCGCCCGCGGCGTTGTGCTCTGGGACCTGATGTGGGCTATGACTTGGGGGTTTGCTGGCCAACTAAATCGCGCAAGCGTGCTAGGGCGGCATCCGCTTCGCAGCCTTTTGCGGCGATGAAGTCGAGCAACCGGGCCGGGGTGCGGGTGTCTTCCTCTGAGGCGCGGTTGGGATTGACAGCCTTCAGGTCGTAAACGGCGTTCTCGATGGACTCGGCCTCGGCGAGCGACGCGCGGGCGGCGCGCTCGACGTTCTTGCACTCCTCCTCCAGCGCGGCGAGTTGCGACTCGCTGAGGGTCTTGGCCTTCTTTTTCTCTTTGATGGCGTCGTCAAGCTGCTTGGCCTGAGCGTCCAGGACGGCGGCCTGGTCGCGGTGGGGGCGCGCTTCCTCCAGGGCCTTTTGCAGGCGCGCGGCAAAGTCGAGGGTCCAGCTTCGAGGGCTGTCGGCCCGTTGCGGGAGGAGTTTGAAGAAATCGTCAAAATGGGCCTGGGTGAGCGGGGTTTTCTTGCCAACCTTTACGTCCGAGAGGTCGTAGTACCATACGCGCTCGGTCTGCTCGCCTTTGGTGAAGAAAACGAGGTTGGTTTTGACGCCCGCGCCAGCGGAAGAAAAGACACCGCCAGGGAGACTGACAATGCAGTCAACACTGCACTCCTCAAGGAGTTTGCGCTTGGTTTGGACAAAGGCGATTTCGTTTGTACGGAACAGGACGCCTTCGTCCAGAACGATGCCGCACTTGCTGTCCTTTTTCATGCTCTTGAGGACGTGCTGGAGGAAGAGGACCTGGGTCGCACCGGTCTTGTACTCAAACCGTGTTTGGGCTTCTTTGCCCTCCTTGCCGCCAAACGGCGGGTTCATGAGGACGTAATCAAAGAACTGGGGCGCGCCCTGGAAAAGGTCGTCATAGGTGGCGACGCCCGAGAGGGTGTTGCCGTGCCAGAGGTGGGGCTCGTCCACGCCGTGCAGGATGAGGTTGGCCAGGGCGATGGGGTAGATGGTGTCATCCTTCTCGCGGCCGTAGAACGTATGGCGCTTGAGAATTTCGAGCAGGGGGCCGGTGAGTATGCCGGCGCGCTCCGCCTTCTCCTTCATGTACTCGTAGGACTGGGCGCCGAAGCCGCAGGTGCCGCTGCCGGGATCGTAAACGGTCTTGCCCGGCTGGGGGTCCACGACCCGGACCATCACGCGGATGATTTCGCGCGGGGTGAAGAACTGGCCGCCGTCATTGCCCTTCTCGCCCATTTTGAGCAGCAATCCCTCATAGACCTGTGACAGGGTGAATACGTGCGTGGTATCCACCGCCGCGTTGGTGATTTCGTGGACCTTGTCCAGGACATCGAGGAAGTTCTTCTCCGAGTCAATGCGGCTGCGCTCGACACCGGCCATGACCTGGCTGATGACCTTCTGGCGGGGCGTGGCGCCGCGCCTGTCCTTGAAGCCTTTCAGGTAGGGCAGCAGCTCCTCATGCACGAACTTCCAGACGCTGGCCTTGGTGTCCTGGCGCAACGCGCAACCCGGGGCGGCCCAATCACGCCAGCGGTAGGGCTTCTTGATGGTGGGCGCGAAGGGGATGCCGAGGGCTTCGGCTTCGTCGGCCTCTTGCGTCTCGCGCTCGTCGAGAATACGGAGGAAGAGAATCCAAGTGAGTTCCGGGACGTACTTCATGGCGCCGGCGCAGTTGGACCGGCGCATGATGTCGCAAATGGACTTGATGGCTGAGTTGACCTACTGCTGCGTGGCGTGGCGCTTGCCGTTGGTGTTGCCGTTTGCTTTATCGGTCTTTTTGGGCATGGGGGAATCAGGAATTGCAGGTTTCAGAGTTCAAAGTATCGAAGAGGCAGAAGACGGCACTTGCCTTTCCGCCTCATTTGGCGTATTCCCTGTCTGGGACTGAGAACGCTCGGTCGGCAGGCGTCTTCAGGCAGCTCATGGCAGACGCCTGCTTTCGGTCGGTTTTGACTTGAACAGCAGCCGAGTTCTTGACGCTCATGACCACGACCGCAGACGCCCGAATTAAGAAAGCGGGGTTTTACGAGCCCCAGCGCAATCTCCCGCAGTTTGAGCCGCGGAGGGGAGCTGAGAGGCGTCTGGTCCTGCAGTTTGCGAAGGCATACAGGACGAAGTTCTTCTCTTTGCACCGCCCAAGCGCGAACGACTCGATTGCCATCGCACGCGAGATTCCGGCTAACGGTTACGGAATCGCCGACGTGGTGGCTGTCACCTGGCGATCCCGCCAGCCGGGCGAAAGCGTAAAGGCACAGGCCCCTGCGGAATTTATGGCGCGCGTGAAGCCGACAGTCAGAGCCTTCGAGGTGAAACTTGAAGACTGGCGCAAGGCGCTGAGGCAGGCCAGCCGGTACCGCTTTTTTGCTCACGTCCCCATCGCAGTATTGCCCGCCGACAAGAGCGGCCCAGGGCTGCGGAATTTGGCGATATTCCGTGCTCTGGGAGTTGGCCTTTGGACGTACGATGCTGACACTGATCGCATAGTACTCCACTACACGCCGCGGCGCTCCAGTCCCCACGATACGCGCCAGCATTTCCGGGCACTGCGTGTCGTGGCCAAGGCTACTAAAGCTCTGCCAGTCGCTTAAACGCATCGATCGCACCGTCTAGTTGATCCAGATACTCCGTGGTGATTTCATATCCCGCCGTCACGCCGTAACTCCTTAACTGCGTATAAGCCACGCCCGCCTGGGTCACTCGCTCCCGAAGAGCAGCTAAGTCATTTTCCACATTTCCGCTCACGGCCTCCTGAGTGAGTGATGTCAAAGCTTCCCACATTTGCAGGGCCTCCTCTGTCCGGCCTGGGCTGCCGTTATCATAAACGCCATCGTAGGATAGGCGATTGACGATTCCAGGCACGAGCACACCGTAATCGTACCGCTCAGTTATCTTGATGTGATTCAGCAACAGCTTGCTGAGGTACCGGATCGTGGGCAACTGCCCACCCCCGGACTCGGGTTTTACGTAGCGCCCCATCGAGAACACCCTGAGGTTGGACCACCAGCCCGTGGAGCAGGCCTGGCCTCCAGCGGCTGCCAGAAAAGGCGTTAGTACATCGGTGAACCCATTCACAACGCGGAAACCATTCAGAGAAAGGATGAAATTGAGGAGCATCCAGCCTCCAATGACGTTGGCATCCATGACTTCCGATTGCGCCAAATCAGACCGCTCGGCAAGCGGTCCGCCGCCAATGAGGACGTAAAACCCATCCGGTGGGTTCTCCAAACCGGTGAGATCATTGAGGAACGAGCGGAAGTCTTCCGGGCTGAGAAGAGCCCGCCGGTCCACGGCCAGCGTGGCATACACTAGCTTGCGGCTGCCGGCGAAGATGGGCTTGGTTTGCTCGATGAAGTTAAGAGCAATCCCCGCTTCCATGGAGTCGAAGGACTGCGGGATATAAACGTTAGGCGCAATGTGCGCGGAGACGTCGAATCCGCTGACGGCCTCACGGGCGCTTTTTAAGACGCGCTCAACAGCCTCCGTCTTGACCAGATCTCGTCGCCGTTGCGCCCTGAAATAAGGCCATCCCTCCAGATTCCCGAGCTGGCAGTTTGGGGTGCCGATAAGTCTCGTCGCGTAGAACTCCGGATCAAGGAGGATTTCTGCGTCGGCGCCGACGAGACGCGCCTCGCTGATGAGAGTCCGTGCCTTTTCGGGGCTCGCGCAACGCGCGCTGAAAATGACCCCGCTGATCACGTTCTCTTTCAAGCCGCGCGTGATCTTGTCGGTTGGCTGGTGCCCATGCTGTGCCAGTACTGTCATGTGAGTCCTTCCAATTCGTCTAGGAGTGCCTGCGGATTGCGATATCTCAGTGCTTGCCGCTTCTTGATGCAGCGGTCAATGGCCTGGCAGAGCCGCTCGGGCAGCTCCGGGCGCAAATCGCGCAACTTCGACGGCGGTTGGCGCAAAATCCGATAGATCGTCGTCCCAACATCCTCGCCGCGCCGGGCCAGTGGATGCACCCCGGCCGCGTATTCGAATAATGTTACGCCGACGGAGTAAACATCCGATCGAATGTCCAGCGCATCCCTGTAGTCCGGCCGGAACAGCTCGGGCGCCATATAGAGCAAGGTTCCCGGAGGACCGCCACCGCGCGCGGTCAGCTCTGTACCATGCAGCTTGAAGGCAATGCCCAGGTCCAGCAGCACGAAGGGCCTCCGGGGGGCCGCCAGGGCGATCACATTTGCAGGCTTTATGTCTCGGTGGATATGCCCGATTCTCTCAATTTCACGTAGCGCCTTCAAGAGGCAGCGCGCGAGCACGAGGACCTCGGCGGTATCCGGCCGGTGCCCGCCTTCGATCCGTGATTTCAGTGACGTCCCGGCCAAGAACTCCTCGCTGTAAATCAGGTAGTCCCGGCCGCCGATGGCTACTGCTTGCAGCTCCAATGAACCCAGCGAAACCAGGCACTTCGTCCGGCACAGCCGGAGCGCGTCAATCTCGCGCTTCACTCTCGCCACAATTTCCTCCCGAGAACTGTCCTCCTCGGCCTCGGGCGGGATGTAAATCACTTTCACAGCCTCGCTGCGGTCTCCAACACTCGCCTTGAAGACCGCCTTGAATCCTCCCGCCGCGACGAACTCCAACCCTCGCAGGTCGGGCCGAGCACGTCCAAGGTCTTCTATGTTCGGTACATATTCCATAAACGGGCGAGTCCCGTGATGAGGCATTCGAGCCGGGTTGTCAACTGGCGAGCCTCTTTGGCGCAGGCTTTGCAAACGGGGACAAATTCCAGTCGAGTGGTGTTGTCGTTGTGGACTTTCATTTTAGAGTCTGCCGGCGAAGGCCTCGCGCAGGAGGGCGGCGGGGAGGTGGTCGAGGGCAGCGAGCTTTTCCGCTAGCCGCGCCTTCGCCTGTGTGATGGCGGCCAGTTGGCTGTCGGCTGCATGTTGGTGCTTCCACTCGGGAAGGAGGAGCGTTGCGGGTGCGAGGCGCTTAAACATCAGCGCTCCCTGACTGCACCGCGAGTCATGGATTTGATGAATTCGGCGCCGTAGCGCGAGCGGAACCAGTAATAGAACCACCTGGCGCTGAGCCGGCCTGGGACGGCGGTCATGACAACGTAGTCGGGACTGGTGATGCCGGGCTTTTCTCCTTCGCCCAGCATGGCGATTGAGCCGAGCAGGATGCGCATCGGGTTGTAGAAGATGGTGCCGGGGTGAACGGGCTTGTAGCGCCCAGGGTTCTTGCCAACCGACTCCTTCGCCGGTGCCAGGCCCTCGCGAGTTGCGCCAAGGACGGGGTAGTCGAGCCAGCCGTCACCGATGCCTTCGGTCACCTCGTGCAGGCAGTCGGCGAAACGAGAGGGTTGCGCGTTGCCGTTGATAACGGAGTTGCGGATAACGGCGTGGGTCAGCGTGTCGAGCGCTTCACTCTGGGCCTACATGGCGGCGCGGGCTTCGCTCGCGGCGGCAAGTTGCTGGCGCAATTGCTTTGCCATGCGGCTTTGATCCAGGAGTGGCGGCAAGGGTAAAGCGAAATTGCGGTAGTCGCACCACTTGATGTTAGGGTAAGTGGAAGCGCCGACGATTCCACGGATGAACTTCCTGGCTGCTGGAGAATTTAGCAGGAGCCAGAGCAGGAAGGGGTCGGCCTTCTCGCGATCCACGGTCAAGCGGATCATGAAGTTGGAGCAGGCAATTTTGCCGGCTAGGTCGGGAGCGCAGATGGCCGCCTTCCCAGAGCGGATACTTGCAGCCGATCCACTCGATTTTACTACGAGGAGGTCTCCTTCTTCCGCGATCCCGTCAAACTCACGGGGGGTAAGATGGCGGGTGGTCGCTCCCGCCAGGTCTAAATTGCCTTCGTTCGTGACGTTGCCGACGCCAAGGACAAGCACCGGTTTCGTATTCTCGTTGGGTTCATCCGCTCCCCAGTAACCGATGTGGGGAGAGACGAGTTCCTCAAGCCTTGCGAGCGGCCAGCCTGACGGCGGGTTGGCATGTGCTGGGACCGATGACGGGGCTTGGTCTAGGCCTTGGGGGGCGGGCCTCATGCCGCGAATAGGGTTTCCTTGGTCAAGCGCAACAACTCAGCCGGTTGACCGCCCTGGCGGAGCGTGGCGAGCGCGTTGGGCTCGCCGATGGTGCTCCAGAGTTGGCCGGTTTCGAGGGCACCCGTGCCGGCCTTCTCGAACTGCTGGACGATCTTGCGAATGACCTTGGCTGTGGGCTGGGGGAGCTGGATGAGCCAGGCTGGGCCGGTGTCGCCGAATTGGGCGGCGCGTTGGGCGCGGGTGAGCGGCTGCACGCCGTAGGCGAGCGCCGCGAGGATGTCGAACTCGTCAAACGCTTCCATGCCCGCGCCTTCGCTAACGACTTCGGGCAGAAGGTTCTTGTCGCGGAGCTCTTTCAGCATTTGCTCTCGCTGGAGCGGATTCAGCCACCTTGCACGGAAATCGGCGAGCGTCGGCACGGAGGCAATCAGTTGTTTCGTCAGCTCGTCCCGGTACTCCTGGGCCGTTACCCGCTGCAAGCGCCCGTCCCTGGTGAGCAGGTTGTAGTTGCCTACGGGTTTAAGCTCGATGCCGACCCCTTTGACGCGGACTTTTTGGACCGGCGGTCCGTCGGGTGGCGGGGGCTTCGGCGGGCCGGGCTCCGGCGGTGGCGGCGTGACGAATTCCTCGCCGAAAAGGGCGGTCGCGCCGGTGTAGTCGAAGATGCGGAACATGAGCTTGCCGCTCTCCCGGTCAATGCGGGTCCCACGGCCAATCATCTGGTGAAAGAGCAGCGGGGACTGGACGTAGCGGAAGAAAACGATGTTGCGGACCCGCGGCACGTTTACGCCGGTCGTGAGGAGGTCTTTGGTGGTGGCGATGATGTGCGATTTGGCGCGGCCCCGGAAATCAGGAATGAGGGCCTGGCCATTGACGGAGGACATGCACTTGAAGGCGTAATTCTGAATACGCTTTTGGCCGTTGGCTTTGGCCCAGGCGCTGTAGAGGCCGTTCAAGGCGTTGGCTATGAGGTCGGCGTGATGGTCGCTGGCGCAAAAGACGATGGTTTTTTGGAGTGGGGTGCCTTCGCCCGTGGCGAGGATGCGCTCGAAGAGATGGGCGGACATGGCCTTGAGGCGGTCCGGCATGACAAGTTTGCCTTCGAGCGTGGACCCATCGTTGAACACGGGCACGGCGTCGGGGGTGAGGGTTTGCCCAGTGTAAAGGTCGGTGAGTTTCTTGGCCGCTACGTCGGCGCGGAGCACGCCGCGAATGCGCTCGGGGTCAATTCGCCGTCATGGTGGATGTCGTATTGCTCGATCTCGCACGGCGCGAGGTAGCCGTCCGCAACACCCTGCTGGTAGGTGTATTCGTAAACGGGCTCGCCGAAGTACTTCAGGTTGTCCGCCAGCAAGCGCCGGTCTTCCTGGATTTGTTTGCCGAGCTCGCCCGTCTTCACTTCCGGCAGCTTGAGCTGGCGCGGTGTGGCCGTGAGGCCGATTTGAATCGCCTGGCTGTTCTTCTCCAGGATGACGAACCATTTGCCCCAAGCCGAGCGATGGCACTCGTCAATGACGATGACATCGAAGTAGCCGGGCGGGTAATGCTTAAGGAAGAACGTCGCGTCAATGGGGGGTGAATCGGGCTCGGCGATGTCGTCCTCTTCAGTAACCTGGTGGAAAGGTGAGGTGCGTTTCTTGTGATCGAGCGTCTGATACGTTGCGATGAGCACTTTCGCATTCTTCTGCGGGTTGCGGGTGTCGATTTCCGCGGCGTCAGTCCCGAACGCCGCTTGGAAGTCGCCGAGGCCGTTATCGCGAAGCTCGGTTCGGTCGCAGACAAACAACGCCTTGCCCATGAGGCCGGCATCGCAAATCTGGCGGAGCAAGCCGGCGGCCATGCGTGTTTTGCCGCCGCCGGTGGCCACCGGCAGAAGGGCGCGGGCAGGTTTGTGATCTTGCGCCGCGCGAATGATCTGCTCGAAGGTGGCGCGCATTCCGGCGTCCTGGTAGTAGCGGAAATAGTCCAGGCCCTGCTGGTAAGGGATTTCGAGCAGTTTGAAGGCTGGCGTCTTCGGATTGAGTCCCCGAACCGCAAGGTAGCGCTGAACCAGTTCCTCGGGTGTGGGAAACTCTGTGAGCGGCTTTGGGTCCGAGGTTGTGCCTGTCTCTTCGTCGCACTCAACGAACAGGTGCCCGTTGGATGAAAATATGAAGGGCACGTGATGCAACTGGCCAACGCGGTAGCCTTTGCCCTGCTGCAAACCGTGCTCGGGCGGCAATCCTTCGTGCTTAGCCTCCATGATGGCGAGGGGCACAGGCTCGGCTCCGGAGGTTAGGGGGCGACGGAGAACGTAATCGGTGCGGCCAGCCGCGCGCTCGCGGGGCTGATGGTTGACGATGTCAATGGGCTTGGCGGTTTCCTCGACGCGAATGTCCGTGCGACGGTTCCGGCCCCGGTCTTCGAGAGCGGGATCAATCAGCTCAAATCTGGTTTGGGCTTCGTTGCGGGGCATCAGTGTGGCAGCCGGGCTGGTGGACCGGTCTGGGCGCGACCCAACGGTGCGGGGTGGCCTGAGAGGGACACCGGAACGATTGGTGACTTTGCAGTTGTGCCGTCCATGACAAAAAGTCGAGCGATGGTGCGCCGGATCTGGAGAGAATGCACGGAAATTGTGGCGGGGGTTGACAGCGCGCAGGGCTGCATCAAGCTCGGCACCAAGCCTTCTACTATGCAGGCGGGACGCCCGCCCACTGTCCCGCCCGTCAAGTTCAGGGGCGCAAATCAGCTTTTGGCACGGGAGCTTCTTCGACAGTTCCTTCCCCCTCACCCCGGCCCTTTCCCTCTGAGAGAAGGAGAATCGTTGTCCGCCGGTCGGCGAGCCGAGCGCGATCAGTTTGTGACGCACCGGCCTGCGGCGTTCCCTCTGCCCCGGGGACAGGTTTAAGCCGAGGGGAAAGGGATGCCTGTGTAGCCGCGACGTTCGATACTTGCTTTGCGCCCTGGAGCACCGCTGGAGCCTTTTCAGGCGCCGCTTCGGCGCCGGCGACAACTTCATCCGCCGCCCGCGCAGGCCGGAAGACCAGGATGCTCAGCGGCGGCAGGATGAACTCGGCCGAGCACGGCTGGTTCTGCCAGGGCTTGTCCGCCGCTGTGACTCCGCCGAGGTTGCCCATGTTGCTGCCGCCGTAAACCGACGCGTCGCTGTTCAGCAACTCGCGCCATTTGCCGGGGCGGGGCAGCCCGATCCGGTACCGCAGGCGCGGTACAGGCGTCAAGTTCGCGATCACCACCAGTTGATTGAAGTGCTCGGGGTCCTGGCGCAGGAAGGACACCACGCTGTTCAGGTGGTCCGTGCAGTCAATCCAACGGAAGCCGTCGGTGTCGTAGTCCGATTTCCAGAGGGCCGTCTCCGCCAGGTACAGCTTGTTCAGGTCCTGGACGAACTGCTGCAGGCCGCGATGATACGGCCCGGCCTTCAGCAACCCCCAATCCAGCTCGGCGTTGGCATTCCATTCGGCGGACTGGCCGAATTCCCCGCCCATGAACAGCAGCTTCTTGCCCGGGAACAGCCACTGATACCCCAGCAGCGTCCGCAGGTTCGCGAACCGCTGCCAGTCATCCCCCGGCATCCGGCCCAGCAACGAGCGCTTGCCGTGCACCACCTCGTCGTGGGACAGCGGCAGGATGAAATTCTCGTGATGGTGATAGAGCATCGCGAACGTGAGGTCGTTCTGATGATACTTCCGATGGACCGGGTCGTGGCTGAAATAACTGAGCGTGTCGTGCATCCAGCCCATATTCCACTTGAACGAGAAACCCAGTCCCCCCAAATAGGGCGGCCGGGTCACTTGCGGCCAGGCGGTGGACTCTTCGGCGATGGTCATCACGCCCGGAAACTCGGTGTGGGCGAGGTGATTGAACTTGCGGATGAAATCAATGGCCTCGAGGTTCTCGCGTCCGCCGTATTGGTTGGGAATCCACTGCCCCGGGCGCCGCGAATAGTCCAGGTAGAGCATCGAGGCCACCGCGTCCACCCGCAGGCCATCCACGTGGAACCGATCGCACCAGAACAGCGCATTGGCCAGCAGGAAATTCACGACCTCATGCCGCCCGTAGTTGAAAATCAGTGTGCCCCAGTCCTGGTGCTCCCCCTTGCGCGGGTCTTCGTGCTCGTAAAGTGCGGTGCCGTCGAACTTGGCCAGCGCCCAATCATCGCGCGGAAAGTGCGCCGGCACCCAGTCAATAATCACACCGATGCCCGCTTCGTGGAGAGCGTTGACCAAATACTGGAAATCCTCGGGGGTGCCATAGCGGCTCGTCGGCGCGTAGAATCCCATCACCTGGTAGCCCCACGACGGGTAAAAGGCGTGCTCGGCAACCGGCATGAATTCCACGTGGGTGAAGCCCATCTGTTTGACGTATTGGATCAACGGCTCGGCCAGCGCCCGATACCCTGGCGATTCCCCCGCCGACTCCTTCCGCCAGGAACCGACGTGGACCTCATAAATGCTCAGCGGCGCCCGCAGCGGATCACGCTGCCGCCGCTGCGTCAACCAGGGCTCGTCCGTCCACTTGAACTTGCGGTTACTCCACACGATGGCCGCGTTCTTCGGCGCTTTCTCGAAGAAGAAGCCATACGGATCGGTTTTCATGCCGATCTTGCCGTGGACATCGCGCACCTCGAATTTGTAGTGCGTCCCTTCGCCCAGGCCGGGAATAAAGATCTCCCACACCCCCGACGACCCCAGCGGCCGCATGGGGTGGCAGAGCCCGTCCCATCCGTTGAAATCGCCCACCACGCTGACCCGCTGGGCATTGGGCGCCCAAACGGCGAAGCTGGTGCCGGGCAGCCCGTCAATCATGCGCAACTGCGCGCCCAGCTTGTCGTAAACTCGCCGCTCATCCCCTTTGCCGAAAAGGAACAAGTCCGACTCTCCCAGCGTCGGCAGGAAGGAATAAGGATCGCGTGTCCGGCGAACCCGGCCCTGCTGATCGGTGATCACCAGGTCATAAGCATAGACGCGGCTCGCCTCCGTCGTTACGCCCTCGAACAGCCCCGCTTTATGCAGCCGCGTTAGTTTGATCGCCGGCATCCGCTTTTCGTGGACAGGCTGGACCTCGATCTTCGCGGCATCCGGCACCAGCGCCCGCACCACCACCCCGGTGCCATCGGCAAGCGTGTGCATCCCCAGCAACTCATGGGGCGTGCGCTGTTTGAGTTCGACTAGTCTCTGGAGTTCAGCTTGGGTCAGGAGCATCGTGCGCACAATCTAGCAGCGGACGGGAGAATTGCACTGGGAAAAGTAATGGACGGAGGGCGAGCGTCCTCGCGAGCCCTGTTTTCTACCGCTCAAGGTCTGAGAAGCCCTCATGCTTTGCAGCATTACAGACGTTAGCCCGCCCGCTTCTACCGCGTCCGCTTACCTTGATTCCAAGCAACCACAGATGGATGCAGACTAACGCCGATAGCCAGCCCCACGCCTGCACCAGCATGAAGCATGTGGGCTAGAGGCCGACGATGAAATCGGCCGGCTCACACTCTCCCTGCGAGATGACCAAGGCCTGGGGAGGCGTCAAGCTTTGCAGCGTCACAGCGCCCGCGGCGAGCAGGGTTATCCGGCCGCTGGCATCCAGTGCCTTCAACTCCAGTCTGGTCTCGCTGATCCGGATAACTCTCATGTAAACCGGTCCACCCGTGCCGGATGCTTCACGCACCCAGTTGCCCTGCAACTGTTCCAGGCACGATTCCCGTGCCGGCACTGTCGCCCCGACCGGCCCGGCCGCGGGGCTGCAATCGGTTGCGGCGACAGGCGTGTCCTGGGCCGAGGTCCAAGGTTCCGGCCTGGCTGCTGGGGGTCTGGCCGACCGCCTTTCTTTTTGTTCGCAGAAGAACAGAACCGCGCTCACCAAATAAGTCACCCAAAAGACCCCAAAGCATAACGCTGCCAGCAGAAGGACTTGCTGCATGGTCAACTCCACCCTCGCGCCGCGGGCCATGCTGAAGATCACCACCGGGAACACCATCGAGACTGACACCGAGAACCACTTCGCACCCTTGAGCGCCCCCATCATCATCCCCACCAGGACGGCGCACGTAATGGTCCCTAGAAACGTGAACAGCAAACTCAGCAGAACGACGCAGAGGGCGATGGCCCCCCAGGCGCCAAGATACCTGCCAGCGTTTCTCACCGCCACCACACTCATGGGGTTTGACGGCACCGCATAAAATCTGCTGTTTGCGCTATGTTAATAAACTAATAGCCCTCGTCAAGCCCTTTCTGCGCTTTTTTCCCTTGCCATCGGCCGGCTCGCCGCCGCCCAAAAGTTTGGCACTGACAACCGCCCCCGAATGCGCTTTATTCCCTGCGCCCTTATGCCGAAGCGCACGGATATCCATTCGGTCCTGATCATCGGCGCCGGCCCGATCATCATCGGGCAGGCGTGTGAGTTCGATTATTCGGGCACGCAAGCCTGTAAAGCCCTCAAGGAGGAGGGCTACCGCGTCATCCTGGCGAACTCCAACCCGGCCACCATCATGACCGACCCCGAATTTGCCGACCGCACCTACCTCGAACCCATCACCCCCGAATGCCTCGAGAAGATCATCGCCCGGGAAGTCGAGGAAATGAAGCGCATCAAGGCTGGCGGCAAGCTCGTCCTGTTGCCCACTCTCGGCGGCCAGACCGCCCTCAACACCGCCATGGCCCTGTTCCGCCGCGGCACCCTCGACAAGTACGGCATCGAGATGATCGGTGCCAACGCCCAGGCCATCGAGCGCGGCGAGGACCGCCAGGTCTTTAAGGACCTGATGCTCTCCATCGGCCTGGATGTGCCCGTCAGCGGCACCGCCCGCAACCCCGAGGAAGCGCGCCAGGTCGCCGAGAAGATCAGCCGCTTCCCGCTCATCATCCGCCCCGCCTTCACCCTCGGCGGCACCGGCGGCGGCATCGCCTACAACCGCGAGGAGTTTGAAGAGATGGCCAAGCACGGCCTCGAATTCTCGCCTGTGTCCGAGATTCTCATTGAGGAATCCCTGCTCGGCTGGAAAGAGTTCGAGATGGAGGTCATGCGCGACCGCAACGACAACTGCGTCGTCATTTGCTCGATCGAGAACTTCGACCCCATGGGCGTTCACACCGGCGATTCCATCACCGTCGCCCCCATCCAGACGCTCACTGACAAGGAATTCCAGATCATGCGCGACGCCTCCTTCGCTGTCATCCGCGCTGTCGGCGTCGAGACCGGCGGATCCAATATCCAGTTCGCGGTGAACCCCGACAACGGCCGCATGGTCATCATCGAGATGAACCCCCGCGTGTCGCGCTCCTCGGCACTGGCGTCCAAGGCCACCGGCTTCCCCATTGCCAAAATCGCCGCCAAGCTCGCCGTCGGCTATCTGCTGGACGAGATCAGGAACGACATCACCCGCGAGACCCCCGCCAGCTTTGAGCCCACCATTGACTACGTCGTTACCAAGGTGCCCCGCTTCGCCTTCGAGAAGTTCCCTCAAGCCGACCCCACGCTCAACACCCAGATGAAGAGCGTCGGCGAGGCGATGGCCATTGGCCGCACCTTCAAGGAGTCCCTGCAGAAGGCCCTGCGCTCGCTGGAGATCGGGCGCTACGGCCTCGGTGGCGATGGCCGGCCCTGGCGCATCGGCGAGAAGGTCTATGGCGACCGCGACATTCTCCCGCGCGAAGTCATCGCTCCCAAGCTCAGCGTCCCCAACGCCGAGCGCGTCTTCTTCCTCCGCCACGCCCTGCGCGCCGGGTTCACCATCGAAGAAATCTTCCAGCTTACCAAAATAGACCGCTGGTTTCTGACCCAGATCAAGGAGATCGTGGACTTCGAGGAGGAGTTGGTGGAATCCGCGACCGCAAAGCACTGACCCTTCCCGGCCTCCAAAGAAGCGCCCGTGCGAGCCTCATCGCGCCTCGCGCCTCAGCGGTTTCCAGGACGACCTCCGGACTTCACCCCGGCGCGCGCTGGGCCAGGAATCCCGTCGCTGTCCTTCGTTGATTCCTGCTCCTTCTGCGGCGTCGCTGTGCCCACCCGCAACGCCTGCACCCATTCATTCGTGCCCACAAACAATTCCTCGGGAAAGCGGCGATAGGACAGTATTTCATCGTAAATCGTCCCCGACTGGAACAGGTTTAATCCCATCCCCGCCAGGTACTGCAACCGCAGGTTCCGGTCGCCGTTGATTTCTGCCCGCGCCAGCCAGGGCCGTAGATCGCTCGCTTGGCCCGCGTACGTGGCCAGCAGGCTGTACGCCGACCGGAACCCCGCATCCCGCAGCGACCGTGACACGCGCTCGTAATTCGCCTCGTTCAGCCGCCGTTGTATCCGCGCCAGATCTATCTGCAACGGCCCCGCCTGCCCCAGCAACACCACGTCATAACCTCCCCCGGCCACCTCGTTCCCCCACACTGTCCCGCCTGGGAACACCTCAAAAAACGTCGCGAGCTCGCTCTTCACCGCGGCCGGATTGCTCTCGTAGAGCGGCACCCACTGCGCCACCAGCCCGCCCGGGTTCAAATGCCCCTTGACCGTCTCGAAATACTCCTTCGTGTATAGCGTCGCCGCTCCCTTGACCCAGGGATGGATCGGGTCCGAGGTGATGATGTCGAACTTCTCGCGCGTCGTCAGCACGAAGCGCCGCGCATCGTCATAGACAACCTCCGCTCTCGGATTGTGCACTACATCGTAATTCTCTGCCGTAAAATACCGAGCCACCACCCGGGGAATCAGCGGCTCGATCTCGCAAATCACAATCCGCTCCACCCCGGGATGCACCGTGAATGAACCCGCCGTCACGCCCGCGCCACACCCGACCACCAGCACCGCGTGCGGGTTCGGGTGCAGTAGCGCGGGCAAATGCCCCAGCATCCGCTGCACGCGCATGTCGCGCGCGTCGGTGGAAGCTTCCACCTTGCCGCTTACGTGAAAATTCCGCACGCCGCTGCTCATTTGGCTGACCGCGACCGACGCGTTCATCCCCTCGCCCACGTACAGGTTCGTCCCCCAGTCCGTCTTTGTCGGCAAGTACCGTCCGTAGGCCACCAACTCCCAAGGCACCTTGGGTACCTCCCGAGCCAAGAGCCACACCCATCCTGCCGCCAGCGCCACGGTTGCCGTGGCGAACAGGGTGCCACGGATGCCTCGCCCGCCTGCGGCACGCAATCCCGGGATCCAAGTAACCAACCCCGCCAGCGCGCAAACCCCAATCAATACCCGTTGAACCTGCTGTGTCCCTAACCATTGGATCAGCACGAGGCTGCACCCCAGCGCTCCCACAATCGCCCCCAGTGTATTCGCCGCATACACGCGGCCCACCAATCGCCCTGGGTCTTGCCCTGCCTTGGCCGCCGCTGCCAGCGCTAGCGGAAAACTCGCGCCCCATAAGCATGTCGCCGGCAAAACCGCCCAGGCGCACCGGACCAAATCAAGCTGAAAGCTAACCCAGGGATTCCGCGCCAGCGAGGGATCAATCGGCCAATACGGCAGCGACTTGGCCAGCAAATGCGCAGCCAGCGCGATCGCCACGACCAGCAGCATTTGGCAAACGCCCAACGCCGCCCGCGGACGCGCTGTCCGGCGCCCCGCCGCCGACCCGATGCCGCTACCGAGCCCCAGGCCCACCAGGAAGACCGCCAGGATAATCGAGAACGTATAAACCGTCGCCCCTAGCATCAGCGATAAGAACCGCGTCCAAACCACCTCCGCCCCCAGCGCGCTCGCTCCTGAGAGCGCGATGGCCACATACACCGCCCACCTCCCGTCGGAGCGAAGAGCGCCAACTCCGCTCGTGGTCGGCCTCGCCCCGAGCCCCGTGTCACCGGCCCCAAGGCTTGTTGGCAGATCTTGGGCTTCGCATCTCTTTCGCATCTCGGCCCCCGGCCCCTGGCTTTCAAACGCCGACGCCAGTCCGAACGCCGTCACCGCCACCGCCCCATTGATCGTCACAGCCACATACGTTGCCACGCCCATATCATGCAGGCGTAACAGGTAAAAACCCGCCAGCAGACAACCCACCGCCGCCCCGGCGATGTTCCCCCCATAAAAGAACCCCAGCCAGGAGACCCCTTGACGCGTCGTCTCCACCCAGCGCGAGATCGCCGGCAACGTGGCCCCCATCAGTATTGTCGGCGGCAGCAAACAGACGCCGCACACCGCCCCCCGCAGCAGCATCCCCGACAGCCCATGCCCCGCCACCGCTACATAAAGCCGCCCAACCAGTGGCACCAGCAACAGCACCGCCACGCCGCACACGCCAATGGCTGCTTCGATGCAGCCAAACACCCGCAACGGATGCCGCCGCGGCGAGACCACGCGCGCCAACGCCAGGCTCCCCAGGCACATCCCGCCCATGAAGGTGCCCAGCAACACCCCGAGCGAAACCGCCGACGACCCAATCACCAACTCCAGCATCTGAAACCAGACGATCTCATAAACCAGTGCTGCACAACCGCTTCCGGCAAACAACCCCAGCAGGGGCACGAATCTCCATGCCCGCAGGAATTCTGCGGATTGCTCTGTCGGCTCTTCGCTCATGGCCCAGCCTGCGGTTTTCGTAAATGGACGATCGTCGCCCCCCAGCCCCCGTATTGCGGATGGTCCAGGGTGAACGACGCGACTTCGGGGTGTTTGGACAGGATCGAGTGAACGGTGCGCCGCAGGTTGCCGATGCCTTTGCCGTGAATAATGCGCACCTGGAAGATGCCGCGCTCGCGGCAGGCCGCCAGGTAGTCCGGCACCAGGTCCTTGAGCTCACGCGGGCTGAACGTGTGCAAGTCCAGCACGCCGTCAATGGGCAGTTGGATGGGCTCGTCCATCGCTCTCCAAGCTACTCGGTGCGGGCACGGTATGTCACTACGCGTCTGTCCGGAAAAGCGTAAAGGTGTCACCGAATGATCAACAGACCCCGCTTTGCCCGCCATTTCTGCATCCGGCCTTCTACCTGGACTTTCTGCTTTCTGCTTTTGCTTTGCGGTGGCTTTGCCCGGTTATTCCGCACTCGCCCCAGGGTGTTCATAATAAGCCTTCCGAATACAGCTCGCCTCCCGCGCTTCCCTCGGGGTGGTCTGGGGGCACCCTGGACATACCCTGGACATGTCCCGGTACCATAGAACCCCCTCAAACCCCCGTTTTCGATCAGCCAAGCTTATCCAACTCGCTTTTCAGCGGCATTGCCGCGGCGGAACGATTCAGGTGCGTGGCAGACCTCTGGTCGGTGGATGCACGGAGCCTTCGGCTCTGTGGAACTTGCAGTCGCTGTGTCCAAGACAGTTTCTGGCCAATGCAGAACCCGGAGCACTCTTTGGGCCGTTTCGGGCGGGGGGTGCTTCTCTGGCCCCCTATTCCTCCAACCCTGCACCAGACCGTGCCGCGGGCCCCACCGGAGTGTCACCGTAGCACCTCTGATCGGGGATCAGAGGTGCTACGGCGAGGCTCCCCTGAGACTACGGAGGGATGCGAGCTTGGTGAGGAAGGGGCCCAGGGTGTTGGGGAAGGCTGGGGAATGGCAGTATTTGTAGCAAAAGTGGAGATAATAGCGCACCGATCTGTGGGAGTCAGGGCGCTGAGGTGCCGACACCCGGCCCCGGTCGAGCCGCCGCTCAAGGGCCGTCGCTATCTCTGCGAGAACCTGCTGCATGACAACGTTTATGGCTGATACCGCGCGCTTCCGGGGGGCTGTTGGCGACTGTGGAACCGGGGTCTGAGGGCAGCAAGCGGAAAGAACGCTCGAATCGGCTTTACAGCGGAACCGACGTCGGGTAAAAAGGCTGCCGATGAACGGAAAGGCTTCATCAGCGGGGAGGAGCCGTTCGCATATCACCCCAAAATGGGGAGATATGCAGACCTGCATAATCACTTGTTGGTCGCCTATTCGGGCATCAGCCGTTCGTGACAACTCAACAACGCATCGGTCCAATCAATATGCGAAGAGACGGTCGAGACGGCTTTACCTTGGTTGAACTGCTGGTTGTTATTGCCGTCATCGGAATTCTGGCGGCTTTGTTGTTCTTGGGACTTTCCCGCGCCAAAGAAAAAGCACGGCGCATTCAATGCGCGAACAATGTCCGCCAGTTGGGACAGGCAATGCAGTTGTTCATTGGGGATTCTCACGTTTATCCGCTCATGATCAATAGTGGTTACTGGAAAGGTAAATACACCGAACATTTCACTTCCTAGAATGCCGCCCTGGAAAATGAAATGTCCACCCATTTTCCTCGCGAAGGTTGGATAGAGCCTAAAGGCGTGTGGGATTGCCCGGCTGCGAAGCGACCTCCCGATTATCCATCCGACACGGTCTATACCAAGTATGGCTACAACGTCTACGGTTTGAGTCTGCGAAGGGATGCGGACACGCTTGGCCTGGGTGGGCACAAGTATTCCGTGGAGGCATCATCCGCGCCTCCCATAAATGAATCAGAGATTGCCAGCCCAAGTGAAATGATGGCGATTGGCGATGGATTCAAGGGAGGTAATGGCGTTGTTCAGGACGGTGTTGGTGCTTTGTGGCGGACTTATGACACGCGGGGTGACTCGGGCAGCACAAGAAGGAGTCTTTCTCGGCATCAAGGAAAAGCCAACGTGGTGTTTTGCGACGGCCACGTCGAATCACCGGCACTCACATTTCTTTTTGAAGACACGAACGATGTTGCCTTGGTTCGCTGGAATCGCGACCATTTGCCGCATCGAGACCGTCTATGAGAAAAGGCATGACTTGGCCCAACCCGGCACATGCACTGGACGGCGGGATTCCGTCTGAGTTTCATATCGGATGTGCCTGGCCCGCCGCCAGTGATGTGCGTCGTTAGAACCTTGATGTCATGAGCGGGAAACGGTTACTCCAGTTGGCCGCTGTAGCTGTAGCGTTTGGGGTCGGCGTCTACATTATTCAACCTGGATCAATTCTGGGTGTGCCCGGGGCACCGGTCGTGTTGCGTTACCTCTGCGCGGCAAGTACTAATGGGGCGTGGGCTGAAGAGCCGACCTTCTGGGCAAGAAATCGTACCGACTATAGTTTGACTATCATGATCGAGGCCATCGAGATCAAATCGGACCGAGGTTGGACCAACTACTACCGAATTCCCCCTCCCAACGTGCTTTGGTTTACGAATAATCAGATGCCTGGGATCTTGCTTCCTCCTCATGCAGCGCAACTCGGCAGCATGCTGTGGCAGCGTATCCCTCCGCCGACGAATGTTGTCTGGAGGGCAAGAGCTAACGTCGCAAAGATGTTGACCGGTGTGGAGGCCACTGTCGCGGCAACCCTCCGTGAACCCGAGATGTTGAAGACCCGGCGCCTCACCGCCAGCACGAACATCTCGGTCAACGGGAAGCGCTCCTCCCGTTACGGGCGGCCATCGCTTGTCGTAAGCGAGGCAGTCATGCCACAGTGAGGTGGTAGATTTCCAGACTATGAAGCGCGAGTCTAACAAGAATGCAGGCAACGGCGCGTGCACGTCTCTGTTGCACATCCTGCGCTGTGGGCGCGCCGTGCCTGAGGCCGGACGTTCGGCGGCAGTTGATCGAGACCAGAAGGATGAATATGAATACGCAATCTCCAGTTTGTAGCAGTTGTCTTCGATTCGCGAGCACGCTTATCCACAGCGCGTTCTGTGTCGGTATCACCAGTGTTCTCCTTCTTAGTGGTTGCGGCCGTGCGGACTGGGAGAGCAAGCTCGTCGGCTCGTGGGTGCTCAACGTCAAGCAGACGACGATGACTGTCACATTTGCCCAGGATCATACATGCCTTATGACCGTTCGGGGCGCGACGACCAATTTGCAAAGCGGTAAATGGGCCATTGACGGTCGCCGATTGATTTTCACACTGCCGTCAGGCGGTTGCGAAACGAATACTATCAGGACTTTGAGCGATTCGCTCTTGGTCATCAAAGGACAGGACAGGAATCCCATCCCCGGTCAAGGCGACAAATACGAGCGGACGTTTGCGAGGGTCAAATGACCATTTTCGTTCAACAAGACACTGGAGACGAACCGCCGCCTCGTCTCTCCGCTCGACGCTCAGTGGAAGTTGAAACGTGCTCTCTGCGCTCAGCTTTTTGTTCGGCATCTCAGTGCTCGCGTTTATGAATGAACCTATATTTTACCTCTTTATGGCTCTCCTTGGTTCCATCGCCGGCATTCTGTCGGAGCGGTTTCGCGCCTCCGGCTTAGTCGCGTTAATCCTGCCGCTGATTCCGGGGGCAGCGCTGTGGTCGGCAATTGGGCGCAGTTGCATGTCTGGCGTCACTGGCGCGGGGTCGGTGAGCCGGAACGTTAGGGCGCTCGACACTCCCATGGTCAATCAACGCAAAGCCGCGCTGCACTTGTCCTTATTCCTGGTCGCGTTCTTTGTCCTCTGGACGCTACGCGCCACTTTGTTCTATGCAGTTGACGAGTCAATCATCTCTCCTACCTCGCGGGCCGCGTATTCCAATCTGCTGAAGTTGGTGGTGTGGGTTTTTCCCGCGGCGGCCTTCGCTTATGTGCTGAGGAGTGCGCCTCCCGCGAAGTACTTGGGGCTGTCCGTATGGCCGAGTCGGCGAAACTGGTTGCTATGCCTCAGCGTGACGGTCGTATTTCTGCTCGTAGTCACGCTTGTTGAGTTGGCTGTCGGCAAGAAGTCCTTCTCCACAGCCGGCTTGTCATCGTTGCCCATTGCTCTCTGGCTACTTCAGCTTTTGCTGTCACCATTGCTCGAGGAGCTTCTCTTTCGGGGCTTGGTTATGAAGGAACTTCTTACCCTCTTGCCGGCATATCTGGCCAATGCGGTGACTTCGCTGCTTTTCGTGGGCGTCCATCTTCCCTATTGGTTATCACATGGCGGGGCAACTCGGGCGATGATGACAAATGCAGGTGGCGTGTTCGTCTTCAGCGTCGTGGCCTGTTGGTTGTTTTCAAAGACCGCATCGATCTGGCCTTCGACAGTCGCGCACGTTGCCAACAACGTCTTGTCGTCCATCTTGGTCGCGAGCAATGCTTAGTACGTGCCCTAACCACAGCATTCAGCGGACGGAAGCCAGCCGGTCAGCGCATTTACAGTCGGAGGCTCAGTGGCGGCTGGCTCCCGCTGCTGATGCTGAGCGTTCGGCGCGAAACCAGTCATGAAAGCTTCTGTCCCTGTGCTCCTATTCTTGGCGGCCATACTGGCGCCTTCTCAGGCCGATGCCATTATCAACGGCTACTCGGAACTCAAGGTGGACTTCACGAGCCCGACCAATGCTTCCGAGAAGGCAACGTGGGCAGACCCGGCCAAACTGGTGATATCTGGCAGCGGACTTGGCTGGGACGGCAATGCGCAGCACTCCCACGACGCATGGATACAGACCAAGCCCATTGCGTTGGGGCTTTGGTGGCGAGCACCCTCAGCCGTTTGGGTCCGTGTCGCCCTCTATCCGCGGATAGAGGGTGCCCTGTACGCCCGTTATTCTCCCGACCTGAAGCATTGGTCGTCGTGGCAGGCGCTGCAGGGCTCTAGCGCGCAGAGCCTCGACGAAAAGAAGAACCCGGGTACGTTCTATGACTCAATGATCGCCATCCCGGGGCGGGAGCGCGGTGATTTCGACGGGTTGCGCTCCGAATATTCGCGGCTCGACGTCCCTTGGGCCAGCAACGAAGAAGCTGCCGTCCACTGGATCCTTACCTGAGATCCTGATTACTTCGCCAAGCACATCCCCTTCATCGGATATGTTGAAGTCCTGTTCGAAGGCAGCTTGCACGGCGGAGAGCGTATCCGTTCGCTCTCGGTCGAAGTCTCCTACTCAATGAGCGGCATGAGTACAGTGCCAAAGGACGAGGCATCGCGCAATTACCAAGACCGCAGCAGGTGGAGATTTGGCACCATTGATTCCCTGAAGGCCGAACCCGACGGTGCAGCGAACGGGAACCAGCCGATTCGCTCAGAGACAAACCGAACGTCATCGGCGGCTGGCTCCCGTCGCTGACCTGTGCGTTGTGCCACCTGAACGCACCATGCCCAATCGCCGGCTATCGAGGTTCCGACTGAAAGTCTCGCTTGTCCTGCTCAGCATGGGCGGTTTCGCCTTCCTTGTCCTGCTGGCTCTCGGTGAGCATGTTCTCGGGCTAATCTCGCTCGGCGCGGCGGTGCTGGGCGTCCTGATGGGAAAGAACCGGCTGGTGTGCCCCAATTGCGGCAAAGCGCAGCTAGCCATCGGGGCCGAAGTGAAGTGCTGCTCCCACTGCGGTACATCCTATTTTGCAGAGCTCCCGAGAAATGAGGAAACGGCATAAGCAATCACTTCGGCCAACGACGTTGGGCCGCACTCGCGCTAGTCCAGCTACATTGGGCCGGCGTGGTGATTTCCTTGGCACGGACCTCGGCCATGTGGCAGCATCTATTGACGATGATGAACAGATGAAAGCGTGAACCTGAACTGGTCGAAAGTCATGAACCGCAAGGCTTTGCTTGATCTCTATTTCGTTGAGGCCCGTTCGAGGCTGATAGACTTGGCTGCGTTCCTGGACCGGCTGGAGCGCGCCGAGGGGGAAGGCGATTTTCGCCTGGCTGCCCTGACGCAGGCCCTCGCCCAACTCGACCGGCCCGGAGCCAATCGGGCCGAACGCGTGCTGCTTGAATTGAGCGATCCGACCGCCGAGCCAATCCCGGCGGCAACAACCAAAGCGGCCTGCGGGGCCTGGCCGGGGAAAGCGTGAATCCTTCGTTGCGCGGTTGCATGAGTCATAGTGCGACAATGGCCAGCGGCGCCCAGAACCTGTGTAACGCTGTAGCCTTGTGACTTCGTAACCTTGTAACCTCTCACCAAGACGATGCGCTACATCGAACCTCACGCCCACATGGTCAGCCGGGTGACTGATGATTATCGGGCCATGACGGCCTCGGGTTGCGTAGCGGTGTGCGAGCCCGCCTTCTGGGCCGGGTTTGACCGCAGCGCGGCGGCGGGCTTTTACGATTACTTCAGCCAGTTGACCGAGCATGAGCCGCAGCGGGCGGCCAGGTTCGGGCTGCCACATTTTTGCTGGTTGTGCATCAACCCCAAGGAGGCGGAAGACGTTGCGCTGGCCCGGGAAGTCGTTGCGCTCATTCCGAAGTTCCTGGAGCGGCCCAACGTGCTGGGCATAGGCGAAATCGGCCTGAACAAGAACTCGCGCAATGAACTGGCGGTGCTGGAACTGCATGTGGACCTGGCGGCCCGCTATGAGCAGCTCATCCTCGTCCATACCCCGCACTTGGAAGACAAGCTCAAAGGCACGCGGCTTATCCTGGAGGTCCTGCGCAGCGACCGCCGTATCCGCCCCGAGCGCTGCATCATTGACCACGTCGAGGAACACACCGTCCGGATGGTCCTGGAGGCGGGTTTCTGGGCCGGGATAACGCTCTATCCTGAGTCCAAATGCACCGCGGCCCGGGCCGTGGATATGCTCGAGCTTTACGGCCCCGAACGGCTCTGGCTGAACAGCGCTTGTGACTGGGGCGTGAGCGTCCCGCTGGCGGTCCCGTACGCCGCACTGGAAATGCGCCGGCGCGGCCATCGCGCGGCGGCAATTGAACGCGTGATTTACGAGAACCCGCTGCAGTTTCTGAGCCAGTGCCCGAGGTTCATCCTGCCGAAGCCGTGAGGCGGGGTCCGAATGATCCGTATCTTCTCCGTCCTGGGGCGGATCTCCAACTGGCCGACAGTATGGTCCAACTGCCTGGCGGCCTGGCTGCTGGGCGGTGGCGGCTCGCCTGGACGCCTGGCGGTTCTGTGTCTTGGGGCAACACTCCTTTACACCAGTGGCCCGGTTCTGAACGATGCCTTCGATACGGAGTTTGACCGCGCGCACCGTCCCGAGCGGCCCATCCCGTCCGGGAAGATCAGCCGGCGTCGGGTGTGGATTCTCGGGAGCGCTCTGTTGGGTTTTGGGTGGCTGGTCATCGCCTCGCTCGGAATGGCGCCAGCCCTTGTGGCGTTGGGACTCGCCGCCCTGATTGTGCTGTATGATGCCGTTCACAAGCGGACGGTTCTGGCCCCGGCGTTGATGGGTGGCTGCCGGTTCCTGCTCTATATCGTGGCGGTGGTGGCGGCCCAGGGTGGCCTTAACTCGCTCGTGCTTTGGCGCGCCTTGGCTCTCTCACTCTACGTGGCGGGTCTGAGCTGCCTGGCCCGCCGCGAAAGCAGCACGGGCGCAATCCAGCGCTGGCCCGCCGGGCTCTTGCTGGCGCCCGGCTTGGTCGCATTGCTCGCTGGCGATGTAACACTTGCCACTCTTTGGATCCCGGGAGTGATCTTCGCGGCTTGGGTCGGTTGGTGCCTGGGCCAGACTTGGGCTGGTTCGAGGAGGGGCATACCGCGGGGCGTAGCCGGATTGCTGGCGGGCATCGTTCTGGTTGATTGGCTGGCGGTGGCCGTTGCCGGGCCAAGGATGGCGTTCTTGTTCGCGGGCTTGTTCGTCCTGGCGAAGGTTCTCCAAAGGGTGGTGCCAGCGACATGAGTCGTGATATGAAGCGCACCGCGGTCATCAACGTCGTTGGCCTTTCCGAGTCGTTGCTTGGGCCCCACACCCCGCGCCTGAACGCCTTCCGCCAACAGGGCGCTCTCTGCCACATCGTGCCCGCCTTCCCGGCCGTGACCTGCACCGCCCAGGCCAATTACTTGACCGGCCTTACCCCCGCCGGGCACGGGGTTGTCGGCAACGGGTGGTACCATCGCGAGTTGGCCGAGGTCCAGTTTTGGAAGCAGTCCAACCGGTTGGTCGGCGGGACCAAGCTCTGGGAAGGCCTGCGCGAGGCCGGTTCGTGCGCTTCCTGTGCCAAGCTCTTCTGGTGGTTTAACATGTATTCGAGCGCGGATTGGTCCGTCACCCCGCGTCCGTTGTACCTGGCCGATGGCCGCAAAGTCCTTGATATCTATGCCTGGCCCTTCTCCCTGCGGACCGACATTAAACGCGACCTGGGCGAGTTTCCTTTCCTGGCGTTCTGGGGCCCCGCCGCGGGTCGGGACACGGCGCAGGCAAGCGCCGACGCCGCTTCGCGCTGGATCGCCGAGTCGGCCAAGTGGGTCGAGCGCAAGTTCTCGCCGACGTTGAACCTGGTCTATTTGCCGCACCTGGATTACAACCTTCAGCGCCTGGGTCCCCAGCACCCGGAGATTCCCAAGGACCTGCGGCGTGTGGACGACATCGTGGGCGGCTTGCTCGACTTCTTTCAACAGCGCTCCGTGCAGGTGGTCGTGCTCTCCGAGTATGGCATCGGTCCGGTGGACACGCCCATTCACCTGAACAGGTTGTTTCGGCAGCAAGGGTGGCTGGCGGTGAAGGACGAGCTGGGAAGGGAATCGCTCGATTGCGGCCACTGCCGCGTCTTCGCGGTAGCCGATCACCAGGTCGCCCACGTTTACCTCAACGACCGCTCGCTGGAGGGCGACGTCCGCGCGCTGCTGCAAAAGCAACCCGGGGTTGCCGAACTCTTGGGCGCCGTGGAGAAGCGTGCCGCTGGTCTGGAACATCCTCGCGCGGGCGACCTCATCGCGGTGGCCGGCGATCGGAGTTGGTTCACTTACTATTATTGGCTCGACGACCGGCGCGCGCCCGATTTCGCACGGAGCGTGGACATTCACCGCAAGCCGGGCTATGACCCGGTGGAACTGTTCCTGGATCCAGCCACACCGTTTATTAAGGCGAAGATCGCCTGGCGCCTGCTGCAGAAGCGGCTTGGCTTTCGGATGCTGATGGATGTGGTTCCTCTGGACGCATCACTGGTTCGGGGTTCGCATGGCCGGCGTCCCACGCGGCAGGAGGAGTGGCCGCTCCTGCTCAGCGCCCGCCGCGATCTTCTTCAGCAACCCTCGGCGGACTCAACAGGCGTGTTCGAACTGCTGACGAAGCATGTGCTCGAGTGAGGCGTCAGGTTCCGCCCCAAGCTGACCGTTCCTGCCAGGCCGCAGCCGGCTGCGATCAGAAGCAGGCCCGCGCCGCAGAGCGTGAGAGCGACGCTCTGCCATTGGCCTCGACAGAGCACGCCACCGGCAATAACAACGCACAGCAAGGCGCTCTGCCCCAGCACCCACAGCCCGCCCCGTTGGAGGAAATCACGATTCATGCCTGGCGAAGACCTTTAAGAACTCACCTGTGCCCCAAGGACGAAACGTCAGGCTTGGCGCTTCTGCTGGCTTTCGGCATCGGGTTGGTCGAGCGCAAGCCGCTCCCTGGCCTGCTGGACGAGGTCCAACAAACTCAGCACCTTGGCCGGCGGGGAAGAAGTTCCGGCACGCTCGACCTGGGCCATGGCTTCTACCGACAGATGCGCTTGCAGGAACGAGCGCACGTCGAACCGTTCCCACCAGCAATCCAGAACCAGGCGGCAGGGCTGGCCACCCGTCTCCTGCCGGCAATAACTGAAAGTCACCTCCTGCCCGAGCCGCCGGCACCGCGGCAGGACATCTTGGTCGTGTTCGGTCAACATGGTGCAACCTTACCCCTGTCTAGGGCTGCCTGCGAATCTTGCCTTTGTGTTCAAAGCGGTCGTCCGCCACGACCGCATGGCCGCCCTTGTTTTCTAACCAGCCGACGCGGTGGACATCGAAGCAGTCCAGGCTGGGCGCATATGGCTTGATGTCCAGCAGTGGGGTGTTGTCCAGGATATCCACGTCCCCGATGCGGAGCTGCCCACCGTCAATCCCCAGCAATCGCACGCAGGATAGTCCAAGCGGATTGGGGCGGGAGGGCGACCGCGTGGCAAATACGCCGCGTTCCTGCGGGTCCAGGAAGGGCTTCACAACTAACCGGGCCGGAGTGGCACGGTCGAACCAGTAGAACAGCCAAATCCGCTCGAACCCTTCCAGGTCCTGCAATCCGGGAACGAACTCCGGGAAGACTTCCACTGAACCTTGCGACCCCTGCGCCAAAGCGCTTTGGATTGGAGTGCCGGCAGCCTGCCGAAACGGGGAGTGAATGGTGCCAATGGCTTTCAGAATCAGAGTGCTCATAGCCGTGCTACTCAGCCGTGATCGGGAGCAGTCCGACCAAAACTTCCTGGTTGCAGCCCTTGCGCAGTCGGGCGGTAAACCCCCCTTTGCGCAATATCCGCTGCAACTCCCGAATGTCATAGCGCTCGCGGGGATGTTTCCTGCCTTCAGCCTCGTGCTCGCGAGCGATGATTTGAAAGCCGCGTGGACTGAAGTCCGCCAGCACGATCTTGCCGCCGGGTTTGACGACCCGCAGCATTTCCTCCAACACCCGCTCGAAATGCCTGATGTGGTGCATAGCGTTCATGGTGACGGCGGCGTCGAAGGTGGCGGCGCGCCAGGGCAGGCGGCCCGAGTCTCGCAGGACGAACCGGATCTTCTCCTCGACACCCGCGTAGCGCGCATTGAGACGAGCGCTTTCTTGTTCCTCGGCGGCGATGTCCACCGTCGTAATAGCTGCGACGTGGCGGGCCAGCTCCACCAGGAATCCCCCCTTGCCGGTGCCAATTTCCAACACGGCGCCGGCCAGAGGCAGGGCCTGGGCGAGCACGAATTGAATTGCGGCCCGGGAGTCGTAGCCAAACCGGCGCAAGTGGGCCTCGCGCTCCGCCAGGTGCTTTTGGTTTGCAATTACTTCGGCGCTATAGGTTGATCGTTTCATTCCATGCTCGCGATGACCAGGATGCCCCGAACCTCGCTGCTGTTGCGATGCTATTTTCACTGACTCACTAACTGGAGCCTTCAAGCTGCCCGATAAGGATGGCCAAGTCCAAGCCCGCCGACAGCGCCAAGGAAAGCTTCAGACAGAAATGCAAGCCGTCGCGCCCTCGGGCGTGTTCTCGCACAACGGGTCTGCGCACAAGCTGACTCTCATGAACGATGCTCGGGTTGGCTCGCTCATTTCACCCTCTCAGGTTGCTGTAATGTGGCATGGTTCACTTCCCTTGCCTTTTGTCGTTGCCGACTGGAGGCGGATACGGCCACGCGACCAGGCCGCCATCGAGGAACTTGACGTTGGTGAACGGCGAAATGCATTGAGCGCGCTTGCCGTTTCCTGCAGAATTCAGCCCGTGCGTTACCTTTGCGCAGCCTTAGAGGACGACCATAGGTTCACAGGGGAGGGCCGTCATGCCTGGGTGTTCGCGGGTGCAGCGCTAGTCGCACGGTGTGGCCGGAGACTCTGCCAGGTCAACCCTGCTCTGGGAGGAAGACCCCAATGAATAGTCCCTTGGTGAGCCGTCCCAAACGGATTGGCGCGTTTCTGTTAGCGGCGTTCTTGGTTGCTCCCGGTTTCATAAGAGCCGCCGAGGAAGGCAACGCAAACAAAGCGGGCGCCGAGGCAGAGAAGAACGAGCAGCAGCGCGCCGAAGCGATCAGGAAGGTGTGCCGGGCCGTAGGGATTGGCCCCGGCAACACCATTGCCGATATCGGCTGCGGCGAAGGCGTGGATACGTTGACCTTCGCCTCAGTCGTGGGGCTCACGGGAAAAGTCTATGCCGAAGAAATCGCCCCCGGCGCCTTGACGAATATGATGCAGAAGGTCCGCGCCCTTAACCTGGAGCAAGTGGTTCCTGTCCTGGGCCAAAGCGCGGACCCGTGCCTGCCTCCGGGAGCGTTGGACCTGGACTACATGCACTACGTATTCCACCACTTCTCGCATCCCCGCGAAATGCTACGCCAGCTTTGGCTTGGGCTGAAGCCGGGCGGGCTGCTGGTGATCATAGATCGTGAGAAAGGTCCGCTAAGAGTCTGGGTGGAGGATGAGACGCGCGAGAAGCAGCATCACTGGACCGGCGAGACCACCGTGGTCCGCCTGGCGCGTGAATCCGGGTTCTTGTTTGAGGCGGCGCTGGACGATGCCTGGGTTGAGAAGGAGCCGTTCGTGCTGGCGTTTCGCAAGCCGGCCCAACCGACGGCGCCGGGGCGCGATCCCGACCCGGCCTTGCTTCTTGAAGCCGACCCGGTAGTCAAGGCACTTGCGCTTCCCAAAGGCAAGCAGGCGAAGCTCGCCTTCTTCGGCCTCGACCAAAGCCGGGTTCTCCTGCCGGCCTTGCAGAAGAAGCTCCGAAAGGAGGCGACGATTTACGATGTGGTAATCGAGGAATGGGCCACCCGCACCTACGAAATCCCATCCACGCCACTCGGCGTCAAGGCTGAGGTGCTGCGACCCAGGGCTGGGAAGCTCCCGCCCGCGGCGGACCCTTTGATCTTCAACGCCGTTCTTTTTGCCGATGCCTATCACCGTATCTGGGATCCGGCAATGTTGCTCACTCAGCTTCGCGACAAGCTGCCGAAGGATGGCTGGGTGGTGGTGCTGGATCGGATCGGCCCGGTCGGCGAGACGCGCCGGATCGCCGGGCACCGCCGGCACATTAGCCCGGCGCTGGTGCGCGAAGATTTCTCACGCGCCGGGTTCGAATTGGTGAGCGTGCTCAACCGACCCGCCCCGGACCGTTTTATGCTCCGGTTTCGGGTCCGTGGTGGATGACCCATAGCCGTGCCCAGCCCAACCACCTCTGCGCCCGCAACGCGTAGCCTCGGACTCATCAGCGCCACTGCGCTCGTGGTGGCGAATATGATCGGCACGGGGGTTTTTACCACCAGCGGTTTCCTGCTGGCCGACCTGAAGTCGCCTTGGCCAGTCCTGGGGGTGTGGCTGGTCGGCGGGGTTCTCGCCGCTCTGGGTGCGCTCAGCTACGGGGCCTTGGCACGACGCCTGCCCGAATCCGGCGGCGAATACCTGTTTCTCTCACGCACCCTGCATCCTTCTTTGGGATATGTGGCCGGGTGGGTCTCGCTGCTGGTGGGGTTTTCCGCTCCGCTGGCCGCCGCGGCTATGGCGTTCGGAACCTACGCCGGCCCCTGGTTCCCATTCGCGCGACCGGAAGTCCTGGGGACCGTCCTGATCGTTGTGTTCTCGGTGGTCCACGCGGCCAACGTCCGAGCGGGCGCCTGGGTTCAAAACGGCGCGGTGCTTGTGAAAGTCATCCTGATCCTGGGATTCGTCAGTCTAGCCGCGGGCCGGCTCGGTGCAACGAAGCTGCCGCCACCGCAATCCGCGCCCTTGGCTCTGATGGGTGTGGCGCTGGTCTGGGTCTCATTCAGTTATTCGGGGTGGAATGCGGCCACCTATATCGGCGGCGAAATCACCAATCCTGATCGGAACCTGCCATGCTCCCTGCTGCTGGGAACTGGGATTGTGACGCTGCTTTATCTGGCCTTGAATGCGGTGTTCGTTTTCTCCGCCCCGACCAGCCAACTGGCCGGCAAACTGGAAGTGGGGGGAGTCGCGGCCACGGCCTTGGGTGGACCGGCGTGGGGCAACATGGTTTCAGCTTTGGTCGCCCTCGTGTTGGTCAGTTCCGTCTCGTCGCTGATCATGGCCGGGCCGCAGGTTTATGCGCGCATGGCCGAAGACCGATATCTGCCTGCCTGTCTGGCCGCCCGGAATGCACCACCGGTCAACGCCATTCTGCTCCAGGGGGTGTTGGCCTTGAGCTTGTTGTGGTCATCCACCTTCGACCAACTCCTGACGTATATCGGTTTCACCCTGGGGCTCAGCACCGCCGCCACGGTGGCCGGCCTCATGCGCATCCGTTTGCAAGAGGGTTCGCGACTCCGCGTGCCCGGCTGGCCATGGGTGCCCGGCTTGTTCTTGGTCGCGACCCTGGCAATAACCGGGTTTGCCATCGCCCAGCGCCCGAAGGAGAGCCTGGCGGGTTTGGCTACGATTCTCCTGGGCCTGCTGGCTTGGGCCTGGGCAGAATCCCGGCGGAAGCCCAGGAACGGCGGTTGAACAGCAAAGCGGCGAAAGCTCAGGGTCGTGAGGCATTGAACGCGCGTCCGACCGCGGGATTGAAACCCGAAATCCAGGTGCCCTTGCAGAGGTAGAGGCCGATATTCCCTCGTTCAGCAAGATAGGGAAAATCAGGCAAACCGACGCTGGCGATGACCCAGGCACGGTTGCCAGGCGCGCCCCTCCTAAACCGATATCCGAAGCCGCCTTTGGATTGAGTGTAGCCGCCGGTGTCCTGGGCAGTCGCTGTCTGTTGAGTCGCAAAAGGATCCGATGGAAGCTCCCTCAGATACTTGGGAATGAGCGCGTCGAGCGTTGCCGGCGGATTTCCGTTGTGTTCGTCCGCAAACATGTCCAGCGCACCCCACAGCAGAACCTGATCTTGCCGAACTTGCTCCAACCGCTGCCTGTCGGCGGCAGAAAGTTTCTTATAGGCAGGTGAAGCGCGGAAGTCATACGGCTTATCAGCGGCGGCGAGCGACACAGCGAACGACAGGAACCCCAGATAGAGAATTCGCTTCATACATTACTTTGACACTTCAGACCCAGGATTTCTTAGATCACGTCACTTCCACCGAGTGTCACCGCAACCATTGGCGGCCCTTGGCCCGGTGCTCTCAGCAAACCCCTGTCACCAGCCAGGCGCCAAGTCCCCGCTTTGGATGAATGCGCTCGCAGAGCCGGGTGCTGCAGCCACTATGCGCACGCTCCAGGATTTGCTCGGGCACGCGGCCGCGAGCGCGACTCAGATTTATACGCACGTGATGGCCCGGGCAGGATTGGGGGGTGCGCCGCCCGCTGGATTTGTAGGACCTGCTTCGTTCCGTGTGTTTGGCGTATTTTGTGGGCCTACGGATTGGGCGGCGCGGCGGGCGCGGTCGAGTTGTCCGGGCCGAACATCGTTTTCACCATGCCCATACCCATGCGCATCATCTGCAACTGGTTGGTCTGGAACTGGCCCAGCGTCGCCAACTGGTCGGGTGAGAGGATGGTCCGGGCGCGATCATAGACCCGCTGGTTGATGGTGGTCTGGGCTTGCATGTATTGGTCCACGTTGTTGTCCGACATCAGCGACTGAAGCTGGGTCGTGTTCTGACCGGAGTCACCGAGCGGCAGGCCGGTGCTCGCGGCGACGCTTTTCTTCTCCTCCTTCATGAAAGTCAGCAGCGCCTCGGCCTGCGGGTCGCTCAGGTTGTAATCGCTGCCGGCCTGCTGTTTGAACTGGGTCAGCATCGCCCGTTCGCCCACGGTGTCCTGGTAATCCTTGTATTGCGCATACCGGGCATCGCCGAGGAAGGCCTGGAGCTGGTCGTCGAAGCTCTTCTGTTGCGCGGTCAGGGAGCTGAGCATTTCGGTGCGATTGGTGGCGTCCGAGCCGCCGAAGACCGAGGTGGCCTGCTCTGCCGCCTTCATCCCGTTGTCAGCCAGCATGTCCTTGAATTGGGCCGCCTCCTCCGGGGTGAGGCCCATTTGTTTGACGAGCGGCCCATACATCTGGTCCATCATCATGCGTTGCTGCTCGCGGATGAACTTCCGGGTGTTGGGGTCCTGCATCATTTTGGAGATCATCTTGCCCAAGCCGCCTTTCTCCTCAGCCGCCTTGTTGGTTTCGGACACAAACGGCGGGGCTGGCGGTGCCAGGGCGGGGGAAGCGTCTTCGGCCAGTTGGCGGGCCTGGAGCTTCGCCGCCAGATCCTCCGCCTGGCCCATGAGGTCATGGCGCTGCTGGTCGGCGCGTTTTTGGGCTCTTTGCAGGTTTTCGAGCTGCTGCGCCTTGGCCTCCGATTCGCTTTGGAGGGCGGCCACTTGGGTTTGCAGGCTCGCGGCTTTGCGTGATTGCACCACGCAAACGACCCCGAGAGTGATCGTCGTCGCGGCCAGTAACAGAATGATGATGTTTTTCATAAATCTCTTCAGCGGGGCACCGGCCAGGTGCCGGCGAGGCGGTCTTGCAGGCCGCGCTCGCGCAGGCCGACCGACACCGCAGCCAACAGCCCGAGCAATGCCAGGGCCAGCCAGGGCTGCCAAACCCAATGCTTGGCGAGCGCGGCAATCGCCAAGGCGAACATAGGCACCACCGGACTCCAGGCGACCAACGACCGCCAGAGCAGGCGCAGCCGCGAGGCGCGCAGGCCATCCTTCCTCACATACGTGACCCCGGCAATAAGCAAGACTACCCCGCCGCGGAACAGCAATGCTGCGATCAGGGCCGGCAGAGCGACATAAAACAGCAGCGACGCGGCCAGCACCATGGCCGGCAGCGCGGGAGGTTGTTTCTGGGAGAAGAAATCCGGCTTGGCCACATACTTGCCCACGGCGGCGTCGGCCTCTTCAATTTCGGCTGCGGTGGGTGCCGGATGCTCGGCGACGCTCTGTTCCGCGAACTTCCGGGCGTCCCCTTTGATCATGGCCAGTACGTATGGGCTCGACCACTTGGCTGCATTGGTAATAAGACCGCTGTAATGGTGGGCGATATAGACGGCGATCTGGCTGTCGGTGGGCAACTGCGCTTTCTTGCCTCCCCAAAAACGCGCGGTGGTGCGCATTTGCAGCAGGCTGCTAAGGTCCAACAGACCCGGATTCCTCCGGTAGATTTCTTGCAGAAAGGTCAGGCTGAACAACCCGCCCCCGCAGGCCAGCACGGGAAAAACCACGCACCCGGCAACCAGGGCGGCACGGCGCAAGCGCGACACGGCCGCCACCCGGCTCAAAAGCGGTTTGAGCGCCGCAACCACAGTGTCCGCGCTCGCCATCTGCGACAGGCTCTTCAGGAAAGCCCGCGCGTGCAGCGGCAACGGTGCAGCGACATCCCCCGCAGGCTGAGCCGCGCCGGCCGGGCTGCCGGTCAGGGCTGCGGCGGCGACAGCGTTGAGGAAAGCGTTAATGGGCTGAAGTGTTGAAGCGTTATACGGGGCGAGGCCGGGCGCGGGGAAGTCGAGCAGTTTGGCCCGGCCTTCAGCGGTGATCCAGATGCGGTCGAGGGCGAGCGCGGGCAAGGTGCTATCCTTCTGCGCGGCGCTGATCTCGGTGGCCAGGTCATGCAGGTAGTAACGCACCTCGCGCCACGGTTGCGGGCTCGTGACCAGTTCCAGGAAAGGCCGGCCCGTCGGGGCCTCGAACGCGTCCCAGTTCTCCTCGGGCGACCTTTTCCCTGTGAGCCAGCGCAGGCGGCCAATCCGGCCCAGGCAACGCAAGGGGGCGGGAACCGGCTCCGTGCCCGAAGGCGCCTCGCGTAGCCACACCTTGCGGAGCAGTTTGAGATCGTAGGCCAGAAACCACTGCATGCCTAAGGTGGGGCGCGTCACTCCGTGCGCGCCGCCCCCCGAGCTGGAACCCGCCAACTCCGACCGGTTTTCCCGATTGACGGCGCGCACGGAGTGACGCGCCCCACCTTCGGGAAGGGCCTGCAGCACATGATACGGGCCGATGGTGATGGCCGAGTCGGCGGCGGGCAGAGGCGACTCGCCCGCTAGCAGCACCGGCCGCGCGCTAACGGCGGCCCGCGAGATCACCCGCGTCCCGGTCAGCAGGTCCTGCACGGCGGCAAAGCCGTTGCGGCGGCGCGCGGTGACAAAAAGCAATGCCATGACCACATAGCAGGAACACCCGATGAGCATCTGGGTCCACTGCGAGGTGCTCATGTAGGCCTTGGGGTTCGCACCGAAGGCCACCCAGTACGGCACGAACGGTGGCAGGACATAGATCAGCGCGCGGAGGCAAGCCCGCACGAAGCCGGGCGGATTCCGGTCTGGCCCGACCACGCGCAACCGGCAGAGGGCCTTGCCCGCCGCGGCACCCCACAGGCCCTCGAACACCCCATAGTAAAGGACCGCCAGGCCGACGAAGCCGATCAGGCATGCGAGCGTCTTCGGCGAGAGCTGCATGGCCTGGTCCATGAAGGCCATCAACGATCCGAACGCCGACAGGTTGATCACAACCGCCAGCCCGCACAGGAGCGCCATATCCACCACTCCCGCCAGGAAGCGCAAGCTCAGCGTCGCCGGGGTCGGCGCCGTCGAGCTGTAGGGCGTCAGCGCCTGGGCCAGGTCGGCATAGTTCTTGAACCGTTCGCCCGACTGCTTTTCGAGGCAGCGCAGCACTACTTTGGCCAGCCCTTTCGGAACCTCGGGACGGAACTGCCTGGGGGAGGGCGCCCTCTGTTCGAGCACGGTGGCCAGCAGTTGCACCATGTTCTTGGCCTCAAAGGGCGTGCGGCCAGTCAGCAGGTAAAACAAGGTGGCGCCGACGGAATACATGTCCGAGCGCGCATTGAGTTCCTCGCCGCGCAATTGCTCGGGCGAACAGAAAGCCGGAGTGCCCAGAAACGTGCCGGTGGCCGTAAGCGCCGGTTCCGTGCGGACGCCAGTCGAGATCGAAAGGCCAAAGTCGCCGATCTTGACGCTGCTGTCTTCGCCCACGTAGCAATTCGATGGCTTCACGTCACGGTGCAGGATGCCGACGCGCTGGGCCGCCTGCAGACCTTCGACAATCTGCAACACGCAGTCCACCGCCTCGCCGACGGGCAATGGCCCTCGGGCGCGCACCCGGTCCTGCAAGGTGCCGCCCGATACCAGCTCCATGGTAATGACCGGCGTGCCCCCCACCTCCTCCGTGCCGAAGATATAAACGCTGTTGGGATGGTTGATCGAAGCGGCCAGCCGCCCTTCGCGAAAGAACCGCTCGCGTGCCTCCGGCGAATCGAGCCGGTGACTCAGGACCTTGAGCGCCACCCGGCGTCCGCTTTCCAGATCCTCGGCTTCATAAACCGCCCCCATGCCGCCCGCGCCCAAGGCCCGGATGATGGTGTAGTGGCCAAACTGCTCGCCCGGCTGCGGCAGGCCGCGCGATTTCGCTTCCGCCGCGGATACCCTTATCGTGCCCTCAGGACCGGGGGCGGGCTGAGTTTCCATCGCGAGCTTGAGGAGGCATTTCGGGCACAGGTCGGGCGGCGTGTTGCCAGCCAACTCAGCGCCGCATCCCACGCATTTGCGCTTCCCAGAGGCCGTATTGTCGAGGTTTGCCATATCGTTCCGCCCTATGCTTAAGCAGACCTGCGGAAAAGTAACGCCGCAGCACCATGATTGCTGGATGGCTTGGTCCATTCCCCCGCCCTGCGCCCGGCGGCCTCCCTGGCCGGACCGCTTCCGACTTCGGACTTCGGCCCTACACCCGCTCCCTCCACGCGGTCAAGACCTTCTCTATCAGCGCATCCAGCTCCGGTTTGAGGTTCTGACGTTCCGGATGCTCCCGCAGCCAGCGCACCGAGTCGCGGACGCCCTGCCGGAAAGGGGTGCGGCAGCGGAACTCAGGCACGAAGCGCTTGATCTTCGAGTTGTCGTACACGCCCGGGTGTGCCTTGTCTCCTTTGAGCGTGCCACTCATCTGCGGCGCCACCTGGCAGATGAAATCCGTCGGCACCTTAACGATCTCCGGACACGGTGTTCCTACCGCCGCCGCTATCTCGGCGTAGATTTGGTTCCAGGTAAGCACTTCGTCGCTGGTGATGTGGAACGCCTCGCCGATGGCCTCCGCCTTCCCCACCAGCCCGGCCAGCCCAACCGCGAACTCCGCAGCGGTCGTCAGTGTCCAGGGGCTCTCGCCATCGTCGTGCACAAACACCGGTTTGCCCTGCTCCAACCGCGCCGCAAAAGTGTAACTCCCGCTGGACACAGCATTCGGAACCCACTGCTTCGAGTAGGTGTGCGAAGGCCGGACAATCGTCACCGGGAAGCCGGTTTCCTTTCGGCGCTCCCCGAGCCATTGCTCGCACGCCACCTTCTTCTCCGCGTAGTCCCACAACGGGTTGCCGAACGGCGCGGCTTCCGTCATCGGCAGTCGCCGGGGCGGTCTCGCATACACCACAGTCGAGCTGATGAACACATACTGGCGCACCGCGCCCCGGAACAGCTCGTAGTCTATCTGCAACTCAGGCACGTCATAGCCCAGGAAGTTGAGCACCACGTCAGGCTGCACTCCCGCCAAGGCCGCGCGCATGCCCGCCGGGTCCTTGCGGTCGGCCCGGATGGCGTGGTACTCGGGTGGCACAGCCGTCTGACCCCGGCTCAAGACCAGGACTTCATACCCCCGTTCGTGGAGGAGTGCCGCGCACTCAGCCGAGATGTTGCCCGTGCCACCGATGAAAAGGATCTTCATACCTGCAATTGCTTCCGGGACACTACGGTTAAGGCGGCGGGGACGCAACCTCCGGCGCGCCGCGCGACGTAATGCCTCAGTGATGGCGGGAGGAGGTAAGGCGGGCAGTCCTCTGCACGCCCCTGCACGCCCATAATCCCGGCCCGGCGCGCAGAGGACTGCCCACCCTGCCCGCCGTGACTGAGGCCTTACCGCGCGACCGGTTTTCTACTTGCGCAGCGACTCGCGCCGGGTTATTGTCGGGTCAAGAATCGAAACGGCTCGAAGTAGAAGCCCGAGCGAAGTTCGCGGGCTGCCTTGGGACTACGGATATCACGCCGAGGCTGACAGTAGAGTGGGCTGAAGCAACGGCCTCGGGAACGGCCAAAGCGGCCGCAGGGGCTCCAGGGCGGCAAGGCAGAGGCAAGGAATACCCACCGGATACCTACCGGATACCCACCGGATGCCCACCGGACAGTCGCTGGACTGCTGCCGTATCCCCTGGCTTGTGCCAGGCTATCTCTTCGCAGTCCCTTCCGTGAATTCTCAATGCTGAAGCTCCGTGCGAACAATCGTCAGCCCCCTGGGCTTGAGCTTGTGCGCGTTGGCCCTGCCTTTATTCTCTTAGCGCTCATGAAGCTCTCAGCCATTTCTGTCCTCCTCGTGCTGGTTACGGTGACGCCGTGCCTGTCAGCGGGGACCAATCTTGTCGCCAACTGCGCGTTCGAGCAGAGCCATATCAAGCCCGGCGTTCCGGATGACTGGTCCTCCGCCGGCGACCCGGCCATCAAACAACAGCTTGCCCTGGATACCGGCCGCGACGGTAAGCCGTGCGCGCGGCTCACCTGCACCGAGTTCAACGGCGACGGCCCAGACCATCACGCCATGCTCTGCCAGGTCGGCAAGGTCAGCGTCCGCGGGGGCCAGTGGTACCGGCTGACATTCTGGGCCAAAGGCCAAGGAATCCGGAGCGGCGCGGTCGAGGTGGCCCTCAGTGACACGAGCCGGTGGGAGAACGCCGGCCTGGCAGAAGCCTTCTCGCCCGGCGCGCAATGGGAGCACTTCGACTTCCTCTTCCGCGCCGGACAGGACCTGCCGGCGGCCGCCAGCCGGCTGCAATTCTGGTTCAAGAGCACCGGCACGCTTTGGCTCGCCGACGTGGTCCTCGCCGAATCCGCCGTCGGCCAGCAATGGTTCCCGCAAATCTCGACCGAGGGCGTGAAGAACTTTGTGCCCAACAGCAGTTTCGAGTGCGGCGCCGCCAACTGGGGCAGCTTCACCTACGGCCTGAGCGGCTGGGTCGGCAACCTCTATCGGCTGGAGGGCGCGCTCGATCAGGATGTCGCGCAGCATGGCCGCCACAGCCTGCGCATCGCGCTTACCCCAAAGACATTTCCGGTCTATTACTTCGACTATTACGACCCTGTCCGCCAGCCTGTTCGCCGCGTGCTGGCCGCCAACCGCGCCTGGTTCCGCGTCAAGCCCGGCGAAAAACTGACGCTCTCGGCCTACCTCCGGGCCGATGCCGAGGGCGTGGCCGCGCAAATGGTCGTGAACGAGGCGCCCGGCAACCTGCTCCGCAAGCAGGTCACCGTAGGCAAGGAATGGCAGCGGTCCAAGTTCGCCTTCACCTCAACCCAACCCTTCCTGTTTATCGCCATTGGGCTCGACCTCGAAGCCTCAGGCCGCGACGCCGCCACTTTGTGGCTCGACTCGGTCCAGTTGGAACGCGGCGACCATGCCACGGCCTACGAACCCCGCCAGCCCGTCGAGTCCTTCATCGAAACCGGGGCGACAGTCAACATTTTCACCAATACTGCGAACGGGCTTACGTTCACACTCCGGGCGTTCAATAACACCGACCGCACGCAAACCGTGCTCGGGAAGCTACAGGTGAAGGACTTCTTCGACCGAGCCCTGGTCACAGAAGAGCGTGGGTTCGAGGTGCCCTCGCGACGACACGCCAGCGTTACGATCCCCCGGCTTTGCCAGGGAAGTCAGGGCTTCTTCCGCGTGACCTGGACGCCTCGCTCCTCCGCCATTCCGCCCGCTGTGGACCCCGCAGCGCCGGTAGGGACGCGTTCCACCGCGTCCCTGTCATCTCAGAGGAACGAGGACGCGGTGGAACGCGTCCCTACCAGCCCCAGCGTGCCCAAGCGCGAATTCCTTCCGGGAATGGTCTCCGAACAGAATGAGCCGGTCTCGTCGCTGCGCTGCGCCCTCATCACTCCGGCGCCCGCGGAATTACCAGACTCTCCCCTCGGCTTCAACCACGCGTATCCCTGGGACTTTCTCGTGCGTCTGGCCCGCGAGGCCGGCATCCTCTGGTGGCGCGACTGGTCGGCCAAATGGCAGACCGTCGAGCCGGCCAAGGGCAAATTCGATTTCACTGCCGCCGATACGCAAATCCAGCGCGTGCTGAATCTGAACAGCGAAGTCGAAGTGTTGCTCCCCTTCCCCTCCGCCGCCTGGTCCACCACCGCGCGGGCCGACGAGGTCGCCAGGGCCGCAGGCCGGGACGATTATCTCCGCGCCCGCCTGCCGTGCAGTTATGCCCCCGCGGACCTCAATGACTTCGGTGCCTATGCCGCCGAAGTGGCGCGCCATTACGAGCAGAGCCGGCCCCGTGGTGTCACGCATTTCCAAATCCTCAACGAGCCGGTCTATACCGACTACGCCCTGCCCCAGAAATTCGGTTACACGTTGACCGACTACGTGCGCCTGCTCGAAGCCGGCAGCCGCGCCCTGCATGCCGCCGACCCTCAATGCCGCGTCGTCGGCGGCATCAGCACCGACCTCGAAGCCGGGCTGACTCGCGACTTCGTCACCCAGGGCGGTTTGCAATGGGTGGATGTCTTCGACCTCCACATGTATGACCCCCCGCGTCCGGCCGAAAGCTTTGAAGACGCCTTCCGGTCGCTGGCGGACCTCATGCGCGCCCACGGCGGCCCCAAGCCCGTTTGGATCACCGAATGGGGCTGCTATGCGGACGACGACCCACCCTGCCTCCCCCAAACCGTCGGCGACCCCACTATGAACCGTTGCCGCTGGCCCAGCGAACGCGCGGCCACCGAGCACATTGTCAAGTTCGCCGCCGTGTCCTTCGCTCACGGCGTCCGCAAGATATTCTTCCACGCCGGCACCTGCGGCACTATCAACGGCCCTGACGCCGGCGGCGTCCTCTTCACCTACGGCGGCGCCCCGCGCAAGATGTATGCCGGCGTCGCCGCGCTGAACCGCCTCCTCGGCGTCCCCGACCAATGCGTCAAGACAGTGCATGACAATGGGCTGCTAGCCTACGTGTTCCGGACTAAAGACCGGGCAGTTGCCATTGCATGGTGTGAGGCTGGCCAGTCAGGAAAGCTGAAGCTGCCGCCTGCCATTCAGGCCTACGACATTATGGGCAACGCCTGCTCGCCAGGAGATTTCGTGCTTGGACAGTCACCAGTGTATCTGGTCGGCAACCAGGTTGAGGCGGTCGTTGGCTCGCTGCCGAGGTAAGCAGGCCGCTCCGCGAGGCTTCCAGGTGCCCGGCAGTCCAAATGTCTCGCCGTCGTCCCGCCGGACCCTCGCCGTAGTACCTCCGTTACCCATACGGAGGTACTACGGCGAGGGTCCAGTGAGGCTCCCGCGTAGCAACGAGCGGGCTACCCTATGCGACGGAGGCCCACCGCCGTATCCGCCCGCATTCTTTTGCTGTAACAACGACACCGTAACCCTTAACCTGTGCATGGAAATCAAATGCCGGATTCTCCACAGACCGCCGCTGGGCCGTCGCTGTTTCTCACCACGCACTGGTCGGTGGTGCTGGCCGCTAGGGACAAGTCGTCGCCGGAATCGGCGATGGCCCTCGAGGTTCTTTGCCGCAGCTACTGGTATCCCCTTTACGCCTTCGTCCGGCGGCAAGGACATTCCCCTACCGACGCCCAGGACCTGACCCAGGAGTTCTTCGCGCGGCTGCTCGCCAAGGAGTATCTCCAGGCTGCCGACCCCGAGAAGGGCCGCTTCCGCACCTTCCTCCGGGTCGCCCTCCGGCGTTTCCTCGCCAACGAATGGGACCGCGCCCGGCGGCTCAAACGTGGCGGCGGCCACACGCCGTTGTCGCTGGACACCACGACCGCCGAGGACCGCTACCAGGCAGAGGGGGACGATGCCCTGCCGCCCGACCGCCTCTACGAGCGGCGTTGGGCCAGGGCGCTCCTCGAACAGGCCCTCGCGCGCCTCCGGGCCGAATACGTCGCCGCCGGCAAAACCACTGAGTTCGAGCAGCTCAAAGAGGCCCTTACCGCCGAACGCGGCGCCATTGCCTATCGCGACCTCGCGGCGGCCCTGGAATTGAGCGAGGGAGCCGCACGCGTAGCAGTGCACCGCCTGCGCAAGCGCTTCCGCGAGGTATTCCGGGCGACGGTGGCCGAGACGGTCTCATCGCCGGAGGGGGTGGAGGACGAATTACGCTACCTCGTCGGCCTATTGGGTGAAACCTGAAGATGCGACAGACCACAGGTCTGCCCCACTTCATCATGTAACAAACTCCGGCAAAGGCTTAACCAGCAGGTGATGAACGAAAAGAAGCAATGCCCCAAATGCGGCGCCCCGGTGCCGGCCAATGCCCCGGAAGGACTTTGCCCGCGCTGCCTAGGCGCCTTGAACCTCGAGCCGGATACCGTCCTGACGGGCGCGGAAGCCGCGGCCGCCTCGGCCCCGCCGCCAGCCGCCGAACTCGGGCCCCTCTTTCCCCAGCTTGAGTTGCTTGGCCTGATTGGCCGGGGCGGCATGGGCGTCGTCTATAAGGCGCGCCAGAAGGAACTCGATCGCATCGTAGCCTTGAAGATCCTGCCTCCCGGCATCGGGAGCGACCCCGCCTTCGCCGAGCGCTTCGCCCGCGAGGCCAAGGCCCTGGCCAGGCTCAATCATCCGGGCATAGTGACCGTCCACGACTTTGGCCGTGCCAACGGCCTGTTCTACTTCCTGATGGAGTATGTGGACGGCGTGAGCCTTCGCCAGTTGATGAACGCAGGCCGCATCTCCCCCCGGGAGGCGCTCGCCGTTGTCCCCCAGATCTGCGATGCGCTCCAATACGCGCACGACCAGGGCATCGTTCACCGCGATATCAAGCCGGAGAACATACTCCTGGATCGCCAAGGGCGCGTGAAGGTGGCCGATTTCGGCCTGGCCAAGCTCCTTGGTGAAAGAGGTAGGGCGGGCAGTCCTCTGACCGCCGGGCCTGCGCAAACCGACGACGCCGCGCACCGTGCTCCGCCCCCCGCCAGTGCTCTTACCGAAGCAGGCAAGGTCATCGGCACGCCCCAATACATGGCCCCCGAGCAGGTCGAGCATCCCGGCGAGGTGGACCATCGAGCCGACATTTATGCCCTCGGGGTGGTCTTCTACCAGATGCTCACCGGCGAACTGCCCGACAAACGCATCGAGCCACCTTCCAAAAAGGTCCAAGTTGATGTGCGGCTGGATGAGGTCGTGCTCCGCGCGTTGGAAGTGGACCCTGAGCGCCGCTATCAGCAGGCCAGCCAAGTCAAGACCGCGGTCGAGACGATCACGCAGAGCCCCGGTCCGGGTTCAACGGGAACCCAGGCCGCAACGGCACCGAAAACATCCCCTGTTCCTGACGTAAACCTGGCCCGTGCAGTCCGTCAAAAGGCCATGCGCCGCTTCGTCGGTGTCGCCCTGGGCCTCGCAGCACTCTTGTGCGTCTCCTTCGTGCTCCTCAGATCTTGGAAAGCCCGTCGCGCGGAAGAGATGGCCCGAGCCCTTGCCGCGCCGATACCGGTCTTCGCCGTTTCCGCCCAGAAGGGCGACATCAGGGTTTCCCTTGCTTGCATTGGCTCGGTTGAGTCCTCGAACTCAGCGCTATTTAGCATCCCCCAGAATTACGTCCAGGAGGTGGTTAAGAAACTTGATGCCGGGCAGTCGCTAATAGTGACCGCCTACGACCAGTCGGGCAGGGTATTCGGCCATGGCTCCCTGCTCGCGGTGGATAACAGAATAGACACGGAGACCGGAATGCTGAAGTGCAAAGCCAGGCTCATTCCTGACGGAGGCAACTTAATGGTGCCAGGTATGTTCTTAAACATCCGGATGCTGCTGGAAGTCAAGCACGGGGTCATGCGTGTGCCTTTGCAGGCGACTCAAACGGCTCCGGGCGGGACGTTTGTGGGGGTCATCAAGGCCGACCAAACGGTAACCGTGCGCACGGTGCAGCTCGGGACGATCGAACAGCCGGCTCCGGAAGGGATCGTATGGCGTCTGAAGGAGGCGCGTGATAGGGAAGGCCAAGCGGCCGTGCAACCACCACCGCCCTTGGGGCAATGGGCTGAGGTCCAGACCGGCCTGGCCGCGGGAGAACTCGTGGTTATTGATGGCGGCGATAACTTGAGTGAAGGCTGCAAGGTTACATATACGCTGGTGCAGGCGGCGGAGGCACCTGAACCCAGCGCCGCCACCCGGCCGGCACACCCGTCGTCCGACGGCTCCAGTACTCCCTGGAGGACGAACACCAGCGTCGCTCCCACCAACAGAGCCGGCGAACTCGAAGGACTCGCCAACTTCATTGTTCTCGATGCTCTTGACAAAGCTCTTCACAAATACCCATCGAACGCACCGCCGCCGACGGTTGAACAGATTCTGGCGCACTACGCGCAAGCCAAGGGTGTTATGGCCGGCGCGGAAAAGACCCAGACGCTCACCCTCAAGGGCGCCTTCACCAGCCGCGACGGCATGCCCCCCATGCAAGGCGAGCTTCTCATCAAGGCGCCGGACAAGTGGCTGATGGTCCTCAGGGACGCCGGCGACTCCGTGTGGCGGCGCGGGTTCGACGGCTCGGCTGCCTGGGAGGTCTTCCAATCGGGCAGTCCGGAGGTCGACCCCACTGTGCTGGAGTTGGACCGGGCTCTCATCAGCGTTTATCGGGGCGATCCACTGACGCCGCTGCTCCCGAAGATGAGCCTCAAGGGCACAGAGCCGGTTGCCGGCGGCCAGGCCTATGTGATCGAAGTCGCCTTGCCCGGCCAGTCGCCACGCCTTTGGTTCGACACCCGCACCGGCCTCTTGATCCGCATAGAGTGCAAGGTCAGGTCCATTGTCCTACAACTGGATTGGGACGACTACCGGGACATCGGCGGCCTCATGGTGCCTTTCAAGTGGCGCGAAGCCGGGACCGAGAACTGGTCCGTCGAGTGCACCGAGGTCAAGCGCAACGAGCCGATTGACGACGCTGTCTTCGCCCGGCCCGCTGGCCGCTGACTGACTCCCGTGTCGTGCTATAGACTCACGGCCTCACTGCCACGGCTTTGAAAAACGTGTAGCAGAAGGCACCGCTCGGGCCGGCGCTGGCCTTGAAGTCAGCGATGCCTTTATCCCAGCCGGGACGATCAATCAAGCCTGCGCCCAGGGATGTCCGCGCGCCGGTGAGTGTCGCCGAGATACGCCCCTTTGCCTAAACAGCGCAATTTGCCGGTTGTTTAATCCCTGCGCCGTGCTCTATGCTGCCAGCCCGTATTTGCCACCGGCAGCCACGGGGACATGACTCCGACATTGCTGATAGTTGATGACGAGAAGACGACGCGCGAAGGTTTACGCGCGGCGCTCGAAGACCGTTACGACGTGTACCTGGCCGAGGATGCCAAGGCGGCGATGGACTTGCTGGAGAAAGACCATTTCGACGTGCTGCTGACCGACTTCCGCCTGCCCACCGAGGACGGCATGAAGCTCATCGCCCGTGCCAAATCGCTCTCCAAACCGCCCATCTGCATCCTCATGACCGCCTACGGTTCGGAAGAACTGGCCGTCGAGGCGATGAAGCGCGGGGCCGACGATTACATCCCCAAAGGCCGGTTGCAGATTGATGAGCTGGAAATGCGCATCGCCAACGCGCTGCGCCGGCAGAACCTGGAGGTGGAAAACGTCGCGCTGCACCAACAGCTCGACGCGAAATTCGGCCTGGAGAGCTTCACCGGGGAATCATCCGCGATGAAAGAGGTCTTCGAGGTCGTGCAGCAGGTGGCTCCGACGCGGGCTACCGTGCTCCTGCTTGGGGAGACCGGCACGGGCAAGGAGATGCTCGCCAAGGTGATTCACCAGCTCAGCCCACGGGCGCGGCATCCGATGGTAGCGGTCCATTGCGCGGCGTTGGCGCCGACGCTCCTCGAGAGCGAGCTCTTCGGCCACGAAAAGGGCGCGTTCACCGGCGCTTACGAGCGGCGGATCGGGCGCTTCGAGCAGGCCCAAGGGGGCACGCTGTTCCTGGACGAGATCGGCGAAATTGACGCGTCCACCCAGGTCAAGCTGCTCCGGTTCCTGGGCGAGCGGACCTTCGAGCGGGTCGGCTCGAACAAGACGCTGACCGCCGACGTGCGCCTGATCGCGGCGACCAACAAGGACCTCGCGGAGCGGGTCAAGGCGGGCGCGTTTCGCGAGGATCTGTTCTTCCGGCTGCGGGTGGTGGAGCTCCGGCTGCCGCCGTTGCGCGAGCGCCTGGAGGACATCCCCCTGCTGGCGCGGACCTTCCTGCGCGAGTTCAGCGAGGAAAACGCCAAGCCGGTAACGGGCTTGACTGCTGACGCCGCTGACCTGTTGCTCCAGTATCCGTGGCCGGGCAACGTGCGCGAGTTGCGCACCGCCATCGAGCACGGCGTCGTCCTGTGCCGGGGCGACAAAATCAGCGCCCGCGACCTCCCCGCTTCGCTGCGCGAGGCGGTGGTCCGGGCCCCGGAGGAAAAGGACTCGAAGCGGCTGCTGGTGCGCAACAGCTTGAATCTCAAAGAGGTCGAGCGGGAACTCATCATTCGGGCCCTGAAAGCCACTGGCGGCAGCCGCACGCTGGCGGCCCAGAAACTGGGCATGAGCCGCCGCAACTTTCACCGCAAATTGCACCAACACCATCTCGAAGGATTTTGACTATGCTGCCCTTACAGGACCTGTTGCACAAACTCGAAGTGGGCGGCGGAATGCGCTATCTCCGCGCCGCCCTGGCCGTGCTGGCCGTCGTGCTGCTGATTGTCGGCTACAACTTGCGCGCCTTCCGAAACATGTCCACGCAGGAGGCGATGGACGCCGCCCAACTCGCCCGCAACCTCGCCCAGGGCAAGGGTTACACCACCCTCTTTATCCGCCCGTTCAGCATGTTCCTCGTGAAGAAGCACAACCTGCAGACCCAGGGCGCACCGCTGCCCGGCAAGGTCGCCGACTTGGCCGAAATCCGAGGCCTGCATCCCGACCTGGCTAACCCCCCGGTCTATCCGGTCGTGCTCGCCGCGCTGATGAAAGTCCTGCCGTTCCACTATCAAGTGGATATCACGCATCCGTTTTGGAGCGTGGGCATTTCGGGCAGGCGCATCTTCTACCGCTACGAGCCTGATTTCCTCATCGCCCTGTTCAATCAGGTGTTGTTGCTGGCGCTCATTGCCCTGGTCTTCTTCCTGGCCCGGCGCTTGTTTGATCGCGGAGTCGCCTGGCTCTCCGCCGGCCTGTTGCTCGGCACGGAGCTGCTCTGGCGGTTCAGCGTGTCCGGGCTCTCCACCCTGCTGCTGATGATCATTTTCCTCGGGCTGGCCTGGGGCGTGGTCCTGCTGGAACAGGAGGCCCGCTCCCCCAAATGGGGACCCTCGGGCATCCTGGTTCTCGCCGGGCTGGCCGGCGCGTTGGTCGGCTTGGGCGGCCTGACCCGATACGCCTTTGGCTGGCTTATTCTCCCGGTGGTGGTGTTCGTGATCCTGTTTGGCGGGCAGCGGCGGATCATGCTGGCCCTGATAGCTCTCGCCGCGTTTGCCGTGGTCATGGCGCCGTGGATCGTCCGCAACTACAGCGTCAGCGGCAAGCCCTTCGGCACCGCCACCTTCGCCATACTCGAGAATACGTCCCTTTTCCCCAGGTTTCGCTTGCAACGCTCTTTGGAGCCCCAATTCACCGGCTTCCTCCTCGTCCCCTTTTGGCACAAGCTCACCGTCAACTTCCGCCAGATCATCACGAGCGACCTGCCTCGGCTGGGCGGCAGTTGGATCACGGCCTTCTTCCTGGTCGGACTGCTCCTCGGGTTTCGCAGCCCGGCCATCACCCGGCTGCGCTACTTCCTCATGGGGTGTGTCCTGGTGCTCATCCTCGCTCAAGCGCTGGGCCGAACTCAGCTCTCGGAAGAATCCCCCGAGCTAAACTCCGAGAACCTGCTCGTGCTCCTGGTGCCACTCATCGTGATTTATGGCGTCAGCCTCTTCTTTGTGTTGCTGGAGCAAATGCCTCTGCCATTCCCTGAGTCTCGCTATCTCGTCATTGGCATCTTCGGCGTCGTCGCCTGCCTGCCCATGTTCTTTGTCTTCCTGCCTGACAGGATAGTTCCCAGGACCATTCCCGTCGCTTACCCGCCCTACCACCCGCCGGCCATCCAGACCGTGGCCGGCTGGCTCAAAGACAAAGAACTGGCTATGAGCGACATCCCGTGGGCTGTGGCCTGGTATGGCCAGCGCCAATGTGTGTGGCTGACGCTCAAGTGTATGCCGGACAGCAGAGACACGACTGCGCAGGAAGACTTCTTCGCCATCAACGACTATCAGAAGCCAATCAATGCCCTCTACCTGACCCCGGAAACCATGGACTCCCGGTTCCTAAGCCAATGGTTTCAGGCCGGGGAACGAAGCTGGGCCAACTTCATCCTGGACGGCATGGTGAAAAAACGCGTGCCGGAGAATTTCCCGCTCTCCCAAATGCCTGTCGGCTGGCCGCCCGACCAACTGGTGCTGGCCGACTGGCAGCGCTGGAAGAAGCAGCAGTGAGTTCCGCAACCTCACGCAGATGGACGGGCCTTTACGGGCGCGAAGCACCCCGGCTCTTCTGCATGATTCTCGCGGATCCCATCGTGTGGTAGCTAGCTGCGTGACGGGTATCGGCTAGAGAGGCACGCGTAGCGCACCGCCCTCAGGGCGGTCGCCAAAGAGCATGACGCCGAAGCCCCGCTCGTGTATAAACGGGCCGTGCCGACGCTCAAACCCAAGCCCGTGCGCGGGCCAACTAGAACCAGCCGGCCGGAAGCTCCGCCCGCTCTCGTATGACCGCTGAAGAGTTTATCGCCAAGTGGGGCAAGGTTGACCTCACGGAGCGCTCCGCCTCGCAGGCTCATTTCCTTGACCTCTGCGAGCTGGTCGGCCACCCCAAGCCGCAAGAGGCCGATCCCAAGGGCGAGTGGTTCACCTTTGAACGAGGCGCCTCCAAACAGAGCGGCGGCGAGGGCTGGGCCGACGTTTGGAAGAAGGACTTCTTCGGCTGGGAATACAAAGGCCGGCACAAAGACCTCGACGCCGCTTACGACCAGCTTCTCGAATACCGCGCCGACCTCAACAACCCGCCCCTGCTAGTCGTGTGCGACATGGACATCATCCGCATCCGCACCAACTTCAACAACGCCCCCACCCGGACGCACGAGATCAGCCTGGAGACGCTCGCCCGGTCACGCAGCCTCGAAATCCTCGACGCGGTCTTCTTTGCGCCTGACAAGCTCCGGCCCGGCGTCACCAGCGAAGCTATCACCGAAAAGGCCAGCGGCCACTTCGCCGAAATCGCTGAGTCCATGCGCAAACGAGGCCTCGAGCCACAAGCCGTCGCGCACTTTCTCGTCCGCGTCGTGTTCTGCCTGTTTGCCGAGGACGTGGGCTTGCTGGAGCGGGGCCTGTTCGCCCGGCTGGTAAGAAAAGTGGGCAGCGACCCCAGGAAGTTCGCCCGCCACGTCGGCGACCTGTTCAGCGCTATGGCCACCGGCGGCGACTTCCTGCTGGAACCGATCCGCCACTTCAACGGCAGCCTGTTCGACGGCACGCCCGTGCTCGAACTCACCGCTGCTGAGGTCGCCGCCATCGGCGACGTGGCGATGGAGGATTGGAGCGCGGTGGACGTGTCCATCTCCGGCACTCTCTTCGAGCGCGGCCTCAACCCCGCCAAACGCTCTCAGCTCGGCTCGCACTACACCAGCCGTGCGCACATCGAGACCATCGTTGACCCCGTCGTCCTTGCGCCCCTGCGCCGCGAATGGGCGGCCGTTCGCGCCAAAGCGGAACCATTGCTGGCCGTCAGCAGAAGACTCTCCCGCACCCAGGGGGAGAAACTCGTCGTCGCCTTTCTGGAGCGCCTCAAAGCCGTCCGCGTGCTCGACCCTGCCGGCGGTTCCGGCAACTTCCTCTACGTCACGCTCCAAAAGCTTCTGGAGCTTGAAAAAGAGGTGAACCACTGCCTCCGCGAGCACGGTTTCACCCCGCAATTCCCCCAGGTCAATCCGCTCCAGCTCTACTGCCTGGAAATTGACCCCTACGCGCACGACCTCGCCCAAACGGTCGTATGGATCGGCTACATCCAATGGCTGCGGGCCAACGGCTACGGGTTCCCGGCCGAGCCGATCCTCAAGCGCATGAGCGCCAACTTCCGCTGCGCCGATGCCCTCTTCACCGACTGGCCGGAAGTGGACTTCATCGTCAGCAACCCACCGTTCTTGGGCGGGAAGAAACTCCGCACCGGCGACCGCAAGAGCGCCGGCAGCGGGCTCGGCGACGAATACGTCGAAAAGCTCTTCACGGCCTATCGCGACCGCGTGCCGCCGGAAGCTGACCTTTGCTGCTACTGGTTTGAAAGGGCGCGGCAGCAAATTGAAGATGGCAAGTGCAAGCGCGCGGGCTTGCTGGCCACGCAAGGCATTCGTGGCGGAGCGAATCGGGAACTGCTCAAGCGCATCAAAGAGACGGGAGGCATCTTCTTCGCACAAAGCGACCGGGATTGGATACTTGCCGGGGCTAATGTTCACGTCAGCATGGTTGGCTTCGATGATGGGTCAGATACGCTCCGCAGTCTCGACGGCAGGTCGGTTGCAGTCATTAACCCCAACCTGACGGCGACCGCCGATGCGACGACGGCAAAGGAACTCAAAGCCAATCTTGACGTTGCTTTCATGGGCACAACGAAAGGCGGGGCTTTCGACATACCAGAAAGCTTGGCGCTTGAACTTGTTCGCCCACCCAATCCGCACGGTAAGCCCAATTCTGATGTTATCGTTCCGTGGGTGAATGGCATGGACCTTACTCAAAGACCAAGCGGGACATGGATTATTGACTATGGCGTAGGCATGGCGGAAGCAAGCGCCGCGCATTACGAATCCCCCTTCGAGTACGTGCGAAAGAACGTCAAACCTGAGCGAGATAAGAACAAGCGGGGAGCTTACCGCCGCCTTTGGTGGCAGCATGTTGAAGCCCGTCCTGCGATGCGCAGGGCGCTGGCACCGCTGAACCGATTTCTTTGCACAACCCGTGTCTCCAAGCATCGTTTGTTTGTTTGGCTACAGGCGCCGACGCTGCCTGACAGTGCAACTTTTGCCTTTGCTCGTGCTGACGACTACTTCTTCGGTGTGCTGCACTCGCGCATGCACGAGCTTTGGGCACGGGTGCAAGGCACGCAAGTCCGCGAACGAGAGAGCGGCTTCCGTTACACGCCGACAAGCTGCTTTGAGACCTTCCCGTTCCCCTTCCCCGACGACTTGCAGCCGCCGAAGCCTCCGCCCGTTAAACCACCGCCCAAGTCGTCGAAGCCGCCCGCACCCGACCGCTTTTACGCAGAGAACCTCGCGGCGAAGAATTACTTCATGGGCAAAGAGGAGCCGCCGCCTTACGGCAGTCCTTCTGGTTCTGCACTCCGCACTCTGCATTCCGCACTCGATCATCGCGCCGCCATCGCCGCCGCCGCGAAGGAGTTAAATGAACTGCGCGAACGCTGGCTCAATCCGCCCGAATGGACGGAAACGCGTATGCTCGGATTTCCCGGCTCCATCTCCGGCCCGTGGAAGCGCTACGTTGACCCGGATACCGTGGACGCGGAAACCGGCGTCGGCATCGTGCGTTATCCGCGCCTTGAACCGCGCGACGCCGGATGCGCCGCCAAGCTGAAACAGCGCACCCTCACCAACCTCTACAACGAGCGCCCCGCCTGGCTCGATCTCGCGCATAAGAAACTCGACGCCGCCGTCGCCGCCGCGTACGGCTGGCCCGCTGATTTGAGCGACGAACAGATTTTGGAGCGGCTGCTCGCCCTGAACCTTGAGCGTGCCGAACAAGAACCCAAGGCCCCAAAAGTACTCCTCCCATCGCCCGGAACATAATTAGGGCGATTAATAAACCCAGTTCTCGGCGAATGTCCACAAAGTGGACAAGGCGCTCGCAAATCGCCCCTCGGAATAGCGTGCAGTGCACGGTGGGTGGTGCCAGAGTACTAGGTTAGCACCAAGCTAGCACCAAGCTAGCACTACCGGGGCGCTACCGTGGCACCATCGAAGTAATGAGTGAATGCCCCCTGAGTCGGCAACGGGGCCTTTGGCATTAGATTTGGTTAAGCGTTGGTTCCACACTCGGACAGGAGCGTGCGTGGCGGCGTCGCACTTCAAGGAGTCATAACCCGCGCGTGTCTTTCCTTCAGAGCTAACGCCTGTCGTGGAGAGGTGACGCCTTTGGGACCGAAGCCGCTTGCATGCAATCTGAACGCGGGGCGCAAATCAATTCTTAAACGGGGACGATGGGGCTGAGGCGCATGAGTACCTTGAATACGGCCGCTGCATCCCCATGCCCCAAGGCGACCGGGCCCTGTCAGGGCCCGGGATACGGATTTGGACCTCCAGCAGCGATTTGGCGCAATCGAGGCGTCTAGCATCGTCGGCTCCGCAAGTCCCTGGCTACCAATTGGATGCGCAAAAACCTTTGGGGCGATGCTGCCCGATAATAATCATCCGGGCGCCCGCGATGCCCTGGCTGACCCCTCCGCTACCGCGCGCGGGCCTCACCGGAGCCTCCCCGTAGTACCCTTGATCCAGATCGAGGGTACTACGGGGAGGCTCCGGGGGGACTCCGGCGGGGCTGCCGCCCTGTCAGCGGGAATGGGCCAGGGGGTTGGCGGCGGGTGGGAGGCGAGAGGTTGGCCAGGCGGCGGGGCACCAGTCCATCAAGATAGCCAGGCGCTGTTTTGAGGTCATATCAGTTGGTGGTTTGCATTGACGGGGTCAGGTGGGAGAGACATAAACGACCCATGAACTCCAACGAGTGCAATTCAGCTTCGCGGCCCCACCAACATCATCGCCATCGCCGGTTTCATGTTCGGCCTGAAGCACTCGGAATGGGCAGCTATGGCCAGCATACGAAATCCCCAAGCACCGCCGACCACAAGTGGCTGATTGTTCTCCTCTTTGCGTTAATCGCCTTGGTGCTCTGCTCGGTGCCTTCATGTATTGGACCTTGATTCTGGCATGGTTTCACCATTTCCCAGAACCCACCAGGGATACCACAAACTGCGCAGCCACATCAGACACCCTGGACGGCTCGCCGGATAAACCAGCCTGTGGTTAGCCCCCCGTCCAGAGGATTGACACCCGCTGCTCCAGCGCGGAAGATCAGCCCATGAGCGAGATTATTTATCCCCGCAGCCCGCGCGAAACGATGTGCGGCTGGATGCACCTGCCGCGGTTCGTTGACAAGATCCGCCTTCACCTGGCCGGCAAACTGCATCCCGATTACCAGCCCAATCTCTGCAAGGGCTTTGACGGCCTGTGGCTGCAGACCGCCGGCGTCGAGGCCCAGCAGTTCATCGAGGTAGTGCGCAACAGCATCACGGACGGTGAAGTCTGCGATTGGGTGCTCAAGAACGTGAAGCAGCCGGAGTCCGTCAAAGCGGCCCACCGTGAGCGGATGCTAGACTACCCCAAGAAAGACGACGCCGAGATGCAGGCGCGCCTTAAGATGCGCAAGGAGGAGGCGGGGCTGGCGCGCCGCGATGACATCCAGAGCTTTGTGGACTTTATTGACGCCGACGAGAAGCGTATTTAGCAGCAGAGGATCGTAAGCTTCTTCGGCCCGTGCGCCCCCAGCACCAGGATGCGCTCAATGTCGCTGGTGCGGCTGGGGCCGGTGATGATGGAAATCATGCTCGGGTAACTCGCGCCGTACTTCGCTTTGACCAACGCAAAGGCCGCCGGCAGATCGGGCACAAGTTGCTCGCGCCGCGCCACTACAACGTGATGCGGTGGCAGCACCGAAAGCGCCCGCCCGCCCGCACTGCGGCTCGTTAGAACGACCGACCCGGTCTGGGCTACCAGGGCGTCGCAATCGCTGATCCCCACGTCGCAGCGCGCCAGCTCTCGCTTGTCGAACGCCTGGTCCGTGAACAGCACCGGCAGTCCAAGCGCCTGGCACGCCGCCCCGGTCAGTTCCCCGCCGTGCGAGGCTGCCCGCTGCCAGCTCTCCGCAGCGCAGATGCCCTTCAATTCAGCCGCCAGCGCCTCCAGGTCCTTGACGAGCCGGAAGTCGGCGCGAAGGTCGGCGGCGTTCCTCCGGAACAGGGCTATCTGTTCGTCAAATGACTGGCCCACCGCCGGCAGCACGCGGCGCTGGTCCGCGGCAGTGGGCAGAGCGGGCGCCGGGCGCGCCGGGTCGTGGTCATGCCCAGGCATGGGAGCGGGAACGGCGAGCGCCTCGCGGATGCGGGCCAGCATATTGTCGCGTTCGCTCATGGGCGTGCCCTCCACCATTCTCTAAACGTCTGTCTGGCGATCGGTGGCAGGTCGCGTGTCTTGGTCCAGGCATAGGCTGGGTCGAGCCGGCTGCCCTTGACGAGACCGTGCGCCCTCTGCCCCAGGCGCCCCATCCGGGTGACCAGCGACCACAGGCCCGGCCTGGTCGCCGCCGGCGCGAACACTTTGAAGGCGATCCTCTGCCACCAGCTCGGCTTCCGGCGCGATGCATTGCGCCGGTTCTGCAAGAGGTGATGGTGCAGGCTGATCTCCACCGGGCAGGTCTCGCTGCACGCGCCGCACAGCGACGAGGCATAGGAAAGGTGCTTCCATTCGTTGAGCCCGCGCAGGTTGGGCGTGATTACTGCCCCGATCGGCCCGCAATAGGTCGTGCCGTAGCTATGCCCGCCGATATTGCGGTAGATCGGGCACACGTTGAGGCAAGCGCCGCAACGGATGCAATGCAGCGCGTCGCGTTGCTCGGCATCCGCCAGCAGGGCCGTGCGACGATTGTCGAGCAGCACCACGTGATACTCCTCCGGGCCGTCGGTCTCGCCCGGCTGCCGCGGCCCGCCATAGAGCGTGTTGTAACAACTGATGGCCTGCCCCGTGCCCATCGTCGCCAGCATGGGCAGGAACAAGGCCAGGTCCTCGAGCCGCGGCAGCACCTTCTCGATCCCAACCAGCGTAATCATCGTCCGTGGCAGCGCCGCCGTCAGGCGGGCGTTCCCCTCATTCTCCGTCACCGAGAGCATGCCCGTTTCGGCGATGGCGAAATTGGCGCCGGTGATGCCCACGTCGGCCTGCAAGTACTTCTCCCGCAGCACGCGCCGGGCGACCATGGTCAGCTCCTCAGGATTGTTGGACGGCGCGTCGCCCAGCTTGCGCTGGAATGTGTCCCGGATCTCCTCGCGCGTCAGGTGCATCGCCGGGAAGACAATGTGATAAGGCGGCTCCTCGCGCAGTTGCACGATGAACTCGCCCAGGTCCGACTCGACGACCTCGTAGCCGGCCCGCTCCATCGCTTCGTTGAGGTGAATCTCCTCCGAAGTCATCGCCTTGGACTTCACAATGACCCGGGCGTTCTTCGCGCGCAGGATACCGAGAATCACCTCGCGCGCCTGCTGATCCGTGGCGGCCCAATGAACCTTGGTCCCCCGGGCTTCGACATTGCGCACGAACTCCTCCAGATGCCGGTCGAGATGGTTGATCGCCTCCCACTTGGTCTCGGCGGCCATCTGTCGCGCGCCCTGCCAGTCTTGGAACGCCGCCTTGCGCTGGTCGCGGACGACTTCGTATTTGCCCATCGCCGTCTGGATGATCTCGCGATGACGCAGGTCCGCCGAGAGGCGGCGGGCATCCTGCTTGAACTGGACGGCGGGCGTGGTCATTGCTGGACCAGTATCTCCGCCAGGTGAATCGTCTTGATCGGTTTGCGCTGCCGGTCAATCAAGCCCTGGAGGTGCATCAGGCAGCTCGAATCGCAGGAGACGATGTATTCGGCGCTGGTGTCGAGCGCGCTGGCGCATTTGACCTCGCCCATCGCCGTGGAGATCATCGGGAACTTGGCCGAGAAGGTGCCGCCGAAGCCGCAGCACGTCTCCGCCGCCCCCATCTCCACCATCTCCACCCCGCGCACCTTCGCCAGCAGTTCCCGCGGCGGGCGCTTGTTGTTCAGTTCCCGCAAGCCGTGGCAGCCGTCGTGGAAGGTGACTTTGTGCGGGAAATGCGCGCCCAGGTCGGTGACGCCGAGTTTGTTGACCAGGAACGCCGAGAACTCATAGCACCTGGGCGCCAGCTCGCGGGCCATCGCCTCATACCGGGTGCCGGCGAACAGCTCTGGATAAAACACCTTCATCATTGCGCCGCAGGAACCGCTGGCGATCACCACCACCTCGGCACCCTCCAGCGACTCCAGCACCTTGATCGCAACCTCGCGGCTCTCTTCCCAGTAACCGGTGTTAAAGGCCGGCTGCCCGCAACACGCCGGGCCTTCGGGGCAAACCACAGTATGGCCCAGTTTCTCCAGGATGCGCACCATGGCCATGCCGACCTGCGGGTAGAACAGGTCAATGAAGCACGGGATGAACAGCGTTACCTTCACGCGCGGCGGCCCTTCGCCTCGCTTCCGGGCGAAATGACGGTGCCATTGGTCAGGCCGAAACTCACAGCGCGCACCCTAAACTCCTCCCATCATGGGTCAAGAGCAAACGAGCATGGCTTTCGCGTCGAGGATCCTGCGGCTTCAGCCTCGTCCCGCGTAGGCAGGGGTCCAGTGCCGGCCCTGGTCCTTACGGCATCGGTAATGCCTACCCGCTCTTCACGCCGCGCCTGCGGTTTGCCCTTTGGCGGCCTTCTGCTTGGGACGCCGGGCCTTAGGCTTTGGACTTTGGACTTTGGACTTTGGACTGTCGCCCGTCTTGGGCGCCGCCTTGGGGGCCGTCTTCTCGTGAATCACCTGCCGCATGCGCTCGAGGTTCTTGTCAATTTGGCCCTTGGCCTCGGCGATGCCTTTCTGGCTCAGGTTGATGGCGTCGGCCAGGAAGGAGCAGCCCTTTTGCACGGCTTTCGGATAACTGCCGTCTTTCATCTCGACTCCCTTGGCTTTCAGGAATTGGCAGAGGTGCTCGTAAAGTTCGTCTTTTTGGATCGGTTTCATAGGTCATCCCGTTATTTGCTATCAACATTACCAATCTGCCACGCCGTCGCAATTACAGAACGACCGCGTGTTTGTAATTTGAGTAAAAACCGCACTCATAGGCCGTGTCGAACAGCGCCACAATGTTCTCCGGAGGCACGTCGCCCTGGATGTTGTGGACGTTGTTAAACACGTAGCCGCCGCCAGGCATAAACGCCTGGAGGTTCCGACGCACATTCGCCGCCACCTCGTGCGGCGTGCCCCGCGGCAGAACGTGCTGGGCATCAACTCCGCCACCCCAGAAGGCCAACTGGGCGCCAAAACGGCGCTTGAGTTCCTCCGGGTCCATATTGCGCGCGCTGACCTGCACCGGGTTGAGGATGTGAACTCCGTTGTCAATGAGGTCGGGAACGAAGTCCATGCACGCGCCGCAGGTGTGGTACCAAATCCTGGCCCTCGTCCGGGAGCGGATGTATTGCACCAGGCGCTTGTGGCGGGGCTTGACCAGGCGGCGGTAAATCGCGGGGTTGAACAGCGGCCCGCTCTGGCCCGCTACATCGTCGCCAATCATGATCACGTCCACCACGTCGCCGACCTCGTCGAGGAACAGCCGGAACCAGTCGAGCCAGAACTTCAGCGTCTGGTCCAGCATGGCCTCGCAGAAATCAGGGTCGCCCATCAGGTCGCAAAACCATTGCTCCAGGCCGCGCAGATACCAGCAGATCTCGTACACCACCCCGGAAATGCCACTGACAACGGCGTAGGGCGTTTCCTGCTTCAGCCTCAGCGCCCGCTCGCGCAAGCCGGCGAAGCGGCTGGGGTCGTCACCTTTAGGCCATGCGTAATCCTTGAGGTCCGCCGTGGTCGCTCGGGCCAGCGGGTGAAGCGTGATGTCCATGTAGTACGGCGCGTCCTCCGGCATGGACCACCGGATGCCGAACTCGTCCGTCAAATCTTCCCAATTGCGCCCGTCACGCCGGGCCTTGACGATGCCACCCTTCCAGCTCTCAGCCGCTCCGGCGGCAACGTAGCGAGTATCCACGTGGAACCGCTCCAGCACCTGCTCGCAGGGTGCGGCAAGTTGCTGGACTGCATCCATGATGCGGATGTCATCCACGATGCCGAGGTGTTTGATCAGGGCACGGTAGGCGTTCTTGTGGATGCCGGTCTGGTTACCGCCCAGGTCAATCGGCACCCGGTCGGGCATCTCGTGGTTGAGGGCTTTAAGGACCCGCTCGCGCGGTCTCATGGTTTCTTGGATTGGCATAGACAGTTCTATCGGTTCGAACTTCCGCACTGCGCCGGCTTCCTTCGGCCTTCGGAATTCGCCCTTCTTTCGGGTTTCGGCCTTCGGTCTTCGGGTTGCGCCCGCCCTACACCCCTGGCCGCTTCGGGTACGCTGGTCTCTTGACCTCAGCCGGCGGGTGTTGGCGCAACTGCTTCATCACCTCGGCCACCGCCCGTTCCAGTTGCGGATCACCACCCTTGGCCATCGCCGCGGGATCGTCCACGACCTCTATGTCCGGGTCCACGCCGTGGCCTTCGATGATCCATTGCCCATTGGTGCTGTAAATCGCAAACGACGGCACCGTCACGCCTCCGCCATCAATCAGCGGCGGCGCGCCGCTGATGCCAATCAAGCCGCCCCAGGTCCTCATGCCGATGAGCGGTCCCAGCCCCGACTGCTTGAAATAGAACGGAAAACAATCCCCGCCCGAGCCGCTCCAGCCATTGATGAGCATCGCTTTGGGGCCAAGCTGGCTCACGGGCGGCGTGGTCCAGTCCTTGCCGCTGCGCACCGCCCAGTAGTTGCGCAGCGGACGATCCAGCAACTCGACAAACCGATCCGGTATCTGGCCGCCGCTGTTGAACCGCTCGTCAATCACCAACCCTGGCTTGGTTACCTGGGCCCGCCACATCCGCACCAGTTCGTTCTGGCCATTGATGCCGGTGTCCGGGACATACACATACCCCACCTGCCCCTGGCTGAGTTGTTCGACTCGCTTCCGGTTCTCCTCGATCCACGCCAGGTTGCGCAAGCGCTCTTCGCTCCCCAAGGTCTGGACGAGCACCTCCCGCGCCCCTGCCAGCGTCGACTTGTCGTTCACTGTCAGGAACACCGGCTTGTCGGCCAGCCCTTGAAAGGCCGCCCACGGGTCTTCGGTCACGTCCAGAGGTTCGCCATTGATTGCCAGCAGGTAGTCGCCCTCATGCACGTTCGTGATGCCCGGCTGGATCAAAGGCGAGCGTACTTCGCTGTCCCACGCCGCCGCCTGGACAATGTGCTTGATCCGATAGGCCCCGTTTTCCAGCGAGTAATCGCACCCCAGGTAGCCCACGCTCACCGAAGGGCCTTTCTCAACATCGCCCCCGCTGCGGTAGGTATGGGAGGAGTTCAACTCGGCGATGAGTTCCCCGAGCACATAATTCACGTCCCAGCGCGTCACGGCGTCCTCCAGCAACTTGCCATAACGTCTCCGCATCTCGTTCCAGTCAACACCGTGCATCCCCGGGTCGTAGAAATAGTCGCGCTCCAGCCGCCAGGCGTCAGTGAAGATTTGCCGCCACTCGGCCACCGGGTCAATCGGCGCCTCGAAGCCGCCCGTGTTGATCTTCTTGTCCAGCTTCTGCCCTTCCTTGGGCTCGATGATGGCGTAATCGTTGCTTTTGCGCACCAGCAGCTTCTCGCGATTGGCGGAGAGCTCCATGAAGTCCGCGTCCTCCAGCACCGTCTTCTCCTCCCGCTTGTCCAGATCGTAGAAGACAACCGCATTCTTCTCGTCGGCCGAGCCGACCCTCGGCAGGCGGCGGTAAAGCAGTTTGCCGGAGACTGCCGCCAGGCTGTCATAACGCCCGGCCTTGGGCGGCAGAACCACCACCCGCTCCTCGAAACCGGCCAGGTCAATCTCCACCGGCTTCGGCTTCTCTTCCTTCTTCTTAGCGTCTTCCTTCTTCTCCTCCTTCTGCTTGTCCGCCTTGCCATCGTCCTTCTGCTTGTTCGCGTTGCCATCGTCTTTCTGTTTGTCAGTCTTGCTGTCGTCCTTCGGCTTGTCCGTCTTGTCGTCGTCCTTCTTCTTCTCGCTGTCCTCCTTCTTGTCCTTCGTCTTGTCCCCCTCCTCGTCGTTGCGCGGAGCGAGCGGGGAGAGAACGTCCTTCCGCAACGGCACTGCCGCGAGCACGGAGGTGTTGGCGTAAATCCAGGTCTCGTCCAGTTCGCTGTAGCTGGGCGCGAAGGTGCGCCCCGTGCAGAAGAACAGGTATTTCCCATCGGGATCGAACACCGGCTGCTCGTCATTGTAGAAGCCGGACGTGACCTGGTGCAGCCTATTGGACTTGCAATCGTAAAGCGCAAGGGCCGAGTTGCGGTTGTCCTGGTCCTGCGCCCAGGCAATCCAGCGCGTGTCGGCCGACCAACTGACAGAGAAGCGGCTCAACTCACCATGGTGCATCCAGAGTTGGCGGCCTATCACTTGGTTGGTCTTGCCCTCGAAGTCGAAAAGGTTGATGCGCATCGCCTGGTCCACGAAGACGAGCTTCTTGCTGTCCGGCGACCATTGCGGTCGGTAGCGGAAGCCCGGCCCGAGCTTGCTGAGGGTCTGTTCCCCGACCTGGTTCGTCACGGAGCCGGGTTCGGCATTGCGGACCGTCAGTTCATACTCCCCGGTGCGATCGCTGAAATACGCGATCCACTTGCCGTCGGGCGACCATGCCGGGTAACGCTCGGCCACGCCCGAGCTCCGCGTCAAATCCAGCACCACGCCGTGCTCGGCTGGCGCGGAGAAGATGTCCCCGCGCGCCTCGAACAGCGCCCGCTTGCCGGTCGGTGATACCGTCGCGCTGTAGATATGGTCGGAGACGTTCTCGTAATGCGGCTTGAGCGTCGCCCGGTCCGTCACCACGCGGATCTCCACCTCGTGATATTTCTCCGTCTGCAAATCCAGCAGGTAAAGCCGCCCCGCGTTCTCGAACACAATGTCCCCTGGACCGATGCTGGGGAAGTGCACGTCGAACTCCTTGAAGAAGGTCACTTGGCGGAACTTGTCCCTCTTGATGTCGCAGGCCCAGATGTTGGCGCGCTTGTTCTCGTCCCGGTCGGAAAGGAAATACAGCGTATCCCCGTGCCACATCGGGACGGAGTCGGCCGCGGGCGAGTGCGTCAGGTTGCGTGCGGTTATCTTCTCAAGGTCAAACAGCCAGATATCCGGGTTCATGCCGCCGCGGTAGCGTTTCCAAGTGCGGAAATCCACGCTGATCGGCACGTAAGCCAGGGTCTTGCCGTCGGCCGAAATGGCCCCGAACTCCCCGTAAGGCACGGGCAGCTTCTCCGGCAATCCACCCTGGGCGGACACCCGGTAAAGCTGGTTGAACCGGTTCTTCGGGCTGGTCATCGAGGTTGCGTAAAGGATCGTCTTGCCGTCGGGATACCAGCCGAGCATCCGGTCCGGCGCGCCGTGGTGGGTAATCCGCGTTGGCAATCCCCCCGTGACCGGCATCACGTAAATGTCCTCGTTGCCGTCGTAATCGCCGGTGAAAGCCAGCAGCGACCCGTCCGGTGAGAAGCGCGGAAACGACTCTTCGCCTCGCGGCGAGCTGAGGCGCACCGCCACGCCGCCGCCCTTTTCGGCGATCCAAATATCGCCCGCATAGACGAAAGCAATCTGGGTCGCCGACACCGCCGGTTCCCGCATCATTCGCGCGTCAATGCGTGCCGGGACCATCGGTTGAGCCGGGACCGCCGGCGCCAGCAGCCAGGCGGCGATTCCGCACGCCAGTCCAAGCCTCTCGGCAGACAATCGGAGTTTCATAATGCGTCTTAATACAGGTTCATTTCGGCTTCACGCCCGCCATTGCCATCGTCTTTTCATTCCGCGCTGCGCTGCGCTTGCGCCACCACTCGTTGGCTTGGTCGCGGCTCCAACCGCTTGCCGCCCTGCACTTCGCCAGCGTCACCTCGAAGGCCTCCGCGCTCGCGGGACGGTCCCCCGGTTTCTTCGCCAGGCAGCTCATTAACAGGTCTTCCAGGTCGGCGGACACCGGTTGCCGCAGCCGCACGGACGGCTTCTCCGGCACCGAACGCACTTGCTGCATCATGACCTCACCGACACTCAGGCCGGCAAAGACCGTCTCGCCAGTCAGCAGGTAATAGCCCACGCAGCCGAGCGAGTAAAGGTCGCTGCGCGCGTCCACCCGATCCGGATGCTCGACTGCCTCAGGCGACATATACAGAGGCGTCCCGAGCGTCGCAGTCGAGCCGGTCAGTTCCATCTGGCCCTCCACCTTCCGCGCCTTGACCAGGCCGAAGTCCAGCACCTTGACAAAGTCCGGGATGCCGCCGCGCTGGGTAAGGAAAATGTTCGCAGGCTTGATATCGCGATGCACCAGGCCCTGTGCGTGCGCTTCCGCCAGCGACCCGCACACCTGCCTTAAAATGTGCACCACCCGCCCCTCGAGCTGCCGGCCAAACTCCTCAACCAGTTTATCCAGGGCAAGGCCGTCCAAATACTCCATCGCGTAATAGAACAGGCCATCCGGCGTCCGGCCGTAATCGTACAGCGCGATCGTGTTCGGGTGCGTCAGCCCGCACGTCAATTGCACCTCCCGCTCGAACCGGACGATGGAATGCTCGTTAGCCTGGAGCGGATCGAGCAGCTTCACCGCCACGGGCCGGCGCATCAACGCATGATGACCCCGGTACACCGTGCCGAATCCCCCCGTCCCGATCTCCTCGTCCAGCGCATATTGCCCGAGGTGCTTGGCCTTAAGCGCCGCCTTCCGCGCTGACTCCTGCCAACGCCGCGCCAACCGCATCAGCAGGAACATCGCTATGGCCGCCAGCACCAGCAGCCCGAAGATAATTCCGAAACCCAGCCGCAACACCCGCAACGGGCCCAGCGCCTCCACCATGTCCAGCTCCGTCACCAGCCCCATGTCAAAGTCTTTCAGCCACCGCCAAGCCCCGACGGTCGCCTCGCCCGTATAACTACGATAGCCGACGACATCCACCCCGTCGCGCCCCGCGACGGCTTCTGCCACGGGGCGCGTCAGGGGTTGCTCGGCCCGCCGCTTCGGCGACGGCTTGCCCCGCGTCAGGTCCACCTGCGGATCACGCAGCTCCAGCGTCAGAATGGCCTGTGTCCCCGGTGCATCGGGGATTAACCCCAACCGCTTCAGGTCGTCGTCAAATCGGCTGGCCGACAATAATAGGCCCGTCCGGCTGAACGCGTAAGTCTCCCCGCTCTCGCCGGCGCGCGCGGTGGCCAGGATGCGCGTGAAGTCCCTCTCCGGCGCAATCCGCAAGCACAAGACCGCGACAATCTTGCCGTCCGCCGCCCGCACCGGCGCCGCCGCGAACATCGTCGCCACGCCCACGCGAACTTTGCCCCCTTTGTCAGCCAGCATCGCCACGCTGGGGAACGGCGGTGTGACGAGAATCTCCCCCTCCAGGCACCGCCGCAGGACTTCCGAGTAGCCCGAAGGTAACTGCATCCCGATGACCTGCTCCTGCTCCGCAGCGGCCACCACAAAGTCCGGATCGAGCACCACATACCCGCTGAAGCCATAGTGGTCCAACTCCGGCTGCAGCAGCCTCCGAAGCCGCGCAAGCTCCGGGGCGGCCAGCAGCGTCGCCCTGGAAACCCCCGGCTGTCCGGTTCGCCGCACGATCTCGGCTACCAGTCCGGCTACCCGGGCATCTTCTGACACCGCCTCGGCGCGCGACTTCATTGTCGCCGCCCACGCCCGCAGCGCCTCGGTGTTGGCATCCAGGATCGTCTTGAGGTTGCCGGCGATCTGCGCTTTCATCGCCCCCTCCATCTGCCGGCGCACCAACACCCCCACCAACACCAGGATCACCGCCATGACCAGTGGCCAGATCCAATATTGCGTGCGCAGGAAACTCCGCGAGCGCGCCAGCACGCTGCTGCCCCCTGCAGCCGGGGGGGAAGCCGATGCGGCGGGCTTGTTCCTGGGCGTCTTGCGGTCGTTCATGGGCCAGGCCTTTAGACGATCCACTATTCGCCCCGATAATCCGGGCATACTCCGCCCGCCGTCAATCCTCGAATCAACGCAGACCGTGCTCGCGCGAGCCTGAAGCGAGGTAGGGACGTTTCGCCGAAACGTCCGGCTTCGAGTGTGCTCGCACACCTCAGCCAGGCGTCTCCCCCCAAACCCAGTGCCTTCCGCCGCCTGCCTGACTCCGGACTCCATGACGGCGAAAGCGCGTAACCTGGCGGGTGCTTGATGGGTCTATACCTGTTGCGGCGCTGGCTTGCGGCGCCAGCGGGCAAAACCCGCGTGCGGGACGGGAGCAAGGTCACGGCACGGCGCGGCAGTTCGTAGGGCGGAGGAAAGGCCCCAGGACTACAGGAACAATAGAGGAATAATAGAGGAAGAGTGGAGGAACAATACAGAGCTGGGCGCCATCAGTGCCGGATCACCAGGCTCTCAGCGCCAACGCTGCCCCGGCATGGTGCCCGCCCAGGTCGCCCCCTCGCCCGGTCCCGAACAAGTCGCCTACTGGAGCTTGAGGCGCAGCACGGTCACCGAGTTGGCGGGAAAGGTGTGACGAAAGGCGGCGCCGGCATCGTCCTTCTTAAACGTTACGGGCTTGACCTTGGTGGGTTGCTCCAACGTGTTCTCGTCTTCGGGTTTGTCCGCGGCGAGCACAATGCCCGTGGCGGTGCGGCGGACTCGCGCTCCCTCCAAATGGAGGTCCGTTTCCTGCTCCGCCGCCGACACGTTCACGACCTTGAGGATCACCTCGTTCGCGCGCTTCGATAGGCTGGCCACGGCGTAAAGCGGCTTCATCGGCTGCCATTTCACATCGTGAATCAGCTTGCCGTCGAGAAAGCATTTGATGTTCACGCCCCGCACCTCGATGCGGATGTCATACCAGCGGCCAGTCTCGATGCTGCCCGGCACGTCATGGCCCGAGATGCCGTCCATCTCGATGGCGTGCCGGGTATTGCCCCAGCCGCCGATGTTCCACCACGCCTTCGCCTCCTCGTCTTTGACCAGGAAGGGGATCAGGAAGCCCTCCGCGCCGCCCAACTTCCGCGCCTTCAGGCTATAAGTGTAATTGCTCCAGCTCTTGTCCCCGACAAAGGCCCGGATGTTGTCCGTCAGCGCCTTCTGTTTCAGTGCGCCGTCTTCCACCGCCCAGTCGCCGCCATGCAGCGTCCAGCCCTTGGTGCCGTCAGCGAAATCGCAGGCGAACAGCGTTTCATCGCCGCGTGTGACCTTGATGTCCTTGAACTCCGCCTGGGTGTTCCAGGTGCCGACACCAATCCCGCCGGATCTGGCCACGGGCGCCACCTCCGCCGCTGTCACCGTGGTGGGCAACACCACATCACCGCGGTTCACGCTGAACATCTGCTGGACGTAATAGGACGGGATGCCATAGACGCGCGAGCTGTCGAAGTCAATCAGGTCCGGGTTCCACTTCTTGTAGTGGACATTGGCAAAGAGCGGTGCGTATGACGCCATGACGACGACATCCGAATTACGTTCCATGCCGGTCATGAAGGCGGCTTCGCCAACGGCGGCGCGCAAGTTGCCCTGGCCGCAGCCCTGGGTCACCGCGTATTCGCCCACATAGACCTTGCGCCCGGCGCGGTCGTAGGAGTCGTACTTGCCGGCGTTGGCGATGAAGAACTCCGGCGTGGAATAGTAGTGCTCGTCCACAATCTCCACGGGCCGATTGTTCGGCGTGCCGCCCCACTCGTCGGCCACCAGGTGCATCTGCGGATACTTCGCCTTGATGGCGTCGTAGAACAAGGGGTAGCGCTCGTGGTAGGCGGTGCCACCGTTTTCGTTGCCGATTTCCATGTACTTCAGGTTGAACGGCGCGGGGTGGCCGTTCTTGGCGCGGACCGCGCCCCACGTGCTGGTAACCGGGCCGTTGGCGTACTCAATGGCATCCAGCGCGTCCTGCACAAACTCCCCCATCTTGTCCAGCGGCACGACTTCCCGGTGCGACATACCGCAGTTGATCACGAAGAGCGGCTCCGCTCCGAGATCCTCGCACATTTGGAGATACTCGTGAAACCCGATGCCGTGGGTCGCCTGATATTGCCAGAGGTTGTATTGGGTGCGCCGCTCTGACGGGTCCCCGATGGTCTGCTTCCACCGATAGGCCAGATTCATCACGTCGCCTTCCACCCAGCAACCGCCCGGGAAGCGGACGAACCCCGGCTTCAACCCCCCAAGCATCTCCGCCAGATCGGGCCGCAAGCCGTTCGGGCGGTTCTTCCAGGTCTGCTTCGGAAAGAGCGACACCATGTCCAGCCAGAACGTGCCGGGTTGGCTGGCGGTTATGACCAGGCGGGCTTGCGGGTCGGTGGCGTTGGGCTTCAAGGAGCAAGTGCAGTGCCTCCAATCCGACGCCAGGTGACGAATCGTTCCCTCGGCATAGACAACCCCGCCAAGGCTTTCCAGTGACACGCTCAACGGCCCGGTGAAACCATCGCCGACCCGGGCGAAGAGAGAGAGTTCGTACGTTTGGCCCTTCGTCACCGCCATCCCCCAGAAACCGTTGTTGGCGACACCCGCTCGCCCGTCGCCGAGTTTGCCAATCGCCACTCTGAGAGAGTGGGGATTCCTCGGGCTGATGGGCTGGGTCGAGTCCAACGCCAGCTCGAAGTTGACCGCTCCGTTGCCGACCGCCTCCCACCACTCCGGTTTGTCGGAGTCCTCGAAGCTCCGGTTGCGAACCATCTCGGCGTAGATGCCGCCGTCCGCCGAGCAGTTGATGTCCTCGAAGAAGATCCCGTACAGCACCGGGCTGATGGCGTGGCCCGGCTTGTCCACCTCGACTGTCAGCGTGGCCGGCGCCGCGCATAAGCGCACACTGGCAAAAAGGGTCAGCCCGGTGATCACGAGTAAAGAGTAGAAGTAGCGTCGCATACGCAATGGAGTGTGCCTGAACCAGGGTCGGCTGCCCAGCAAATCTGCGCCAGTGGGCTCCCTCAAGTCACCCCGAGGCGAAAGCCCATCCTGCATTCGGCCCGGAGCGCGGGACATTGGTCTGCTCGAAGCTCTTGCCAGCACGGCGCAGAGCAATGCGCTACGCCCCGGCCCGCCATCGCGTAGCGACGAGCTGACGGTAGCAGTGTGGCTTCAGCCCACGGGGGAAAGATGCGTAAGGCCGGTCGCGTCGCGGCAGCGACGCCTGATGGCCAAGCGATAGCGCGGAATCCCCCTTGCACAACCAGAAATGCCGTCATGCACCCCACCAAACCTGCCAGCTTAACCGCTTGCTATTGCTTCAGTTTGAACCCCTCCAACCTGCCACCCCCCATCACACCGATTACCGATTACCGATTACTGATTATTGATCACTGATTACTGATCACTGATCACTGATCACTGATCACCGGCCCCGCCCCGTTCAATCTGCTACCCCGAATGGGGTTTCATAATCCTGTAACGTGGCGCGCTATTTCGTGGACGGGGTTACTGTTTGAGTTCGTGGTGATCGCCCGCGCTTTGGCGGATTGGTTCGTGGAATTACCACTTCAAGGCGGCCCTCCAGCCCCCGGTTCCTCCCGCCCTGCACCAGACCCTCCTGGGAGCCTCAGGGTAGCCTCGAGGTAGCCTGAAGGTAGCCTCAGGGTAACCACATACCTGGAGTCGTTCCCGAGCGCCGGAGAATCCAACATTCCCTCATCAATCTCCGAACTGCTCTCCGCGCACCCCAGTCTCGTCATTATCGGCGCGCCGGGAGGTGGCAAGACCACCCTGCTCAAATACGTCGCCCTTGCCTTTGCGCGGCAGCAGGCGAAGGAACGGCTGCAACTGGATGAGGAACGCCTGCCCATCTTGGTCGCGCTCCGTGACTTTAACCGCTTCCTCTCCAATCTGGACAAGCAGGGGAAACTTGCCACTCCCGGTCCGCTCCATTTGCCCCGTTTTCTTCAGCAGCAAACTCAAGAAATTGCCCCACATCTCAAGCTCCCGGAGGATTTCTTTGCCCATGCCCTCGCCCAGCACCGGTGCGTCGTGCTCCTCGATGGACTCGACGAAGTGGCCGACCCCCTGCAACGCGGCCGCACTGCCGAAGTCGTCGCCAACATCGCCATTCATTATCAAGGCAATCGTTTTGTAATCACCTCTCGCGAGCGCGGGTATGAAAGCGAGGCCCGACAGCGATTAGCCCCGCTCTGCGCCGAATGCACTATCCGCGACTTCGATGAGGCCGACCGCACCGAGTTTGCCCACTGCTGGTATGCGGCGGTTGTTACAGAGCGCGAATGGGACAACGAAACGAGTCGCGCCAGGGCGAAGAACAGCGCCAAAGACCTCCTCCAGGCCATCGCTGGCGACGCCCGAATTACCGCTCTGGCCAGCAACCCCCTCCTGCTCTCCATCCTCGCACTCGTCCACCAGCGGGGAGTCGGTTTGCCCCAGCGCCGTGTGGACCTTTACGCCGAATGCACTGAAATGCTGCTCGGCTATTGGGACCAGGTGCGCGGCGGGGAAGCCGCCAGGGACCTGGCTAGCTATGGCGGCCTCGACCGCCAAGAGAAACGTGCCCTGCTCGAACCGGTTGCTCTTTGGCTGCACGAACGCGGCGAATCTGAGTCGGAGGTAGTCGAAAAGGAGCTAGTTGCCGAAATCGCCCGTCAATTCCGTGAACTCTTTGGCGACCCGGAACCACAATCCCATCGCCGGGCCGAACTTTTCCTCCGCGTTATTACCGAGCGCGCGGGTTTGCTGGTCGAACGAGAAACGGGTGTGTTTGGCTTCGCCCATCTGAGCTTTCAGGAGTACCTCGCTGCCCGTGCCTTGGCCGATCGCGACGATTACATCGAGTTCACTCTGAGACACCTGCACGATCCGTGCTGGCGCGAGGTAACACTACTCGAAATTGGTCATCTTGGTAGCTTCAACTCTCGGCAAGGCCGCGCCAGGACGACCGCTCTCATCCAGGCCATCCGCCAGGCGAATAGCTGGTTGGAGGACGTGCTTAGGCGAGACCTCTTGCTCGCCTGTCGTTCCCTCGTGGACGTAAATCAACTTGGGGTCGATGAGAGACTTCGACAAGCTGCATTTGAAGACCTCTTTGCTCTGTGGCAAACAACGCCTTACGAGCCGCAACGGTCAGAAATCGTCTCCATTTTTGCCTACACCGGACCCACTCCCGACGGAGCACGCATCAAAGCCACACTGACCGGACTTCTGGGTGACAAGAACCCGGAGGTGCGCTCCCGTGCGGCGTCTGCGTTGGGCCAGATGAGCGCGGCGGCGGCGACGCCCGACACGCTGGCTCGGCTGGTGGAGTTGAGTCGGGACCCAAGCGATGACGTACGCTTCAGTGCGGCGTCTGCGTTGGGGTGGATGGGCGCCGCAGCGGCGAGGCCCGACACGCTGGCCCGGCTGCTGGAGCTGAGTCGGGACCCGGGCGAGGAGGTGCGCGGCAGTGCCGCGTCTGCGTTGGGGCAGATGGGCACGGGGGCGGCGACGCCCGACACGCTGGCCCGGCTGGCGGAGTTGAGTCGGGACCCGACCGAAGAGATGTGCGTCCGTGCGGCGGAAGCATTAGGGCAGATGGGCGCGGCAGCAGCGACGCCCGAAACGTTGGCCCGTCTGCTGGAGTCGCTTCGAGACCCGAGATTTTACCTGTGCTCCCGTGCGGCGAAAGCATTGGGGCAGATGGGCGCAGCGGCAGCGACCCCTGACACCCTGGCTCGGCTGCTGGAGTTGCTTCGCGACCCGAGCGATCACGTGCGCCTCAGTGCGGCGTTGGCGTTGCATGAGATGGGCGCAGCGGCGGCGACGCCAGGCACCTTAGCCCGTCTGCTGGAGTTGATTCAGGACACGAACGATGGCGTGCGCCTCAGTGCCACGTCTGCGTTGAGTGAGATGGGCGCAGCGGCGGCGACGCCAGGCACCCTAGCCCGGCTGCTGGAATTGAGTCAGGACACGGACGCTAACGTGTGCATCTGTGCGGCTTCTGCGTTGGGGCAGATGGACACGGGGGCGGCGACGCCCCAAACGCTGGCCCGTCTGCTGGAGTTGCTTCGAGACCCGAGCCGTGAAGTGCGCTTCCGTGCGGCGCAAGCGTTGGGGTGGATAGGCGCGGCGGCAATGGGTCAAGACACAGTGAGAATACTCGCTGAGTTCTGGAGTGGCCCGTTGGAGGATGTTACGACTCGCGCTTTCTCAGAGGGCTTCATGCGAGTTTGTGACAAAGCGTTCAAAGAGTTGCAGAACTTAGCTTCACACCCAGGCGCAACGGGAGCAGCGGAGTAGCGACGAGTCTCTGCTGAGCCATCTGGCGGATCCCCTCTCGGCTCAGGGGCTTATGATGATCAGCCCCCCCAGCCCAAGCGGGCGCCTCTTCACGCAGGCTGGAGCACAAGTCATTTATTCACAAGCCCTTAGAGAGCAAAACCCGGTTCATCGTTCTTTCTGATGGAATGGTTACTGGGCGTTTCTCTGTGGAATCAGGCGCTGGCCGGTGCCGCAGCTCTGGCCGTTGGCCCGTTCCCCGCGTCTGGGCGACCCATCCGAACCCAGCTTGGCGCCCTAAACAGTCGAGCTTCTGGCCCCCTATTCCTCCAACCCTGCACCGACCCGTCCTGCGGGCCGCGCCGTATCCTCCCCGGAGACTCGCCGTAGCACCTCTGATCCGGGATCAGAGGTGCTACGGCGAGTCTCCGGCGAATCTCCGGCGAGGCCCGCACGCGGTACTGGGGCGGTGGGAATGGCGTCCATCGCCCGTCGAGCTGCTACAGATGCACGGCGGAGGGGGAAAAGCCGTCGTCACGGGCGTCCCCCGCGAAGGTAGCGGGGCGAGTTTCGAGGCCAAAGCCGCCGGATTGGCGAAAGGCGCGGCTGGCGCAGGCCCGCATTGGGGCGGCCAAGAGGGATAGGCAGGAATTAGGCAGTGCCCGGATGCCCAGTTTGAATTCGCTTTGCGGGCCCAGACGGCCTAGTTTCTTTCCCAAAACCAGCGTGTCCGCGCGTGATCTACATCAAGACCCGGTCTGGCAGGGCGAGGAGCTCGGCCAGCCGATTCCGGCTTCGCCGCACGCTGTCTCGGTGGCGCTGCCGCGCTGGCAGGACGTGGTCGGATACGAGGAGAAAAAGCCCGAAGTGGTCAACGCGCTCACTAGCGGTTATCCGCGCTTCTTCATCCATGCGCAAGTGCGGGAACTGGCGCAGCAGATTGGCGAGGGACGGCCCTGTCTGCCGTTTCCGTCGCTCCGCGCCGCCCGCCTTTGCGCCGGATTCATCGAGCACACCAGCGGCGAGCAGGCGAAGGTGGTGGCGTCCCGCGGCATCCATGGCGTCGTGACCAGCGAGGCCGGCACGAACGCCTTGCGCGCTTTCTGGCAGCATACGGGGCTGATTGTTTCCACCCGCGAGGCCGAAGCGCACCTGGCCGGGCGCGTGCCGATGGCCGACGACAAGGCCGTGCGCCGGTCCTTGCGACGGCAACTGGCCGGGTTCTACGACTGCCCGGAAGATGACGTGTTCCTGGCACCAACCGGAATGGCCGCGCAATTCGCCGCGCTCCAAGCCGTTATGCAGCGGACTCCCGGGCGCCCCACGGCACAACTGGGCTTTCCTTACGTTGATACCTTGAAGCTCCAGCAGAAGCTCGGCCACGGCGGAATCCTGCTGCACCACCTGGAGAGCATTGCAACCGAGTTGAAGGACCTGGCACATCGCCGGCCCCTCGCGGCCTGTTTCTGCGAAATCCCCGGCAACCCCCTCCTCGGTTCCGCTGACGTACGCCGAATCAGCCCCATCTGCCGCGAGCATCGCGTGCCGCTGGTGGCCGACGACGTGGTCGCCACCCCGGCCAATGTGGACCTGAGCGCTCACGCCGACCTGATCGCAACCAGCCTCACCAAGTTCATCGCCGGGACGGGCGACGTGATGGGCGGCGCCCTGATCTGCAATCCAAAGTCGCCCTTTTGCCACGAACTCAAACCCATCCTCAGGGCCCAGCACGAGGAACTGCTCTGGGGCGAGGATGCCGTCGTGCTCGACGCGCAGGCGCGAACCTTCCCGGAGCGGATGAAGCGCCACAACCAGAACGGCCTTCTGCTGGCCGAACGCCTGCGCCGCCACCCGTCGGTGGAACGCGTCTGGTATCCCAAATGGGAGTTCAGCGAGGCCTACGAGGCCGTGCGTCGTCCGGATGGCGGCTGGGGAGCACTCCTCACATTCCTGCCCAAGCACGGGGACACGAGGTCCCCGGCCATTTACGACCGCCTCGCCCTCTGCAAAGGGCCGAGCCTGGGCACGGTCTTCACCCTCGCCTGTCCGTTTACCCTCTTGGCGCACTATACCGAACTGGAATGGGCGGAGTCGTGTGGCGTCTCACGCCACCTGATTCGCATCTCCGTTGGGCTGGAAGACCCGGAAGACCTGTGGCGGCGGCTGGAGCGGGCATTGGTGGGCCCGTGAGCCCGGGTTGTGAACAAACGCTCTGATAACGCCCCCCGCTCCTCGGGAGAGCGCCTGGTGCTGCTGCCCGACGCGGTGATCAAGGCCGCGCTTCGGGATAAGCCGCTGTTGCGCGGCTTGCTGGCCGTGGGCGCGGGGTATTCTCCGCGGGCCACTGGCCAGCTTCGCCGCCGCGCGCAGGGCATCGGCGAAGCGTTGCTGGTCTATTGTGTCAAAGGCGGCGGCTGGTGCGAGTTGGCCGGGCAGCTCCACACCGTGCGCGCGGGCGACCTGCTGGTGCTGCCGCCCGGTGTGCCGCATACCTGCGGCGCGCACGTCTCCAACCCCTGGACCATCCACTGGGCCCAGGCAGCCGGCGGGAACCTCCGCGAATACCTGAACGAATTGGGCGTCTCCGCGAAAGCCCCACTGGTCTGGATGGGTGAAGACATGCAAGTGGCCCGGCTGTTCAACGAGGTGTTGAAAACCCTGGAGCAGGGGCCTTCCTTCCTGCACCTCCTGCACGCCTCGCATACGCTGGCGCACCTGCTGGCCCTGATGATCCGACATCGCCATGAGCGAATCCGCGACACCTCGGACAGCGTTCAGAAGGTGGCCGGGGGGATCATCTACATGAGCGAGCACCTCGACCAACCGATGCGCGTCAGCGCGCTGGCTGCCCTGGCCAATCTCTCCCCAGCGCATTTCACAGTGTTGTTCAAGGAACAGACCGGCTGCTCGCCGCGAGACTACCTCCACCTGCTGCGCATTCACCGCGCCTGCCAGTTGCTCCGCGGCTCGGCCTTGCACGTGAAGGAAATTGCCTCCCGGCTCGGCTACCAGGACCAGTTCCACTTCTCCCGCCAGTTCAAAGCCTTCCAAGGCGTCCCGCCGACCGAGTACCGGGAAGGCAGGCCAGCACGCCGAGAAAGTGCTTAGGCTGCGCCGCGTGGTTCCAATAGCCGTCGCGGAAGGTCCCGCCGTCGGTGCATCCCTCGGCGCATTCCAAATCCTCCCACGATTCCCTCATGCCAATCTGCGATTTGTCCATTCCCATCGCGCCCTTGGGCGGACTACCGTTGGTCAGTATGACGCACAGTGCACACACCGCCGCACCGATCCCCGCTCTCTCAAACCCCAGACCCGAGCCCCAACCCGCCGCCCCCGAGGCCCAGCCCACTTCGGACTTCCGCTTCCAGCGGCTCGCCATCTCCAATCCCGCCGACCTGCGGTTCGGCGTCGCGCCCAGGCCCCTGACCACGCGCCACGGTCTGACTATCGGAGGCGGCCTGGTTTACCCCGAAATCAATTTCACTCTGCCGCCCATGTTCGTGGATGAGACCACGATGCCGGAAGTGCGGGCGCAGTATCAGCAGATCATCACCGGCGTCTTGCGCCGCGCCGTGGAGCTGGAAGCTCCTGGGCTCGTGGTGGAGTTTGAGACCTTGCCACCGATGACCGAGAACCCGGCTTGGGGCATCGAGCTGACGCGCATCCTGCTCGACGGCATGGCCGAGGCCCACGCCAAGCACGGCCTCAAGAGCGTGCTGCGCATTACTCCCAACGACACGCGCGAGATGGTACGCCCTCCCCGCATGAGAAGCGGCCCGCTCTACGAGGCCATGCTGGCGACCTTCGACGGCTGCGCTGCCGCCGGCGCCGAGTTGCTCAGCATCGAATCAGTCGGCGGCAAGGAGGTTCATGACGAGGCGCTCATGATGGGCGACCTGCGCGGCGTCATCTTCGGGCTCTGCGTGCTGGGCGTGCGCGACATGCGCTTCCTGTGGACCGAGCTGGACCGGATCGCCCGCAAGCACGGCGTCCATTGTGCCGGGGACACCGCGTGCGGCTTCGGCAACACCGCCATGGTGCTCGCTGAGCAGAAGATGATCCCGCGCGTCTTTGCCGCCGTCGTGCGCGCGGTGTCCGCCGTGCGCACGCTGGTGTGCTATGAGTGCGGCGCCGTGGGGCCGGGCAAGGATTGCGGCTACGAGAATCCCATCCTCAAGGCCATCACCGGCTTCCCGATGGCCATGGAAGGCAAAACCGCCGCCTGCGCCCACTTCAGCCCGCTCGGCAACATTGCCGCGGCAGCCTGCGATACCTGGAGCAACGAATCGGTGCAGAACATCAAGCTCCTGGGCGGCATGGCTCCCACCTGCTACCTGGAACAACTCAGCTATGACTGCCGCCTCATGAACGAGGCCCTGGCCGATGGCCGCGACGCCGCCCTGCTCTTCCGCAAATGGCTGGTCGCCTCCGACGCCTCCCGCGACCCGCAGGCCTGCGTGCTCACGCCCGACAGCGCCATCGCCATCGCGCAAGCCATTGTCAGCGCGCCCACGCCCTATGACGCCGGCAAAGCCGCCGCCCTTACCGCCGTGCGGCTCCTGCGCGACGCCCACCGCGACGGCACCCTTAAACTCCAACCCCGCGAAGTCCCTTGGCTGGACCGCCTCCAGAAAACCGTCGAAGCCCTGCCGGCCACGGAAACTGAGTTCATCGAGGAGATGATGGCCGAGGTGGACACCACCAAATTCGTAGCTGCGGATTACGAGATCCGCTAACTCAGCGGCTCGTCGCTCATGACTTGAGCAGCCGCTCGTATTGGTCGTGCGGGCCGATCCAGAACCAATACAAGGTGCCTTGGTGCTCGCGGGCCAGTGCGCGCCACCGCGTGCGACCCGGATGCTCCAGTAGTTGCCTTTCGGTTCAAATCGGAGGGAAGGATGGCGTGGGTTGCGAAGCCAAAGGCGATAGACCTTCCTCGCCTGTGCCTTGGCTTCCGGCGGCAACGATTGGTAAGCCCGCCAGAAACTAGGAGCCGTTGATGAGGTCATCGAGCGGTTTGGCGCGCCCGGCTTCAACGTCCTCCACCGCTTGCTGCCAAAGCGGGTCCAGACGCCCGGCTTTGGCGTCGGCCTCAATCTGGCGGTCCCAGGCATCCTCGAAATCAATCTCGCGCAGTCGGTCGAGAAACTCCCCTTTCTGCTCTTCCGGGAGTTGCTTCACCGCTTCGAGAATTTCCGCTACCGTGCTCATGCTCGCAAGCTGCACGCTCAGGCGACTTTTGTCACGGCGCTTAACAGGTATCCTAAAGGGCGGCGTTCGACCCCGGGAAACCGGCCGCCGGGCGGTGGTTTGGTCCAAGCAACCCCTTACCCGGAATCCGGCCCACAGTGTCTCTGTCCATCTCTGTTAATCTGTGGTCGTCCCCCTGCTGCCGCCTGACTGTCTCAAATATCTACGCCAGCGCGCCCGGACGGGACGCTCGCCGGCCCGCGATCTGGTGCTGCCTGGGGTGCGACAGCCCGAGCAGGAACTTCTCGAACGTTGTGGCGGTTGCTCGTTCGGGATCGTCGTCCGATAGGACAACCTCCAGATCGCGAATCCGCAGTTTGTGCGCAACTTTCAGGGCCTTGGAAATGAACCCAAAGTCATAAGCGTCGTCGCGGTCTATCGTCCACTTCTCCAGAGACTCGAAGTAATGGCCCGTCGCCACATGTCGCAAGAATGTTCTCATACCATGGGTTTGTTTATCCGTAACGCCTGCCTTCACGCATAACCTGTGCCAACAACCCCCCCTGCCCGGCGGCTCCCTTATCTTTCCGCTTCCCCGTTTTCACTCGACCCTCTTCACCTTACCCCATAGACTTTGCCGCATGTTGAGGACACTCAGAGCGCGGGCCATTCCGGGTTTTCAACCCACTGTCACGTGGACAATATGCTAAAAGGCTACACACTCCCTCGCACACCCCCCTCATCGAGTCTCACCCTCAGGCCGCCCTGGCACTATGTCGGTGATGCGCTGGCGTCCGTTGCTTGCAGGCTCGGGCGCGGGGACTTACACTGGGCGGAACAGGACCTGGAAAGCAATGAAAGCCGCATATATTACACAAACCGGAACGCCTGACGTCATTACCTACGGCGATCTCCCCACCCCCAAACCGACCCGCCGGCAGTGCCTGATTAAGGTCGCCGCCGTGGACGTGAACCCCATTGACGTTTATATCCGCAGTGGCGCTATCCCCGCCAAACTCACGTTCCCTTTCATCCTCGGGCGCGACCTCGCCGGCATGGTCGTCGAAGTCGGCGCGAGCGTCAAAGACTTCAAGGCGGGCGACCGGGTTTGGGCGACGAGCCAAGGGTCGGACGGCCGCCCGGGCACGTTCGCCGAATTCGCCGCCGTGGACAAGCGCTGGGTGCATCGGATTCCCGAGGGCGTCAGCGATGACGACATCGTAGCCCTCTCTCTCACCGGCGTGACCGCCCAACTTGGGCTGGTACGGAACGCCAACTTGAAGACGGGGGAGGTGTTGTTTGTGAACGGCGGCACGGGCGGGGTCGGAGCGTGTGTGGTGCAGATGGCCAAGATCCTGGGCGCGCGTGTGGTCGCAACCGCCGGCACTGATGAGAAAGTCGCGGCGTGCCGCGACCTGGGCGCCGACCTGGCCGTCAATTACAAGACGCAGGATGTGGCGGGTGCCATCAAGGGCTTCGCGCCGGACGGCGTCAACGTCTGGTGGGAAACGCTACGCGAGCCGGATTTCGACCGCGCCATCGGCCTGCTGGCCATGCGCGGGCGGATGATAGTGATGGCCGGGCGGGCCGCGCATCCGCCCTTCCCGGTGGGCCCGTTCTACGTGAAGGACTGCTCGCTGCATGGGTTTGCGATGTTCAACGCCAGCGCCCGGGAGCAGCGCGGCGCCGCCAATGCCATTAACCGCTGGGTGGCCGAGGGCAAGCTGCGCGCCCGAATTGACCGGGTCCTGCCGCTCTCCCAGGCGGCTGAAGCGCATCGGTTGCAGGAACAGAGCACGATTCACCAAACCGGAGTGCTGGCCGGGAAGCTCGTGCTCAAGCCTTAGCCTGGTGTCGGCTGACGGGGCCCGAAGGGCCCGAACTGGCGCCAGGCTGATACCGTGAATAAACCAAAGGCGCACCGCCCCGCGAACGGCATGTTGCGCCTCACCGAAAGCAAAGGGACCGCTTAAAGGAATTTCCTGCCCGCCGCTTTGACCTTGGCCCAACGAGCCCGGGCTAAAACCGCCAGTCTGGCGCGGCCGGCCGCGGAGATCTTGCGCGTGGGGGCGGGTCGCGCGGGAGGGTTGGCCCTCCTGATTGCGGCCCAGCGGGCTCTTTGCGCCGCCCGGATTCTGGCAATCCCGGCAGCACTGATCTGCTTCCGCCTCGGCACGGGGCCCCCGGCCGCAACGGCGGGAGCCGCTGTTCCCAGCAACCGGCTAAGTTCATCTTGCAGGGCGTCTATCTTCTCTTTGACATTGGCTGCCCGGCGCAACTGTTGCGGTGTTAGATGTGTGAATGTTTCCATGCCGCCTAATTACGCCGGTTCGGGATAGAATGTCAACGTCGGAGAGTGATCTTTGAGACGAATCTTCGCGCACTATGACAAGGTGCCGCTCTCCTCGGTGGTTGAGTTTGAGGCAGAGTTGTTGGAGATTCAAGCTGCATGGAATCCCGCTTAACTTGTGCTGCAACGAAGGCTGCGTCGGCGTCCCGCTTACAGTCGGGACGCCCACCGCGCCGCATCGCCGAGCGTCTTCTTGGCGTAGTTATGAGCGCCATGTAATCCGCCACCCTGAATAACCCACCACCCTATGAAACACGTCGTCTGTCTCAGTCTCGCTGTTGCAGCATCACTCAACGCATTCGCCGCCGACTCGCCCGACGATACCAAAGCAGTTCAGGGAAGTTGGACACCTGCCAAGGCCGAGTTGGGCGGACAGGCCATGACCACCGCTGTCCTGAAGATCATCAGCCTCAAACTCGACAATGGTAACTATGAGGTTTCCGTTGGAGGCCACTTAGACAAGGGCACTTACACGATGGATTCGACGGCCAGGCCCAAGAGCATCACTATTAACGGCACGGAAGGACCTAACAGCGGTAGGACGTTCCCAGCGATCTACGAACTCAAAGGTGACACGCTCCGCATCTGCTACGACCTTTCTGGCGCGCAGCGTCCCACTGAGTTCAAGAGTGTCGCGGGCACGCGGCTCTACCTCGTCACCTACAGCCGCAACAAGCAGTAGTCTGTTCAACGAGCATGCGGAGAGCCGCTGACCTCGCACGGCGGGTTGTCGTCACGACCTTCGGGTCGCTGGGCGACCTGCACCCATACCTCGCCCTCGCGTTGGGCTTGCGGGCGCGCGGCCACGACGTGGTCGTCGCAACCGGCAAGTGCTACCGTGACAAGATAGAGGCCCTGGGTCTCGGCTTCGCACCCGTCAGGCCGGATTCTGACTGGGTGATTGACCCGGAGATGATGCGCCTTTCTCCGAACTGCTCCCGCGCGTTGCGGCCGTCGTGCACCACGGCGGGATCGGCACCACGGGTTTGGCAATGCGCGCGGGGCGCCCCAGGTTGGTCATGCCCTGCGCCTTGGACCAATGGGACAACGCGGGACGTGCGGTTCGCCTGGGCATCGCCCGCACGATTCCGCGGCACCGCTACACGCCGGCCCCCGTTGCCGCCGAACTTCATCACTTGCTCGACAACCCCGCCTACACAAGGCGGGCGGCCACAGTCGCCGAACAAGTCCGGCAAGAAGATGGAGTGCTGGTTGCTTGTGACGCTCTCTCAGGCTTGCTTCAGTAGGCCTTGACTTGTTCAGGCGAGAACGCCATCGAGCGTGGTGAATCCGGGCGGGAGGATCTTCTCGCTCTTGAGGTTGAGCCAGCGCTCGAGAACGGTCGCATAGACTCGCCGGAAATCGGTGTGGAACTTCGGTGCATCCTCCTCGAGGTCCGTCAGGCTCGGGTGCGCGCCCCAGAGCCCGCCCTTGACCCTGCCTCCGATTATGAACATGGGCGCAGCCGCGCCGTGGTTCGTTCCACGACGCCCGCTCTCCGTCAGCGTCCGCCCGAACTCCGAGAAGGTCATGACCAGCACCGAATCCAAAAGCCGGTCATGGTTGAGATCGTCAACGAAGGCGGTGGCAGATTCCGCCAGTTCGCGCAGCAGGGCGCCGTGATTCGCGGCCTGGTTGGCGTGCGTGTCGAACCCGCCTATGCCACCGCCGCCCAACTCCACGAAGTAGATCCGGATTCCCAAGTCGGCCCGAATGAGCTGGGCGACCAGGGCCAGGTTTTGCGCCAAGCGGAACGGCGGGTAAGCGGCTGACTTCTGGGAGTGGAGGGTCCCGTTGGCGATGATTAACCGCTGCTGCATCACTCGGGCATCAACCGTGGCTTTGGCGACGGCAGCCAGCAGGGGCGGACCACTGGCAGGTGCGGGTGTGCCCGATTCGAGAGGCCGGGTGGAATCGCTCCAGGCAGCCCCCGTCGGGAGCCATTCCTCCAGCGATTTGATACTCGGAACTACCGCCCGCTCCGTGTGCAAGCCGAACGGCGCTTTGATTTCACCCACAAACACCCCGCGGAGGTCGGTCTTCCCGGGGTCGCAGGCGCCATCAATCGCTCGTCCGAGCCACCCCGTCCGCGCTCCGGGCGGCATCTGTTCCCGGAGCACCCCCGTGTGCCAGTCCTCCATGGCAACATCATGGTCCCGGCTCGAGCGGGGATAGCCCACCCCCTGGATAATGCTCAATCTGCCTTCCTGATAGAGCTTCCGAAACGCCGGCATCGCCGGGTGCAATCCGAGGCCGGAATCCAGTTTGAGCACCTGGTCTGGACCTATTCGCAGCGTCGGACGGCTCCGGTGATAGGTGTCGTCCTGATACGGCACGACCGTGTTCAATCCATCGTTCCCCCCCGAAAGCTGTATGACGACGAGCACCGACTCGCGCGAGGTTTGACCCGCCTCCATCGCGGCGGCTGATCGTGCCAGGAAAGCCGGAATGCTACTCCCGAAGGCCAGCAGACCCGTCGCGCCTGCGGTTTCTTTGAAAAAGTCTCTGCGGGAGATACGCATTGCTCCTTTGGTCAAGCCAGTTGAAACTCAGGCAACGAGGCAAGGCGGGCGGCGACGTGGCGCAGATCGGCGGAGCGCGCGTCAATGGACCCGGTGGCGGAGCCTCCGGCGGCCAGCGCCGCTACGCTCTCGGGTGCTAGGTCGCCCTGCAAGAACAAATCAACCAGGAACTGCCTGCCGCCGTCATTGGCCGGGATGTTATGCCGGCTCGCGACAGCCGCAGGATCGAGTTTTCCTCCGTAAGCACCCGATTCGGCGAGCAAGGCCTCCGCCAATTTCGCGCGCCCCAGCGTTGTGAGCGGGTTGATCCACGCGAGGCCAACCGCCCAGCCCTTGATCGTTGGCGGCTCATATAGCTCCTGGCCCAGCCTGGAGAGGTCAGCCGCCAACTGCACGGTTCCGGTTCTCCCTTCCAAGGGACGGATTATTCCCAGCGCAAGCGCAACCGGGCTTCTGACCTTCTGCCGATACGCCTCAGTCGAGAAGAACAGATTCGAGCGCAACACCACCTCCACCCCTTTGGCGATGTTGCCCTCACTCATGAGCTGCTTGGCCAGCGGAGCGAGCAGCGATTCGGAAGGCTTGGCTGTGTCTGAAATGAACCAGCGAACGAGCTGCCGCGCCAGCCATTGGCCCGTCGCCGGGTGTGTGGCCAGGATGCGCACAAGCGCTTTCCGGTCGCAGTCACCTTCCTGACCCAGGATCTTCTTCGGGGTGGCGTCATACTCGCCCGGCACGAAGCGAAGCTCGCCCTGGGAAATAATCCAGCCGGTGAGCGCGCGCGCCCCCTCGCGAGCGTCGGTGTCAGAGCAGCTCCCGGGGCCGAGCGTATAATGGTCCATCAGAATCCGGATCGAGCTATCCGACAGGTTCCTCTTGCCATTGTCCCGAGCCCCGAGGCAGATCCAGACCGCGGGCTGAGCCAAAACGGCGTCCAACAGGGCCTCGAAACGGCCCAAACCGTGCTGTCGGAGGACCTGGATGTAGCGACAGACCGAGGCGCTGGCTTTGACGTGGACGTTGCTGATGCCAAAGTGGTTGTGCCAGAACAGAGTCACCTGCTCCTGCAGTGGTTGCGGGGACTCGATCATCCGGCGCAGCCACCACGCCTGCGAACCATCTCCGGCGGAGGCCGCGGCGGCGTTCTCGTAATCATCGTAGAGACGATTGAAGGCGGCCGCTTCAGGCGTCGGATGCACCAGTCTGTCAATGGTGGCCTGCGGGCCCTCCGACAGCGAGCGCTGCAGTTCCGGCCAGGTCCCGCCGAACGCGGCGCGGCGATAGAGGTGGGCGGCGAGCCGCAAGTCCCAGGGTCTGGCGCCATCCGGCTGGAACGGCGCCCAGGCCCAGGCTGGATCGTTCGGGTCGGGTTTCACCTGAAGCGGATTTCCAGTTGGGCCTGGGGCTGGCCCGCATCCCGGCGCAGGGTGAGGGTAGCGTGCTCCAAATGCCCGAGCGCAGCGAGGAGGACCTGTATGTCGCTTTCCGCTTTCTCGCGGGAGTCGCCTTTATCAACCATGTTCTTGCGCACCATCTGCTCGCGGTTGGCTTCGAGAATCGCGGAGAGAGCGGGTCCTTCGACTTCCATGAGGCTATTCGCCGCCAGGGGCGTTTTGGCTGGAGTTGAAGGCGCCTGCTTGACCGCGTTGATCAAATCCCGGGCCAGCGCGTCGGTCGAGCTGAGAATCACATAGTCTCCCGGGCGTGCCAGAGAAGGCCGGAAGTTGTAGCGGCTATCCACCGTGCCGGAGGAGTTGTCGGCAGGGGGCCGGTAATAGGAGATGGTGTAATTCACTCCGTCTTGGTTCGCCTTGTCAATGATCAAGCCCGGTAACGCTTGTTGGCCGCGAGTGAAGTTGGCGAGCCCGATTGCCTTCTGCCAGGCTTCTTCAACCGTCTCCCCAAACCGTTGCGGCTCTTTCAGTCGCAGCACCGCGGCAAAAGCCGGCACCTGGGTGGCGGGTGTGCCAATCGCGGGATCATACTGTTGTTTGGCGACCACCACTCGAACATCGGAGCGCACTTCGCTGAGCACTCCCTCGGTCAGGTCAATCCCGCTGAAGAAGATCCCCATCATGTTCTCAAAGAAGATCAGGCCCGAGGTGCGTTCGGGAAAGAGGGCGTCTTTGGCCGCGTAGAATGAGTGCAGGTCGCGGTAGAGGCTCAGGCTGGCGATTGTGCCGGGAACCGTCAGCGGCGGAAGCAGGCCCGCGCTGGCTCCCGGCGGTGTGCTAAAGCTGGTCCACTTGGACGCTTCCGGAGCGGCGCCATCCGTGTAGGTCTTCAGAATGAGCTTGTCGCCGCTGACGTAAGCCCCCAAGGCTAGCCAGGAGGCGTTTCGTAGCGCAGCCTTTGTGTCCGCCAGCAGCAAGGCTGTGACGGGGTTGCCGTCCTCCTCGAGGGCCTTCTTCAGGCCAGGCGTCTCCCGCAGTGTCCGCAGGTTCAGGAAGACACTAGCCACGGCATCCTTCCCCACCGCGTCATGGGCCGCTTTGAACAGTGGCGACGATGCGAGGATCCTCCCGCCCGCGTCCGCGCGCAGGTCCAGCACCTGGTGCAAGAACGACATCCGGTTGCCCAGCACCAGTCGTGGCCCAAGCAGTGTGTGGACTTCGTTGGTGCCGAGCTTCCAGGTCTTGACGCCCCGATACTCGCGCGAATCCGCCGTCTCCGGCTGATTCTGCTGGTCGGCGCCTGAACTCGCGAACTGCCAGATAATGTCATTTAGCTTGCTGAGCAGCTTCTCGTCCTCTCCATCTGCTGTAAGCAGCGTTGCGCCCGAGGGGCCGACGCAGAAGCTCAGTCCTTTGCCAGCCAGTCGGCGCAGCCCCGTGCGCCAATCGGTTCCCAGTTGCTGCTCCAGGACAGCCACCACGGCTTGGAACTGCTGGAGTTTCGGATTTGTCTTCCCGTTCTCCACCGCCGCCGTTACTGACTTGCCGAGTTCCGGGCTGAGCAGAGGGCCCAGGAAAGCCTTCGGCTCCGACACCTCCACCATAATGGGCACGTCGGCGGGAATCCACTGCGCCACAGGCGGCAAATCCTCGCCGCGAATTGAGTAGGCAACAACAAGCAGGAGCAAGAGCGAGAGCGAGGCTGGTTTTGGAAGCGAATTTCGAAGCATATTCTCACTGATGATACGCAATTGCACCGCGCGAGGTTACAAACGCTCAACGCCGTAACGCCTGCGCCAGAGGCTTGCCCGGCGGCGCGTAGTTCTTGGAGGCATCATCCAGCACCAGCACCCAGTCGAGCATCTCTCCATAGTCAGGGGGAGTGAACTCGCGTTCGCCGGTGTTGGGAAACTCGCCGTTGACCGACGCTTCGCCGTTGCGCGGATTGAACCACCACGCCTTGACCGTCGGACCTGTCACCTTGTCCATGTGCACCTTGAATTTGCGCCCCACCGGCGCATAGACCATCGCGTAGGTTCCCGCCGTGTCTCGCGTGGCCACGAAACGGTATCGCCCTGCTCCCGGCACGGAACTGGGCACTCGGTCAATGACGAGGATTGAATCATCGGGGATGCGTGTCAGAAACGGCCGTGATTCCAGAAGCCGCCGAGCGAACTGCATTTGTCCCGCTCCAGGCTGGTCAACGGCTTCAAACCAGTACATTAGCGGGTTATTGACCGGACTTCTGCCCGGCGCCCACATCTGCCAGACGGCGTGGTTGCCGTAGGTGTGGCCGCACGCGCCGCCGAACAAATCCCAGTAAAGCGGTCGGCGCACATCCGCGGCGATGGAATGTCCCAGCTTCTTGGCGTCGAAAGAAACCGGGTGATCCTCGTAAAGCGGCTCGCCGTCAATTACCGGCTTGGCGGGTGTCCGGTCGTAATCCACGCGCGTCTGGTCATAGTGGCCCGTGAACTCCGCCCCATGCCCATTCTGGCGCATGTTGAAATCCAGCCAATCCGCGTCGGGGAAATACTGTGCCGAGCCGGCCCCGCCCGTCGGGTGCAGAGTGGTGAGGTGCGCGCCGCCGTCGCCCCGGCGTAGGCCGCGCGCCATCGCCTGCAAGATGGCCCGGTGCGTGTCGTTTTCCACGGGCCGGTCGCCGCCCAAAATCCAGATGATGCCGGCATCTTTGTATCGCCGGCCCATCCACTCACCATAAGGCTCGGCATTTTGCGGCGTGAAAATCTCGGGGCCGGCGCCCCACTTCTTGTTCCACTTGTCGCCCCACGTCGGCAGCATGCCGATGTAGAGGCCAAGCGAGTTGGCCTTCGCGACGATCCAATCTATCTGCCGGAAATACTCCTCGTTCGGCTGCGTAAGGTCGTTGTCGTTGAGCGGGCGTTGGCCATAAGCGTTGGTATCGGTGAGGCCCGCGAATTCAGCGAGGACCACAGCCTGGATCACGGTAAAACCCTTCCGGGCCCTATTGTCCAGATACCGTTCCGCATCCTCTCGGCTCAACCGGTGGAACAACTCCCACGCGGTGTCGCCCAGCCAGAAAAAAGGCTCGCCCGAGTCCGTCACGAGGAAATGCCGGTTCTCGCTCACTTTGAGCCTTGGCAGCGACTTCGCCAAGGACGGGAGGCTGGTGAAGGGCAAGCAAGCGGCTAGCCAAGATGCCAGCGCCGCCCAGGAAAGGCTTGGAACGAATTCAAGTTTCATAGGGATTCACAGTACGGACTGCAACCGCGGACATTGAACCGTGAATCCGCGCGGGAGGCTACGGTGGCATGAAGGGCCGGCTTATTCTTCACCAACCCCTACAGCCACGCCGTCCAGAGGCGCGCCGTCCGGTGTGCGCAGACGGCAGCAGGCGGACCACTCCCCACCTCCCTGCGTCACCTTGAGCAACAGGCGGTTCACCCCGCGGTTGAGCATGATCTTGACCTTATCCTCTCCAGGAGTGCAGGGCCGGATAACGTTGTTGGCGTGCACAACCTTGTCATTCAGCCAGACCTTGACGCCGTCATCGCTGCCGATTTCAAGCCGGGCCTCCTGGTCGCGCTCGGATGTGATCTGGGTCTTGAGATAGGCCACTCGCTCCTCGCCGCCCAGAATCTTATCCAGTCCGACCAGCCCGGCCTTGGTTACCGCCGCTTGCCCTACCGGGCGCCAATCCGCCTTCGACCCGGCCTTTTCCGGCGGGAATGCGAGCTCAAACAGCTCCGCCCCGGTTTTCCCCTCCAGCTTGTAGGGGCCCGAGAGCATCCAGGCCACAATGGACCCGTCGGCTGTCTGACCAGCGTTTTGCAGGCTCTTAATGGCCTCATCAGCCTTCTTCTGAGAATCTTCCTGGTCGGTCATCCCTTTGAGTTCCTGGAGGGCGGCCACCGCGCGCTTGTAATCCACCATGCCCAGTTCCTTGGCCACTCGGATGGCCGCCAGGATCGCCTCGTTCTTGAGTGCCGCGTCCTGGCCGCATCCTTTAAGCAGGTCGAGTGAGGCGAAGGTGGGAATCTCCGCCAGCCCGGAGATGGCCTGACGTTTTTCCTCCGGCCGGCGCGCTACCTCAAGAACATTACGGTAGGCGGACAGTCGCTCTGCCAGAGGCACCTCTTCCATCGCCGCAAGCCGCAGGCAGCCGTCGCGCAAGGCCACAATCGCGTCGCTGGAGTCCGGCGCCCCGCGCGCCAGTTCTACCAAGTGCGGCACCGCGGTCGCGTCGGGCCAGCCCACCAGCGTGCGAAAGGCGGCCTGGTGGACTTCGGTGTCGTTGTCGCCCATCGCCTTGACCACCGCCGCCAGCGGGGCGGGGCCGGGGGTGTACCCCAGCAGACGCAGCAAGGCAGCCCTGGCGAAAGGTTGCTGCGCCTGACCGAGCGCGCCGAGCACGATGTCGGCCCCGGCGGTCTTGTCCTGCGCGCGAGTGCAGATGGTCCGTCCGGCCTCTTCGCACGCCGCCCGCAGCGGGGCGTTCTCCGTGGCGACAATCGTCGCCGTGAGCGCCGACAATTGGGCGCCCTGGCCCATGACGCCCAGGGCCTTAGCGGCCTCGGTCGCCAGCGCGGCGTCCGTCCCGCCGACCAGCCGCGCCAGAGTTGGCAAGGCGGTCGTCGTGTGGCGGCTCGCCAGCACGCCCAGCACCGTCGCGCGGTCGGACGCGTCGGGCGATTCGATCAGGCGGATCAATGCCTCATCCACACCCGGTTTGCCGAGGCGGTCCAGGGTCTTGTGCGCGGCCTCTGCCACCGCCCCTTGCCTCGAGCCTGCCAACCGCACCAGCATGGGCACATCGGCGGCTTCGCCGTGCCGGCCCAGGCAATTAACCGCCGCTGCCTGGACGGCCGGGTCGGATTCCTTTCCGGCCAGGTTCAGCACGGCGGCCCGCGCCGCCACGCCCGGCAGGTCCGCCAGGACGCCGAGCAGGATCAGTTGACCGGAGGGTTTCATTGAAGGAAGCGCCGTGGCCACAGCGCTTTGCAGGGCGGCGTCCGTGGACGTCGCGTAGGCAGCCACGGTGGCTTCACGCATCGCGGCGTCTTCGCCCTGCACCATCTCGGTCACCAGTTTGACCGCCTCGGCCTGCGGCAGCGCGCCGATCAGTCCCGTTAATGCCGCTATCCGGATGAACTGGGGCTGGGTGGGCTGCATCAGGTCGCGGTAGATGGAAACCGCCTGTGAATCTGCGCCGGCATTCCTGAGACGCCCCGCAGCAGTGATGCGGGCGCGGGCCTGGGCGCGAGTCAAGGAAGGCGCGACCTGGAGAGTTGCCAGTGTATGGGCGGCGGACGCGGTGCCAATCGTCCCCAGGGCTAGGATGGCCGCGTTGGCCACCACAGGATCATCATCTTTGGCCGCAGCGGCCAGGGCGCTGACTGCTACCGGGTCGCGCCGTACTCCGATCGAACCAATCAAGCCCGCTAGCAGCCGTCCGTGTACCTTCGGCAATGCGTTTCTGAGGGCGGCGCCGGCCGCTGGAGAAGCCAAGGGTTCGAGCGCCATCCGGGCCGGATACGACAGATCGTCATCGGTCAACAAGGGCACCACCGCGGGAACGCAGTCTTCAGACCCTACCACCGCCAGCCACCGGCAAATGCAGCGCTTGGCGTCCTTGGTCGTCTCGGGCGCCTTCAGCACAGCGAGAAGCTTCGTCTCGATGTCCTTGTATTGCAGGGGCGAAGATTTGCGAATCTGCTCCTCGATCAGCACTAGGGGCATGCGGCTGTCGCCAAATTTGAACTTCGACAAGCCTTCGTAGGGATCAGAGAATGCCGGCTGGCCGCACACGCGGACAGAGCCCAACGCCAAGCCGAGGACAGCAAGCAGAGCAAGTGCTTTCATAGTATAGAATAGCCTCCATGACCACGAACCCGGGCGTAGCGGCGTCTCGGCAGAGCGCCGCCGACTTTCGAGACCCCGGACGGGGGTGCCATGCCGGGAGGTCGCTACGAGGTTCATGGGGAGAGAAAAGATAGATGCGGGGTTTGGTTCCATAGGGATCATACGATGCTCCAGGGATCGCGCTTGGCGCGGCCAAGCCGGGCGTTGGCTGAGGGATCACCTATAATCTCCTCCGTCTGCGGGTTCCACCGGAACCCCCTCCCCAGGCTGATGGCGATCACACACAAGTGGCCCACACTGGCGGAACGATGGGCCACCTCGGCGGGCGTGATGGTCAGCCGCCGCGACTTCACGCAGTCGAGGAAATTGCCGATGTGATTGGTCGAATTGTAGAGGGTGATTTCCTCGGGGCGGATCTTGTCCTTCATCAGGCTCTTGGGCTCGGTGTCGAAGCCGCCGCGGTCCGCCCAAACCCAGCCTTCGGACCCGATCCACTTGGCGCCCATGCGATGGTCGCCTTGGGCATTCTGGACGATCATCTTCACGCCGTTGGCATAGGTGCACTCGATCCGGTAGCGCGTCGCCGCATCCCAAATGCCCGTCTTGGGGAACTCGGCGTAAATGGGGATGACCTCCACCGGGCCGGTGTATTCCGTGCCCAAGCCCCATTGAGCGATGTCGCCGTGATGGCCGACCCAGTCCATGAGCTGGCCCCCGCCGTAATCCATCTGCCAACGCCAGTTCCAATGCGTGCGGTCCGCGGAATACGGTGCCCAGGGAGAGGGGCCGCACCAGAAGTCGTAGTCGAGCTCCGGCGGCGGATTGGTGAAGGGGGCGTTACCCCCGGGGCTGCCCGTGGGCAGGCCCACCTCCACCGTGTGCACCTTGCCGATGCGGCCATTGCGCACCAACTCGCAGGCGAAGCGGAAGTCGCCCGTGGACCGCTGCCACGAGCCCGTCTGCCAGACCCGCCCATACTGGCTGAGGGCCGTCACCATGGCCCGGCCCTCGCGCAGATCGTGGCTGAAGGGCTTCTCGCCATAGATGTCCTTGCCCGCCCGGGCGGACGCGATGACCGTAATGGCGTGCCAATGGTCAGGCGTGGCCATTGAGATCACGTCAATGTCGTCGCGAGCCACGAGTTCGCGAAAGTCCTTGTAGCCGGCGCAATCCTGATTGCTGTAGAAGGTGTTGACGCGCTTGCGAGCGTTCTCACAGGCATTGCGGTCCACATCATTCACGGCCAGCACCTGGCAGCGCGGATCACCCAGAAAGCCCCCGAGGTTGCCGCTGCCCTGGCCGCCCAAACCGATGGCCCCGACCGTGATGCGGTTGCTGGGGGCCGGACGCCCAGCCGCGCCCAGGACGGAGGAGGGCACGACCGCAGGCAGGCCGGCTGCCGCGCTCAGCACAGCAGCAGTTCGCAAAAAGCGGCGGCGACTGAAGCAGGTCGGTGGGGAAGGGATCGCGTCACGTTCCGGTGAGTTGGACGAGCAATGGACTGACATGGCGCAAAAGTAGCAGCGCCCCAACTCCCGCACAACCCACTAATCGGACTTGTAAACCCATTGCCCGGTGGGAGGCCGCGCAAGACCTGCGCAGGCCAGTTGCGCCCGTTGAGCAAATCTTGCGCAGTCAGGCCCATGGTTGTGCGGGAATTGGGCTGTTTTCGGGTTGGCACGTTGCGTGCAAGGGGAGCGCTTGCAGCGCAGAGCGGTGCGAATATCCGCATTTGCACTTTAGTCAAAAACAACCGCAGCATAGATAGAGAAACATGAAAATGAATCAATGGTTAGTGATGGCGGGAGCCGCCGCCGTATTGAGTTTAGGAACCAGCCAACTCGCGGCGCAGCCCAATGGGGGCGGCGGAGGGTTCGGGGGTGGACGGAATTTTGACCCCGCCCAGATGCAGCAACGCATGTTGGAGCGCTATAAGGAATTGCTGGAAGTCACCAACGACGACGAATGGAAGGCGATCGAGCCGCGCGTCACGAAGGTAATGGAAGCCCGCCGGGATACATTTGCCGGGATGGGTCGCGGGATGTTCGGGCGCGGCCCGCGTGGCGGCGACAATCCGCCAGGCGATCAAGGCCAGCAACGGCGCGGCGGGATGTTCGGCACGCCCAGCCCGGAAGCGGAAGCTTTGCAGAAGGCGATTGATTCGAAGGCCTCCAAAGCGGAAACGAAAGCCGCGCTGGACAAGTACGTTGCATCCCGCAAGGCCAAGGAGGCCGACCTGGAGAAGTCGCAAGCGGCCCTGCGCGAGTTGCTAACGCCCCGGCAGGAAGCTATTGCCACGTTGAACGGCTTGCTCTAAGCCAGGTGGGGCGTGATACGTGATACGTGAAACGTGAGAGGTGATGCGTGACATCTGTTACCTATCACCAGTCACTAACAGCCAGGCAGGAAAGATGAGCGAGATCGCAATCCAGGATGGGTCATTGAATCCGTTGCTCGACAAGATGGTTGCGGGCAAGCAACTGTCTTCGACCGACGCGGAATTATTGCTGCGGCAAAGCCGGTCCGGAGCACAGACGCCGCTGCAAGGCGAGGCGGACGTGCTCCGCTGGCTGGCGCAGGAATACGATCTCCCTTACACCACGCTGGAAGACGTCGAACTGGACCGGCAGCTTCTCTCGTTGTTCCCCGCCCGAATCCTGCTGAAGGAAGAGATCCTGCCGCTGCGGCGCATCAACGGCAGCGTCGAAGTGGCGACCAGCCGCCTCTTCGCCACCCAGGGGCTGGACGCGCTCCAGACCCTGACGGGCTTAAACCTCAAGCCCGTGCTGGCTTCGAGCGAGGCCATTCAGCGCGAAATCAAGAAGCGCCTGGGCGTGGGCGCCGACACGCTGGGGACGCTGGGCGAGGACGAGGCCTTCACGGTGGTGGATGAGCACCGCGAGGAAGACACCGACCTGGACAGCGCAGCCGAAGACGCGTCCATCATCCGCTTCGTCAACCAGGTCCTGCGCGACGCCATCGAGTTGCGGGCCTCGGACATCCACCTGGAACCGTTCGAGGACGAGTTCCGCATCCGGTACCGCATTGACGGCGTCCTGCAGGACGTGCCCGTGCCGGCTACGATCAAGCGGTTTCAGCCGGCCATTGTGTCCCGCGTCAAGATTCTGAGCCACCTCAACATCGCCGAGAAGCGGCTGCCGCAGGACGGGCGCATCAAGATTCGGATTGACGAGGCAGAGGTGGACATTCGTGTATCGGTCATCCCGATGCTGCACGGCGAGGCGCTGGTGCTGCGCCTGCTGCGCCAGAACGCGACCTTGCTCGGGATGGGCGAGCTGGGGATGGCTGACCGGGAGCTGCATTGCTTCCGCCGAGTGCTCCAACTCCCGCACGGCATCATCCTGGTCACCGGCCCGACCGGCAGCGGCAAGACCTCGACGCTCTACACGGCGCTGAACGAGATCAATGACGCGGACCGGAAGATCATCACCATCGAGGACCCGGTGGAGTATCAAATGCTGGGCGTCAACCAGATTCAGGTTTCGGAAAAGGCGGGGCTGACGTTTGCGAGGGGATTGCGTTCGATCCTGCGCCACGACCCCGATGTGATTCTCATTGGGGAAATCCGCGACCAGGAGACGGCGCAGATCGCGGTGCAAGCCTCCCTGACGGGCCATTTGGTGTTCTCAACGCTGCACACGAATGACGCGCCGGGGGCGCTGACCCGGCTGGTGGATATGGGTGTGGAGCCGTACCTCGTGGCCTCGTCGCTGGAAGCGGTCCTGGCACAGCGGCTGGTGCGGGTGCTGTGCCAGCGATGCAAACAGCCCGACCATTCGCCGACAGTCGAGGCCTTCAAGGCGCAAGTGGGTATTCCCGCCAACACGACCCTTTATCGTTCTGTCGGCTGCCAGGAATGCCGCCAAACCGGCTTCTTCGGTCGGCACGCCATTTTCGAGTGGATGGACAGCGATAACGAGATCCGGCAGTTGATCCTCAAGAATGCCTCCAGCGACGTGATCCGGGATGCGGCCCGCCGCGCGGGCATGAAGACCCTGGCCGAAGACGGCTGGCGGCTGGTGCGCATGGGTATCACGACCGTCGAAGAAGTGCTCAGCGTGACCACCGCCAAGGAGGTCGAGGCCACCGTGGTAAAGGAGTCGCCAGAGGGCGTCGGCAAGGAACCCGAGCTTGCCACCGCGGCCTTAGCCCGGCATTGATATGCCCCTCTTTCAATACAAAGCCTTGCAGGCCAATGGCGCGACGGCCGAGGGCCAGCTCGAGGCCGCGGACCGGCAGGGCGCTTTCGCGCAAATGGCTGGCCTGGGCTTGCGGCCGATCAGCCTGGCAGAAAAGGCCGGCGGTGGTGCCGCGACCGGATTTGCCCTGCCGACTTCGCTGGCTTCCTTGTCCTTCCGCCGGAAATCTACGAAGGTCTCCGGCCGCGAACTGGAGAACTTCACGCGGCTGCTCTCGTCCTTGCTGGCCGCCGGCGTGCCGTTGAGCCGGGCGCTGGTGATTCTCTACAAGGAAACTTCTTCGCCTGCTGCCGGCGCGAAGTGGAAAGAAGTCCACGACCTCGTGGTGGACGGCATGTCGCTGGCCGATTCGATGGGCAAGTCGCCCGAGACCTTTCCGCGCGTCTATACGGCTATGGTGCAGGCCGGCGAGACCGGCGGCTTTCTGGACCTGGTGTTGGCGCAGATCGCTGACTTTCAGGCCCGGGAAAAGGAGCTGCGCTCGAAGGTGATGTCGGCCATGCTCTACCCGAGCATCCTCTTCTGCCTGGCGATCGGCGTGCTGATTTTCCTGCTCACGTTCTTTATCCCTCGTTTCCAAGGCATCTTCAAAGGCTTCGGCGCCACGCTGCCCATGGCGACACAAATCGTGATCGGGACGAGTAACCTGGTGAGAAGTTACGGCCTGTTTGTCGCGGTGGGCCTGGTGATCGCGGGCGTCGTGCTCCGAACGTGGTTTACGTCCGAGAAAGGCCGACGCACATGGGAGGGGCTGGTGCTGAAGGCGCCGGTTGTAGGCCCGCTGGTGGCCGAGTTCGCCATGGCGCGGTTCTGCCGGATGCTGGGCACGCTGTTGGGCGCGGGCGTGCCGCTGGTGCAGGGGCTGAGCGTAGCCCGCAAGTCCATCGGCAACCAGATTCTGGTGGATGCAGTTTTGCAGTCCATCGAGCGCGTCCAGCAGGGCGGGCAGCTCGGGGCGAGCCTGGCCGAGAGCCACGGCCTGTTCCCCAGCTCGGTGGTGGAAATGATTTCGGTAGCGGAGGAGAGCGGCCGGCTCGATCAGGAACTGGTCCGGATAGCCAACGTCACCGAAGGCGACCTCGACCGCGAGTTGAAGACCGCGGTGGCGCTGATGGAGCCGATGATGCTCTTCTTCATCGCGGCGTTTATTGGAACGATCTTCATTAGCATGGTGCTGCCGATCTTCACCCTTCAGGACTATATCAAATGACTATGAGAATGCACATGACGACACGACTAAACACTCAAAACCGAACTGTCCGGCGCGGCCAGCAGGGGTTCACGCTGGTGGAACTGCTGCTGGTCCTGGTCATCCTGGGCATCCTGGCGTCCATCGTTCTGCCCAAATTCACGAACCGCACCAAACAGGCGAAGGTCGCCGCGGCGCAAACGCAGATTGCAACGTTCAAGACGGCGCTCGATGCCTACGAGGTGGATAACGGTTACTATCCCAAGGGCAAGAACGGCCTGATGGACCTGATCCAGCAGCCGCGCGACGCCCAGGGCTGGCGGGGACCGTATCTGCAGGCCGACGCCATCCCCCCGGACCCCTGGGGCAATGCCTACATCTACGACTGCCCGGGCCGGCATAACCCGAGTGGCTACGACATCAGTTCCCTGGGGCCCCCGGGAGACAACATGGTGATCGGCAACTGGACGATCAGGCGTTAAATGAACTTGCGGAGCGGACAATCTATCCATGAACCCGGCGAGCGAACCCCGCGCCCGGCACCGTTCCTGCCCGCACCGCTCACCACGCATCACGCATCACGTTTCACGTTTCACGTTTCACGTTTCACGCCTCACGCCTCCCCCGCTTTCACCCTTATCGAGCTGATCCTCGTCATGGCCCTGCTCACCATCGTCATCTCGCTTACGGCGCCCTCGCTCTCCCGGTTCTTCCGCGGGCGCACGCTGGACTCGGAGGCGCGGCGGTTGCTGGCCCTGACCCGGAGCGGCCAGAGCCGGGCGGTGTCCGAAGGCTTGCCGATGGATTTGTGGGTGAATGCGTCCGAAGGCGCGTTCGGTTTGGAGGCGGAGCCCAGCTTTGATACGAGCGACCCGAAGGCGGTCGAGTTCACCCTGGACAGCGGCCTGAGAATTGCCGCCGTCAACAGGGCGGTCGCGGCATCCGCTAATACGTTGACGTTGAACCGGGCTCAACAGCCCAGCACGGCGAGCAAGCCGCGCGTGATGTTGGCCCGTGCTAACCTGCCCACGATTCGCTTCCTGCCCGACGGCTCGATCGGCGACAACAGCCCGCAGATGCTCTGCCTGACCAGTGCCGATGGCGGCTCGCTTTGGCTGGCGCAATCCCGGGACGGCTTAAACTATGAAATTCGCACCACGGACAGGTAGCCTGGGATACTTGGCCCGGATAGTTGATGCGCGCTCCGGCCGATTGGCGTCTCGTGGGGGGGGGCAGGCAACCGGACGAGGGCCGGGACCTACCACAGCGTTCACGCTCGCCGAGGTGCTGGCTGCGTTGCTGTTCATGGCCATTGTCATCCCCGCCGCGGTCGAGGGGCTGCACATTGCCAGCCTGGCCGGCACGGTGGCCGCACGCAAAGGCGAGGCCGCTCGGGTCGCGCAACGGATGCTGACCGAAAGCCTGGTCACCACCAACTGGAACCAATCGTCTCAAGGCGGCACTGTGACCGAGGGCCAGCGCCAGTTCCGCTGGACGATGCGCAGCGCCCCTTGGACCCAGGATCCCAACCAAAACGTTATTCTCCAGCTCTCCGCGGAAGTGTTTTTCACGGCGCAGAACCGCGAGTACTCCGTGCGCATGAGCACGCTGGTGGATAGCTCGCAACAGCAACAGTGATAAGCCGAATGACCGAGATGCACAATCCGAAGATGATCGTAGCCGGGAGAAGGGCGGCCTGCCCCCCTGCGACCTGCGGCCTTCGGACTTTGGACTTTGGACTTTGGACTTTGGACTCCAGAGCCGGTCGCAGCACGCGGGCCTTTACGCTGATCGAGATGTTGTTGGCGGTGGCGATCTGTGCCATCGTGCTCGTCGCCATCAACGGCGTATTCGCCACAGCGGTGCGCCTGCGGGAAAAGACTTCGGACGCCGTTGAAGCAGGGCTGCCGGTGAACCGGGCGCTGGATACCCTGTATCGGGATTTGAAGGGGACCGTCGGCCCAGGTGGGATCCTGGCCGGGGACTTCAAGTGCGGAGCACAAGCCATGGGCGCGACGATGGGCCTCAGCGGCGAGGCCGGGACAGCGGGTTTGGACTTTTTTACCTCGACCGGCACCATCAGCGACAAGGCCCCCTGGGGTGACCTGCAGGAGGTTTTCTATGAATTGAAGGCCCCCACCGACCGGAACCAGGCAGGCATGGACCTGGTGCGTTGCATCAATCGCAATCTCCTGGCGACTACCACCGCGACCCCGGACATTCAAAGGCTCATGGGGAATGTGCAAACCCTGGAATTCGATTGTTATGACGGCACGCAATGGCAGAACACGTGGGACACCAGCGCTGGCAACACCAACCTCCCCGTGGCGGTCCGGGTCCTCATTCGGCTCGCGGCCCAACCGGGAGAACGGGCAGGCAATCTGCCACCGCTGGAGATGCTGGTTCCCCTGCTCACCCAGACGCGCACCAACCTGACGGCCACCAACCTCACCGCCGTAGGAACGCCATGAAACCGTGCGCGAAAGCCGACCGCCGAAAGCCGAGCGTCCAAGCCCAGAGAGACTCGGTTCGACCGGGCACGCAGTCGGCCCGCCAACGCGGGTCAGTGCTGGTCATCGTGATGTGGATTGCGTTCGGCCTGGTAAGCCTGGCCCTATATTTCGCGAACTCGATGAACCTCGAGCTGCACGCCTCGGACAACCGCGTGTCAGGCATGGCGGCCGACCAGGCGATCGAAGGCGCGGCCCGTTACCTCAATTATCTGCTGACGACCCAAATCGCCAATGGCTCGAACGGCGTCTTCCTAAGCTTGGATCCCTCAGTATGCCAGGCCGTTCCGGTCGGCGAGGCCCATTATTGGCTGATCGGACGGGACACGAATAGCCCGGTCGGGCCCGGCCGTTTGTGCTTTGGCCTGGTGGACGAGGCCTCGAAGCTGAACTTGAACATGGCGGCCAGCAACCCGCTTGTCTTCAGCAACCAGCTCATCTGGCTGCCGCGGATGACGGTGGATCTGGCCCAGGCCATTCTGGATTGGGTGAACACCAACGGCAATGGCCCCACCGCTACTTATTACTCCATGCAGCAACCCGGCTACCAGTGCAAGTGCGAGCTTTTCGAGACCGTGGACGAATTGCGCCTGCTTTATGGCGCGGACATGGACACACTGGTGGGCGAGGACGCGAACCGGAACGGGGTGCTCGACCCGAATGAAACCGATGACAACCAGAATGGCATGTTGGATCCCGGAATACTGGAATATGTCACCGTGTATAGCCAGGAGCCGGGTTCGAACCTGGTCAACGTCTCCAGCGTCAGCAGTTCCTCCACCCAGTTGATTGGGCTCCTGCAGACAAATCTCGGCTCCTCGCGGGCCGAACAGATTCTCAGCAACTTGGGCGTCGCGAGCAGCGGGCCGTCCGGCCCGTCGGGCGGCGCCAACGCCTCCAGCGGGCGCGGCGGCGCGGCTAACCAGGGCAACGCCGGCACAACGACCGCCCGTGCCGCCGGCGCCGCCAGTGTCAGCTTCACCAGCCCGCTGGCCTTTTACGTGAAGAGCGGCATGACCTCAAGCGAGTTCGCTCTGGTCGGCACGAACCTCACTACGACCAGCGGTTCCTACGTCCAGGGGCGCGTGAACGTCAATACCGCCAGTGCCGCGGTGTTGACCTGCCTGCTCGGCGGCGACACCGGGGCGGCCCAGCAACTGGTCAACTATCGCCAAAACAACCCGAACAATCTGACCTCCATCGCCTGGATCATTGACGCCTTGGGCCAGAGCTATCCGGACGACCTCCAAGCGTTGGAAGCCGGCGATTTCATCACCACGCAAAGCTACCAGTTCACTGCCGACGTGGCCGCCCTGGGCCCCCACGGACGTGGCTACCGGCGCGTGAAATTCATCTTCGATACCAGCAGCGGCACTCCGACAATCGTCTATCGGCAGGACCTCACCCAGCTCGGGTGGGCCCTGGGCAAAGAGGTGCGCCAGAAATGGCTTTTAGCGAACGCATCACCATGATCCATTTGACCAAATTAGACTTGCTGAAACGTCAGCGACTCTCCGGGGTGCTGGGGCTCGCGCTGGACGGGAGCCGCCTCGACGGCGTCGCGTTGCGGCGCACCGATGGCGCCCTGCAAGTTCAACAGACGTTTTCCGTCTCGCTCTCGCTCGACCCCCTGACCAATGACCCCGAACTGGTTGGCCGCGAGATTCGCAACCACCTCGACGCCGTCGGGGTCCGGGAACGCCAATGCGTCCTCGGCCTGCCGCTGAAGTGGGCGCTGACGACCCACATCGAAGTGCCCGAGTTGCCCGAGGCGGATGTCGCCAGCTTCCTCCAAATCGAGGCTGAACGGGGGTTTCCCTGTGACGTCGCGACGCTGCATGTCGCCAGCTCCCGCGTTCACTCTCCGGCAGGCAAACAACATGCCCTGCTGCTGGGTATTCCGAGGAATCACCTGGTCGTACTGGAGCGGGCGCTGCGCGCGGCCAAATTGAAGCCGGTCAGCTTTTCTCTGGGCATCACGGCGTTGCAGCCGGCCGGGACTGAGGCCTCCAACGGCGTCATGGCTTTGGCCATTGGCGAAAGCAACGTCGGGCTGCAAGTCACCGCTGGCGGCGGCGTCGCCGCCCTGCGGGCCCTCGAAGGCGCGCTCGAAGTCGAAGGCAGCCAGCGCATCCTGCATGCCGATGTCGTCGCTCGCGAGGTCCGCATCACCCTCGGGCAACTGCCGGCGGAACTGCGCGACTCGGTGCGCCGGATACGCGTGTTCGGCCCGCGTGACCTCGCCCAGCAGTTGGCAGATGAAATGGAACTGCGCCTGGACGCAACGGGCCTGAAAGTCGAGCCCGTGGGACGATACGCGGCCAGCGACTTCGGGATCCAACTGCCGCCGGATACCGCGGTGTCGCCCGCCTTCAGTCTGGCGGCCAGCCAGTTGGCCGGTCACAAAGCCGTGTTTGAGTTTCTGCTGCCCAGGGTCACGCCTTTGCAGCAAATGGCGGCGCGGTATTCCTCGGGCAGGCTCCGCACGGCCATCTCCGCTGCCGCCGCGGTGGGGCTGGTGGTGGGAGGGCTGTTCTTCTACCAACAATGCCAACTCTGGCGGCTGGAGGCACAGTGGGCCAAGCTGCAGCCCACCGTGAAGCAACTGGAAGGCGTGCAGGAGCAAATCCGGCAATACCGCCCCTGGTTCGACGAATCGGTGCGCGGCTTGACTATCCTGAAGTGTCTTACCGAGGCCTTTCCCCAGGACGGCAGCCTAACCGCCAAGACGGTGGAGATCCGAGACTTGAACGCGGTGACCTGCACCGGCATCGCCCGCGACCGCCAGGTGCTGAACAAGACCATCGAGAACTTGCGCAAGGTCCAGCAATTCCGCGAGGTGGCCCTGGGGCCGATGCGGGGCCAATCGCCGGCGGTGCAATTCACGTTCAGCGTCCAATGGAATGAAGGAGGCCAGAATGCAAATTAAGAACCGCCAGCAGGTCCTCGTCATTGGCGCGATCGCCACCGTTGTCCTGTTCGCGGGGGACCATCTGCTGCTGGAACCTCTTCTGAAGGCCTGGGGTACGCGGGCGACGCGTATCTCCGATCTGCAAAAGGACATCAGCCGGGGCAATATGCTGGTGCAGCGCGAGCAGAGCATCCGCAGCCACTGGGACCAGTGGTCGCGCAACACGTTGCCGAACAATACCTCCGCCGCGGAACAGAAGGTGTTCCAGGCGATTGATCATTGGGGTCAGGACAGCGGGGTGATCATTTCCGCCATCACTCCCCAATGGAAACATGACAGCGATGATTATATGACCTTTGAATGCCGCGTGGATGCAGCCGGTGACCTGGGCAAACTCAGCCGGTTCCTCTATAGCGTTGAGCGGGAACCGATGGCCCTCAAACTGGAACTGGTGGAACTCAGTGCGCGCGACAAGGACGGGCAGCAGCTTTCCCTGGGCCTCCAGCTCAGCGGCCTGGTCCTCACGCCCCAGAAACGATGAACCCGATGCGAACAACAATGTTGCTAGTAGGCAAGCTGCTGGTTGATAGCCTGAGACTGTGGCGCTTAGTTGGCTTGGTCGGCGGTGGCGCCGTCCTGGGCCTCGGCCTCGCGGGCGGCTTCGCGGCCGCTGCGCAGGAACCGGATACCGCGGCTCAGGCGGGGCAAACCAATGATGTCGCGGCGGCTGAGGCGCTCGCCCGACTCAGCGAGATGGTCCAATCCGGCGACTCCGCCCAGGCCGAGGATATAACCGCCTCCGCGGAGGGCCCGACGGCGACCAATGCGGTCGCGCAAGCCAACAATTCAGCCCAGAGCCAGGAGCGCCTCAGCAGCTCCAATCGCTTCGCCAACCCCTACCGAGGTCAGAACGATGACCGAAGGTCGCGTGGCCGGCGGTCGCCCCGGTCGCGCTCCGGCCAGTCCGGCGCCTTCAGCTCCGCCAGCGACTACAGTCCGGGCACCGACCGTTCTCAAACCAACGGGAGCCTTGCTCGCCTGGACTACTCCGCCTTCAAGCTCATTGTGGACCGGAATATCTTCGACCCCAACCGTTTCCCGCTCCGGCAGGGCGCTCGCCCGCGGCCCAAGAGTGTGGATTCTCTGACGCTGGTCGGCACCATGACTTATAAGAAAGGCACCTTCGCCTTCTTCAACGGCACGAGTGCCGATTACACGAAGGAGCTCAAGCTCAACGACGTGATTGCTGGCTACAAGATCACCAACATCGCGCACAACGGCGTCCAACTGGCGGCCGGCACCAACGCAGTAGATTTGCGCGTGGGGATGCAGTTGCGTCGCGAAGAGGACGGACCCTGGCTGCCGTCCGGCCAGGGCGGGTCCTTTGCAGTCACACCGTCTTCAACTTCAACGAACACCATGGCCTCTGCCAGCCCGGACGCGACCTCCGACGCGGCGGACAGCGACATAATCAAGAAACTTAAGCAGAAGCGCGCACAGGAATAGCTACCAATGAAAACGATCAATTACTTCTTTCTCATCACGTGCTTGTCCACGGGCACTTCACTCCTCGCCGCCGAACCCCCCTCCGGCGCTCCCACCAATGAAACGCCTGGCGCGGTGGAAACGGCCCTCGAGACCACCACCAACGCAGCCGCCACCGGCTCAGAATCGGCCCTCGCTCCGGACCTCGCGACCAACGTGGTTGCCGGGACTAATGCGGTCGCCGATACAAACGCACTCGCCGCTATCCCCGCCGTACCGCCCGTGGTCGTCGAAAACGGCGCCAATGGACTGCGCCTCAACTTTCACAAGGCACCACTGAACCTGGTCCTGGACTATCTGAGCGATGCCGCCGGGTTTATCATCAACCGAGAAGCCGATGTCATAGGCACCGTGGATGTCCAGGGCAAAGACTTGACTAAAGACGAAGCCGTCGAAGTGCTTAACTCGGCGCTCAAGAAGAATAGGTACGCCGTGGTGCGGAACGGACGCATTCTGACGATTGTCGCGCAAGATGACGCGAAAACTAGAGACCTTGACGTCGTCAGCGGCAGCGACCCCAACGAGGTCGAAAAATCGAATGAAATGGTGACTCAGATCATCCCCGTCAAGTATGCCAGCGTGAGCCAGTTGGTGCCGAACCTGGAATTGCTCCTGCCGACCACGGCGACGCTCTCGGCCAATGAAAGCGCCAACTCGTTGATCCTGGTGGCGACCAAGACCGACATCAAGCGCATGCTCAAAATCATTACCGCCTTGGACACTTCGATTGCCAGTGTTTCCTCGATCAAGGTGATTCCGCTGAAATACGCGGATGCCAAGGATACGGCGACGCTGATTACCTCGCTGTTTACCTCGCAAGGCGGGACCCAGGGTGGCAACACCGGAGGCCGTGGCAACCTCTTCAACATGTTCGGTGGCGGTCCCTTTGGGGGTGGGCCGGTCGCCTTCGGCGGCTTTGGTGGGCGGGGTGGCAACACCGGCGGACGAGGAAGCACTAGCGGCGGTGGCGGCGGTGGCGCCGCGGCCGCGAAAGTGGTGGCGGTGGGGGATGATCGCTCCAATTCACTGGTCGTCAGCGCCCCGGCAGACTTGGTGGCAACCATCGAAAGCATGGTGAAGGAAATTGACCAGGAGGTGACCGACGTCTCCGAGCTGCAGGTCTTTCGTCTGGCCAATGCTGACGCGTCCGAAGTCGCGGATCAGCTTGCCACCCTGTTTCCCGACCCCACAACCTCCAACACCGCCAACCAGGGTCCGATGGCCTTCTTCTTTCGAGGCGGCCGGGGTGGAAATACCACTGCCGCCGCCAACACCAGTGAGCGCATGAAGAAGATGAGCCGTGTCCTGGCCGTGCCCGACCCGCGCACCTCCTCGATCATCGTGCTGGCCTCAAAGACAATGATGCCCCAAATCGCCGACATGATTGCCGAATTGGATTCCAACAAGGGCCGCAAGGAAGTCGTGGGGGTCTTTGACCTGCAGAATGCAGACCCGCAAGATGTCTATAACAACCTTCAGGATTTGTTCAATCGCACCACCGTCCGCCAAAACAACTCCGCCAACCAGAATCCGCTGATGGGGACGGCCAACCCGCTTGGCTCGCGCGTGAAAAGCAATCCGCTATCCACCGTCACAACCAGCAGCACGCTGGGCAACAGCGGCGTGGGAGGTTCCAGGTCCATGGGCGGAGGGTTTTAACCGGCCAAGCATTCACAGCAATAACTATCACTTAACGACTGGTGAGGCAAACATGACAACACAAAACACAAACTGGCACAGGCTTCTGACCGGCATCCTTAGCATCTGGTTGGGGCTGGTGTTTCAGTCCGGCGCCCAACAGCGGGGCGGGGGTGGTTTCGGCGGCAACGCCGGCGGTTTCGGAGGCAACCGCAGCAGCACCGGCACCAGCGCCGGCAGCACCGCGCGGCAATATCCCAACAACACCACGATCGGGGATGCCTACTTCTCGATAGATCCGGAAACGCGCCGCGTCGTCTTCATTGCGGACGAGGCCACGGCCCTAGCCGTCAGCCAGGTGCTCAGCAACCTCGACCGCCCGAAGCCCCAGGTCCTCATCAAATGTGTGTTCCTGGAGCTGTCGCGCGATGACAGTTCGGACATCGGCGTCCAGGGCTATTATAGCAAGAACCTTGGCAATTCCTGGAACAGTGGTTTGGTGACCAACTTCGGGGTGGTCAGCAACAACATCGTCCCGACCGGCATTGTCCCCGGCCGGAGCAGTTCCTTCTTCAACGGCACCAACTTTTTCGGGCTCCCTACCCCGGGCTCGTTCAGCGGCGGGAACGGGCTCTATCAAATCCTTGGGCAGGACTTCGCGGTGACCCTGCACGCCATTGCGCAGGTGGGCAAAACCAAAGTACTGTCGCGGCCCTCCGTTCTCGCCCGCAATAACCAGCCGGCTATTATCCAGGTCGGCCAGAATGTCCCCTTAATTACTAGCGTTACCTATGACAGTCTTGGTAATCAACATAACGGGATCACCTATCAGAGTGTTGGTGTCATTCTGGAGGTAACCCCGTTCATCACCCGGGATGGCATGGTCGAGATGATCGTCGCGCCCCAGGTTTCCGAAATCGATTCCGGCCCCGGTATCCCCATTTCCACCGCTTCCAATGGCACCACCATCAACGCGCCGATCATTGACGTGCGGATGGCCAACACGGTCGTTGACACGCCCGATGGCCAGACGGTCATCATTGGCGGCCTGATACAGGACTCCAAGACGGATACCATCACCAAGATACCATTGCTGGGCGATATCCCCCTGTTGGGCAATCTGTTCCAGCGGAAGCAGAAAGACCACTCCAAGAGCGAACTCATCATCTTCCTCACCCCGCACATCGTGCAAGCGCCCAGCGAGCTCGCTGCCCTGTCAGCCAGAGAGCGAGATCGGTCCAGCGCGGTCAAGGGGATGAGCGAAGAGGAGTTGGACAAGTTCCTGGACGAGCTGCCCAAGAAGAAGACCTCCCCGGACGCAACCTCGAAGTCGGGCAAGACGATACCGACGGCGCCTCCCAAAGGTTCGTAGGGCGGAGTGACGTAGGTTAAGACCGGCATGGCCAGACGCATGGAACTGAATCGGCGCAGCTTGCTGGTTTACGGGCTTTTGGTGGCCGTCTGGGCGCTGGTCCTGGGCTGGCAGGTCGAGGAGCACCAGCGGGTCAAGGAGGCCGCTAAGACCGACCTGCGCAACCGCTCCAAGGAAATCGCCAACATCCTCAGCGCAACCATCCGCGGGATGCGGTTCCCCCGGGGCGGGATGATCCCTTCGGAACGCCTTGTGACAGTTCTGGACGAACTGATCCAAGCCCGTACTAATGAACTGGTCAAATCGAGCGAGCTTATCTCCATCGTGCTCCTCGATGCCAACAACCAGGCTCTGGTTTCCGCCGGCAGACCCTTAGACCCGCAACGACAAGAGCGTCTCTTCCAGGATGGCGAACATTGGGGAGAGCGGAGCGTCACCCTCGTCAATCCGGTCATTTTGGGCGTCACCAACACCTTCATCCCGCCTCCGCTGAGCGAGCTCACTAACCGGGTCGGCGAGACCGGAAGCGAGTTCGCCCGGCGCGGCCCACCGCCGCCGGAGCCAGGGCCACCCGAGTCGCCAGGCAGCCTCTCTAATGCCCCTCCTCCCCCTCCCGGCGGCCCGGACGGTCGCCCGCGGGAGGGGCGGGGCCGGTTCGGACGGCCCCCCTGGATGCAGGGCCTGGATGACAAAGAAATCAAATCCCTGATCGAGAAGCGAACCCTGCATGGTCTGCTCCTTACCATGTCCACCGAGGGATTGGAGGCGGCGGCCACGCAGGATATGCGGCTGCGGACATTTATCATCCTGTTAGCGGCGGTCGCCACCCTGGGCTCCGGCCTGGCTTGGCGCAACCTCGGCAAGTCATCCGAGCTGCAAATTCGCCTGGTGCGCGCCAGCGAGATGAACACGCATCTCAAGGAGATGAACCTCGCCGCCGCCGGTCTGGCCCACGAGACCCGTAACCCGCTTAATATCATTCGCGGCCTCGCCCAAATGATCTCCAAACAACCGGGCACTCCGCAGGAGATTCAGAAGAATTCGCGCGAGATTATTGACGAGGCCGACAAGGTGGCCGCGCAGTTGAACGAATTCATCAATTACTCCCGCCCACGCGAGGTCCGCCGCTCCCGGCTCGCACTCGGCTCGGTGGTCAACGAAGTCGTCCGCGCCTTGCATTACGACCTGGAGGAGAAGAAGATCAGCCTGGAGGTCAAAGGCGAGCAGCTCAGGATTGAAGCCGATGAGCAATTGCTCCGGCAGGCGCTCTTCAATCTGCTCCTCAATGCCATCCAGGCTGTCAATGGCAGCGGCGAAATTCAGATTGTCGCCCAGAGGCGCACCGCCGCCGAAGCCTCGCTCGAAGTGCGCGACAATGGCCCGGGCGTCCCGCCCGATCGGCGCACCGAGATCTTCAAACCCTACTTCACCACCCAGAAAATGGGCACTGGCCTGGGCTTGGCGGTCGTCCAGCAGATCGTCCTCGCCCACGGCTGGGAAGTCGAATGCCTCGGCAATGAGCCGCAGGGCGCGGTGTTTCGCATTACGCACCTGAAACTCGCCCCCTGAGTCGGTCGGTTTCCAGCCCTCGTGCAATAGCAAGCACGAACAGTTGGCGTGCCGGGTAGAGTGCGCTATGATTGACGGCGAGGTTGCCCGGACGAGGGCAAGCCCACAGAATGACTGCTATGCAACTGAAGTTTGATTGGCTGATAGTGCTGGAAAACCTGCACCGCGGGATCATGGTTACCGACGTGAACCTGGACGGCCCGGCGGGCCCGCGCATCATCTACGTCAACCGCGCCTGGATGAAGATCACCGGGTATGACCGCGCCGATATCAGCGGCAAGACCCCGCGCATCCTGCAAGGCAAACACACCGACCGCAACCTGCTGCGCATCCTCAAGGCCAAGCTCCTCAATCGCGAGGTCTTCCACGGCCAGACCTGGAACTACCGCAAGAGCGGCCAGCCGTTCCGGATGAACTGGTATTGCTACGCGATCTACGGCGATCACGGCAAGCCGATCTACTACGTGGCCGAGCAGGAAGACGCCACCGAGCTGGAAACACTGCGCATGAAGCAGCGGCTCCTCCTCAACCCGCTGGACCCTGACGCCAACAAGTTCTTCGCCGTCCTGGCCGAATACAAGTCCGCCGGCAACCAGGCTTAATAGCTCATCCGGTCGAGCCTCACCTTCCCCCGGAAGATCCAATAGATGCTCACCGTGTAGGCCAACACTGCGGGCACGCCGGTCGCCGCGATGATCAGCATAATACCCAACGTCTTGGGCGAGGAGGCGGCATTATAGATGGTGAGGCTGCGCGCCGGATCCGTGCTGCTGAAGATCAGGTTCGGAAACATCTCCAGGCCGAAGAGGCCCATGAGGGTGATCATGGCGGCGCAGGAGGAGAGAAACGCCAGCCAGTCGTTGCGACGGTGAATCTCGCGCGGGATGTTGGCGATGGCCAGCATGTTGGCTACGGCGATGCTGAACAGCCACGGGTTGGCCCGCACGCGCGCCGCCATGTACGGCACGTAAATCAGCGTCGCCATCGTCGTCACCGCGTAGCAGATGATGAAGAAGATGATGCAGTGATTGATCCAGCCCCGCAGCTTGTCGTGCAGCGCCCCCTCCGTTTTCATCAGCCCATAGATCGCGCCGTGCATCATGAACAGCGCCACGGTCGTTATTCCCAGCAGCAAGGCGTATGGATGCAGCAGGCTCCAGAAGGTGCCGGCGAATTCGCCCCGGTCGTCAATCGGGATGCCCCAGGCAATGTTGCCCATCGCCACGCCGATCAGCAGGCTCGACAGGACGCTGCCGGCGCTGAACCCGATGTCCCACATCTGCCGCCACCAGCGCATCGGGCGCTTGCTCCGGAACTCGATGGCCACCGCGCGGAAGATCAGCGCCACCAGCAACAGCACGAACGCCATATAAAAGCCCGAGAATACTGTGGCATAAACGTTCGGGAACGCCGCAAATAGTGCGCCGCCGCCGGTGACCAGCCACACCTCATTGCCGTCCCACACCGGCCCGATGGCGTTGAGCATAACCCGCCGCTCCTCGTCGCTCCGGGTGAACAGGTGCAACGCCCCGACGCCCAGGTCGAACCCGTCGAGCATGGCGTAGCCCACAAACAGCACCCCGATGAGGATGAACCAGATGGTGTTCAGATCGAACGAGTTCATTTAATTCTGCGGTCCCGGCATCGCCAGCTTGCCACTCGGCACCAAATCTGCCGCGTCCGGTCCGTGTTGGATCTTGTCGTTCAGCAGGTAGAGGAAGACGGCGAACAACAGCACGTAAACGAGGCTGAACAGCACAATCGCGATCAGCACCGCGTCCGCCTTCACGACCGCCGACAAACCCGCCGGCGTCCGCAGCAGGCCGTACACAATCCACGGCTGCCGCCCGATCTCGGCGGCGAACCAGCCGGTCTGGTTGGCGATTTGCGGACCCAGCACCGATAACGCTAGCAGCCACAGCAGCCAGCGCTTCTCAAAGAGTGACCCGTGCCAGAAGTACAGAAAACCCAAACCCGCCACCACGATCATCCCGAACCCGACCGCCACCATGATGTGATACAACTGGAACGAGACGTTTACCGGCGGGCGGTCCTCAGGCTTGAAGTCGTGCAGGCCCTGGACCGGCTTGCTAGTATCGCCGTGAGCGAGGTAGCTGAGCAAGCCGGGAATCGCCACACCGCCCTCGACGGTTTCCGCTTTCTCATCCACCCAGCCCCAAAGCGTCAGGGGCGCATGGGGCGTGGTGTCATAGATTCCCTCGAAGGCCGCCAGCTTGGCCGGCTGGTTTTTCGCGACGCCCGCCCCGCTGCTATGGCCGCTGACCAGTTGCAGCAGGGATGCCGCCATTCCCACCACCAGCCCGACTCGCAGAGAGGCCCGCGCGAACTCCTCGTGGCGTTTCTTGAGCAAGTACCAGGCGCTCACGCTCACCACGAGGAACGACCCTGCCTGCCACGCCCCGCACAGCACGTGCATCAGGCGGTCCATGGAGGACGGATTGAACACCATCTGCCGGAAATCCGTGATCTCGGCGCGCGCCTTCAGGCCTTCCCCCACGATGTGGAACCCGGCCGGCGTTTGCATCCACGAGTTGGCCACCACGATCCAGATGGCGCTGAAATGCGCCCCAAGGCAGACCATGCACGTCGCCAGGAAATGGACTTTGGGGCCGACCCGGTCCCAGCCAAAGAGCAGCACGGCGAGGAAACCGGATTCGAGGAAGAACGCAAAGATGCCTTCTGCGGCCAGCGCGCTGCCGAACACGTCGCCCACATAGCGCGAGTAGGTGGCCCAGTTGGTGCCGAACTCGAACTCCAGCACAATGCCCGTGGCCACGCCGATGGCGAAGGTCAGCGCGAAGACCCGGGTCCAAAACCGCGCCATCTGGTGGTAGAGGGGGTTGCGGTTCTTGAGCCACAGTCCTTCGATAATCACCAGCATGACCCCGAGTCCGATGCTCAGCGGCGGATACAAGTAATGGTACCCGCTCGTTAGCGCGAACTGGATTCGGGAGAGCAGCAAAACATCCATAACTCGCCAACAGGAATAGCAAGCCATCCTGCCCCGGGTCAAGAACCCCCGCGCGAGGCAGCAACCTGATAGGGCTCATTAAGCTCGCGGAAACCTCTCGTACCTGGCAGGGCGGGCAGTCCGCTGCCCGCGGCTGAGTGCCAACCGTCGCTTACCCGCTTTCCCAAGTGGCCCAAACACGGGAAAGCTGTCTTTCGCCCATCTGCCGTAAGCCTGGCTTATATTATGAGGCCCGGCGGAGGCTGGAGGCGCCCCCGGGAGTATCGAAGTTATCCCCGGTGAGTGTCCAGGATCCGGCGAGTCTCCCGTGAGTCTCGCCGGCTGCCACAACCGGTTTGGCTTATGCAACTGAGGCCCCATCCCCGTGTCCAAATAGTGGACACTGCTCTCCCGCACAACCTGAAATGCCGTCAGCCGCGCCACCCTCCTCGTTGCCAGCAGGGGGCTAACCAGGGCTAACCGTGTGCAGAGGCCCGCCCCGGTGCGGAGCTTGATGCAGCCTGAACGTGTTTACTCGCTTCAGTGTTCGACTTGCGGGAACCCGATTGCCACGAGGAGGGACATGACTGAACGCCGCATACCTGCGCGACGATGCCTGGGCGTCTTAGTAGCTCCAGGTCTCGTGAGCAAGCGGCGCAGAATTCAACTCCGCTCGATGCAGCCGCCATTGCGGCAGGTGCTTGTTCATCCGCGCGATGAAGCGATCGTTGTGGCGCCGCTCAAGCAGATGGACCAGTTCGTGGACGATGAGGTACTCCAGGCACTTTACAGGCTTCTTGGCGAGTTCCAGGTTCAGCCAGATCCGGCGGGCTTCAACGGTGCAGGTGCCCCATTTCGTCTTCATCTTCTTGATGCGCCAGTCAGCGACCTGAACACTCAGGGCCGTTTGCCATTGGTCCAGGAGCGGCGGGATCAGCTTCTTGAGCTGCTGGCGATACCACCGATGCAACACCCGCTCGCGTTGCGCGGCAGTGGCTTCCGCCCGCACATGGAGTTCTATCCTGGACCGGCTGCGAAGCACGACTTTGGCCACGCCATCATGGGCGATCACGCGCAGCCGATAGCGGCGGCCAAGAAAATGATGGCTTTCGCCGCTGACCATTTCCCGCTCGGATTGGCGGGGCTGAGCATCGAAACGCGCCTGCTGCCGCTTGATCCAACCAAGCTTGCCGATCACCGCCAGGCGCACAGCGGCATCGTTCACCGCCAGAGGGGCCGCCACCCGCACCCGGCCATTGGGAGGGTAAACCCCAAGGTGCAGGTTCTTGATGGCCTTCCGGACAATCTGAATCACCAGGCCGTTGACCACGATCTGGCGCTGCTCAGTATTCATGCTGGTTCTTCACCAGTTCCAGAATCTCTTCCACCAGCTCATCCTCCGGCGCGATGCTCTTTCCTTTGTAGGACTCCTTCATGGGCACAGGACTGGCGCCGCTTTGCTTCACGTACATCTCAACCGCCGTTTTGATCGCTCCCCTCAGCTTTCTGACCTTGAAGATGTTGGCGCGCCAATCGTCTTGCCTGAATGCGCAAACAGCCGCATCCACTTGAAGGGCAAATGCCTCGCTTCTGCCAAAGTTGTCGTAGAGCGCCTGCCTGGCCGGCGTGTTCACCGCCTTCGGATATGACGCGCCGGCAGTCGGGTTCTTTGCCTTCCTCGTCAGCTCGACAATCTTCTCCAAATACTTCTTGTAACCCAGCGCCTCGCTCTTCCGCTGCTTGATCAGTGCGTCGAGCAACTCCGACATCTTCTCGTAATACTTCGGGTTAATGGGCGACTCATCAATGATCAGCTTGCGGACGTTGTTCTCGATGGCTTCCATCACGGCTTCCTTGTGCTTGCGAATCCCTTCCGGCAGCGCGTTGACGGCGTCGGCGCCGCGCTCGACGATGAGTTGGATCAACGACAGGTCGTCAAAGGCGGAGACCTTCTCGCTTTCCTCTGCCTGGATGTAGGTATCAATCAAATGCCGCATCGCCGGCTCGTACATCTTCAGGTCAATATAGTCGCCGCTGGCCAATTTGACCTCGGTGCGGACCTTCTCGAAGTGGTCCACCTCCGCCTTGATGGAGGCAGCCTGCCCGGCGGTGTAGCCGGCGGCCTCCATCTCGGAAGCCAGATTCGCGTAGGCGCGCACCAGCGCCGCGACATGCTTGTAGAGCGACAGCCGGGCGGGTTCATTGTCCTTGAGCTGCTCGGCGTTGCCGGAGTTCCTGGCGCAGAAATACCGCAGGTAGGCTGGCGAGTCCCTCGGGGGTTCGACGGGTTCACACAACGCCCGCACTGCCTCCAGCGTTTCTTCCAGCCGCTCCCGGGCCTTGCCAAGACGGTCTTCCAGCAATCCGGCTACATCTTCCTTGTCATAGGCGTCGAACGCGCCGGACGTGTAGTCGTGCACGGCCCCTTCCAGGATCTTGAACAGGTCCTTGTAGTCAATGATGTAGCCATATTCCTTGTCGTCCCCGTCCAGCCGATTCACGCGGCAGATGGCCTGGAACAAGCCGTGGTCGCGCATCTGCTTGTCAATGTAGAGATACGTCGCCGGCGGCGCGTCGAAGCCGGTCAGCAGCTTGTCCACCACGATGAGCAGCTTCACCTGGCCCGGCTCTTCGATGAACTTCTTCTTCACCGCCTGCTCGAACGCCTCGACCTTATTCACGGCCGTCTCGGCCGGTTCGTTGAACCAGTCGGCCAGCATTTGACGGTAAGTGTTGTCTTTCTCAATGTTCTCGGTCTCGCCCTCGCCGCTCTCCTCGCCCTTGATGTCCGCGGTTGCCGGCGCGTAGGACGTGATGATGGCGCACTTGCCCTTTAAGTCCGTCTTGTTGAGCAGTTCGTAGAACTTGCACGCTTCGTAGATGCTGCCGGAAACCAGCAGGGCGTTGCCGCGCCCGCTCACCAGCCGGTCGCGCGTCTCCATGTCCATCAGAATGTCGGCGGCGATCTTTTCCAGCCGCGACTGGCTCGACAGCACCTTCCGCATCGTGCCCCAACGCCGCTTGAGCTGGGCCTTGGCGAGGTCCGTCAGCCCCTTGGTCTTGGCCTCGAACCACTGATCAATCTTTGCCTGCGACGTGATCTTCTGGTCCACGTCCCGCGCCTCGTAGCGCAAGTCGAGCACGACCTTGTCGCGCACGGCCTCGTCGAACTTGTAAGTGTGGATGTAGCGGCCAAAGACCTCGATGCTCTTCTGCTTGTCCGCCTTGAGCAGCGGCGTGCCGGTGAAGCCGATGATCACCGCGCCGGGCAGGCTACCCTTCATAGCCTCGTGCAGCTTGCCGGATTGCGTGCGGTGGCACTCGTCCACGAAGACGAACAGGTTGCCCTTCGCCCTGAACCCCGGCGGCAACGCCCGTTTCATCTCCTGGATGAACTCGTCCGCGTCGCCTTCCTCCTCACCGCTTTTCCTGCTGCCGAACTTGTGGATCAGCGAGCAGAGCAACCACGGCTTCGTTGCGTTGAGTTGGGCGATCAAGTCCCCGCCGCCCTCGGTGCGGTAGATGGCCTCATTGACGCCAAGGAATACCTTCTCGATCTGCTCGTCCAGTTCCGTGCGGTCGGTGACGATGAGCACGCGGGGATCGCTGACGTGCTCCCGAATCCACTTGGCCAGCCAGACCATGATCAGGCTCTTGCCGCTGCCCTGGACGTTCCAAATGATGCCCCCCTCGCGCCGCTGCGCGTACTCCTGCGAAGCCCGCACGGCGAAATACTGGTTGTGCCGGCACACCTTCTTCACCCCGGCGTCGAACAGGACGAAGTCATGGACCAATTCGAGAAAGCGCGGCTTGGCGCAAAGGTGTAGCAAGGCACGGTCAAACGGGTTCTCCACGGTGCCCGGCTCCTTCCACGTCAGGTAATACTTCTCCGGCGTCTCAATCATGCCGTAGCGCAGGCCCTCGGTGTCGTTGCCGGCCAGCACGAGCTGCATGGTGGAGAAGAAGGGCTGGATGAACTCCTTCTTCTGGTTGTCGAGATTCTGCCGGATGCCCTCGGCGACGGACACAATGGACCGCTTCAACTCCACCACGCCGAGCGCGATGCCGTTCACGTAGAGCACGATGTCCGGGCGCTTGTCGTGTGCCTTGGCGTTGGCTGCCGCCACTGTTACTTCCTCGGCGATGGCGAAGTCGTTGTGGCTCGGTCGCTTCCAATCCACCACCCAGACGGTGACGGTGTTCTCCCCCACGTCCGGCTTCACCTTCACGCCGTAGCGCAGCAGGTCATACACGGCGCGGTTGCGGTCGTAGAGGCTTTTGCTGGTATCGCCCGCCGCCTTCTCCAATGCGTGAAGCACCTTGGCGATCAGCGCGTCAGTGTGGCCTTGCCGCTTCAGCCAGGCGCGCAGCAGCTCAGGCTCGAGGTTGCGGTTGTCGGGGCGTTCCTCCCAGTTGCCGAGGTAAGCGTAGCCCAGCGTCTCGCGGAACAGCTTCACCACCCGCTGCTGGGTTTTCCGTTCCTTTTGGCCAACCGTGCTCATGGCTTCCCCGGCTTTGATCGGTCAACTCGGTCTGATCCGCCGGATGCTTCCAGTGGCCGCGTGCCCTTGCACTCCGGGTAGCCCGAGCACCCCCAGAATTGCGACCCCGCGTGCTGCCCCTTGCGCGCCGTGCGCAAGGCCATGGGCTTGCCGCAACGCGGACAGGCGGGAGCGCCGGGCATGGGCGCAGTCGGGCGCTCCCGCTGCTTTTGCCGCTCCGCGATGCGCGCCGCCGCCAGTTGCTCGCTGTAGCCACCCTCCTGCACAAAGTCCCGCTCCAGCGCGCTGATCTGCTGGTCGAGCAGGTAGTTCGCCTGGTGAATCAGGCACAGCAGCGCGTTGGCCATCACCGCCGGGTCAGCGTGTTCCAGCCAGGGGGCGTAGGCTTTCCAATGGGCGACGGGATCGGCCTTGTCAGGCTGATCCGACTGATCTAATTGCCGCCCCACCACTCGCACGGCCAGCGCTTCGGGGTCATTCTTGTCCCACTGGCGGTGGCCGTGCTGCCGCAGGTAATCCTCATAATCCAGCAGCAACTCCTCCAGGCTCGCCCGCGCCACGTTCACCAGGCGGAGCTCGGTCTGGCTGGTGGTCGCTGCGGCCCGGCTGCCCTCGGCGATGTTCTTTCCACCGCTGCGCGCCGCCTGCACCATCTGGTCATGCGTGCGCGAACGCTTGTCCACGAACCGATTGCAAAACGACACCGTGCCGTCGTAAATGATCGTGGCGACCTGGAAGCTGCGCAGCTTCCGGTAGCCCCCGCTCGGGCGCAGTCGCTTGCCCCGGCCCCCAACGCCCAATCCGTCCGGTCCGTCCGTCCGCCCCGGTCCCTCTTGGTCTTGTTCTGCGTTGCTCATTTCAACCGTGCCCTCCCGGTCAGCAATTCCTGCATCATGCCCTGCTTGAGCGCGCGCGTCTTGTCCCGCCGCTGCTCCAGCGCCGCCAGCTCCGTGTCCATGTCCGAAAGCACCTCGGCGATGGCAGTTTGTTCCTCTATGTCCGGCAAGCGCACTGCAACCAGCTTCAGCGATTCCTTGTTCAGCGTGTAGCCCTTCACCGCCTGCTTGCCGTAAACGGAGAAGTAGGTTCTTCCGAGAGCGTAGTAGAGGAAGTCTGCGTTGGCTCGTAGCTTGTTGAAGCTGCAAATCGCCTCGTTGGTGAAGAGGTCGCAACCTGCGAAACAAAGCCGGCCAATGGAGAGTTTGAAGCTCATCAGCAACGTGCCCTTGGGGATGATTGTCATTTCCGATGCTGCTAGCTCGGTTATCTCCTCGGCTGACTGTGATACGACCTTTGAATTGAGGTCGGCAATGGAAAGCCACTTGAAGCCCCGTCCCCAATATGCGGGATTGAGTCGGCTCGGCGTTCGGCCCATTGAAATCTCGGCGATTTGTCCCAACCGCTTCACCTCCCACTCGCCGTGGAAGCCAGGGAGGCGTTTTCGGCCGGTGAGGAGCTGCTGCATGGCGGCCTGTTTGAGGTCGCTCTTCTTGGCAATGAGCTGGTCCAGCGCGCCAATCAGCGCATCCACATCGCTCAACGTTCCCGCGATGGCGTGTTGTTCGGGCAAACGAGGGAAAGCGGCGCGTGGGTGCAAGATTTCGGCACGCGACAAATGCGGAATGTCCATACCTTTCTGCTCAAGCCGCAATCTCGACTGCACACGCTCCGAGGACAGAACAAACCACAAGAACATCTGGTCGCACTTTCGTGGAATGAACCTACCCACCCGTTGCACAAGCAGACAGGGGCAGTCGTCCTCACGGAGTACAGTGATCTTCACTCCCGACTTCGTGAAAGTGCGATCCATCCCAATTACCACATCACCGGGACTGAGAGAGTATGCTTTGAAAGCCTCATCACTCTTAGATTCCAGTGTGCGCGTTTCTGACCAGTCCGCGTTACCGTAGCCAACGTTCTCACCTCGAAGCAGACGAGTTCCAGTTGTCTTCCCAAACCAAGCCGACTTGAATGCGAAGCCAACCTGCAAATCTGCGACCTCCGAAAGTCGTGTAACCTCCCATTCCTCCGGAATCACCCCCACCTCGGTCTGCTTGTAGCCGGGCTTCACTTCTATACCGCCTCCATCTTCTTAAGGTGTCCGTCCACACGAGCGGCGAGGGTGGCGACTTGGCCGGTGAGCTGCGGCAGCGGCGTGGCGTAGCGTTCGGCCAGTTGGCGGATGCGCCCGGTGAGCGTCTGCGACACCCGGTCCAGTTCGCCCTGCACGGCGGCAGCGAGCCTGGCCAGCCATTTGTCGTCCACCACGAGCGCCTTAATCTCGTCCTCGGTTAGCTTGCCATACTGCGCCGCGACCTTGGCCATCAACGCGTCCTGCGCGGCTTTGGTCTTCGCGCTGGTGGCCGCTTCCTTTTCGAGCAGCCCCAGGCACTGTTCCAGCGCCGCGCATTCGTCCGCTCCGTCCGATCCGTCCGGTTCAGCTTTTATCGCCCTCAGCCGCGCCGCGACCGAGGCCCGGGTCAGCTTGTCCTTGTCGTTCTTCGCCGCCTCCAGCAGCCCTTCCTCGCCGCCATGTTCCTCGGCCATTTCCTCCAGCGCCTGCTCGATAGCCGCGACCTCGGCTTCCAGTTTCTCGATGGCCGCCTGCTCGGCGGCGAAGTAGCGGGCGATCACCAGCGCAGGCGGGATTAGCTCGGCTTTATACTTCAGCTTGCCGGCGGTGAAATCCGGCTTCTCCTTCGTATTCCTGGCCTTGTCCTCGCTGATGAGCCGGGGCCTGGCCGCTTCGCGCCAGCCGTCGCTCACGATCATGTACACGTCGTCCTGCATGGTCTCGGCCCAATAGTCCATCAGGTGCTGGTACACGTCGTAGGGGTCAACCAATCCCTGTGATCCGTCCGATCCGCCTGATCCGTCCGCGAACACCCCCAGCAACCCCTCCCCCAAAGCCTCGATCAGCTCCTTGGGCTTGCCGCCCACCGCAAGGCCCCTCAGCCGCACCCGGTTGGCCGCCTTCCACTTGGCGAACAGCCTGGTCGCGGATTCATTGAAGGCCGTGAACTCCCCGTGGCCGAAGATGGCCGCCTTGATGTCCGCCACGGCAACCTTGAGCTGGCTGTAGCCAGCGCGATCGGCCTTCTTGAACAGCGTGGCGCGCACGCCGGGGATGACCTGCCAGTAGCGTTCAAGCGCGTCAATGTCACGGTTGGGGATGCCGCCGCGCAGGTGGGCGTCAATGTCCTGGATGTCCTCCGGCTCGGTGCTGTCAATGTAACGCGGGAGGTTGAGGTTGAACTCATTCTTCGGATCGGTGATTTCCGCCAGCGACACCATGCGCGAGTAACCGGGGATTTCGGCCAGGCGGGTGAAGGCGTCCACGATCTTGTGGATGTCCTGGGCGCGGAGGCGGTTCTTGTTGCCGTCTTTGATAAAGCCCTTGGAGGCGTTAATCATGAAGATGCCCTTGCGGACGGCGGCGTTTTCCTTGTCGAGCACGATGATGCAGGCGGGGATGCTCGTGCCGTAAAACAGATTGGCCGGCAGGCCGATGATGCCCTTGACATAACCCCGGCGGACGATCTCGCGGCGGATGTCGGCCTCCGCCCCGCCGCGGAAGAGAACGCCGTGGGGGAGGTTGACGGCGGCTTTGCCGTTGCTCTTGAGACAGGTGAGCATGTGGAGCAGGAAGGCGAAGTCGCCATTCTTCTTCGGCGGGATGCCGAACTCGAAGCGATGAAACTCGTCGTTGTTTGGGTCGAATCCGTTGCTCCAGGCCTTGAACGAGAACGGCGGATTGGCGACTACGAAGTCGAAGGTCTTGAGCGCGCCGGTCCGGGCGTCCTTGAAATGCGGGTTGGCAAGCACGTTGTCTTGCCAAACTTCCGCCGTAGGGCAGTCGTGGAGGATCATGTTCATGCGCGCCAGTGCGGCGGTGGCGTTGTCCATCTCCTGCCCATAGAGGGCGAGGTCGAGGCCGGTGCGGCTCCTGGCTTCGTCATGGGCCTTGAGGAGGAGCGAACCCGATCCGACAGCGGGGTCGTGGATGGTTTGGCTGGCGTTCTTCGCGCTGCCGACGCCGACTACTTTGGCCATGACCCGCGAAACCTCGGCTGGGGTGTAGAACTGGCCCTTGCTCTTGCCCGATTCGGTGGCGAAGTGGCGCATGAGGTATTCGTAGGCATCCCCCAGCAGGTCGTCACCCTCGGCGCGGTTGCCGCTGAAGTCGAGCGCGGCATTGTCGAAGATGGACACCAGGTTGGTGAGGCGATCGACCATCTCCTTGCCCTTGCCGAGCTTGTCGGCGTCGTTGAAGTCGGCGACATCAATGACGCCCTTGAGGTCATTGGCCTCCGCGAGCTTGCCGATAATCTTGTTGATCTTGTCGCCGATCTCCTTGTCGCCCTTGAGCGCGGCCATGTCGGCGAAACTGCCGCCCCTGGGCACGTCCAGGAGCGGGTTCTTCTGGCCGGCGTATTTGTCGGAGACGTATTTGACGAACAGGAGGACCAGCACGTAGTCCTTATATTGAGAGGCGTCCATGCCACCGCGCAGCTCATCACAGCTTTGCCAGAGGGAGCTATAGAGTTCAGACTTCTTGATGGGCATACGCCAGTCTCTTTCCTGTCGAGCACGGTTTAGCCGAAAGGGGGCCATTTGCCTAGCGCGATCTTAAGCGCCCTTGAGCATCGCTCGACCAAAAGCCGGACAGGGGAATTGGCGGCGGATGGTCATTAGAGGTGTTGATGCTGCGGGAGGGGCAAGCCACGGGGTCGGGGCAGGCGGCGCGCTGTGTTTGGGAGGGTTGTGAAACGTTCTATGGTACCAGAGTAGGTCCAGGGTGGTACCAGAGTGATGCCGGGGTGGCAAGGGAGCGCAACCTGCCGTTCTCAGTATTGCGAATGCTTATGCAAGCCACCCCCATGCGACCTTCATGCGACCCTCAAACCAGGGAACATGGAGGCGACATGGTGGGGACTTTCTTCGCGGATAACTTGAGTCGCTGCGCATCCTTGCCTAGATTCGTCGGATTATGAGCACACCGTTGGAAGAGCAAGTGCAGGCGGCGGCTGGCTGGATCAGCCGGCTGCGCGTGGAAATTGGCCGGGTGATCGTAGGCCAGGAGCAACTGGTGGACCGGTTGCTGGTCGGGTTGCTGGCCAACGGTCACGTTTTGCTCGAAGGTGTGCCCGGCTTGGCCAAGACCATGTCCGTGCGCACCCTGGCCGCTGCCATTCATGCCTCGTTCCATCGGGTGCAGTTCACGCCCGACCTGCTGCCCGCGGACATCGTGGGCACCTTGATTTACAGCCCCCAGGACGGCACGTATCACGCCACCAAAGGGCCGGTGTTCGCGAACTTCGTGCTGGCCGACGAAATCAACCGCGCGCCGGCCAAGGTGCAGTCCGCCCTGCTCGAAACCATGCAGGAACGGCAGGTGACGCTCGGCGGGGAGACAATGCCGTTGCCCTCGCCGTTTCTGGTGCTGGCCACGGAGAACCCGATTGACCAGGAGGGCACTTATCCATTGCCCGAGGCGCAGGTGGATCGCTTCATGTTCAAGGTGCTGATAGACTATCCGTCATTCGAGGAGGAGCGTAAGATTCTCGACCGCATGGCATTCACCGCGCCGGAGACGCAAGTCAGCCCCGTGATCCCGCTGGACGAGATTCTCCGGACTCGCAAGCTCGTCGACCAGATTCACGTGGACGAGAAGGTGCGTGACTACGTGGTCCATATCGTGTTTGCCACGCGCAAGCCAGAGCAGTACAAGCTCGATCTGAAGCATTTCATCCAGTTCGGCGCCTCGCCCCGGGCGACGATCTATCTGACGCTGGCGGCCAAGGCGTGGGCGCTGCTGCAAGGCCGGACCTACGTTACGCCGGAGGATGTCAAGAGCATCGGCCCCGATGTGCTGCGTCACCGGCTCATTCTGACCTATGAAGCCGAGGCGCAAGCCGTGACCACTGACGCCATCATCAAGAAGATCTTCAACGCCGTGCCCGTGCCGTGAGTAGAAGTCCGAAGGCCGAAGTCCGAAGGCCGAAAGAAGGCCGAAGTCCGAAACCCGAATGCAGTCACGGGCGGCTTCCCCCTGCCACCCGCTGCCGTATCGAGCTTCGGATTTCGGATTTCGGCCTTCCTTCGGATTTCGGGTTTCGGGTTTCGGATTTCGCCACGCTGCTGTCATGACCATCACCGAGTTGCTCGAAAGCGTGCGTCGCGTAGAAGTGCGCACCAACCGCCTGGTCAACGACACCATGGTCGGGGCCTATCTTAGCCACTTCAAAGGCCGGGGCATGGATTTTGAGGAACTGCGCGAGTATATCCCCGGCGACGAGGTGCGGGACATAGATTGGAATGTGACCTATCGGATGGGCCGGCCGTTCGTGAAGCGTTACCGCGAGGAGCGCGAGTTGGCGATGGTGCTGGCGGTGGACATCTCGGCCTCCTCGGCGTTCGGGTCTTTGCGCCGCACCAAACGGCACTTCGCGGCGGAGATTGCCGGTACGCTGGCGATATCCGCCACTCGCAGCAGTGACAAGGTGGCCCTGCTGCTGTTCAGCGACCAGGTTGAGCTGTTCCTGCCGCCGCGCAAGGGACGGCGCCACATTCTGCGGCTCATCCGGGAGATGCTGTTCTTCCGGCCCCGACACCGCGGCACCAACATCCCGGCCGCCCTCGCGTTCCTGAACCGACTGTTGCACCGGCGCTCGATCATCTTCCTGCTCACCGATTTTCTGCACAGCATCGGGCCCGCCTTGGCCCAACCCGGCGCCGGGCGCGGCACCGTCGAGGAACTCGGCCTCACCAACGTGCGGCACGACGTGGTCTGTGTGCACCTGCACGACCCGTGCGAGAGCAGGCTGCCGCCCGCCGGGTTGCTGACGGTGGAGGACGCCGAGACGGGCGAGTTGCTCGAAGTGGACTCCAGCCGCGCCGCCGTCCGTGAGAAATTTGCCGCTACGAACGCCGAGCGCCTCGCCGAACTGGACCGGGCCTTGCGCCGCGCGGGCGTGGATACCTTGCGGTTCAGCACCGCCGAATCGTTCGCGCAGACGCTCCAGACATTCTTCGAGACCCGGCGTGGGAGGAGAAGGGGATGAAAGGCCGAAGGCCGAAGTCCGAAGGCCGAAGGAAGGCCGAAGGCCGAAGTCCGAAGGCCGAGGGCCGGACTGCCTGTTGGACATGGACCTTGCCGGCGGCGGCGACTCGGCAACTCACGGAACGCTCGAGGTGCTCGTTCGGCTTTTGGAGTTGGGACTTCCTTCGGGTTTCGGGTTTCGGGTTTCGGGTTTTGGTCGCAGCCCTCTCGCTGCTCGCCGCCCAACCATTGTTCGCCGCCACTAATTCCCCCGCGCCGGAGGACATTCCGTCCCTGCGCCCGCCTCATGCGGAGCTACCCCCTTCTTTTTGGGAGCAATACGGCACATGGGTCATCTTGCTGGGCGCCTTGTTACTGGCGCTGGCTGGTGTTGCCCTCTGGCTTCTCGCCCGACCTAAGGCTCCAGTGCTCGTGCCGCCGGAAGTCACAGCTCGCAAGGCGCTGGAGCCGTTGCGGCAGCAGCCGAAAGACGGCGCGCTGTTAAGCCGGGTGTCCCAAATCTTGCACCAATATATCACTGCGGCCTTCGGTCTGCCGCCCGAAGAACTCACGACAGCCGAGTTCTGCCGCGCCATTACCGGCCACCCCCTAATCGGCCCCGAACTCTCCGCCGCACTCAGCGCGTTCCTCCGCCTATGCGACCAGGACAAATTCTCCCCGCCTGCGCCCGTCCCGCCGCTCAGCGCGGTGGCCCAGGCACTCCGGCTGATAGACCAGACCCAGGCTCGCCTCGCGGCCCTGGCGCAGGCCGCAGCCCAACGCCCACCCAAAATCCCGTCCCCACCCCTCGCGACAACGGCCTAGAGCAATGATCCTTCTCAACCCATTTCGGCCTGCCGCCCGCGGCTTCGAGACTTTAGACTTTGGACTTTGGACTTTGGACTTCCCCGAATGACCGGCAACCTCCAGTTCCAATACCCGTGGCTGCTGGCGCTGCTGGCCTTGCTGCCGATCTACGCGTTTCTGCACGGGCGCATCGGCAAGCTCGCGGCGCTGCGTTTCCCCAGCGCCGAGATCGCGCGGGCTGCCGGCGCTGCTGCGCGCGCGGCAACCGGCCGCCTGTTGCTCTTCCTGCGGCTTCTCACCGTCGCCTTGTGCATCGTGGCGCTGGCCGGCCCCCGCTTCGCCAACGACCATACCGAGACGCAGGCCAGCGGCATTGAGATCATGCTCGTGCTCGACTTGTCGTGGTCCATGATGGCCCTGGACATGGGCGCGCCGCAGGAGCGCGTGTCCCGCTTCGACATCGCCTCGCAGGTGCTGGAGGATTTCATCCGCAAGCGCCCGAGTGACCGCCTCGGGCTCATCGTGTTTTCCGCCGTGCCTTACCTGGCCAGCCCGCTCACGCTCAACCACGAGTGGCTCATCGAGAACCTCCATCGCCTGCATGTGGGGCTCATCCGCGACCTGGGCACGGCCATTGGCGATGCCACTGCCGCCGGCGCCAAACGGCTCAAGGACCTGAAGGACAGCAAGAGCCGCATCGTCATCCTGTTGACCGACGGGGATAACAACAAGGGGGACATAGATCCAGTGCCCGCGGCGCAGCTTGCGGCCGCGCTGGGCGTGAAGGTCTATACCATTGGCATCGGCATTGAGCAGCCGTGCATGATGCCGCTGTTCGACCCGGCGACCGGCAAGCTGGAACTGGACCCCAACGGCAACGTCAAGCCGGGCATGGTGTTGCAACCCGCTAACTATGATGTGCTCAGCAAGATGTCAGCGCTTTCCCGCGGCAAGTTCTACCGTGCCACCAATCGGCGCGAACTGCAGCGCATCTACAACGAGATTGACCGCCTGGAGAAGACCGAGATCAAGCTGCGGCGGTTCACGACCTACCGGCCATTGTATCAGTGGCCTTTGCTGGCCGCTTTCGGCTTGTTTGCCCTGGAGATGGCCCTCGCCAACACCAGGCTCAGGAGGGTGCCATGACGGATAGTCTGGAGTCTGAAGTCCAAAGTCTAAAGTCCAAAGCCCAAAGTCTGCGGACTGAGGGCCGAAAACTGATGTCCGAAGTCCGAAGTCCGAAGTCCGAAGGCCGAAGTCGGAAGGCCGAAGTCGGAAGGCCGAAATCCGAAAGGGGGCGTGCATGAGCTTTGCGAATCCCCATTTCGCGGAGCCGCGCTGGCTCTGGCTCGCTGTGCTGGCGCCACTGCTGTTGTTTGCCCTGCAACAGTATTCCGCGTGGGCGCGCCGGAAGCAGCTTGCGCAACTGGCCGCGCCGGAGTTCCTCAAAGACCTGATCGGCTCTTACAGTCCCGCGCGCCGCGGCATCAAGAACGTGTTGCTCGTCCTCACCGCGGCCGGGATAGGGGTGGCCCTGGCGCGGCCGCAGTGGGGGGAACAGAGCGAGGTGAGCCACTCGTTTGGCCAGGACACCCTCTTTATTCTAGATTGCTCGCGCAGCATGCTGGCGAGCGACGTCACGCCCAGCCGCTTGCAGCGCGCCAAGCTGGCCATCCTCGACTACGTGCAACGCTACGGCCATGGCCGGGTGGGGCTGGTCGCGTTCGCGGGCGAGGCGTTTCTCCAGTGTCCGCTCACCTTCGACTATGGTGCCTTCCAGGATGCCCTGATGATCGTGGACGACAGAACTATACCGGTTCCTGGCACGGACGTAGGCCGGGCCTTGGATGAGGCTTACCGGAGCGTGGATAAGAAAGAGCGCCCGAAGGTGTTCGTGCTGCTCACCGACGGCGAGGACCTCGAACAGAGCGGCGTCCGCACGGCTGAAGCGCTGGCCAAAGAAGGAGTCGTGGTGTTCCCGGTGGGGGTCGGCACAGCCGCGGGCGCGGAGGTGCGGTTCGTGAATGAGCAAGGCAGACTGGAGTTGGTTCGCGACAGCCACGGTGAGGTCGTCCACAGCCGGCTGGACGAAGCCAGCCTCCGCACCATAGCCCAGGCCACACATGGCGCATACTATCCGCTCGGTCCGTTGGGTGAGGGGCTCGCCAAAGTGCGGCTCTCGCTGGAGGCGCTGAACAGTGGGCCAGGCTCGGCCCCGGCGCGGAAGCTGGGGGTGGATCGCTTCCATTGGCCGCTGGCGGGGGTGTTGGTCCTGCTAGTGGCTGAATCTTTGATTGGCACCCGGCGCCGGCTGCGCGACATTGCCTCTTAAACGGTCTATGACGCCGCCTTTGAATAATGCCTTCAGACTGGGGCCCCAGTGCCACGGGCTTCGGGGCTTTTTCCTTCCCGTCATGCTCGTCCTTACTGCCCTCGGCGCCCCGGAAACCAACTCTCCGGCCATCATCCAGAAGGTTAAGCAGTCAACAAAGGAGATGCCGACCCTGGCCATCCCGGAACCCTTGCCGCCCAGCACTCCTCGTGAGTTCTTCAACGTCGGCACACGGCAACTTAACGCCGGCAAACTTCGCGAGGCAGAGGCCTCCCTCGAAAGCGCCCTCGCTAGCCAGAACCACCGCCTCCAGCCTCCTGCGCTTTACAATCTTGGCCTCGTCCGGTTCGGACAGGGCGCTGAGGAATTGAAGAAAGGTCCGGCTGCCAAGCCGACTGCCGCCCGCGGTCAAGCGGCCATCCAGGAAGCCGACGCGGCGATCCGCGAGGCCGAGGAGTCGCTGGCGGGCAACGAAGTGCAGAAAATGGTGGCGGCTTATCTGCGTGGCCGGGGCGCGCGCAAGGAATTGAAGGCCGCGACGCAAGCGGTGCGGCGCGCGTTGCAGGTGCACGGCGCGGCGCTTACCAAGTGGGAGCGGTCCTCGGGGGATTTCAAGAGCACCTTGGAGCTCAAGAGTACCGATGCCGACGCCCGGCACAACGCCGAGGTTCTCGACCGCTGCATCGCCAAGCTAGTGGATAGCCTCCGGGAATTGCAGCAGTCCATGAACGGGGTGGGCAACCAAATGCAACAACTGGGTGACCTGCTGAAGCAGCTTAAGGGGCGCATCCCCGCCCCCGACATGCCTCCCGGCGCAGCCGGGGACGACGATGAAGATGAGGACCAGCCGCTCGGGCCGAAGCCCGGCCAGGAGGAAGGTCCCACCAAAGAAGGTCGAGAAATGGCCCTGTCCCCGGAACAAGCGGGATGGCTCCTCGAGGGGTATAGGCTTGACAGCGAGCGGCGCCTGCCCATGGGAGGTATGCTTCCCGGCGAACCCAAGGACCGGTCCCGGCCTACGTGGTGATTCTCCCAGACGATGCTCTCGCTTCTCTATAACCGCAGGACTCCTGACGTCTTGCACGATTTCCGGGCCGGTTGGAAGTGCCCAGTGCCACGTCTTGACTTGGGCGTTTCTTTCACGCTGGCTCCGACCCTTTTTGTCAGAATAGGGAACATCCAACATCCAACATCCAACATCCAACATCCAATGGCTGCCACCCGCGCGACCGTTGGATGCCGGACTTCGTCCGTTGTCATGCCCCTTCTCCTGGCCGGAGTTGTCTCGCTATCGGCCCACGCTGCCGACCCGGAAACCAACAGGCCCCAGCCGCAGATGAGCCTCCAGGGGACGAGGAACGACTTGGGCAATAGACGCGCGCTCCCGCAGGCGCAGATGCCTACCCAACCGCCGCGCGACCCGTTCATGTCTCTCATGGTGTCGCAGCCCCAGATAGAAATCCCCGCGGTGCCAAGCGCAACTGCTGTGTTCGACCCGCCGGTGGTCCGTCCTCGCGAGCGATCATACCTGCGGGTCATGTTCAACGCGCTCGAGGAGTCAATCGAATGGCCTACCAACCTCGCCGCCCCGCCCCAACTGGACATCAGCCCCGGCGCCCACGGGCAAATCTTCCAGATGATGGGTGCCACCATGGAGCCCCGGACTGCCGTGAACTATCGTGTCCGCGCCGGTGGCCTTGGCTCCTTCACTGTGCCGGAGTTCGTGGTCAGGGTGGCCGGGAGACCGGTGACGGTCCCGGCTGCCAGCCTCCAGGTCGTCGCCGCGCCACCCACCGGGGTGCTACCCGCGGCTCGGCTTACGCTCGAACTGCGCGCCACGAACCTGTTCGTCGGCCAAGCCGTCGCGGCGCGGGTGCTCCTGCCGGCATCTCCCGCGGGTGTGGTGCAGGGGTTGGGACAGCCGCAGTTGAGCGGGGGGGGCATTCTGGCGGACCTTGGCGGGGCGCGCCAGCGATTCGAAATGCTGCCGCAGGGTGGCACCCGAGTGCCAACGTTCATCTACGAAACCACCCTCACGCCGGTGATGGCAGGGAAGCTCATTGTGTATGCGCAAGGCTTCACGGCGGGCAGCCGCTTCTCCGGTTCGGTGGTGGTTAACGGACCGGCGACCATTCAGGGTGGTCCGCCCCAATACACGCTGCTCGAATCGGAGCCGGTCGAATTGGACGTGCGACCTCTCCCGCACGAAGGACAGTTGCCCGGGTTTACCGGGGCCATCGGCAGGTTGACGACTGGCCCGCCCAAGCTGACACCGTCTGTCCTGCGCGTCGGTGACCCCGTCAAACTCACCGTCATCGTCACTAACTGCGGCGACGGTCCTTTGGCCCGCCTGGTCGCTCCTCCGCCGCCTCCGACCCAGGGCTGGCAGGTCTTTGCGGCCAGCGACTATGCCCCGGCACTACCTCTGGCTCCTACTCAACCCGTCATGAGGTTCGGCCCCAACGGCAATCCGGTCCGGACCACCACCGCCCTGCCAGATGAACTCGAGGGCATTGTGACCTTTGCCTACACTCTCATCCCCCTCACCGAAACCGCGCGGGCTACACCACCCATTCCGTTCAGTTATTTCGATCCCAAAGCAGGGGCCTATGTTGATTTGACGATTCCGTCGGTCCCTGTCACGGTCAAACCCGGCGCGGCGCCCGGCGATCTTGCCAGCCTCGTGCAAGCAGGTACCGCGGGCAGCGAACCGGAAAAGGAACTCGTGCTGAGCGGCCTAGCCGCGTCACGCGGGCGCACGGCCGCCAGCCTTGTGCCCCCACAACAGCAGGCCTGGTTTCCGCTGGTTCAACTCGCTCCGGCTCTTTTCTTCTTCGGGCTATGGAGTTGGGACCGCCGCAGGCGCTACTTGGAGGCTCATCCGGACGTCGTCCTCCGCCGGCGCGCCCGGCGCGCCTTGCGCCATCAATGTCGCGTGGTGCAACGGGCCGCCCAGGCGGCGGATGCGCCCCGGTTTGCAGCGGCAGCCGTCAACGCCATGCGCGTGGCCTGCGCCCCGCACTACCCGGCCGAGCCGCGGGCGCTGGTCGGCGGCGATGTGTTGCCGCTCCTTCCCGAGGCCGACCGCTCTGGCCGGGCGGGTGAGGTGGTGCGCCACTTTTTTGCCGTAACGGATGCTGCCCGCTTCGGCACCGCGGCTCCCAATGTCACCGACCTGCTCCCTCTGAAACCCGACCTGGAGCGCGTGCTGCAAGAATTGGAGCAGAAGCTGTGAAGGCTGCTCGGACTGAGAAAGTGGGCAGGGTCAGCCGTCCCTTCGGGACACGGACTTCTAAGCATGTCCGGACGGCATCCAGGCTGGCCGCTCACCCCTTGCCGCGTGCTCCTTACCCTGCGGACTTCAGCCTTCGGCGTCCGGGTTTCGGATTTGCGGCCAGTGTGCTGATGTTGGCAGCCTTAAGCGCCTGCCCGAGCACCGCTGCGGCCCGATCTGCAGAGAGCTTGTTTCAAGCCGGCGCCGCCGCCTACCGAGCCGGCCAATATCCGCGCGCGGCGGAGGCATTCCACGAATCCGTCGCGCACCAACCCGCTTCGGGCACGCTGCAAGACCTCGGCAACGCGTGGTGGCTGTGCGGGCGCACCGGCTCCGCTATTTTGGCCTGGGAGCAGGCCCGGTGGTTGGACCCGTTCAACTCGTCTGTGCGCCAGAACCTGCGGTTTGCGCGCAAGACCGCTCAACTTGAGGCCCCGGACCTGGCGTGGTATGAAGTGGTTTCCACCTGGCTGCCCGCGAGCTGGTGGGCGTGGATCGCCGGCATCAGCCTCTGGCTCGCGGTCGGCATGGGCATGTTGCCGGGCATCCTGCGGCGGCCCAAGGCAACCTGGCACCAGGCCGTGGCTGCCCTGGGGCTCATGGTCTTCCTGCTTAGCGTCCCGGCGCATATCGGTGTCCAGACACGCTCGCGGATCGGCTTCGTGCTGGGCAAGGATATCCCTCTGCGGCTGACGCCCACGCTCGAAGCGCAGGCGGTGACGCGCCTGGCTGCCGGTGAACCGGGCCGCTGGGTCCGCGCCCGCGGCAATTATCTTCTCATCCAGACCAGCCGCGCGCTCGGCTGGGTGGAGCAAGAGCAGTTCGGCGTGGCTTACCCGAGGATGGAGAGAAGTGCTGATTGAGAAAGGCGACCCAGGCTTTGGCGTCCCGGGTCGCCCCAACCCAACCCACTATGAAAAGCAGGGCGGCGTCTGCTTCGGGCACCGACCCGCTGTGATGCAGGGAGTGAACCTGCACCGCCGGGTTAGCCGCATAGATCGTGCCAGCGCAGGGAGGGGATGGCTCCTCAGTGGGCGTGGCCTTGAGCGGCGAAATCCGAAGACCGAAGGCCGAAACCCGAAAGAAGGCCGAGGCCCGAAATCCGTTGAAGAATGTGGCGAGGGTGGCACCTCTGTGCTGGAGGTGGCAGAGAATTCGGGCTTCGGATTTCGGACTTCTTTCGGGTTTCGGGCTTCGGGTTTCGGGTTTGGGGCGGACCTGACCGAGTCTGGAGCGGCCCTTCACGTACCTCCCCCTCGATACCTCAAGCTTGCCCGCCATAGCGAAGGAGATTACATATCCCCGCGTGTCAACCAATACCTTAACCGAGATCAGGAACATTCGTTTGGGCAAGGCAGCCGCCCTGCGAAACCTGGGGCTGAACCCTTATCCGTCGCGCAGCCGGCGCACGCATTACGCCAAGGCCATCCTCGACGACTTCCCCGGGCACGACGGCAAGCCGGTGACGGTGGCGGGCCGGTTGATGTCCTGGCGCAAGCAGGGCGCCTTGGCTTTCGGGCACGTCCAGGACCAAACCGGGCGCATCCAGTTGTTCCTGCGCCGCCAGCTTGTGCAGCCCACCGCCGCGGTGGAGGGCATCCTCGGCTACGCCGACCTGAACCTGCTCGACTTGGGCGACGTGGTCGAGGCTACGGGCAAGGTGGTCAAGACGGAGCGGGGCGAGATTTCAGTTCTGGTGGAGAAGCTGCGGCTGCTGACCAAAGCCATTCGGCCGCTGCCGGACCAATGGTCCGGGCTAAAGGACCGGGAGTTGGTGCTGCGCAAGCGTTACCTGGATCTGATCCTCGACCGCCAGCCGCACGAACGCTTCGCCGCCATCAGCGGCATGGTGGCTGCCATCCGGTCCTTTCTGAACGGGCGCGGGTTCCTGGAGTTTAACACGCCGGTTATCCAGCCGCAGTATGGCGGCGGCACGGCCAAGCCTTTCAAGACCCACGTCAACGCGCTCGGATGCGATATGTATCTGGCCATCTCCCACGAGCTTTACCTCAAGCGCCTCATCGTCGCCGGCTTTGACAAGGTCTATACCATCGGTCGCTACTTCCGCAACGAGGGCATTGACCGCAGCCACCACCCGGAGTTCTCGATGGTCGAGACGATGACCGCGTACGAGAACTACGAATACAACATGAACCTCATCGAGGACATGTTCCGCCACGTGGCCACTGCCGCCTTCGGGCGCACCCAATTCAAGGTGCGCGGCCATGTCATTGATTTCAGCCAGCCCTGGCGGCGGGTGAGCATGGCCGACGCAGTCAAGGAGAAGACCGGCGTGGACTTTCGGGAGATTAAGACCGTGGAGGAGGCCAATGCCCGGCTCGCCGCGCTGGGGATCAAGGAGCCGCAGCCCAGCGTCGGCGAGGCCATGGTGAAGGCGTTCGATGGCGTGGAACCGGAGCTCATCCAGCCCACGCTGGTGTACGGGCACCCGGTCGAAATCTCGCCGCTGGCCAAGCCGATGGCCGAAGACCCGCGCTTCGTGGAGCGCTTCGAGATTTTCATCGCCGGCATGGAATGCGGCGACAACTGGTCTGAGCAGAACGATCCGGCCCACCTGCTGGAGAGCTGGAGGAAGGCTTACCGCCCGGAGGATCGGGACAGCGGCAAGTTCCACGCGCTGGACTTTGACTTCATCGAGGCGCTGGAATACGGCATGCCGCCGACGACCGGCATCGGCCCGGGGGTCGAGCGCATGGCGATGATCTTCACCGAACAGGAGATCATAGAGGACGTGATCTTCTTCCCGATGATGCGCCCTTCGGTTTCGCCGGCCAACGCGGCGATCTATGGTGTGGCCGAACCGGTGCTGGCGCCCGTCGAAGACCTTGCCCTGTCGGTGGAAGACTTCGAGGCGCTCTGCCAGGAGGGCGTGCTGAAGCCCCATGCCCGCCATCTGCTCCTCAAGCCCCACGTGCGGCTGTGGACTGGCGCGCCGGGCCAATCGCGCGGCTCCGGCCACGTCGAGATCGAAGGTTTCCTGCCCAACAGCGTCCTGCGCCTGGCGGGGTACCAACTCAAAGCCGAAGAGGGGCTGCCCGAAGAAGAGGCGAAGAAGCGGCTGGTGGGTTCGATTGAACTGTCCCTGGTCAAGTTTCTGCGCGAGCGGTTTCCGGAATGCGAGGTCACGGTCTCGCCGGCGACGGTGTTGCGGCAAAGCTGAGCCACCACGAAATACACGAAATACACGAAACCCCAGCCCAGCCGGCCTTGTACATGGCCCGGTGGGTTGACATCGGGAGATGACACTCGGGCCTCATTCTCAGCATTGCTCTCGTGTATTGCGCGGTTTCCCCGCTTGGGATCACCAAGCCTCAGCTTGCTTTGAGCATTCTGGCGCCGGCGGCGGGGCGCGAGGAGAAGATGCGGGCTTGCCGACCGGTTTGCTTCTCGTAGGCCCGATCGAGCGCGCGGGTAATGCGCTGGACCGCGTCCGTCTTCACGAGGCTGACGGCGCAGCCGCCAAAGCCCGCGCCGGTCATCCGGCAGCCCATGACGCCTTCCGGCGCGCCCATCGCCTGGGCGAGTTCCACCACGGCGTCGAGTTCGCGGCAACTCACTTCGTAGTCCTCGCGCAGGGACCTGTGGCTGGCATACATCAGCTCGCCGACCTTGGGCCAGTCGGAGTCTTGAATCGCTTGCGCGGCCTGGAGCGTGCGCTCGTTTTCGCTGACGACGTGGCGAGCCCGCCGGAACACGACCGGCTCCATCTGCCTCCGCGCTGCCATCAGCGCATCGGGCGTGGCGTCGCGGAGCGCCCCCACCTTAAGCACGCGCGCGGCCGTTTCGCATTGTTCCCGTCGCTTGGCGTATTCGCTTTCCCCGAGGTTGTGGCGCGTGTTCGTGTTGATGATGAGGACGGTTACCTCGGGGCTGGTCATTGCCACCGGGGTCGTGGTGCGCGACCGGCAATCCAGGAGCAGCGCGTGATTCTCCCTGGCCAGAATGGAGGTGAACTGGTCCATGATGCCGCAGGGAACGCCGGCAAAATCGTGCTCCGCCCGCTGGCACAGCAACGCCTTTTCAATCGGGTCGAGCGTGAGGCCGGTCATCGCTTCGAGCAAAGTGGCGGTAGCAACCTCCAGGGCCGCGCTGCTGGCAACCCCGCCGCCATAAGGCAGGGAGGATTCGATGACCGCGTCGAAGCCGCTGACTTCTTTCGTAAGCTTCTGGAATCCGGCGATGACACCCCGGGGGTAATTGGACCAGCCGGGCTCGCCGCGCTCGACCTTGGGGCGCAGGCTGAAGGTGGCCGTCTCCCCTGGGGTCGAACTGTGCAAGGTCACATGTCGGCGGGTGTTGGTGTCCCCAGCCATAAGGGTGTAGCGTTCGATGGCCATGGGCAGCACGAAGCCGTCGTTGTAATCAGTATGCTCACCAATCAGGTTCACACGGCCAGGGGCCGCAACCATCCAGCGGGGCGCATGACCAAAGCAACGGGTGAACAGTTGCGCGGCGCGGTCTGCCATGACATCTAAAGACATAGGTACGGCCTCGCACAATAAAGGGGGATGGCGGGGAAGACCAGTCTTTGTTCGGTGCTTTGAAATACGCCTTGAGGATTAGAGGCCGGCTGCTTAGAATGGGCAGGCTTGGCTGGAAATGAGATTACGATGAAAAGGCAGGCCGGCACTGGGCCAGGCAAGAGCAAGCGCCTCGGCACCAGCGATGCCGCTACTCTCAAGCGCGCGAGCAGCGGGCGGCGCGCGTTTACCCTGATCGAATTGCTGGTCGTCATTGCGATTATCGCCATCCTGGCGGCCCTGCTGCTGCCCGCGCTGGCCTCGGCGAAGCTGCGGGCGCAGCGCATCCAATGCACGAGCAATCTCAAGCAAATGACGCTCTCGGGAAACATGTATTGGAGCGATTACTCGAAGATGCTGCCGTATTATCCATTTGGTCCGAACGGGTATGCGCAGCTTTGGATGGGGACGCTCATGACTTACCAGGGGCAGGTGAACCAGGTGAGGGAGTGTCCTTCGGCGCGGGAGAAGCCGCCGCTGACGGACACGACGGCGTGGGGAACGGCAGACATGGCGTGGGTCTGGGTCAACGGCCCGCCGACTTTCCGTGGCAGTTACGCGTTCAACGGCTGGCTCTATTCGGGGGACGATCCCTATCACGACGGCACGGCTGACGCCTCGAAACGGGTCCACAGGGACACCGACATCCAATATCCGGTGCTGACCCCGATCTTTATTGACTCGATCTGGGTGGACTGCTGGCCGCTGCCGACGGACCCGCCAGCCCGCGATCTTTACAATGGCGACCAAAGCGGCGGGATCGGAGCGATCGGGCGCAACACCCTCGCCCGCCACGGCGGGAAGCCTGCCAGCGCCGCGCCAAGAAACTGGCCCGCGGGCCGGCGTTTGCCGGGCGGAGTTGATGTCGGCTGCGCGGACGGACACGTAGATCCTGCGCCATTGGAAAAGCTGTGGAACTACTATTGGTATCGCGGCTACCAGGTCCCAAATACTCGACCTCCTTAGAGCCTGCCACGCGATGCTTACCCCCAGCGATACGCCACCCGCACCAACCCGAAGTCACACCAGCTTCAACACCTCTTACGTTTGGCTGATTTCCATCGTCGCCGCAATGGGCGGGCTGCTCTTCGGCTATGATTGGATCGTCATCAGCGGCACCGACCTGTTTTACGAGGCGCACTTTCATCTGACCTCGTCGTGGCAAGTGGGCTGGGCTAAGAGCAGCGCTTTGCTGGGCTGTCTGATTGGGGCGCTGGTGTCCGGCGCCCTGAGTGACCGGTTTGGGCGCAAACGATTGCTGGCCTTGTCCGCGCTGCTGTTCGCCGTGTCTTCGGTGGCGACAGGGCTGGCGGGTCCGTTCGCCGTGTTCGTCTTCTGGCGGATTGCGGGCGGCGCGGCCATTGGCCTGGCGTCAAACCTGTCACCCATGTATATCGCCGAGGTCGCGCCGGCGCAAAGCCGTGGCCGGCTGGTTTCGCTGAACCAGCTCACCATTGTCATCGGCATCCTGCTGGCGCAGTTCGTCAACTGGCGCATCGGGAGCCTCCACCCGCTGCCCGACCAGCCCACGCCCGATCAGATCGCTGCCTCGTGGAGCGGGCAGATGGGGTGGCGTTGGATGTTCGGCGTCACCGCGGTGCCCTCGGTGCTGTTTCTGATGGGGATGTTTTTCGTGCCGGAAAGTCCGCGCTGGCTGGCTAAGAACGGCAAGCCGGAGCAGGCGCGCGCCATCCTGGCGAAGATCGGCGGCGCCGACTATGCCCGCGCCGCCCTGGCCGACATCCAGGCCACACTTGTCAATGAGGTCCAGCGGGTCAACTTCCGCGACCTGCTTGAACCGAAGCTCAAGCGCATGCTCTGGCTGGGCATCGCGCTGGCCGTGTTGCAACAGTGGTGCGGCATCAACGTGATCTTCTACTACGCCAAAGACGTCTTCCAGGATTCGGGCTTCAAGGTGGCGGACATCCTGATCAGCATCGTCTTCATCGGCAGCGTCAACCTGGTGGCCACGCTGGTCGCGCTCAGGGTCGTGGACCATTGGGGACGGCGCCCGTTGATGCTCTTCGGCTACGCCGGGCTGACGGTGCTTTTCGTGGTGATGGGGCTTTGCTTCGCGCTGAACGCGCGCGGGGTCCATATGCTGGTCATCGTGCTGGCGGCGATCGCGTGCTACGCGATGTCGCTGGCCCCGATTACCTGGGTGTTGATCTCGGAGATCTTCCCCAACCGGATCCGGGGCGCCGCGATGTCTGTCGCCGTGACTTCACTCTGGATCGCGTGTTTCGTGCTGACCGAAACCTTTCCGTTGCTCCGGGAGCATCTGGGCGCCGCGGTGACCTTCTGGATTTACGCCGGCATCTGCCTGTTCGGGTTCCTGCTCTTCAAAGCCAAGCTGCCGGAGACGAAGGGCAAGACGCTCGAACAGATCGAGCAGGAGTTGGTGGATTAGACCGAATCACCCGGGCCCTTTCCTCCTTGCGTCCCGCCGCGTCTGATCATACGTTTTACATGATGAATGCCAATGCCACTTCCCTTTATCGTTCGCCGGAGCAGCTCTTCGCCGCTGCCGACCGGGGCGAGACGGTTGTGATTCGTCGTCGCCGTTCCGAATACCTGCTGCTCCGCAAACCTGGTGCCCGGAAGCTCTATGGCTGCCTGGCTGGCGCCATCAAAAAGGACGCCGGTAAACCGCCCGTCCAGTGGAAGGCCTCCCGTGGAGTTGCTTGATACGAATGCCTGGAAATGGCTGGCCTCGGGCAAGCCGCTCAAACCCGCCGCTCGCCGGTTAGCCCGGCCTGACCATCCGCTCTTCCTTCTGGACATTTCCTTCTGGGAAATCTGCAAAGCTGTGGAATATGGCACGCTGGTTCTGACTCTCCCGCCCCTGGACTGGATCAAGCGGGCGCTTGCGGCCAACATCACCGTATTGACCATCACGCCCGAAGTGGCCGCACGGTCCACGCAATTGGCCGCAGCCGGTCTGGCCACGAGCGACCCCGCCGACCAACTGATTGTTGCGGCTGCCTTGGAACATCGGCTCACTTTGGCCACACGCGATGAACAAATCCGGAAATGGGGCGGCGTTCGTGTCCTGGAGTACTGACACCCAGGCAAATCTTCGATTCCTGGACCAACCCATGTTCAAGCACCGACAGCCAAATGGACCTAGACGCCCTCCCACTATTCGGGGCGGCTTATTCGGATTTCGGGCTTCGGCTTTCTTTCGGACCTCGGCCTTCGGCCTTCGGATTTCCCCCGCATGACCTCCCGCGACCGCATCCTCACCGCCTGCGCCCACCGCCGGCCGGACAAACTGCCTGTGGACTTCGGCGGGGGGTTTCAGACCGGCATCCACGTCAGCATCGTCTGTAAACTCCGGCAGACGCTCGGGCTTGACCGGCCCGGCACACCGGTCAAGGTGGTCGAGATTTACCAGATGCTCGGCGAAGTGGCGCCCGATTTACAGGAGGCCCTGGGGGTGGATGCCGTGAGCCTGCCTGGCACGGGCACAATGTTCGGGTTCCCGCAGATGGAGTTCATGGAATGGCAACTCGCGGACGGCACGCCGGTGTTGGTGCCCAAGGACTTCAATACTCAATACGAGCCGAATGGGGACTTGCTCCAGTGGCCGGCGAACGACCGGTCGGTGCCGCCGAGTGGCCGGATGCCGGCAGGGGGGCATTTCTTCGATGCCATCATCCGCCAGGCACCGCTGGACGAGGCGAAGCTGGACCCGACCGATAACACGGAGGAGTTTGGACCTGTCCCCGACGCTGAACTGGAGCACTATCGCCGCCTGGCCGAGCGGTTGGCCACGGGCACCGACAAGGCGGTGTTCTGCACGTTTGGCGGGCTGACGTTTGGCGACATCGCGCTGGTGCCCTCGACGTTCTTGCGCCGCCCCAGGGGCATCCGCGACGTCGAGGAATGGTATGTCAGCACTGTTTCGCGGCCGGACTATATCAAAGCGGTGTTTGAGCGGCAGGCGGAGGTGGCCATCGCCAATCTCGAGCGCCTGCATGGAGTGATCGGCGACCGCGCATCCATCATGCAGACCAACGGCACCGATTTCGGCACCCAGAACGGCCCGTTCCTGAGCGCGGCGACTTATCGTGACCTCTTCCTGCCCTACCAGAAACGCGTCAACGGCTGGATTCACCGGCACACCCAGTGGAAGACGTTCATGCATTGCTGCGGCGGCATCGTCCCGCTCCTGGACGCCGTGGTCGAGGCCGAGTTCGACATCCTTAGTCCCGTCCAATGCTCCGCCAAGGGCATGGACCCGCGCGCGCTCAAGCGCAACTATGGCGACCGATTGGTTTTCTGGGGGGGCGGGGTGGACACGCAAAAGACGCTGCCTTTCGGCACGCCGCAGGAGGTGAAGGAACAGGTCCGCGAGCGGATTGAGATATTCAGCCCGGGCGGCGGCTTCGTCTTCTGCACGATCCATAACATCCAAGCCAATACTCCGATCGAGAACGTGCTGGCCATGTTCGAGGTGGTGAGGGAATACCGGTAAGCCCGGCCCGGAGACTCCACGGGCGTTGAGGTGACATTCATAAGCATTCGCAATACTGAGAATGGCAGGTTAGACCCCCTTGCCACCCCGGCACCACTCTGGTACCACCCTGGACATACCCTAGTACCATAGAACGGTTTGCCACACCCCGAAATAGAGCCCGCCGACCGATCCCGACACTTGGTTTGCCCCTCGCGCAGCATCAACGCGTCTAATGCCCATCTGCCGCCAATTTCCGGCAACGCCAGCACCTCAATGCCCCTGAACGAACGCAAAGGCGCAAGGGTGCAAAGGACGCAGGGCGGCAAAGCAACAGACGAAGGCAGGAGGGATTGACCGCGGAATGCGCGGAATACACGGAAGACAGACTTCTTACCGGTTCACCTTCCGCATACTCCGCGTGTTCCGCGGTTCATCTCTAAACCGACCTGTCACTGCGGACACAACTGCTCCCACTCCTCCCGGAGCAGGGCCATTAGCACCATGTCCTCGAAGCCCTTGCCCATTCTTACACATTGGCGCATCAGCCCCTCCTGCTTCATGCCGAGCTTGGCCAGCACACGGCCCGAAGCCGGGTTGCTGACCCTGTAATGGGCGTAAATGCGGTTTAGTTTGAGGTACTTAAAGCCGTACCAAACGACCACGTCCGCGGCCTCGGTCGCGTAGCCGTTCCCCCACCAGCGCAGGTCCAGCAGGAACCCCAGCTCAGCCGTGGCATTGTTGACGCTGCGGTCGTCGAACCCGATCAGACCGAGCAGTTCCTCCCCGCTTTTCAGTTGGATTCCGAATTCCGCGCCGGTGCCGGCGGCATAGCGCTCGGCAGCGCCCCTGATCCAGCTCTTGGCCAGCCCTTTGGAGCAGGGGCAGGGAAGCCAGACGCAGGTGTCGGCGATCTGCGGGCTATTGGCTAGCTCCCGCAGGCCGATGGCATCCTTGATCAAAAGAGGCCGCAGCAACAAACGATTTGTTTTCAGTGACGGCTGCTGGTTCACGTTCCTGTTTATGCAACCTCAACCGCAAATGTCCATTCCTTTCCAGCGCGCCGAACCGCGTTTCACGATTCAGCGCTCGGGCCAGTCGCTCCACCCGCAGAATGGCCCAAGTCAGTCTGCCGCCGCTCGGCGACGGCTCCCCACGACGGCAGCGCTCCGCCCAATTATCTTTCTTGGCTTGCATTGGCATTTCGGACACTTTTACTCGCGGATGATCGAGCGGGACTTCGACATGCCCTTTGTGGCCGACTTGGCGCTGCGCGAAAAGCAGATCCAGCGAAACTACCGCCCGATCATGGCGGTCCACAAATGGTTTGCCCGACGACATGGATGGAATCGAACTACCTGAACTAACGGAGATGACCGCAAACGAGTTTCTGAAGAACCTGCAAACCCATGCAGCCTCCTTTGCAAAGGCGGTGGCAACCAACGAGGGCGAATGGATTATAAAGGGGTTTATTGATGTGTACCAGCGGATTTACACAATTTCCGTGGACACGAAGATCGTGTCGAAGGTCCTGGAGTTGCTGCTGTTTCCGATGTTTGTGGAGTTTGGGAAGAAGCACGGGCTCAACGTGGAGCTGTGCCCGCAGCAGAACTTCTATCCCGACCTTACGTTCATCCACGAGGGCTCAGGCCGAAAGTTCGCGGTGGACATCAAAAGCACGTATCGAGATAGCGCGACCGAAGTTAACGGGATGACGCTGGGAGCCTTCACCGGGTATTTCAGGAACCGAGAGAGCAGCAAGAACACGAAGTATCCCTACGGGCAGTATTCAGGCCACTTCGTACTGGGCGTGATTTACTCGAAGTGCGATGACGTGGCCGACGAACGGAAACAATTCACGCTGGCGGATTTGAGCAAGATACCCTCCGTTATCAAAGACTTTCAGTTTTTCGCCCAGCCGAAATACCGCATTGCCTCCGCCCGACCTGGGAGCGGGAACACGAAGAATATTGGATCGGTGCTCAGGATCGCGGACCTCGTAGCTGGAACGGGGCCGTTTGCGGCACTTGGCGAAGAGGTTTACGATGACTACTGGATGTTCTATTTGACGAAGGACATGGCGAAGGCACTGAACTTGACGCGACCTTACATGAACTTGAAGACGTATCTGGAATACAAGAAGAAGGGGATCGACGTGCTGCGTCAGCACGAGAAGGAAATCGCGAAGATGGCGGAGCCGGACACCAGCAACGAGGAGGAATCAGAATGAGTGGGCCGCCGTTGGTGCCGCCGCTGAAGTGCCAGGGTATCAAGACGAAGCTGGTTGGCGAAATCCGCCGGATTGCGGAAGGACAAGGCTTCGACAGGTGGGTGGAGCCGTTTTGCGGGTCGTGCGTGGTGGGGCTGAACGTGCAACCGCAGCGGGCGCTGCTCTGCGATTCAAATATACACATTATTCGTATGTACCAGGACATCCAGGCTGGCAGGGTCACTCCTGGGCTGGCGAGAGAGTTTCTCACCGAGCAAGGGGAAAAGCTGAGCGCGGGTGGCGAGAACTACTATTACGAGGTGCGGGAGAGGTTCAACCGCGAGCCATGCTCGCTGGATTTTCTCTTTCTGAACCGCTCCTGCTTCAACGGGGTGATGAGGTTCAATCGCAAGGGAGGCTTCAACGTTCCGTACTGCCACAAGCCAGATCGCTTTGCCCAGGCGTATGTGACTAAGATCGCCAACCAGATCAGGCGGATAGCCGAGGTGGTGGCGATGCGGGATTGGACTTTCGCCGCCTCGGACTTTCGGCAGACGCTGGCAGGGGTAGCGCCGGGGGATTTCGTTTATGCGGACCCGCCTTACGCCGGGCGGCATGTGGACTATTTCAATTCCTGGTCGGAAGTGGATGAGCAAGACCTCGCGAACTTGCTGAAGGGGCTCCCTTGCGGGTTCATCCTGTCAACTTGGCACAGCAATGAGTTCCGGACGAACACGATGATCGGAAAGAACTGGACCCGCCCGGGCATTCACGTGCTGACACGGGAACATTTCTACCATGTGGGATCATCGGAGGATTTGCGGCACCCGATGGTGGAGGCGTTGATTACGAATTTTTGTGTTGGCCAGGCTGAGCCTGAGCCTCGAGAGGCGACGGAGCAGTTGGCCTTCTTTGAGCGGGCGTGATCCGTTGAGTGTGCAACCCGGACGCCGCAGGCGGCGTTCTTGAATTCCTCGGCAGGTCACGCCTCAGGGGCGAACCAAGTTCTTGTGAGACGTTTGGGAAAGCTCCCGTATCCGCTCCGGGGCGAGCGTGCTGAAGTCGAAACCATACAGTTCACCAGTGCCGTAACGCGAAGGCATGTCGGACTCTATCCGAATGCCGCCCGCGAGGAAAGCCCTCCTTTCCAACACGCAACTGGACACGTCCAGTTGCGTTTAGCTCGACCCCCCGCTCCGCCCGCCCCCCCCACCACTCAAATTCCGGCAGGCCGTCAGCTTCTCCAGACCCCGCATCAAAACGCACGTACGGAATCCGCTGGCGATAAAGCGCCCGGAAGATGCGGAGGAACGCGCTGGAGAACCCGAACTGCCTAAGTTCGGCCATCTGTCTCCGGTGGTAACGACCGTCCTGCAAGACGGCGAACACGTCGCCCGGCGACTCGCTCTCCGCGTCCTCGGGATCAATACAAGCGACGTGGCCGGGAGCGTCCAGCCGACCGATCAGGCTCCCATCCTCTTTCGTGATGTACTTCGTTGATACGTCAGCCACTTGGTAAATATCGAATTCTGGCTTTTTCATGTCCTCTAACTCCCATTCAAGATTCCGCCCTTTGGCCCGCTCCGGCGCCCATGCCGCTTGAACCGCTCACCTTCCCGATCCTGCAACAGGTGATCCCGGCCGTGTTTCTCGGCAACCAACTGCTTTTCCTTTATCAACTGCCGCACCCGCACCGGTGTAACGCCCAAAATCTGAGCGGCCTCTTTCGTGGTGACCAGGCTCATCTCACCCAAAGTTGTACGCCCCGTCGCGAGATCAATCAACCGTATTCAGACCGCGAAGCGTCAATGTGACAAGCGACTGGACGCATCCACTGGCTTTTAGATTGAACTCCCGCTCCTCCTTTTTGCGGATTCTCGCTCCTTTTGGCGACGCCTCGGCTTTTCTGCATTCTGCGTTCTTCCTTCTGCATTCCTTGCCTCTCCGCCCTCCGATTTCGGCTTTCAGGTTTCATCCCTCATCCCTGCCCCAGCTTTCTGCTTTCCCAATTTCAGCTTTTCCCCTCGCTCCCTCAACCGCTCTTGTCCATTCCTTTCCCGCGCGCCGAACCGCGTTGCACGACCCAACGGCCGGCCAAACCCATCACGGTACCCGCTTGCTGTGCTCGCTGGGTATTTCGCGAACTTGGAGTGTATGCGCTCCTGAATCCCGTCGCGCAGGCGGATGTGGCAGAAAACCGCCTGACAGCCTAGGTGTGGAATAAACCCTTGCGTCTCGTCGCTACCGTGGTAGCCTCATTTCGGTTTGGAGAACCAACTATGGCACCACAGAGCTTTACGCAGCCTTTTTCACAGTTCACAAACTGGTTCGGTTTAGAAGTGACGCCGGGCCCAACCTTTATCATTCCGACCAAGGAGGGCGAGGAGCCAGCGTCATTTTTTCTTCAGCATGCGGGCCAGTACTACTCATTTCAGCAGGGGGAGGGATTCCAGGAGGCGACATTGAATATTTCTCTGTTGCGCCGAATCGTGCTGATGGCCGTTCGAGATCGGCTGAGACAAGCCGGTTTTGACTTCAAGGGAATGCAGGGCCACATCGCCTACTATAAGAAGTCCCAATTCCAACACCCGTGCAGCGACCTCTTTAGCGTTTATACCGGCTTCGAGTTCCGGGTTGTCGATTACTCGGACGGGGAATCGCAGCGCCTCTATTTAGTCGTAGACCCGCACATTGTGTTCGTCACGAACCAGAGCATTGGGGAGTTGGTTCAACGCGGCGTCCCGCCAGAAATCTTCAGTGGGCACGCGGTCAAAGTTCATGACGTAGCCGCTGAGCGACGGGGGGGAATTGACCACTACCTGCTGGACATCACACGAGGCACGAATGCGAGCGTGATTTGCGAGGTATGTGATGCGCGTTCGAGCGCGAAAGAGAATAAGGACGGTGGGGTGGTCTATATCGAGCCACGGCTAGAAATCTTACAGGCAATAATCGACGCCTTGAAGCTGAAGTTTGACGTTGTGGAATTTCAGCGGAGGAAATCGTTCTTAGCTTCTCCAATCGCCTCGCGAGACCGGTTCAGCAAGACGCAGGAAATCGTGAACGAGTTCCTTATCAAGCGCGAGAAGGCGTTTCCGATGGACTACCACGGCTTCAAAATTGATCTGGTTGGGAGCCCGATCCCTGTCACGGGAACAAGACCTCCGCTTGGACGCAAACTCTCCGAGCCGGCAATGCTTTTTGACGCCAGCGACAGCTCCGCGGTGCACCTCCAAGCATATTGGGGGCTGCGGAACTTCGGCCCTTACACCAAGACGATGCCGGCGATTCGGCTCGGGTTGCTTGGAAGCCCTAGTGGAGTCAAGGCGCTTGACGTTCTGGTCAGTGACCTGAATAAGGGCACGAAGATCATGCAAGGGGGCATGCCACAGTTCTTCCGCACGAGTCTGCAAATCGTGGAGCAGGAAAAAGCCCCAAACACTTCGATAGAGGGCTGGCTTTCCGCCGCCGAAGCGCTGGGCACCCGAGCACAAAAGAAACTGGACGTTGTCCTGGTCCATCTCCCACAGCGATTCAACGAATTTGACTACAACTCTCCTTATTACTACGTGAAGCCCCGGCTCCTGGAGTTCAATATACCGAGTCAAATGATCACACCATCCGCACTGCTAAACCCCGAGTGGAAGCATGCGAACATCGCTAGTGCTCTTTTCGCTAAGGCAGGCGGACACCCGTGGGTGCTGGCGGAGGATTTCAGCCATTTCGACCTTATTATTGGCGTCGCACTTTCACAGGCCATTTCGAAAACAAAGAGAGCTGGCGGGCACCCTAGGTTTATCGGTTTTGCGAATGTGTTCGACCAGTTTGGCCGTTGGATGTTTTTCGAGAGCACGCAAGAAACCCGCGACGTTGACGCACCGGAAGAACAGCTTGCCGAGCTTATCTTACACGCTGTCGAGCGATATGAGCGCGACAAAAAGGCTGCGCCTCAAAGCGTTGCCGTTCATTACTACAAGCGCTTCAGCCACAGGGAGATGGATGCGACGGTTGCAGCCCTGAGCCAGAATTATTCCAACACAAGAGTTGCATTCATTACAGTCGACAAGAGCCATCCGATGCGCCTCTATGACCTGAATATGGAGGACGGAAGCTATCCCCGCGGCCACTACGCGGAGCTGTCTGACTCCGAGCTGCTGCTCTCGACGACAGGCTTCACGGATTTAGCAAGGAAGCGGATGGGTACTCCTCAGGTCCTGAAGGTATCTGTGAAATACCACCCGGCGCCTTTTGTTGAGCTTGAGGAGATTGCCAAGCAGATTCTTGCTCTGACAAAACTCAACTACAAAACCCTAAGCCCAACTGTTGGAGAACCGGTGACGCTATTGTTCGCCAATCTCGTGGCCAAGTTCACGGCTGTGTTTTCTGAAACTCAGTGGAAGAACGCAGCCGTGGTTGGAAACGGAGCGGCCAACCGGGTTCCCTGGTTTCTGTGAGGAAGCTGAGAAGTGAGCAGTGCAGTAACAAATCAGACGCTCCCAGTAGTCGTGTCGGCTATCGCCGGGGATATTTCCACACTCACGAACACGCCGGACGATCACGACCCGCTCGGATTGGCCTTTTACTTTTTCGCAGCAAGGTATAGCGATTATAAGAACGAGAACCTTGACTACCTGCATGACGTGGCAAAGCTATGGGTCCAGGAGAAATTGAATGGCGACGCCTTAAGCCCATACTTGGACAGAGATATTGGGGCGCTTGCACTTTTTTTGTTCACGCTAAAGCGGTACTGCCTTTGTTCGGAGCCGTCTTCACAATTCGCAGAGATCATTTCGAAGCACGCCCAGGAGGACACGGGACTTTTCAGGAACTTTTTCGTCTCGGCGATAAGCGCTCTCGGCCTAATGGCAGCCTGCCCGACGTCGGATGCGTTGCTCAAGTTGGAGGCATTTCTGAAGCGCGAGATTGCTCAACGACCGAGGGAGACATTCAATGACGCCAAGAACTTAGCCATCGCGTACTTGATGGCCAAGGAGTGGAAGGACTCAGAATTGACTTCCTTTTTGATCCAAGAAAGCCAGCGCAAACTAAAAGGTGGCGATCTCCCGCGCTCCGATCGGATTTTCCCGAATTTCGTCCTTGTTTCAGAAGTGGCACGGCTTCCCCGTGAAGACCAAGCGTTTGTCAAAAGAAGCTGTGAGGAATCACTTGATTTCGTCAAGACCTATTCACTTGAGGTCTCATATCCTCCTGAGCTGGTCGACCAATACAGCACAGATGTGAGCTTGTCTTCCGCAGGAATGGAAGGAAACGGCCACAGGAGCAGACCACGGTTGTCCCGCATAATGCTGAGTTTCAGTCTTGTCCTTCTCCGGCTGTACGATAAGGCGCAGATGACCTTCCTTACGCGAGAGGTGAGAGCGCAAAACGTCATGAGGGGTAGCCTGTACGGAGCGTTATGGCTGGGCGTTGCTGCGGGGCTATTTTGGCTGGGAGCGCAACTGGGGCTCCCGTATGACCTGAAGCAGTATTACCCTGCACACCCGCTGAAACTCCTGGCGCGCTTGGTAGCTGACATGATGTGGGTTAGCGCGATCCTCCTGCCCGTATTCCCGGCATTCATTTTTTTCGACAGGCTTGTGATAAAAGGGCAGGACTTGGGGGAAGTTTCACTTCTGAGGCAGAGTTGGGCTGCCATCAAAGAACACTGGGTTATCAAGATCCTCTTGGCCGGGGTTCTTGCCTGGCTCAGAACGTTGTTCCCCTAGGACGGCCTCCGCCGCCATGGCCCTGCAGGATCGTGTGAGGCGCTGGAATGGTTGACAACAGGGCAGCCCCACAGCCGACAGCGTTCCAGCGACCACCAGCTACAAATAAACCTCTCTCAACTTCGCTTCATCCTTCAGTGCTTCGGCTGGCCCGCTGAAGGACACCCGGCCATTCCGCAACACGTAAACCCGCTGAGCGATTTTCAGGACCTCCCGCACCTTCTGTTCGACGATCAAAACCGCCATGCCGCTCTCCCGGCTGATCTGCTGAATTGCCCCAATGCTTCCAAAACCAGCCGCGGCGGCAAGCCCAGCGACGGCTCATCCAGCAGCAACAGGCGGGGCGACAGACAGAATCCGCTCCCGTTGGATTATTCTCATTTGTGAAAGAGGCGCGGGCGCTGGAAGAGGCTCTGAGCCGAACGACACCTCAGCCGAAGAGAGGCAATGCCTTCTGTCCCACGCTGGCTTGACTTGAGGGTTGGTTCCCCGTCGCTGCCACCAGGCTGATCAAGAAGCTGTCGAATGACGTGGCACGAACGAGGCAGGGCACATGGCCGCGCTTAGAGTAGTGATCGTGCTCGATGCCGGTCTTGAACTCGTAAGCTTCCCGCAGGGATCGGTCGCGGATCGTTCCCAAAAGACCGTTTGTCTTCCAAGTGTAGGCGCAGGTCATGTAGTGGCCGTATGGCCCAATCCCGATGCCGTTGATGGAGTACCCGCACAGGCCGACGGTGTCCAGAGTCAGCGGTCCGCCGGATTCCGAATAGGTCCGTGCGAGCCGTTGCTGCTCCGCGAAATCCTCCTCGCTGTCGATCAATACCGACCAATTGCCTTCAGCGTTGCCGTGGCGGGCAAGCGGGTTGCAGACGAAATACATGTCGTCTCCGGCAAAAGCCTTGACCTCCGCGATCTCTCCCTTGTTCCGGCTGCAAACCGTCATGTTCAGGGCGAGCCGCAGGATGCGGAGGCCGTGCCGATCCTCGATGGTGCCGGCATACACACTCTTCAAATTGGCCAAGTTTCTCCGCACGAGAGGAAGGACGTCGCCTTTAGTTCCGGCCAAGAGGCGATACACATCCGGCTTGAGAGAATCCAGCGCGATGACAAGGCAGGTGTTCCTCTTGCAGTAAAATTCAGCTATGGACGGCGTGAGCGCATACCCGTTGCTGTACACAATGGGTATCATGCCAAGCCCGTCAATGTGGCTGACGATAGTGCGGATGTCCTTCTGCAAGGTCGGCTCTCCCTCCCCCGCGATGATGACCACCTTGCCTCCCATCGCCTTCGCCTCGTGGGTTTTGGCGAGGATTTCTTCCAACTCAACGGGCTGTCCCTCGGTAATAGGTTGGTCGTTCGACAAATTAAAGCATTTCAGGCACCGGTAATTGCACTTGAATGGCAACGTCAGCATCAAGTACGCAAAGCCTTCCATCCGGTCCGCACGGCTCAGGTGCTTGGGCGTCCCCCGGAGGGTTCTGGCTGTTCCGCCTAGCTGATGCTGCTGTTTCATGGCTTGTTGGCCCTGATGAGGCAGTCACACCCAGGCTCTCGGAGCTTGGCCAGCACTTGGCCTTTGTCAGCGAAACATTTCTCGATGTTCTGAATCCCTGGGTATCTATTGCGAACGCCCTCCATTAGCTTCGTCAAAAAGTCGACCGCCTGCGAACGAGGAATACTGAGTGAAGCTGTGGCTGCCGCAGCCAAGAAACCGGCTTCATTTCGTGCGGCACAAACGGGCAGTTTTCTCCAATCATCGTCATTGCAGAAACCGTTCGACCCGCTTGAAGGTTTGTCCATGACTTTTTCGGGAGCCTCCAGCTTGGCCGTCCAACGAGGATTCCATAACTTCAGGATGGAACCATCATCGAAAGCATGGAGCACCCAGAACTCAGCACGGTTTGCGAACGAAGCCCAGAGATTCTGGAGGGCTGCGGAATAGCGATCATACTCGTCTCTCTCACCTTCAATATCGTCGAAGCGGAAGCCCAACTGAGGTCGAACCTGAGCAGGAGAAGCGCCGACGCCGTTTAGGATGTCCAAGAAGCTCGCCGAGTCGAGAGATTGGAGAACGGTTATCGAGGTCTTTGGCACCTCAATTACGGCAACCAGAAGGTCGTGATCCACGTACCTGACCTCGACCAGAATCGTATGCCCGTCGTTAATCGCTTTGAGGACATTCTCGCATTGGCAGAGGCGTCTCACGGTATCTGCCGCGAGATAAGTTGAATACCAAAACTGTTGCCGTCCGTCTCGCTCCAAGTCGACTGCGAGCAGGTTGAACCTGTGAAACTGCGCCCCGAGCTTGCACGCGTGTTTCTCCAGAGCAGCAGGCAGGAGGAAGGAAAACCCAACCATGGTGCCACATAGGTTGACTTGCGCCTGTGGTTTCTTCCAAATCTGTCTGGCACGATCCAAAAGGCCGACATACTCTGCCGGCTCCATCAACAAGCCCCGTTTCTTGAAATAAGCCACCTTAAGCGCCTCCAAAGCCTCGTTGGCCTTGTCGCGCCAACTATCGCCCCATTGCTTGAATTCCCCGATGTGTCCGCCAACACTCCCCAAAAGGGCGGCGGCCTTTCCCACGTGTTCGCGAGCTTCTTGAACAGTTGATGGCAAGGAACCGCCAGGGTCCTTGAAGATGGAAGCCAAGGGACTTTCCGCTTCGGTCGGCTTGCTCAGAAGCTGCGCTCGCCGGAAGAAGTCAGAAAGAGGACCTTCCGTGTTTAGTGGATCGAGCAGTCGCTTAAGTTCGGCGACAGTAGTCTGGGCCCTCTGTTTGGCTTCCTCAGTGACTCGTTCCGCTTTGAGACCCTGAATTAGCAAATTCCAAAGGAAACTTAGGGCCAACATAATGAACAACGCGAAAGAAACCACCACCCAGGCTTTCCAAGTGAGTCCACTCTTGCTGAGAAGCTCGATTAGCCATGCAGCGACAAAAACACTGATGACGGATAGGAGAATCGTCAGTAGGTTCCGAAAGTTATCCCTTATCCAGGGATGAACCCAAGGCAGCCACCGACTGACCGAGTCCTTTGGTTCGGAGTGCCCGTTGCCACTATCGCTATTGTTGCTCATGGTTTGACCTTGAGTGCTTGCGGGTTGAACGGGGATGACCGGGCCTGGCGTTCTGCCTCCAAGAGAAGCTCTTCATTAACGGCAGGCCGCATGGCAGCCTTCGTCTTTGTGAAATTGCGTTCAAAGCCCCACGCTGCGCCTTTTTCAAGTGTGGCTATGTGCTCGCCGGTTAGGGACAGGTCAATCTCTGCGAGAGATTTTGCGGAGTAGTTGGGTTCTACGCTCGCGGCCATGGCCAGAACGTCTGGGGTGTAGGCAAGCCGAGCGTCGTCAATGTACCAATGGTTCGCTTGGTCGGTATGCGCCGCGAAATAGGCCCAAGCCTCCAGAACAGAGGCCAGAAATTGCACCGCTGCTTCGCGGTGTTCCGAGATGAATTGATCGGACATGGCGACCACACCAAGCGTGCGGGTGTAGTCCAGAATGCGCGCGAGTTTTTTGGACTCGAAAAGCGAGGTGGAGGGTTCCCACACACCGACGGCATCAATTTTACCCCACGCTTTTTCACCGCCAGCTTGCACAACATTGGCAATTTCGAGAATGTCGAGGTTGATGTTCTTTACGTCCTTGTCGGCATCCAGCCCCGCCGCTTGCTCCTTCAGAATCGCCTCGCGATGGGCTACAGAGCCAAACGGGCTCGCCACGATCTTGCCGCGCAAGTCCCCGATTCTTTCGGCCGGTGAGCCCAGCGGCACCATTATAGCCGTCTTGGTGTAGAAGAGCCGCGAAACTATCTTCCACTTGCCGCCGCGGGCGATGAGGTTGATGACAGGTTGGTCGCCGACGAAAATCACGTCGAGTTCTCCCGCCAGGGCCGCCTCGCTCTGGGGGCCCCCGTAGCTGAACGGCACAAATTTGCCTGACAGGCCGTGCTTCTCCAGCAGGTTCGTGTGCTTGAGGACTTGAACAATCTGACCTTGCGTGGCTAGGGGAATCTGCCACCCGATCCGCACGGGGACGGGCGGATTCCCGGAAGGCCCCGGTTGTTGTGTTCCAGACTCTTTCCGGCATCCCTGTACCACCACAGCGGCGAACAAGACGACAGCAAACGAGTAAATGCAATGTGTAAATCGGCGGATCATTTTTTTTCCCTTTTCACCGCTTCAGCCAAGCCGGACTTTGCAGCTCCGACCTGAACGCGGAGAGTCTGCCACAGACGGTCAACCAAGTCACGAAAAACGGCGTTGGACCGCAAGTCGGGACGGCGCGGCCTTGCCAGGTCAACCGGCATGTCCAAAATGATGCGCGCGGGCTGGCTCGACATGACGAGAACCCGGTTTGAGAGGAAAACCGCCTCTTCCACGTTATGAGTGATCAGGAGGATGGTCTTTTGCGTCCGGTCCCAGACTTCCAGGATTTCTTCCTGCAGGAGAAGCCGCGTTTGGGAGTCGAGCGCGGCGAACGGCTCATCCATCAGTATGCACGCCGGATCCACGACAAGCGCCCTGGCGATGGCGGCGCGTTGTTTCATGCCGCCGGAAAGCTCATTCGGATACTTGTCTTCCGCACCCCGGAGATGAACCATGTCGAGATACTCCAAGACAGCCTGTCGCCTCTGGCTCTTGGGCAACGCTTTGGCCTTGAGGCCGAATTCCACGTTCTCGAAAACCGTCATCCATTCGAAGAGGCCGTAGTCCTGGAAAATGACAGTGCGCTCCGAACTGGGCCCGGTAATGAGCTGGCCGTCCACTCTCACTTCGCCGTGCGTGGGAGTTAGCAGCCCGGCGATGATTCGGATGAGCGTGGTCTTTCCGCACCCGCTGGGTCCGAGCATCGCGGTGAACGAACCCGTGGGCACCGAGAAGGACACGCCTTCCAGAACGCGCACGGCATGCTGCTGTCCGTTCGCTGAAAAGGCCATTTGGAGGTCCGTTGCCTCGATTTTGGCGGCGGCCCGCGCAGCCACGGTTTGAGTCGCAGTCGTCATGCTTCCAGAGATTTCACTTGCCAACGCACAGCACGGCGCTGAACAAACACCATTGCGCGGTTCATCGCGAAGCCGAGCGCACCGATGGCAATCATGCCCGCCAGCACCTTCTCACTCTGAAGCGTGAGCCGATTGAGTTGAATCATGTAGCCCAGGCCCGACTGCGCGCCGACCAATTCGGCGACGATGACGCAGAACCAAGCCGTGCCTAAGCCGGTTTTCAGACCTGCGATGAGGTAGGGCATGGAGGCTGGAAGCATCACGTTCAGTAACATCATCCGGCGGTTGGCGCCGAGGCAGAGAGCGGCGTCGCGATGGAGCGGATTGACGGAAAGAATCCCGGCCAGCGTGTTGGTGAAGATGGGGAAGAAGGCACCGAGCGAGACGAGGAAGTAGGCTGGTTTGTCCCCGATGCCGAACCAGAGCACGGCAATCGGGATGAAGGCCACTGGCGGAATCGGGCGGAGGATTTCGAGGAGCGGGGTGGCGTATTCCTTGAATCTGCGGCTAACGCCGGTGAGCACGCCACATACGATGCCTGCGACGGCGGCAATACAGAAGCCGACGAACACACGCTGGAGGCTGGTTCCAGCGTCCTTAAGGATCTCGCCGCTCAGGATGAGCTGGACGAGAGTGTCGAAAACGACGGTCGGCGGGGGCAGCAGGGTGGACTGGACCAAACCAAGGCGACACAGCAGTTCCCAGAACAGCAGGACTCCAAACACGCTTACTAGGCCTTTCCAGTAGATACGCTTCATCTCAAAATCGTTATCGGTTTGGCACGATGGCGAGGTCGTTTGGTCTTCTCTGCTCCGGTAGTTACATTTGTGTTATGCCTTGCTCTGCGGCAGAGTCTATGCGCAGCGCGGGTGCGTGCAATGCAAAAGTGCGAAGCGCAAATCAGTTGCCTGGCGAGAGCGCCACGGGTGCCGTCCCCTAGAACTCCACCACGCGGCATCGCTCATCCAGCCGCCGCATCGTCGTTTCCAACTGCTCAGGGGAAAACCACCGACTACTGACCACGGACCACGGGACTACGGACCACGGGGAAAAGCTGGAACGCTGGAGCGCTCGGAGAAGACGTGCGTAAGCGAGGGTGAAAGTCCCTCAAGTCTGGAAGTCAGGCTTCCAGAGTTCAGAATGAAAGTGATGAATGGAAAAGTCTAACCAACTGCCCAAGACCGA
>Ga0326727_10000539_pt1 | contig 155813 bp, 134 predicted proteins | sample MB2enrmetagenome_FD_207643 | JGI IMG/M metagenome (GOLD analysis project Ga0326727, IMG submission 207643) | Lab enriched peat soil microbial communities from McLean, Ithaca, NY, United States - MB29MY | ecosystem: Environmental > Terrestrial > Soil > Wetlands > Peat | place: USA: New York...
GCCATCTCAAAGAAAGCGAGGTCGAGCGGAAAATCCTGCACGAGAACGCGGCGCGTCTGAAGTCGATGCTGCGCAACACCGGCTTGCCGGTGCTGAACTCGCCGAGCCACATCGTGCCGGTGCTGGTAGGCGGGGCGGAGTGCTGCAAGGGGCTGGCCGACGTGCTGCTCAACGACTACGCGATCTACGCCCAGCCGATCAATTTCCCGACCGTGCCGCGCGGCAAAGAACGCCTGCGCTTCACGCCATCCCCAGTTCATACCAACAAAATGATGGACGAGCTGGTTCGGGCGCTCGATGAGATTTGGAGCGCCCATCAGCTGCCGCGCGTCGCGGCGGCGTAAGCCAGCCGGCGAACTCATCGCGCACAAAAAATGAGGCCCGACCTTGCGGCCGGGCCTTGGCAGTTTAGGGCGCTTTGGGGGTGGGAGTCGCCCTATTCCGCCGGTTTGCGCGCGATGTGATAGGACATCACGCCGGTGAGGAAGCTCTTGTTTTCCAGGTTCTCGAAGCCGACTTCCTCGAGCAAACCGCTCATTTCCCTGGGCGTGTAAAAGTGATGAATTGCGTTGGCGAAGTAATCGACGCATTTGAGGCTCTCGGCGGAGGAACCGAACAGTTTGGCGGTGAACCACACCGAAAAGCGCAGATAGACGAGATACGGCGCTTCGATGACGCGCGAAGCGGGGCGCAACATGTCGTCGTGGCAGAAGATGCCGCCGGGCTTCAGCACGCGGCGGATTTCCCGGAACGCCTTGACGATCTCGAGATGCCGCGAGGCGAATTGCAGCGTCACCGCGTCGAAGCTGTTGTCCGCGAACGGCAAGGCGTGCGCGTCGCAGACCTGGGCGCAGATGGTGAGCCGGCGCTCGCGGGCGCGGCGCTGGCCTTCGGCGGTCATGTGGGCGCTGCCGTCCACCGTGTGGATTTCGAGCGAGGGATCGCGCGCCAAGAGCCTCAGCGGAACGTCGTGCGTACCCGAGCAGACATCGAGCAGCTTGGCGCCGGCCGGCACGTGGCGGCAAATTGCGTCGGCAAAGGTCTCGCTCCACGGCGAACAAAAGCCGAGCGAGGCCACCGCATTGCCTTGGTCGTAATAGGCCGGTACGTCGCGGAAGACTTCCGGGATCAGGGTGCGCCAGACATCGCCGAACAGGCGTGAGCGCAAATCTTCCCGTGCCAGAAATTCCTCCGAGATGCTCACGGCTGCTTGTCTCCCCATTTGTGAACGAGAATGTGCGACCAAAGCGCCGCAGGCGGAAAGTGAGTAATTATGCGTATTAGGTGCAGAACTAGCCGTCTGGCCGCAAACTATTCGGCCGGGTCGTCCTCGTCTTCCCAGCCGGTGAGCATCGCCTTGTAGTGCTCGAAGGTGGTGCGCCCGAGCATGGCGAGATAGGCGTGTAGCGGGATGTAAAGCACGAAGACGATGAAGATCAGCACATGCACGGTGTCGATCACGCGCACGCCGCCGAGGAACTGCACGATGGGCGCAAAGCCCGCCAGGTCCCACAACAGAATGCCGGTGACGATCTGCAGCGGCAGAAAGGCCAGCATCACCATCTGGTAGGTCAGCCCCTGAAGCGGGTTGAACTTGATGTGCTTGGCGATGTTCTGGCGGAACGGATTGGGCGCGCCCTTGAAGATGCCGGAGCTGTAATAGACCAGCTGCCGCCAGCAGCCTTGGAACAATTTGACCGGATTCAACTCGGCGAAATAGTTGCGGCCCTGGTCGGTGAAGAGATGGAAAAACAGCCAAAGGAAGAAATTGGCGGTGACGACGAAACCGATCCAGGCATGAACGAGAACCGCGGTGCGGAACGACACCAAATTGATCACGCCGACGTAGCGGATCTGCAGTCCGGTCAGCACCAGCAAGATGAAGCCGATCGCGTTGGTCCAATGCCAGATGCGCAAAGCCAGCGGATGTAGGTAAACGCGGTGCATCGTGCCTAGCCTTTCGATCGATCGCCGTTGTCGTGCGGGTGTTTCATCAGCCAGCGGAAGGCGACGTGCAGCGCCGGAATGCCGAAGCCAACCAGCAGCGCCAGCACCAACAGTACGTCGAGCAGCGTGATGCGCGTGCCGCCGATGGCGTAGAAGCCGCCGATGTCGTTCAGCGAGATCACCGAATGCAGCACCTGATTGCTGACGCCGTAATGGACCGGCACGCCGCCCGGGCCCGCGACTGAAATCGTCACGCTCCGGAAGGCGGCGGCGCCGGCCTGATGGCAGGTGCGGCAATCGCTGATTGCCTCGGAGGCGGGCGTGATGACGTGCGCCTCTTCGCCGGCCGAGACGTCGAGCCGGCCGCGGATGCTCGTGACATTGCCGACGCCGGGATGGTTCAGCGCCCGCAGCACGTTGAACAGCGCCGTCGCGTTCATGCCAGCGTTTGTCTCGCCGCCGGCGCTCTCGAATTGCGGCACGCCGACCGGCCGCGCCGCGCCTTTTTGCGTCGGGGCGTTGTAAAGAACGAGAATGACTTGGCGGTGCGCCGCGGGCGCGTGGCAAGCGGGGCAAGAAACGATCTGGAAATGCAGCTGCGTGTTCGGCAGCCAGACTTGGTGCTTGGCCTCGGCGTCCTTGTGGCAGCTGAAGCAGACGGCCTTGAGGCCGGCGCCGGCGGTGGGAACCTTCACGTCGTGGGCGCCATGACAGGTGTAGCACAGCGGCGCCGCGGTGAGGCCAGCGCGGCGCAGTATGCCGTGCACGCTGCCCGCATAGGCGGTGAAGATTCCGGCATGGCACATCTTGCACGGCACCGTGTCCATCGACTCGGCGACGCCGTGGATGACCGCGTGCGGCGAATGGCAAGAGGTGCAGACGGGCGCCATCGGATTGCCGTCGCGCACCAGCGCCGCGTGGACGCTGTCCTTCCATTGATCGGCCTCGGCGGCATGGCAGCCGGCGCAGACCTGCGCGCGCATGATCGAGAAGCTGCGTTTGCTTGCGATGTTAAGCGGCGTGCCGGGATGCGTGGCGAGGTTGATGTCGCTGTGGCAGCCAGCGCAGCCGAACAGGCTGTGGACCGATTTGGCAAAGGTGTCGCCGTCGATGTGCAGCGACAGCGTTTCGCCGTCGGCCAGCAGCTTTTGCAGGCCGTCCATCTGGTGGCAGGCCAGACATTTCTTGTCGTTGTCGGACAGGCTGCCGGCCTGAGCGGCACACCACAGCAGCGCCAGCGCGGCGAGCGCCGCTGCGGCGCTCACGCGGAGCCATGTCATGCGAAGCATCCCCATCGATCCGCTCTCTAGCGTCGGCGCGTGCCCAATCCCCCGATGCCGAACAGCATCGCCAGGAAGAAAAACGGAAACATCGCCATATAGGCCACGCTGATGAACGGCGTGGCGAACAACATGCCGGTGTCCTTCAAGGCCTCGGCGAAACTGCGCTTGGGCGCCGCGGCTGCGACTTTTTTCTCGACCTCGGACATGTCCACGGCCTCCCCGACTCTTCCATAGCACAAGACCCATAGCACAAGACTCGGATTTCTCATTACCCTGCGGCAAGCCTCGAGGCGGCCGCGTTGACTTCCGAGAACCCTCGAAGGATGCTAGCCTTTCGCTCCGTAAGGCGAGGGGCGGACGAGGACAGGAGACCAACGGCATGACATCGGTATGGCACAGGGCTGCGTTGGGGCTTTGCGCGGCAATTGCAGTCGCGGCCTCTTCGCAAGCGGCCCCGAAAGTGAGCTTCAAGAACGACGTTCTGCGGATCTTCCAGACCCATTGCGCGATGTGCCACGGCCCTGGCGGGGTGGGCAATGCCTCGGCCGGCCTCGACCTCACCAGCTACAAGCAGCTGCGCTCGGGCTCGCTGGGCGGCGTGACCGTCATCCCCTTCCATCCCGAACGCAGCCCTTTGGTGAAGACCATCAAGGACAATTGGACCTCAAACAAGCCGGGCGCGCTCAAGATGCCGCCGACGGGCAGCCAACTCTCGTCCAAAGACATCGACACGATCAGTACCTGGATCAAGCAAGGCGCCAAGAACAACTGAGGGCGGAAACCATAAAGTTCTGCGATCGCATGGGTGGCTGCGCTTCGCGGGAATGACGGTTTCGGGTTGCAATTTTTGTTGAGCAAGGTGCGACAAATTCCGGCTTGTAGCGCCTTGCTGAATTCGACAAGAGACGACCGCCGGCAACGCCGGTTGTTGCGAACATTTCGCGAAAGGCTGCGCCGTGAGCGCCTTCATCGACGCCCGCACCGTTGCGGAAGGCACAGTGCTCGAACCCGATTTGGCGATCGTCGGCGGCGGGCCTGCCGGCATATCGATGGCGCTGCGCCTGGCGCACACACGCGTCCGTATGGTGCTGCTCGAAAGCGGCGGCATGAGCTTCGACGCCAAGGTCCAGCAGCTTTACGACGGCGCGGAAACCGGCGCGCCGTATCTGCCGCTGGATTCTTCGCGCGTGCGCTATCTCGGCGGCGGCACCAACTTGTGGGGAGGCTGGTGCCGTCCGATGGACGCCATCGAATTCGAGCAGCGCGACTGGATGCCCCATTCGGGCTGGCCGATCGAGCGCCACACGCTGACGCCTTATTATCCCGCCGCGCAATCGTTGTGCGAAGCCGGACCGTGGCTCTACGAGGAAGCCGAGCGCTGGTCCGCGGACCAGGCGCCGGTCATCGCGCTCGGCGAAGGCGGCGTCGCCACGCGCTGGTTCCAGTTCAGCAAGATGCGGGGCAGTCCGCTGCCGACCCATTTCGGCGAGCGCTACGCCGACGATCTCAAGCACGTCCCCAATCTGGCCACTTATCTGCACGCCAACGTGACGAAGCTGGGGCTGGCGCCAGGCGGCGGCGCGCTCGAACGGCTCGACGTGGCGACGCTCAGCGGACGGCGCTTCACCGTCAAGCCGAAATGTGCCGTGCTGGCGCTGGGCGCGGTGGAAACCGCGCGGCTGCTGCTCGCCTCCAACGACGTGATGAAAGCGGGCGTGGGCAATGGCAGCGACAATGTCGGACGCTATTTCGCCGACCATCCCATTCCGCGCGACATCGCGACCCTGGTGCTGTTCGCCGGTCAGCCGGCGCCGTTCTATCCGCAGAACCAGCTGATCCAAGACGCCATCATGCGCGCGGGCCTGTTCCCCAGCGAGCGTTACCGGCGCGCCAAGCACATGCTGGATTGCTCGATCACGATCGAGGACGAGGCAACGCTCGACGATCTCGGCAAGGCGGCGCTGGCCGAGACCGCCGCGGCGCTGGGCGTGGACGCCGGCAGCGCTTCGGTCCATTCGCTCGGCGGCGGCTGCGAAGTGACGCCCGATCCCGAACGCCGCCTCGTGCTGACGCACGAACGCGACGCGCTCGGCATGCCCAAGCTGAAGCTGCAGATGCGTATCGCCGACGCCGATTTCGCCCATTTCCGTGACACGCTCAAGGAGCTGGGCCGCCAGCTCCTGGCCTCGCGCGTCGGCATGCTGCGGCTCAACCGCAAGGAGCGCGGCGAGTGGCTCGACGGGCTCGATTGGGGCAACCACCACATGGGCACCACGCGCATGAGCGCCGATCCCAAGACCGGCGTGGTCGATGCCGATCTCAAGGTGCACGGCCTTAGCAATCTCTACGTGGCGGGCAGTTCGGTCTATCCGAGCTACGGCGCGGTGAACCCGACGCTGAGCATCGTGGCGCTGGCGCTCAGGCTTGCCGATCACGTGAAGGGGAAGCTGGGATGAAAGACCTCTTCACCAGGCGCAATATTTTGATCGGCGCAGGCGGCGCGGCCGTGGTGGCGGGCGCCGGTTACGAAGTCTCGCGTTTGCTGCGCAAACACTATGCGCCCACGCCTTACGACGATCTGTTGGCGCGGCTCGATGATCGCGAGGCCGCGGCGAGGATCGGTTCCGCGGTCGAACTCGGTGAATATGATGTCAAGACCGCGGCGGCGTATCTGCGCGCGCGGCTGAAGGACACGAGCCTGAGCGCGGCGATGGCGCAAGACGCGGCCGACGGACGGCTGGTGGAAGCGCACGGCTGGGTGCTTCCCGAAACGCTGGCGCTGCTTTGCGCCCTGGCGGCGAAGGTGAAAGCTTAGCGGCACCGGATGGTCCGATTGAATCAACCCCTCACCCTTCGACAAGCTCAGGGGGAGGGGTTTAGTCAAGCCCTCATGCTGAGCTTGTCGAAGCATGAGGAAAGCATGGTTTTGTCTGAATGCATCTTGCTTTAGCGTGCCAATCTCCGTGACGCCCCCTATCGAAACCGCCATGCAGCTTTACTACGCCACGCGCGACGGCCAGGCGCGCCGCATCGCCGAACGCCTCGCCAGCCGCCTCGGCGAACTGGGCATCGCGGCGGAGCCGCAAGACTTGGCGACGCCATCGCCGCTTGCGTGCACGGCGCCGGTAGTAGTGGTCGCGGCGGTGCGCTACGGCAAGCATCTGCCCGAAGCCGAGCGGTTCTTGGCGCGTCTCAGCAAGCTCGCCGCGCCGCCGCCGCTGGTTCTATTGTCGGTCAATCTGACCGCGCGAAAGCCTGGCCGCGACAGTTTGGAAGGCTGCACCTATCTGAAGAAATCGATCCGGCGGCACAAGTTGCGCCCGACGCTGGCCTTGGCCTTTGCCGGACGGCTGGACTATGCAAGCTATGGTTGGTTGGATCGGCAAATGATCCGCATGATCATGCTGCTCACCGGCGGACCGACTGATCCAAAGACCTCGACCGAGTACACGTCCTGGGACAAAGTCGATGCCGTGGCGCGGCAAATTGCCGGGCTTTGCGCGGCGCGCTGATCCGAGCGAATCGCTTTCCCCCCCAACATGCCGCTAGGTAAAATCCCGTATTTCTCCGGAGATTGCAGGTCTGCTTAATCAGCAAGACTTAGATTCATTCCAGTATGAGCAGGCAGTACCAACAAAAAACACCACCCGATCGCCTTTGTGGCTTTGAATTGGAACAATAACTCTTCACAATGACGCCGCGAAGCAGATCTAACGGGGGCATGGGATGTCGGTTCTGAAGCGCTTCTTGGGTCTTGCCAGTGTGGCCCTGCTCTGCGCGCTCGGCCCGTCGGCGTCGGCGGCCACGCATGCCACGCGTGCGGTGATGACGGTCGTGCCCGACGGGGACTCCAGCGGGCTCTACAGCGAGAAGGGCGCGGCCACCTGCATGGCCTGCCACAACACCGCGCCGGTGACGGACATCCTGCACACGCCCCATGCGGTGAAAGGCGATCCCAATTCGCCCTTCGGCCAGCACGATTGCGAATCCTGCCACGGCCCGAGCAACGCGCACGCCACCGGCTTCATGCACGGCAAGCCGACGCCGCCAGCCATCCGCTTCACCGGTCCCAACGCTTCGCCGGTCGAGGAGCGCAACAAGGTCTGCCTCGGCTGCCATCAGGACGCGACGCGGATGAACTGGCTGGGCAGCGCCCATCAGAACGCCAACCTCGCTTGCACCAGCTGCCACACCATTCACGTCGCCAAGGATCCGATCCTGGTGCGCGCGACGCAGGTCGACAAATGCTTCTCGTGCCACACGCAGCAACGCGCGGAGAGCTACGAGTACTCGCACCATCCCATCCGCGAAGGCAAGACGATCTGCTCGGACTGCCACAATCCGCACGGCTCGGCCGGGCCATCCCTGCTCAAGGAATTCACCGTCAACGAGACCTGCTACGACTGCCACACGGAAAAGCGCGGCCCGATGCTGTGGGAACACCAGCCGGTGCGCGAGAACTGCCTCAACTGCCATACGCCGCACGGCTCCAACGAAGCGCGGCTGATGAAGGAGCGCATGAACTTCATGTGCTCGAGCTGCCACAGCGCGGTGTCGAACAACAGCGGTGGCGCCTTCGGCGGCGCGCATTCCTTCCCGGGCAATCTTGAGGCTGCGGCTACGTTTAATTCCGCATTGGCAAACAACCGGACTTGCCTGAATTGTCACTCGCAGATCCACGGTTCGAACGACCCGAACGGCGCGTACTTCTTCAGATGACGTCAGCGGGTGCAAGGGGCACACCATGAAACGCAAACTCGCCATCACCGCCGCGGCCTTGGCCAGCGTCCTTCTGCTGCCGATCGCGGCGGCGGCCGCTGACGGCGCGACGGACAACGCCACGGCGGTACCGGACACGGTGAGCGAAATCAGCATCGGGATGCAGGCGGTCGGCGGCGCCAACACCGGGCTTTACGGCCGTTACAACGGCTTCACCACGCAAGGCCTCGACGCGCTGGTCGACTTCACCGACCAGAAGCGCGACGCCTGGGATTCCGGCGGCGCGTTCTACTTCAACTTCAGCGGCAGCGATCTCGACTTCCAGACCGGCAGCCATTTCAGCAAGAACTTCAGCGACAGCAGCTTCACCAGCGACACCAGCGCCAATCTGGGGCCGGAAGCCGAGATCGACCTCAGCTTCGGCGAGCAGGGCAAATGGGGCGTCAACCTCGGCTACGACGCCATCACTTACACCGGCAACATCATCGATTCGCTGTGGACCATCACCGGCACGACCGGTACCTACAACAACGGCCTGGTGCCGTTCGGCGGTGCCTCGAACGGCCCGCTGACCAAGGGTTCGGTGACTTCTTTCACCACCGCCACGCTGGCGCCTTACGAACAGCAGTTCCAGACCGGCACGCGGCGCGACATTCTCACCGTCGGCGGCCAGGTCGATCTAGACGACTGGACCATCAAGGCCGACATCAAGCACGAACATAAGGTAGGTAGCCTCGAGGAATCGCTGCGCGAGACCTACGGCGGCATGCCGTTTACCTTACCGGTGGACTTCGACACCGACCGCTTCGATCTGTCGGCGAGCTACATCGATCCCGACTATCAGGCGGTGATCGAGTACACCTATTCCCGCTTCGTCGACAACAACATTGGCGTTACCCTGCCTTATCCGGTTTCGCAGGCCTCGCTGTCGGCGAGCTCGGGCCCCTACGCGCAAGCGGCGCTCTACACCACGCCGCCCTCGACCGCGGCGCATTACGTGACGGCGATGTTCGCCGACAAGCTGGCGCCGCAGACCCGCCTGACGCTTAACGCTCGCATCGGCGTGGAACTGCAGGACGACAGCTTCCCGGCCAACACCGCCGATCCCAACCTCAGCCCGACGCTGGGCAATCCGACCTACCACTGGTTCAACAATCTCGACAGCCTCGGCCAGGGCACCAGCGCGATTTCGCCCGATGCGGCGGCGTGGGTCTATCTGGGCAGCATTGGGATCAATTCCGAACTGGCGCCGGGTATCGACGGCAGCGCCTCTTATTCCTTCGACGGGCGCAGCGTGCACATTAACCAGTACAAGGTGTGGATCGGCGGCTCGAGCCCGGACGCGACGGCCAACACTGCGGCCTACGTGGTGCCGCAAAGTTGGTTCAAGCAGACGGCGAAGCTCGAGGTCGGCTACATGGTCGACCCGGCCAGCGGCACAAAGGTGACGCTCTCCTACGCCTTCAACAACACCAACCGCACCAACGCCCAGGTCGAGCACTCGATCACCAACACGGTGACGGTCGAGCTGAGCTCGATGATCGGCACCGACATCATGACCCGGCTGACTTACCAGTACGCCGATCGCAACGGCACGCTGGTCTACGGCACCGCCTGGGGCAATCTGGAGAGCGGTACGCCGGAAATCTACGACACGCCATCGGGCGCTTATTACCAGGCGCCGATGGACTCCAACTCGGTGACGGCGCGCGCCGATTACGCGCCGACCGGCGATCTCTCCGGCGGCATCTTCTTCAAATACGCGGGCGAGAACTACCACTACCCCGCCATCCCAATGACCGCGCCCTCGGGCGACTGGACACTGGTCGGTCACGGCGAAGGCATCCGCCAGGACTACAACCTGACCGTCGGCCCCGACGCAAACTGGCGTCCGAACGAGGACCTGACGATCCACGCCTACTACACTTACGAGCGAATCTTCTTCGACAATTTCGGCAACGGCGCCTGTGCCGAAAGCAACACCGGCGCCTGCGCGGGCAGCGCCGGTTATTACGAGAACAAATACGACAGTGCCATGAACAGCGCCGGCCTCAACCTCGACTGGCAGGTCGACGAGAAGCTGAAGCTGAGCGGCGAATACAACGCCTCGTCGGGCAGCGTGATCTTCGGCGAGTACAACGGCGTGATGGTAACCAGCGTCACCCAATCCTACCAGAACGTGGTGCCCTACCCCGACATCAACTCGACGATGAACGAAATCCGCCTGACGGCGCTCTATCAGCTGAGCGACAACGTCCAGGGTTCGCTGCTCTACGGCTACAGTATGTTCCACAACAACGACTGGAACGACTTGACGCCGGCCATCCAGCCGACGACCAATACGGGGACGGCCATCAGCATCCTCACCCCCGGCTACCCGGCGCCGAAGTACAATGTCACGACGGTCGGTGTGGTCATCAAGGTGACGCTGTGACGGCCGGTAGTATGGAACCGCTCGAGAACGGGGCAAGCAAGGAGATCGTAATGAGACTTTCATTTTGCGCGTATGCCGCCGCGGGGATCGTCGCGCTCAGCGGCGCGGCGCTGGCCGACGGACAGTCGGTCTACAATCAGGACTGTGCCGCCTGCCATCAGATCATGGCGCCGAAAACCGGCGACAAGGCTGCCTGGGCGCCGCTGATCAAGAAAGGCACTGACGCGCTCACCCAAAGCGTGATCAAGGGCAAGGGCATGATGCCGGCCAAGGGCGGCCATCCGGAATTGTCCGACGCCGACATCAAGGCCGCGGTCGAATACATGGAAGACAAGTCCAAATAACCCCCCGGCAGCGCATTTACGGCTGCCAACTCCCAGGCCGGCAAGGATAGCCCAAAGCCTTGCCGGCCCGTTCGTTTGCGCTACCTTGCGCTGCGCAGAGTCGCCGTCAGCCCGCCCAGCCAGGAACGTGCCAGGAACGTGTAAGGATGATTGCGGAAACCGGCCTTTTTGCCCTGATCCTCGCGCTCTTCGTCGCGGCGGTGCAGGCGAGCGTGCCGCTGATCGGCGCCGCGCGGCGCGATCCCGTCTGGATGGCCGTCGATCGGCCGGCGGCCTTCGCCCAGTTCCTGCTCGTCGCGACGTCGTTCGGCTGCCTCGTCTGGCTGCACGTGACCAGCGATTTCTCCGTGCTCAACGTGGTCCAGAACAGCCACACCGACAAGCCGCTGCTCTACAAGATCACCGGCGTATGGGGCAATCACGAAGGCTCCATGATGCTGTGGACCTTCATCCTGGTGCTGTATGGCCTCGCCGTGTCGATCTTCGGCCGCGCCTTGCCGCCGGAATTGCGCGCCCGCGCCTTGGCGGTGCAGGGGATGATCGGTTTTGGCTTCATCCTCTACATCCTTCTGACCTCCAACCCGTTTATTCGCGTCAATCCCGCGCCGCTGAACGGGGACGGTCTCAATCCGCTGCTGCAGGATCCCGGCCTCGCCTTCCATCCGCCGATGCTCTATTTGGGCTATGTCGGCTTCTCGATGGCATTCTCCTTCGCCATCGCCGCCTTGATCGAAGGCCGCGTCGATGCCGCGTGGGCGCGCTGGGTACGGCCGTGGACGCTGGTGGCGTGGAGCGCGCTGACGCTCGGCGTGGCGATGGGCTCGTGGTGGTCCTATTACACGCTGGGCTGGGGCGGCTATTGGGCCTGGGACCCGGTGGAGAACGCCTCGTTCATGCCGTGGCTGGCGGGCACCGCGCTGCTGCATTCGGTGATCGTCGCCGAAAAGCGCGACACGCTGAAAGCCTGGACGATCTTCCTCGCCATCGTCACCTTCTCGCTGTCGCTATTGGGAACCTTTTTGGTGCGCTCGGGCGTTCTCACCTCGGTGCACAGTTTCGCCAGCGATCCGCGGCGCGGCGAATTCATCCTGATGCTGCTCGGAATCGTGACCGGCGGATCGCTGCTTCTCTATGCCGTGCGCGCGCCGGCGCTGAAGGGCGGCGGCATCTTCTCGCCGATCTCGCGCGAGGGCGGCCTGTTGTTCAACAACGTGGTGCTGTCGGTGGCGGCCGGCACGGTGTTCCTCGGCACGCTCTATCCCTTGTTCATGGATGCCTTGCATCTCGGTAAGGTTTCGGTGGGGCCGCCTTATTTCAACATCGTGATGCTGGTGTTGGTGATCCCGCTGATCCTGTTGATGGCGGTAGGGCCGCTCCTGTCGTGGAAGCGCGGCGATTGGCGCGAGGCGCTGGCGCGGCTCAAATTCGTCGCAGTGGTCGCGCTGGCGACCGTCGTCGTCACCGTGCTGATCGCCGGAACCGACACCGCCTCGCTGTGGGCGGCGCTGGGCTTCGGCCTGGCGGTCTGGTTGCTGGCGGGCAGTTTCGTCGAATGGGCGGCGCGCGTGCGCCTTTTCACCACGCCGCTGTCCGAAGCGTTCCACCGCGCGCTGCATCTGCCGCGCTCGGCTTACGGCATGACCATCAGCCACATGGGCATGGCCATCGTCTTGATCGGCGTCTGCGGCTCGCTGGCGTGGAAGAGCGAGTTCCTGCAGGTCATGCATCCCGGCGACTCGACCATGCTGGCGGGCGACCGCATCACCTTCATCGGTGCGCAGGAGAATGTCCAAGGCCCGAATTATACCGCGACGCGCGGCACCTTCATCATCACCAAGAACGGCCACTTCGTCTCCGAATTGCAGCCGGAGCGGCGCGTCTTCCAAAATCCGCCGCAGCCGCTGTCGACGGTGGCGATCCACACCAATCTGGTCAACGACTTCTATGTCGTGCTGGGCGATCCCTCGGGCGAAGGCGGCTATGTCGTGCATATCCTGCACAATCCGCTGATCCCCTGGCTGTTTTTCGGCGCGATCGTGATGGTGTTCGGCGGCGTGGTGTCGCTGAGCGACCGCCATCACCGCATCGGCGCGCCGCTGCGAAAGCTCGGTCCGCGTTGGACGCCGCCCGCGACCGCGCTCGCCGCCGCAGCACCCGTCGCGGCAACGGCGGACTCCCCCAAGCGCGCCTGGCGCTGGACCACGCTTGTGCCGCTCTTGGGATTCATCGTCGTGGTCGGTTTCTTCACCTGGCGCATCTATCTGATCGCGCAAGGCGACACGCCCGATCTCATCCCCTCGGTGATGATCAACAAGCCGGCGCCGCAGTTCGATCTGCCGCCGCTGCTTCCAGGCCAACCGCGCTTCACCACCGCCGATCTGCAAGGCAAGGTCACGCTGGTCAACTTCTTCGCCTCTTGGTGCGTCCCGTGCCGCGAGGAGCATCCCGCCTTGCCCGAAGTCACCCGCGCCGGGATGGTGCTGATCGGCATCGACTACAAGGACGATCCCGCCGCGGCCACCGCCTGGCTTGCCGAACTGGGCAATCCCTACCGCCAGATCGCGGTGGATGCGCACGGCCGCACCGGCATCAATTTCGGCGTCTACGGCGTGCCGGAATCCTATCTGATCGACAAGCACGGCATCATCCGCGACAAGAAGGTCGGACCTCTGACCCAAGATTACATCGAGAGCCACTTGATCCCGCTGGCCGAGAAACTGGAACTGGAAAAGTGAACCGCCGCGCGCGCATCGCTTTTTTGCTGGCCGCGCTGGGCGCGCTGCTCTGCGGCACGCCCGCGTTCGCGATCCAGCCCGACGAGATGCTGAAGGACCCCAAGCTCGAAGCCCGCGCCCGCGACGTGGACAAGGAATTGCGGTGCCTGGTCTGTCAGAACGAGAACATCGACGATTCCGAGGCCGATCTGGCGCACGATCTGCGTCTTCTGGTGCGCAAACGCATTCTCGCCGGCGACACGAACGCGCAAGTCAAGCAATACATCGTGGCGCGCTACGGCAATTACGTGCTCTTGAAGCCGCCGTTCGATCCGGAGACCTATCTGTTGTGGTTCGGACCGGTTCTTCTGCTGCTCGCTGCGACGGGTTTTGCCGTCTTTTATTATCGCGGCAGGTTTGGTGCATCCGAGACGCCGCTCTCGGCGGAAGAGCAAAAGCGCCTCGCCGCCCTGATCGGCGACAGGCCCGGGGAACCCTGACCATGTTGTGGCTGATCTTCGCGCTCTTGACACTCGCCGCCGTGGCGATCCTGCTGGTTCCCTTGTGGCGCGGGGCCTCGCAAGAACCGCCGGCGCGCATCGATTACGACATCGTCGTCTACAAGAGCCAACTCAAGGAAATCGACCAGGAGATCGAGCAAGGCCTGTTGACCGCAGCCGAGGCGGAAGCGGCGCGCGCCGAAGTGCATCGCCGCATGCTGGCGGCGGAGGACGCCGAATTGGCGCACCGGAAGCGCACCGCGGGCGCCAGCCGCATCGCGCGCTTCGGCGCCATCGCCGCCGTCGCCGTCGTCGTGCCGGTGGGCGGTGCGCTGCTTTATAGCGCGCTCGGCTCGCCGAACCTGCCCGGCGAGCCTTATGCCTGGCGCATGAAAAACGATCCGGCATTCGTCGAGGCCTCCACGGCCGACAAGCTGGCGCTGATGCTGCAACAGAATCCGAACGTGGCGGGCTACAAGCGCCTTGCCGACATGTATTTCGAGGCGCGCGATTTCGCCAAAGCGGCCGAGGCCGACCACAAAGCCCTCGAGCTGGGCGCTTCCGACGCCGAGACCTGGTCGGAATTCGGCGAAGCCGTGGTGATGGCGAGCGGCGGCGCGGTGGTGCCGCAAGCGCTTTCGGCCTTCGCCAAGGCGCTGACCGTCGACGCGCACGACAACCGCTCGCGCTTCTACGTCGCGCTCGGCGAGGCGCAGATCGGCAACTACCGGCAAGCCGTTGCCATCTGGCGCGACATGGAACAGGGCGCGCCGCCCGACGCGTCTTGGCTGGGCATCGTGCGCCAGAACATCACCGAATTCGCCAAGGCCGGCGGCTTCGATCCGGCGTCAGTGCCGCCCGCTCCGGCGTCGGTGGAGCAGCTCAACGCCGCCAATTCGGCGATGATCGCCGCCATGCATCAGATGGCGGGTGTCCAAGGACCCGCGCCCGCAACGCCGCCCGCCGGCAATCAGGGCGACATGATCCACGCCATGGTGGCGAGGCTGGCGGCGCGCCTGCAGACCACGCCGAACGACGTCGAGGGCTGGCAGCGGCTCGCCCACGCCTACAACGTGCTCGGCGAGAACGACAAGGCGCGCGCCGCCATCGCCCATGCCGTCAGGCTCAAGCCGTCGGATGTCGGCGTGCAGCTCAGCTTGGCCGAGATCGAAAAGGCCGCCGCGCCCGGCGAGGATCAGCCCGCGGATTACCTCGCGACGATGAAAACCGTGCTGCGGCTCGATCCCGCCAACACGCAGGCGCTTTACGCGGTGGGTCTCGCCGAGGCGAAGGCCGGCCATGCCGCGCGCGCGCGCCAATTGTGGAGCAAGCTGCTGAGCCTGGCGGCCCAGGACGATCCCTTGGTGGCCAAAGTGCGCGATCAGCTCCAAGCGCTGCCCACCAAGGCGGACTGACGCCGCTCACCAAGTGTATTTGACGCCCGCGTATCCCGTGTAGGACTGCGAATTCGACGAGAGGGTGGTGTCGAATTGGGCGGCGATGCTGAAGCCGCCGTCGAACTTGAGCTCCGCGCCGACCGAAGCCAGCCCGGCGTTCTTGTTGGCCACGGCGTGATCGACGGTAAAGTCCGAAGAAGACCCCAGCGCCGCGAACGCGGCCGTGGTGCGCGGCGCGTTGGTCAAATCATGCGACCAGGCCAGCCGGTCCGTCAGATGCAGGTCGCCGTTCGGGGTCAATATCCAGCGCGGCGTGAACTCTACGTCGAACGCCTGGCGGATGCCGAATTCGGCGCTCGCCTCGTTGTCGGTGCGCCCGGCATAGCTGAGCGCGAAGATATCGCTGTTGCCCGACGACGCCGTTTCGCTGTAGGCGGGCACGTCGGACAGCACGTCCTGCACGGCGAGATAAGGCGTCGTCCAGCCGAGCTCGACGCCGGTTTCGTAGCGCCCGCCATAGACGGTGGTCGTCGGCTTGGCGGTCAGCTCGTCGCTGCCCGAGACGCTCAACGTGCGATCGGTCTTGACGTCGTCGCGCGCGAAGGCCAAGGCGAACGAACCGTAGAAGTGCCGGCTGTACTGCATGAAGCCGTAAAGTCCCGCCTGTATCGCGTCGGCCTTGCCCGTGCCGCCGTCGTCCGCCAGGCGGAATTTCGCAAAGCCCGCGGAGACAGCGCCGCCCAGCTGAAAGTCCGGCGACAGCGACCAGTTGGCGCCCGCAACCACGCCCGTCAGATGCGATGAGAGCTTTTGCGTGCCCAGCGTCGCGGGTGCGCCGTTGACGTTGCCCGAACCGCCGAAGCCGATCAGCCAGTACGAAGGCGGCGCATCGCGGTGCGAGGCGACGCCCAGATATTCGTCGCTGACGTGATCGAACATCGCGTTGAGGAACGGAGTGAACAGCGTCGTGCCCATCTGGGGAACGTCGCCGCCGATCTCGCCGGTGAGCTGCGAGGCGTCGGAAGCCAAAGTCGCCCTGGAAAGGTTGCCGAGATTCTCGAAAGCGGGCGGCAGTGGCGTCGTGCTCGCCGCGATGGCCGCGTCGATCCCGCCGACGACATTTTTCTGGTTGGTGGTGGCGTTCGATGGCAGCGCCGGCGTCAGCTTCGCCAACTCGATCTCGAGCGTGACCGTGTCGGTACCGTAAGTCGGCGTCAGCGCGAACTGTGCGTTATTACTGCCGGTGATCGTTGCCGGTACGCTGAAGCTTCCCGTCCGCCCGCCGTTGGCCGTCAGCACGGTCATCGGCGTTCCCAGCATGTAGGTGCCGTCGGTGCTGGAGACGGAAAGCGTTCCGCCCAGCGTCTCGGCGCCGGTCGTCGTCAGCGAGGCGTAAGAGGCGGACGACTGCTCGACGACGAAATTGCCGCCGCTGACGAAAGTGACCGCGCCGTCGACCGTCAGCTTGCCCGCGCCAGCCGCGCCTGGCGCCAGCGTGCCGCCGCTGGCGAGAGTCACGGACGGCACCGTGCCGGTGCCTCCCAGCGTGCCGCCGGAATTGACGGTCACGCCGCTCGAACTGGCGATGGAGCCGTTGACCAAAAGCGTACCGCCGTTGACGATGGTCGAGCCGAGATAGCTGTTCGTCCCCGAAAGCGTCTGCGTGCCGCCGCTCACCGTGATGTTGCCGCCGCCCGAAACGGTTCCGGAGAAATCGCCGGCGGCATTGGTGATGACAAGGGTCTGCGTGCCCAAAGCGACAACGCCGGTGCTGCTGCCGGCCAGCGAAGTAATTTGCGCCGGCGCCGTCACGTTCGAGACGTCGAACGTGCCGTTGTCGGTCACGCCGGAAGACGAGGAGATGCTGCCGGTGCCGCCGAGCGCCAGCGTGGCGCCGTTATCGATCAGCGTGGGACCCGTATAGGTGTTGGCCGCGGTCAGGATGGTCTCGCCGCTGAGCTGCGTCACACCGCCGCTGCCCGAGATCACCGTGGCGAACGTCATAGTGTCGGAGCGCCCAAAGGCGAGCGTACCGTTGTCGACGACGTTGCTCGTATCCAAGAGCGAGCCGCTGGTGCCGCCGTGGCCGAGCTGCAACGTGCCGGCCGCGATCGTCGTGACGCCGCTAAAGGTGTTGTCAGCGGTCAGGATCGTGGTACCGGCGCCGTCCTGGATGAGGAGCGTACCCGTTCCCGAAATCAGGCCGGAGAACACGCTCGAATCGGAGCGGTCGAAGGCCAGCATGCCGTTGTCGAGGACGTTGCCGGCGACCGTGCCGCTCGCCGAGCTGAAGCCGAGCTGAAGCGTGGCGCCGCTGTCGATCGTGGTCCCGCCGGTGTAGCTGTTGTTCCCCTCTAAAATCTCCGTGCCGCCGCCGATGGTCAGGCCGCCGCTGCTTTGGATGGTGCCCGAAAAGTCACCCGAGGCGTTGGTGAGATGAAGCGTATTGGCGCCGAGATTGATCGTGCCCGAACCGGACAGCGAGGCGAAGGTGGAGGTGGGGCCGACGGTGGCGGAAATGTCCAGCGTGCCGTTGTCGACCACATTGCCCGACGTGGACAGAGATCCCGTCGAGGTCAGCACCAGGCCGGCGCCGGCGTTAATCGTCGTGACGCCCGTATAGGTGTTGGCGCCGGAAAGCGTCTCCGTGCCGGCGCTGATCGTCAGACCGCCCGCGCCGGAAATCACTCCGGAAAACGTATCGCCGGCACCGGCCAAGAACAGGTTATGCGGACCCAGCGTCACCATCCCGCCGCCGCCGAGCGAACCGATTGTCGTGTAGCTCGCGTTGGTCGAGTAGACGCCTGAGATGTCGACGATTCCCTCGTCGTCGACGCTGCTGTATTGAAGGCTGCTGCCGGCCGGAAGCAATAGTATGGCGCCGCTGTCCACCGTGGTCGCGCCGCTGTAGGTGCTGCTGGCGGTGAATTCCTGGCTGCCGCCCGCCACAATCAGCGAGCCCGGTCCGTAGACCGTCCCGGTGAAAATTGAGGGGGTGGTTGCGGAGGCGCCGGCGCCGTCGGATATCGTCAAAGACCCGCTGGCGAGTTCCACAATGCCGCTGCCGGACAGCGACGTGATGGTGGTGCCCGACGCGCCAAAGACGTCCAGCGCGCCGTCGACGGTCACACTGCTCGAAGAGGCGATGCTGCCGTTGCCGGTGAGCGTCAGCGTGCCGCTGGTGATGGTGGTGGCGCCGGTATAGGTCTGCACCGTCGTGATCGTGGCAACGCCCGATGCGGTCTCGCTGACGGCGCCGCTGCCCGAGATGACGCCGTCCATGGCGACCGTGCTGCTGGTGTCGAAGGTCACCGTCCCGCTGTTGGCGACATTGTAGGCGACCGTTAGTGAACCGAGTTCCAGCGTCGCTCCGGAATCGACGGTGACGCCGCCGGTGAAGGTGTTGTTGCCAGAGAGGTCTTCGGTGCCGCTGGCCACCACGATGCTGCCGCTGCCGGAGGCGACGCCGGAGAAAGCTCCGGCGGCGTTGGTCAGCGTCAGGGTCTGCGCCCCGAGGTTCAATCTGCCGCCGCCCGACAACGAGACTAGCGAGACGCCGGACGTCGTCGTCCCCGAGATGTCGAGGACACCGCCGTCCGTCACGCTGCTGGAATCCGCGATGCTGCCGTTACCGGTCAGGATCAGGGAGCCGCTGGTGATCGTTGTGAGGCCGGTAAAGGTGCTGGCGTTGGTGAGGGTTTCGCTGCCGGCGTTGAGGTTGATCTCGCCCGTTCCGGTGATGATTCCCGCGAACGTGTCGTTGGCGTTCGAAAGCGTCAGGGGTTCGGCGCCCAAATTCACCGTGGCGGAACTATTGGTGCCGGCGAGCGAGACGATGACGGCGCCGCTCGTAGTGTTAGAAATGTCGAACGTGCCATTGACGATCAAGCTGGTCAAAGGCGTTGTGACGACGGGGGTCGTACTGGTGGTCGAACTCGCACTGGAGGGATTACCCGAATCGGCGATCGAACCCGTTCCCGACAACAGCAGCGTGGCACCCGAGGCGATGGTGGTTGAGCCTGTAAAAGTACTGTCGCCGGTCAGCGTCAGTTTTCCGCCGCCTTTGCTGTCGATGAAGGTGACGCCGCCCGCGCCGGTGAAGGTGCCGCTCATCGTCGCGGTCTCGCCGTTGATATCGATGGTGTTGCCGCTGACGTTGTCGAGGCCGAAATTGCTGGAAATGTTCGTGCTGGTGACCACGTAGGTGTTGCCGTCCAACGTGTCAGCGAAGCCCTGCTGGCACGCCAGGATGCCGGCCGTGCCGCCGCCGAGGACGAATACGGTCTGCTTCAGATAGCGCTTCAACGCCGAGGGTCGGCGACGCGGCTGCGCGGCGGCGGAATGAAATGCAGGGATCGACGGCATCGACATTGCCCCTCTATGGTACGCGTGAACGCCTAAGTTTCGCCGGCCGGGCGCCACCAGCCATAGGAAAGGAATGCCTCCCGAGGCAAGTCCCCGCCGCCGAGAATAGTCGCTTCCAAACAGCGCGGCCCACACTTTCCGCCCCAAAGGCGTCGAATTACGGGCGTCGGCTGGTTTGTGGTCGCGAGGCGGCGGTACATGGTTTAACGCGAAATGGCACGGTTTGCGCCATTATTTTCTTGCCATGTTGGCTTAGCCCTTTGGAATCACATTAATTTAAGATGATTATGACGAACAAGTGAGAGCCGCGAAACGAAACGGAAACATTTGCCGGTCAAGGCCGCGATCCTTCAAATTTTAGCCAATCGATTAACGGGCATGTAACGCCACCCGCCGCAAGATGGACCACCCTGGGCTGCGGGATGGTGCGGTGCGCTCTCTGTTGGATCGGCTTGTTCGCGAAACGAAGGCCAACGTCGCGACCATATTCGCGCTGGCCTCGGTGCCGCTCTTGTTCCTGACCGGCATGGGGATCGATTACGGCCTGGCGGCGGACCGTCAGTCGCAATTGAACGCCTTCGCCGACGCGGCCGCGCTCGCCGCCGTCACTCCGACGATGATGGCCGAAAGCACGTCGGCGGCCACCACCGCGGCGCAAAACACCTTCAACGCGCAGGCGAGCACGCTGGCCGGCGTCACCTACAATGCGAACAACCTTTCGGTGACGATCTCGAGCAACGGCAGCGTGCGCACCGTGAAGGTGAGCTACTCCGCCGCATCGCAAACGATATTCCCCAACATTTTGGGGATGACTTCGATCGCCCTGTCGGGCAGTTCCACGGCGACCGCGGGCCTGGCGCCGAACATCGACTTCTACCTCTTGCTCGACGATTCCCCGTCGATGGCGATTGGGGCGACCTCCAGCGACATCAACACTCTGGTCGCCAACACCCAGAGCCAATGCGACTCGGCGCCGGCGGGCGGATCGACCTGCGGCTGCGCCTTCGGCTGTCACGAGACGAATCCGGGCAATGAATCGCATTGCAACAACTGGAACTGCAACCAGTCGGGAAGCGGCAATCCAAACGGCGAGGACAATTATGCGCTGGCTCGCGCCCTCGGCCTAACGCTGCGCATCGATCTGCTGCGCACGGCGACGGCGAACCTGATGACCACGGCGCAGTCGACGGAGAACAAGTACAACTCGTCCTACCGCATGGCGATCTACACCTTCGATGTGGGATTCAACGCGATCCAGGGGCTGACCTCCAACCTGACGACGGCCCAGTCGTCGGCGAGCAATATCAGCCTCTTGGAGGTCTACTCCAACAACTACCTGACCTCGTCGAACTATAACGACGACACCGACACCGATTACGACAATGCCTTCAACAACATCAATACGACGATGCCCAACCCCGGCAGCGGCACCAATACCCAGGGCGACACGCCGCAGGAAGTGCTGTTCATCGTCACCGACGGCGTCGAAGACGAAGCCGTCTCCTCAGAGCCGTCGATGAGCTCGTCCTACGGCAATTACTCCGGCAGCCGCCAGGAATCGACGCTGAATCCGCTCAACGCCTCGGGCAGCGAAATCGACACCGACTGGTGCACCAGCATCAAGAACCGCGGCATCCGCATCGCCATTCTGTATACGGAGTATCTGCCCATTCCGAACAACGGCTGGTACAGCGCGCACGTCTCTTCGTACCAGAGCAACATCGGCAACCAGCTCGAGGCTTGCGCCTCGCCGGGGCTGTATTACGAGGTGACGACGGACGGCAATATTTCGTCGGCGATGGCCTCGCTGTTCCAGCTCGCCGTGCAATCAGCCTATCTGGCGAAGTGACGGGGGACGAAATGGTCTTCCTGCGCAACCAGAAAAGCCTCCCGGCGCGCCGCCTGTTGCGGCGCTTCCTGCGCAACCGGCAAGGCGCCACCGCCGTCGAGTTCGCGCTCGTCGCCCTGCCCTTCTTCGCGCTGCTTTACGCCATCCTTGAGACCGGCCTGGTGTTCTTTGCCCAGGAAGTGCTGCAGACGGCGGTGAGCAGTTCGGCGCGGCTGATCATGACCGGCCAGGCCCAAACCCAGAACCTGTCTGCCGCCCAGTTCCAGCAAAACGTCTGCACCCAGGCCTCGTCCCTGTTCACCTGCGCCAACATCTACGTGAACGTGCAGAAGTTCTCCTCGTTCACCTCGGTGTCGATGCTCAATCCCCTGTCGAACGGCAATTTCCAAAGCGGCAGCATGAACTACAACACCGGCGGACCCGGCGACATCATCATGGTCCAGGCCTTTTATCAGTGGCCGGTGTTCCTGGGACCGCTGGGATTCAATCTGACCAACATGAACGGCAACTACCGCCTGCTGCAGGCCACCGCGGTGTTCCGCAACGAGCCGTATTGAGGCGCGCCGTGATCGGATTCCGCCGCATAGCCCGCGCCTTTCTCGCCCACGACGAGGCGGTCGCGGCCGTCGAGTTCGCCTTGCTGTTGCCGGTCATGCTGCTGCTCTATTTCGGTGGCGTCGAGGTCACCCAGGCGGTGCTCGTCAACCGTCAGGTGGGGCTCACCGCGACCACCGTCACCAACCTGGTCTGCCAGTACACCACGATCAGCCAATCGACGCAGATGCCCGACATCCTCAACGCCTCGACGCAGGTGATGTCGCCCTATTCTGCCGCCAACGTCCAGGTCGTCGTCAGCAGCATCTCGATCGACAGTCACGGCAACGCCACGGTGGCCTGGAGCCAGACGCTCAACGGCACGGCGCTGACCCAAGGCCAATCCGTTACCCTGCCTTCGGCGCTCGACGTGCCCAATTCGACGGTGGTCCTCGGCAAGGTCACCTATGCCTATTCGCCGCCCTACGACTTCATGCATATCGGGCCGTTCAATTTGTCCTCGACCGTCTACATGCTGCCGCGCGATTCCACGACCATCAATCTGGTGCCGTAAACGCGGCGCGATACCTTACTGATCCAGCGCCAACCAACGAGCCAAAGTAAATGCTTTGTTCGAGAGTTGCGTCGGCCGCGCGGGCTCACCTGTTCTCCAGACGCATTCTCGTAATTGCTCCGGATCGATGAACCCTCATCCATTTGATGGGAATCCGGAGCGGAATACCGGAAATCAAGCCCGTAAGGCAAATTCACGCGGATGTTCGTTCGAACGGCCGTTTGCATTTCACCGCCTGCCAAAAGGCCTCATCTGTGGGCCGATGTGCGCTTTCTGATATAGTGGTGCTTGGGGAAGCCGCGAAATAACGCGGCGAGACCGGGGGGGTGCAATGCGTGGGTATTGGTTTGCTCTGGTGGCTTTTGTGGCCGCCACGACGACATCATGTGCTTTTGCGGAAAACACGGGCGATACGCTGACGGCCTGCGAGGATGCAGAGGCTCAGTCGGCCATAAAGCTCTGCACGGAAGCCATCACATACGGACGCTTGAAAGGTGACGATCTCGCAGAAGCCTACTACACGCGGGCTGGCGCGTATACAAAGGAGCAGCAGTACAAACAGGCAGAATCCGACTATGCGGCAGCGCTTCGAATCCGGCCCGACGACGCAGCAATCTTGGATGCGCGTTGCGAAGCATATTATAACGATCATGACTATGCGAATGCGATCGCGGATTGCGACCAAGCTATCAAGCTCGAACCGAAATACGCCAACGCGTATATGATCCGGGGTAACGTCTATTCCGACATGGGAGACGACGCTCGTGCCATTCAGGACTACGATCAATGCATACAACTCAATCCGAACGATGAGTATTCGTATTTCAATCGAGCCATTTCCCATGACAAACTCGGTCAATACGACCTTGCCATTGCGGATTACAGCGAAGCGATCCGCTTGAAGACGGATTTCGCGGCGGCCTACCTCAATCGCAGCCTGGTAAAGCGGAAGCTTGGTGACACGGCCGGAGCAGACGCTGACCTAAAGAAGGCACGAAGTCTTGAGCCGGGCATCGGCATGCAGACGGCGACATAACCAGGAGGAACAGGGCCCGGGAGAATGGCCGCTTCCGCTCAAGCTCGACATTCCAATCGATGGCGGAATGTCCGATTTTCATCTGAGTCCTGCTAGCGCAGGAACAAGGACCACAGCAGCGCGCCGGCCAACAGCGCGGCCAGCAATTTCCAAAACGCCAAGGGATGGCGCTCGTACAGCGTCGGCGGCCGGCGCGACGCGGGCGGCGCGCTCGCCGGTCCCGCCTCCATCTCGAAGGCAAATTCGCCCATGTCGCGAGGCCGCCGCTGCGGATCGCGCGCGATGGCGCGGTCGATCACCGCCTGCAGCCACGCCGGCAGATCGGGACGCAGGACGCACAGCTCGGCCGGTCGATCGCGGCGCGGCGGGCTCACGGCGTCGGGATTGCCGTAGGGAAACTCGCCGGTGAAAGCGCGATAGAGCGTGACGCCGAGCGCGTAGATGTCGGTCGCCTCGTTACCGCGCTCGCCGCTGAACATTTCCGGCGCCATGTAGGCGGTCGTGCCCGGGATGTCCTCCGGCTCTCCGTCTTCCTGCCCACGGATGCGCACGGTGCCGAGATCGATCAACTTCAGCGATCCGTTGCTCTCCAGGATCACGTTGTCGGGCTTGATGTCGCGATGGATGATGCCCACGCGATGCAGCGCGGCGGCGGCGCGCGCCAGCTTGACGGCGATCTGGCGGCCCTCCTCCAGGCTGAGCGCCGGGCGCCGCGCCAGGCGCACCTCCAAGAGCTCGCCGAGATAATGCGGCATGACGACATAGAGGCAGCTCTGCCGTCCCGGCGGCAGCTCGATATGGCGCACCACCCACGGACTGTTGGCGAGCAGGCCGGCGCGCAGCTCGCGCGCGAAGCGGGCGCGAAAGTCGTCGGCGTCAGCCAGCTGAGGCTTTGGAAACTTCAACACCATCTCGCCGCCTTGGACTTCGTCCAGCGCGGCGAAGAGGCGCGTGTAGCGTCCCTCCGACAAGAGCGCCCTGAGCAGAAAGCCGTCGACCGATTGACCGCGAACCGGCGTCGCGATCAGCGGCAAGCGCGCGATGTCGTTGCCGATGTCCGCCGACGGCCGCGTCGGCAGCGCCACGATGTCGAGGACCAAGGCGGTGCAATTGTCGTCGCTGGCCCCTTGCAAAGCGGCCACCACCAAGGCGCGCGCCGCGTCGGCCGGCGCCGAACGGCCGAGCAGCAGCTCGGCGATGTCCGCGTCCGACAAGAAGCGATGCACCCCGTCGCTGCACAGCAGGAAGCGATCGTGAAGCACCGCCGGCTGGGCCGTGTAGTCGACGCGGACTTCGTTCTCCACGCCCAGCGCGCGATAAAGAATGTTGGCGCGGCCGCTGTCGTCCTTGCGGACGTGATCGCTCGTCAGGCAGGTCAGAGTGTTGCCGCTCAACCGATAGGCGCGGGTGTCGCCGACATGCAGGACGTGCGCGGCGCGCCCGCGCAGCACCAGCGCGGTAAAGGTGCAGCCCATGCCGGCGAGCTTGGGGTCGCGTTGGCCCTGCACGTAGATCCAGTCGTTCAGCGCGTTGAGGACGATGGCGCCGGCGCGTTGCACTTCCAGCGTTTCGGAAAGGTCGAAGAAACCGTCGAGAAAGCCGCGCACCGCCGTCTCGGCCGCCACGCGTCCGCCTTTGGCGCCGCCGATGCCGTCGGCGATGGCCGCCGCGATATCCGAACGCGGTTGCGGTAATTCGGCGCCGATCACCGCGCCGGCGAAATCCTCGTTGCTCTCGCGCGGCCCCTTGTTGGAGAAGAATCCGACGCTGGCCTCAATTCCGCTCATCGCCGCCCGCGTCGATCAACCGGAGCCGTTCGCTTTCGCGCAGCGATCATGGACGAAATATCCCCCGGTGCTCGACGCGGCGACGAAGTCAAGCTCGCCGGATTCTCGGTGAAGCGTGTAGGTGCCGCCGTCGGTCTTATCGAACCAGGAAATTTTCGTCGCGTCGATCCGCGCCGGCTGTGCGTCCACCGTGCCGCGGCGATAGTCGATCGCGATCCGCCAAGAGACGCCGCTCGCGGGATTGCTGCAGATCATGGCGCTGATGTCGCCATTCGGCGTGCTCGCCAAAGCGGCCGCGATGCCCAATGTGGCAAGCCAATCAACGAGCATCCCATCGCCCCTCTGCAGAAAGATCGATGCATAACCAAATCCCAGGGGCTTGCAAAGAAAGGGCGAGGTCACGCCGCACGCGGCTGCTTCCGTTGCGCTGACACGAAAGTTAACAAAAGTTGACTATCGCGTGCCCACTTCGCCCACATCTTGGGCATTGGCCATATAAAACCTAGGTATAACGGTCCACAAAATCCTTCTACACCAGAGGCTTAGAGAATCTGCTCATTTGGCATGCTTCTTGCCCACAACGGTTAATCACGCCCTTGAATCGGGCCCTTTCGGTTTCATGTCGTGCACAACATGAAGGGGGAACTCATGATAACACCTACGGCTTTCATTCCATCACCGGCCTGGTTGGACACCGGCGACAACGCTTGGCAGTTGGCGGCGGCGACCTTTGTCGGTCTACAGAGCATTCCCGGCCTCGCCGTGCTTTACGGCGGCGTCGTCAAGAAGAAGTGGGCGATCAACTCCGCCTTCATGTGCTTCTATGCCTTTGCCTCGGTTCTCGTCGTCTGGGTCCTGTTCGACTACAACCTGGCCTTCGGGCCGCAATGGACGCCGTTCTGGGGACAGCCGCTGCTGGCGACCTCGGCGTCTTTCATCACCGGACAAGCGACCGTGCCGGCCGCCGCGTCTGGCATGCCGCCGATGGCGTTCCCGATGGCGACCTTGATGTTCTTCCAGTTCGTGTTCGCCGCCATCACGGTGATCATCCTGGGCGGTTCGGTGCTCGGCCGCATGAGCTTCAAGGCCTGGGTACTGTTCTGCCCGATCTGGATGACCCTGGTCTACACGGTCGGCGCCTTTAGTCTGTGGGGCGGCGGCTGGCTCGCCACCATGGGCGTGGCGGACTTCTCCGGCGGTTACGTCATCCATCTAGCGGCGGGCACCTCCGGCTTCGTCGCCGCGATGGTGGTCGGACCGCGCCTCGAGGCGGACCGCAAACACTTCCCGCCCAACAGCCTGCTGGTGACGCTGATCGGCGCAGGCATCCTGTGGCTCGGCTGGAACGGCTTCAACGGCGGCGACCCGTACTTCGCCAACGCCGACGCCGGCGCGGCGGTGCTCAACACCAACATCGCCACGGCGGTCGCGCTGCTGGTCTGGATCACGCTGGACACGTTCTTCTACAAGAAGCCGTCGATCATCGGCGCGGTGAACGGCATGATCGCGGGCCTGGTCGGCATCACGCCGAGCGCGGGCTATGTCGACGGCATGGGCGCCATCATGGTCGGCGTGGCCGCGGGCATCATTCCGTGGATCAGCATGAACTGGTTCCAGAAGCTCGGCTTCATGCAAAAGGTCGACGATACGCTGAGCGTGTTCTCGACGCACGGCGTGGCTGGCCTCACCGGCGGTCTGTTGGTCGGCATCCTGGCCAATCCCAACATGCTCATGTACATCGGAACCGGCAAGGACGCGCCGGGCGTGAGCGTGGGCGGTTGGCTTTACACCCACTCCTTCAGTCAGCTGGTCCTGCAGGTGGAAGGAGCGGCGTTCATCATCGTGTTCAACGCCATCGCCACCTACATCATCCTCAAGCTGATCGGCTTCATCGTGCCGCTGCGCATGGATGAGGCGACGCTGAAGACCGGCGACGACGCCGTCCACGGCGAAACCGCCTACGCCATCGGCGTGGAAGGCGAGTAGCAGGCTCCCCCTGCCGGCGCGTGTCGTTTCCTAGACCGACATGCGTCGGCGGATCCTGGCGAGAGCCGAACTTGCGGAAGCAAGTTCGGCTCTTGTGCCATCGGGACTTGCTCGGCCGGCGAGCCGCTGATCGCTTGGCCGGTCGACCGGCGCAACCGCCAAGAACGACGATCCGCGGCTGCTGGAGGTCTTAACCAAACCGTAGGCCGCTCTTGCGCGCGCGCATGTCGCACGGCGTGGAAAGGGAGAATTTACGATTTCGGTTTGATGGTCTGCGAACCGTTCGGAGTTGCACCCGATGAACGCTTGGCTGCGCACCGCAAGGACGTTTCATCGTCTGGGCGCGTCCTATTCCTATCTCAACTACATCGCCTGCGCCTCGGCCAGCATCCTCAAGGAGATCAAATTCGAGATCACCGAGCGCTGCAATCTCGCCTGCAGCTTCTGCCATCAGGATTTCGGCGTCCGGCGCGGCACAGCGACGCTGGATTTTTCCGCCTACGACCGCATTCTCGCTCTGGCGAAGAAAGAGCGCATCGGCGTCGTGCGGCTCACCGGCGGCGAACCGCTGATCCTCAAATCGGTCGAACGCTATCTCTCCCGCGCCAAGGAGCTGGGCTTCGCGACGATCATCAACACCAACGCCACGCCCTTGACGGAAAAGCGGGTTGCCGCGCTCAAAGGGCTGCTCGATTGCGTCAAGATTTCCATGCCGGCGCCCGACGAGGAAACCACAACGGCGCTGACCGGCGACGCCAACGCCTGGCGGCGTAAATGGCACGCCATCGAACGGCTCGAGCGGCACGGCGTGTGCACCCATATCCTGACGGTGATGACCTCGGACAACATCGAGAAATTCGAGCGTTTCGCCGCGCTCTTCGAGGCGCATCCCGCCGTCGTCTGGAAACTGTTGCGTGCCGAAGCGCAAGACGGCGGCCGGCACACGGTGGATCGCGAACACATCCGGCTCTTGGCCGTGCGCTTGCGCGAAATCCGCCGGCAAGAGCGCTGGAAAAATTTGACGCTCGGTTTGGGAACGCCGTTCTGCGCTCTGGAAAATCCGTCCGACGCCTTGGCGGTGTTCGGCGGCGGCCAGTCCTGTGGCCCGTTCGAAAGCCTGACGGTTACCAGCGAGGGAGACCTCGTGCGCTGCTATTCCCGCCGACAGCCCGTCGTCCTCGACAAGGGTTTGCGCCTGGCCGGCCGTGAGCTCGCGACGGAAGACTTCCACCGGTTGCCCGAGGTGTGCCGCAACTGCCCATACGCCCTGTGGTGCCGAGGCGGCTGCCGCTGCGAAGCCACGCTGGTCGACACGTCATACGGCCGCTTGGACTATCTCGCCGATCCCGCGAACGTCGCGGGTTCGGAAGCGTTCATCGCCCGGCGCGCGGCTGCGTAGAGATTCGGACGTTCTGAAGGAATCCCCCTCACCCTTCGACAAGCTCAGGGTGAGGGGTTTGGCTAAACCCTCATGCTGAGCTTGTCGAAGCATGAGGGGAACGCGGTTTTCACCTGAACGTCCGATGCTCTAGAAAGCGTTGCACCGCACCCAGACGAAATCGTTAGCGGGTCGTTAATCCACCTGTCCTAGTGTGATTTTAGCTAGCGATCAGGGGATACAACTTGCCCCGAACTTCTTTTCGAACGGACTACGCCGCCGCGTTCGCCCTGACGGTCAGTCTGTTCGCGCTTTGGGGCCTCGGACAGGCGCTTTTCAACACGCTGCTGCCGCAGTTCGTCCAGGCGTTTGCTTTGCGCGGCTTTGGCCAGGCGCTGACTCAAAGCGTCTATGCCATCGTCTATTTCGTCGGCGCGATTCCGGCGGCTTTCTACGCGCGCAGGCTCGGCTACAAGGCGGGGATCATCCTCGGTCTCGGCAATCTGTGCCTTGGCGCGTTTCTGCTCTACCCGGCCGCCGAGACGCAGGCCTATCCGTATTTCCTGTTTGCCGTCGTCTTGATGTCCTGCGGCTGGATCATGCTCGAGGTCGCGGCCAATCCGCTGGTGGCGTGCTTCGGCAGCGTCAAGACCTCCGTGCAACGGCTCAATCTGGCGCAGTCCTTCTTCCCCTTGGGGACGCTGCTCGGATTCTACGCCGGCCGGTGGCTTGCCGTTTCCCATCTTGCGCTTCCCTGGGAAGGCCTGAGATATCCTATCGCCCATCCCTATATCCTGATCGCCGCGGGCGTCTTGGTGCTGATGTACTTCGTTTCGGAGACGCGGTTTCCGCCGATCGCCACCGAACGGATCGAGACCTCGCGCGGCACGACGGCGGAATTCCGCACCCTGCTGTCGCGACCGCATTTTCTGTTCGGCATCGCGGCGCAGTTCTTCTGCGTCTTGGCGCTGGCCGGCACTTGGTCGACCAGCGATGATGTGTTCGCCGCCGGTTTTCCGGCAGCGGCACGCGCCGGCGGGGTCAGCGGCTACCTTTTGGCGCTGGTGCTGTTCGCGGTCGGGCGCTTCGCCGGCTCCGCCTTGATGATCCGCATCCGGCCGGAGCGCCTTCTGGCGGTCTTTGCCGGCGGAGGATTCCTGCTGGCCGCGGCCGCCACGCTGTGGGGCGGCGCGACCGGCGCGATCGCGATGCTGGGCAGCTGCTTCTTCCTGTCGATCACCTGGCCGACCGTCTTGGGCCTAGCCATTCGCGGCCAAGGCCAGCTCATGAAATTGGGCACGGCGCTGATCTGCATGGGCGGCGCGGTGGGAGGCGTGGCTTACCTGATGTTGCGGGCCGTCTGGAGCGCGCCGTCCGTTCGCCTCGGCATGCTGGTGTCCGCGGTTTCGTACCTGTTCGTACTGGCGTTCGCCCTCGTCAGTCACCGGGCTCCGCAAGCAAACGCCGCAGAGTCCGCCGCCATCGCCGCGCCCGACACGGCGTGCGCTTCACCAGACGGGCCGGCCACCGTCAAAACCTAAGACCTTACCTAAGACCTTCGCGCGCGAACTTGTCCGCGATGTCGGGATCGAGCCGTTTGGCAGCCGCAAAATCGTCATCGCCGCCGCCGCCCAAATGCATCTTGCAGAGACCCCGGCCGTACAACGCCTTCGCATCAGCCGGCGCGCGCTTCACGGCGGCGTCGAAATCCTTCCAGGCCTCGGTAAAGCGGCCCAGCCGGTAATACGACAAGGCGCGATTGTAATACGCCGCATGGAGGTTCGCGTTCAGCGCGATCGCGCGGTCGTAATCGCGGATCGCGAGCTCATATTGGTGCAGGTGATGGTAAGCGACGCCGCGATCGATATAAGCGTCGCCCGACGCCGCGTTCTGCTCGATCGCCGCGGTGAAGTCGGCGACCGCCTGTTGATACTGCTGCAAAGCCAGATAGGCGTTGCCGCGGGCGAAGCTGAGCTCGGCGCGCTCGGCGCCCGAGGTGGCGTGGTGCAGCGCTTCGCTGCAGGCGGCGACGGCATCCTGGCCCGCCAGCGCCCGACAATCGGCCGCCTGCGAATCCGCCCGGGCGACCATGGACAGTGTCACCATGAAAATGGCGCCCAGCGCGACTTTCAAGCTCGCATCCTTTCGGCGCAAACGATATCACCGCGTGACAAATCGCGACAACGCCCCTATTTCCTCATCAGCATGACGATCGAAAATACGTTTCGCTCCCTCGGGCGTTTCAATTACCGGATCTGGGCGGCGGGAGCGCTGGTCTCGAACATCGGAACCTGGATGCAGCGCATCGCTCAGGATTGGCTCGTCCTCACCCAGCTCACCCACAACAATGCCACTGCGATGGGTGTGGTCATGGGGCTGCAGTTCGGGCCGCAACTGCTGTTGTTGCCGCTGACCGGCCTTGCCGCCGACTATTTCGACCGGCGCAAACTGCTGATGGTGACGCAAGGAGCTCAAGGGGTTCTGGCCATCGGCCTGGGCGTCTTGACCATCACCGGACTGGTTCAGCTGTGGCATGTTTTCGTCTTCGCCTTTCTGTTCGGCTGCGTCACCGCGCTCGATGCGCCGGCGCGCCAGACTTTTGTCTCTGATCTGGTCGAGGACGCCGATTTGCCGAACGCGGTGGCGTTGAATTCCACCTCCTTCAACGCCGCGCGGATGATCGGACCGGCTGTCGCCGGCGTCGTCATCGCCGGCGCGGGAACCGGCTGGGCGTTTCTGATCAACGGTGTGTCGTTCGCCGCCGTACTCATTTCGCTTTATTTCCTCAGGCGCGGCGAGCTACGCCGCAACCTGCGGGCAAAGGCCCTCGGCGGCGGTCTCGCCGAGGGATTCCGCTACGTGTGGCGGCGGCCGGACCTGATGACGATCCTTGTCATGCTGTTTCTGATCGGCACCTTCGGACTGAATTTTCCGATCTTCATCTCGACCATGGCGGTTCGCGTCTTCCATGTCGGCGCCGGCGGCTACGGCCTTTTGACCTCGATCATGGCGATCGGCACCGTGGCCGGCGCGCTGTTTGCCGCCGGCTGGGAACTGCCGAGCTTCGTCCAGCTGCTGGCCAGCGCCGCGGTATTCGGCGCCGGCTGCGCGCTGGCCGCACTGATGCCGGATTTCTGGCTGTTTGCGGCAGTGCTGGTGGTGATCGGCGTGTCGGCCTTGCTGCTGCTCAATTTCACCAACAGCATGATGCAGCTGTCGACCGAGCCGGTGATGCGCGGGCGGATGATGGCGTTCCGCCTCGGCGTCGCGATGGGCGGCACGCCGCTCGGCGCGCCCGTCGTCGGTCTGGTGATCGACGCTTATGGTCCGCGCTGGGGACTTAGCGTCGGCGCCGCGGCGGGCATCGTCGCGGCGCTCGTCGTCGCCGTTTATCTGGCGAAATACGGCCGCGCGCGCCGTCAAGGCGACGACGGGCGGGTTGGTCTTAAGGCCGAAGACCACGACCCGCTGATCGCGCCTTGATGTGAGACGGGCTCGGGCGTTGGAGATATACTGCCATTAATGACGAGAGGAGGGACACCATGCGCTTTGTCGGGGGACGGTACTATTCCGAGCCTGAGCAGAGCGTCGGCTCAACGCCGGGCGAATGGCGTCGCGCGCGCAAGGGCTGATTCTCTGTCAGCCGCGACGAGATTGGCCTTTCAGTCTTCGGCGAGATAGACAGCGATCAAGCGATCGGCCACTTCGACCAGGTTGCGTGCCGGTCCGCCCGGACCGAACAATTGCCCGGTCGAATAGGCGCCTTCGAGAACCAGCAGCAATGCGTCGGCGAGGGCATCGGGCCGCTTCGCGTCCATCTCCTTCGCCAACGACCTCAGCCGTGCGCGGAACCGCCGTTTGTTTTCGGCCGCGACCTTGCGCGCGGGTGGTCGTGATCGGGGTATTCGACCGCCGCGTTTGAATTGCCGCAGCCGCGGAAATCGGGTTTCGTGGCCCGGTGCGCCACGTCCTGCAGCCAAAGCAGGAATTGTCCGCGCGGATTGTCGGGCCGCTCGGCCATTTTGGCGTCGAACAGGCGCAGCCGTTCCTGGCCGTGGCTGCGCAAGTAGTCAGCGGCAAGTTCGTCCTTCGACGGGAAGCTGCGATAAAGGCTCGACTTGGTGACGCCGGCGCGGGCGACGATTGCTTCGCCGTCTGGCCGACGGTGAGCGACCAGGGCTTCAGCGAGGAAACACCCCGCCCGGGCAACAACCTTATCCGCCGCTGTACCGGCGAGCTGCCGTTCCTTGCCAATGGCGGGGCGCTTTATGGCGGGCACGGCAACCGGATCGAAGATTGCCTGTTCCGCGATATCTCGGCCGGCTGCGGAATCTTGATCAGCACAACCTTTCCGACGTCCAACCCGGACGGGACCATCGACAACAATTTCAGCGGACTGACGACGGTGCAGAACTGCCGGCTGCTGCGCTGCGGCGGTTACGATCACGGCTGGACTTGGCGCGGCGCTTTCGAGTTGTGCGTGGATCGGCGCAGCATTTGCGGCGTGCGCATCAACCATGTGCGGATCGACGACAGTATCTCGGACGGGCTGCGCGTGGTCGAGACGAATGTCCGACCGGAGATGCGCGCGCTGTTTGACACGCGGCTGAAGGACGTAAGCGTTACAACAGTTGGGCTCGGCAAAAGCGGTAGCCACGGGTTGACCGTCACATCAACCACCCAAGGCGGCTTGACCCTCGTCCATTGCGCCCTTGCCGATATTCAAAACAGCGCCACGCAATTTCGCATTGCCCGGCGTTAACCGGTCGCAGGGCGTCCCAGACAGTGGCCTTATCGGGATTTGGTCCTAAAAGCGGCGCATCGCCGCCGTCGCCAATTTGGCGAGGAGCCTGTCCAGGGCGTTGCGCTCCGTGGGCGACAGCTCCGACAGAAATTGCTGCTCGAGCGCCAGCGCCAGCGGCACGATTTCGGCATAGATCGCTTGCCCCTTGCGCGACAGGGCCAGCACGGTCGCGCGGCCATCGCTGGCGTGCGTCGCACGCGTCAGGCGTTTGGCCGCCAGCAAGGCGCGCACCGCCCGACTGACCTGGACCTTGTCCATCGCGGTGCGCTCGGCGACTTCGCGCGCGGAAAGGCCCGGTGTCTGTCCCAAGACCGCGATCACCCGCCATTCGGGAATGGTGAGATCGAAACGCTCCGAATAATGCCTGGCAATCGCCGAAGACACGCGATTGGTCACGACGGAGAGGCGATAAGGGATGAACCGGTCGAGGTTCAGCGTCTTATTCGGCATCGGGCTGGTTCTGCGGCCGCGCGGCCTCAAAGGCCGTAAGCCGAAATGCGTTTTCCTCGATGCCGAGCAGCGTGGGATAAAGCGACAAATCCATGGCGATGCGGCGCGCATTGGCGAGCTGCGGGATGAGGCATATATCCGCAAGGCTTGGCGTGTCGCCGTGACAAAACCGGCCGCGCGCCGGATCGCGCGCCAGCATCTCTTCCAAGGCCGCGAAGCCGAGCGCCATCCAATGCGCTTGCCAAGCGGTGCGGCTTTCTTCATCCGCGCCAAAGCGCCCTTCCAGATATCGCATGACGCGCAGATTGTTGAGCGGATGCACGTCGCAAGCAATGACCAGCGCAAGCTGGCGCACGCGCGCGCGCCCGGCGGGATCTTTCGGCAGGAGCGGCGGCTCAGGCACGACCTCGTCCAGATATTCGATGATGGCCAGCGACTGGGCGATGGCCGTTTCGCCATGGACCAGAAACGGGACGAGTTCCTGCGGATTGTGCTGGTGATAATCGGGCGCGTGCTGCTCGGCTTTGCGCAGATGGACGAAAGCGAGCGCCGGCGCGATGCCTTTCAGGTTCAACGCGATGCGCACGCGAAATGCCGCCGAGGAACGGAAATAGCCGTAAAGCGTGAAGTCAGGCGTGGCGGACATGCTGGTCGATGGCTCCGAAGATACTATTTCCCAGCGCGTCCTTCATTTCGATGCGCACGCGGTCGCCGAATTTCAGGAACGGCGTCTTGGCTGCGCCGCTTTCGATCTGCTCCAGCATACGCTTTTCTACGATGCAAGCAGAGCCAGCCGAACGGTCCTGGTTGGAGACGGTGCCCGAACCAACGATGCTGCCTGCCGCCAGGGCGCGCGTTTTAGCGGCATGGGCGATCAATTGCGGGAAGGAGAAGACCATGTCGGTGCCCGCGTCGGGCGCGCCGAAGCGCCCGCCGTTCACTTCCACCAAGAGCGGTAGATGCAGCTTGCCGCCGTGCCAAGCGTCACCCAATTCGTCCGGTGTCACGGCCACGGGCGAAAAGCTGGACGCCGGTTTGGATTGGAAGAAGCCGAAGCCCTTGGCCAATTCGCCCGGAATCAGATTGCGCAGCGAAACATCGTTGCACAGCATCACCAGGCGGATGTGCCCGGCGGCGTCTTCGGCGGCGCAGCCATAAAGCACATCGCCGGTGATCACCGCGACCTCGCCTTCCAGATCGATGCCCCAGGCTTCGTCGGCGGCAAGGATATCGTCCGTAGGCCCCAGAAAACCGTCCGAGCCGCCTTGGTACATCAGCGGATCGCTCCAAAAGCTGGCGGGCATTTCGGCGCCGCGCGCTTTGCGCACCAGTTCGACATGGGTGAGATAAGCCGAACCGTCGGCCCATTGATAGGCGCGCGGAAGCGGCGCCGCGCAATCGCGTGGATTAAAGGGCATCGCGCCTTCGCCGCGCTCCAGCAGGCCCGCCGCAATCCGCAAGGTCGGCATAACCGCGCTCCAATTGTCGAGCGCAGCTTGCATCGTCGGCGCGATATCCGCGACGGCGGTGCAGGTCTTAAGATCACGGCTCACGACCACGAGCCGACCGTCGCGTCCGCCTTTCAAAGAAGCGAGTTTCATGTCGCCTTCCAACTGTCGACGTAGCCAGCATCCTCCACTGCGGCGGCGGCCTCGCTCATGTCCAGTGCATCGCGCGCGTCGATCATCACGGCGACTTCGTCGGTCATAGTCTTGGTGGTTTCGGCACCGGCGGCAAAGGCCTTGGGATGGGGGCCATGGGTGAAGCCGCAGGGATGGAAGGTCATCATGCCCGGCTTGATGTTGTCGCGGCTGAAGAACTCGCCCGCATGGTAGAAGATCACCTCGTCGAAATCCTCGTTGGAATGGAAGAACGGCACTTTCAGCGCGCCGGGATCGCTTTCGAGCGGTCGCGGCACGAAGGTGCAGACGACAAAGCGATCCGCCATGAAGGTGGAATGCACGCTGGGTGGCAGGTGATAGCGATGGCTCGTCACCGGCCGGATATCGCGCCAATTCAGTTTCACCGGTGCGAGATTGCCCTTCCAGCCGATGACGTCGAGCGGATTGAACGGATAGGTGATGGTGGTGATCTGGGCACGCCGCTTGACCTCGACCTGCCATTCGCCGTCGCGTTGGGATTTGAACGCCGCGTCGAGCTTGGGCGTTTCCAGCGCGGCCGGATCGAAAATGGCATGCAGCCCCAAAAGCCCGCGCTCGGGAAGGCGGTAGCTGCCGTTGGTCGCTTCGATCAGCAGCGAAACGGTCTCGGCCTTCGGCTCCAGCCGCCACATGGTGCCGCGCGGGATCAGGAGGTAATCGCCTTCGCGATAGGCCATATGGCCGAAGTCGCAGAACAAATCGCCCTCGCCCCGGTGCAGGAACAAGAGCACGTCGCCGTCGGCGTTGCGCTGCAAGCGCGGCATCACATCCGCCGCTTTCCACAGCGCGATGCGGCAATGGGGATTGGAGAGCAAGAGCGTGCCGCGATAGGGCTCGGCCGTCGGCGCCTTCGCCGCGGCGACGGCATCAAAGGCGCGCGGCTTGAGCGGCCCTTCGATCGACCTCCAACCGGTGGGCGGATGGCGATGATAGAGATGCGCTGCCGGCCCGAAGAATCCGTCGCGGCCGATTTCGCGCTCATAGCTGCCTTCAGGCAGGTCGGCATGGGCCTGACGTGAGGTTTCGCCTTCACTGCGGGGAAATTCGATCCAATTCCGCATGGCTCAAGCTTTCGGCAGCACGCCGCGGCGAATCTGATCGGCCTCGATCGATTCGAACAGCGCCTGGAAATTGCCTTCGCCGAAACCCTGATTGCCCTTGCGCTGGATCAGTTCGAAGAAGATCGGTCCGATCGCGTTCTGGGTGAAGATCTGCAGCAGCAGATTGTTCTTGGTGCCGTCCATCAGGATGCGGTTTCGCCTCAGGTGCGGCACGTCTTCGCCGTGGCCCTGAATGCGGTCATCCAGCCGTTCGTAATAGGTCTCGGGCGTGTCCTGGAAGACGACGCCGTTGGCGCGCAACTTCTCCACCGAAGCATGGATGCCGTCGGTGCCAAGCGCGATGTGCTGGATGCCCTCGCCGTGATAGGCGTTCAGATATTCTTCGATCTGCGATTTGTCGTCGGAGGACTCGTTGATGGGAATGCGGATCTTGCCGTCGGGGCTGGTCATGGCGCGCGACTTAAGGCCGGTGAGCTTGCCCTCGATGTCGAAATAGCGGGCCTCGCGGAAGTTGAAGAGCCTCTCGTAGAAGCCGGCCCATTTGTCCATGTTGCCGCGGAAGACGTTATGGGTGACGTGGTCGATCTCGCTCAGCCCCGCCCCGTCATGCGAGAAGCCCTTGGCCGGATCGATGGCGACGAAATCCACCTCGTAAATGGTCGGCCCGCCATAACGGTCGACCAGATAGATCACGCTGCCGCCGATGCCTTCGATGGCGGGGATGTTCAACTCCATCGGTCCCACCGCATGGGCGAAAGGCTTGGCGCCGCGCTCGAGCAGTTCTTTATAAGCGACGCTGGCATCCTTGACGCGGAACGCCATGGCGCAGGCGCTGGGACCGTGCGCGGCGGCGAAGCGCGCGCCGTGACTGTCGGGCTCGGCGTTGACAATGAAGCTGATCTCGCCTTGGCGATAGAGCGTGACGGCCTTGGATCTGTGGCGCCCGACCGCGGCGAAGCCCATATCCACAAAGAGTTTGTGCAATTGGCCGATATCGGGCGCCGTGTATTCGACGAATTCGAACCCGTCGGTACCGATAGGATTTTCCCAGACGTCCATCTGCAAGGCTCCGCTGCTTGCGGCAAAAGGTTTCATATGCAACTATCCGGAGTCAAGATGACGTCCCCGCACGACTTGCCTGCCGACGCAAATCCGGACTGGACGATTGCCCAGGCCTGGGAAACCTATACGGAAGAGAAACACGCGGTTTGGGATATTCTCTTCGCCCGGCAGGCCAAGATGCTCGAAGGGCGCGTGACGGATGCTTTCCTCAAGGGCCTGGATGTGCTTCGCCTGTCCAAGCCCGGCATCCCAGATTTCGATGAATTGTCGGCGCGTTTGCGCGCCAGGACGGGCTGGAGCGTGATGGCGGTTCCCGGCCTCGTCCCCGACGAGGTTTTCTTCGAGCATTTGGCCAACCGGCGTTTCGTCGCCGGCCGTTTCATCCGTCGGCCCGATCAGCTGGACTATCTGCAGGAGCCGGACGTATTCCACGACGTGTTCGGCCATGTGCCGCTGCTCAGCGATCCGGTTTTCGCCGACTATATGCAGGCCTATGGCAAGGGCGGCCTGAGAGCCATGAAACTCGGAACGCTGAAGAACCTCGCAAGGCTCTATTGGTATACGGTGGAGTTTGGTCTGATCCGTGAACGGGATGTGCTCAAATTATACGGCGCGGGCATCGTCTCCAGCTACGGCGAATCCCTCTACGCGTTGGACGATCCCGCGCCCCATCGCATCGGCTTCGAGCTCGAACGCGTGATGCGCACCGATTACCGTATCGACGCCTATCAGCAGATCTATTTCGTCATCGAGAGCTTCGAGGACCTGCGCTCCAAAACGGCGGACACCGATTTCGGCCCGGTTTACCGCCGGTTGGAAAAACTGCCCGATCTGGCGCCGGACGCGATTTTGCCGACGGATAGACGGGTCACGCCTTAGAGCTCGACCCCTAGGAGCCATATTTCCCACGGCATGTATCCCCTCTCTCGCTTATCGCTCGAGCCTCCGGATGCGCCCATTACGAGGCAAATACTCAGACAATATAGCCAGTCCATTTTCTCGGACAAATGCAACTATCATAAGTGGAGCGAAGTGCGTTTCCGGTGCCCTGTGGCAATGATGCTTACGGACTGATCCGAATGGTGATCCTGGGACCGTTACCAGCGAGGCGACGACTTTTCGAATTCGTAATGCACAACCCTAAGAGCCGGGTTTTCTCTTGAAGTTCAATAGTGTGCTTAGAATCGCCTTTTATTGGGCCTTTGAGTGATTCTGGGCAGATTCAAGCATGGCGCTCGGCATTGTCCGCATTTGACAGCAGCAAGCACTTCAGTGTGGCGTCAGGCGGCTGGTACCGGTGCACCGGTACTGGCGGCGGTGCGTGACACGGAGTCTACCTCGCTGGCAATTGTCCGCGTTATTGAATAGGCTCCGCCCGAACGCGATTCGACCGTTGGCATATCATGCACTTGTCGTCGCTCGATCTAGTCGTCATTGCGATCTACACGCTTGCCGTTCTCGCACTTTCCCAATTGCTGTCGTACCGACATTCGCAGCAGCAGCCAGACAGCACCGACTACGTTCCCACGAGCAGGCCAATGCCCTGGTGGGCGGTTGGGTTGTCGTTGATCGCAGCAAACATTTCCGCCGAGCAAATCATCGGGATGTCGGGGTCGGCGTATGCGTTCGGACTGGCCATCGCATCCTATGAATGGATGGGAGCCGCGACACTTCTGATCGTGGGGAAGTTCTTTCTGCCGATATTTCTGAAGAATCATATCTACACGATGCCCCAGTTCTTGCGGCAGCGGTACGGCACCGCCATGCAAGTTACGATGGCCGCGCTTTATATCGGTTTCTATATTCTGGTGGCCCTTACGGCGACCCTTTGGTTGGGCGCCATCGCGGTCCACGTCGTGACCGGTTTATCGATGCAGATGGGGCTAATTCTTCTGGGGCTGTTCGCCGGCAACTATGCTCTCTATGTGGGCCTCAGATCGCCCCCACACGCCGACCTCCTTCAAGTCTCGCTACTTATTCTCGGCGGATCGGTGATTGCCGTCATCGCGCTCGAGCGCATCGCAGGCGGGAGCGGTCTTGCCGGACTTGTAAATGGCTTCAGCGCCCTCGTAGCCCGCGCACCGGAGCACTTCCACATCATTCTTCGAGCTGACAATCCCTACTACAAGTACGTACCGGGACTATCAGTGTTGTTCGGAGGAATGTGGATTATCAATCTCGCCTATTGGGGTTTCAACCAGTACATTATTCAGCGCGCGCTGACAGCAAAGAATATCGCTGAGGTACAAAATGGAGTAGTTCTTGCTGCGTTCCTCAAACTTCTCGTGCCGATACTGGTCGTGCTGCCCGGTGTAGCGGCAGTCATCCTCGTGCCCCATTTGCCGCGACCAGACCAAGCCTATCCCGAATTGATGACGATGTTACCGAGCGGCTTACTTGGACTGGTATCTGTCGCGCTGGCGGCCGCAATCATTGCTTCGATGCGATCGACGCTGAGCTCCATCGCCACGATCTTTACGATGGATGTATTCAGCGTCATCTACAAAGAAAGAAGCGAGCGCCAAACGTTGATCGTCGGACGTATGGCCGCTATCACCGCCCTCGGCATTGCGATGGTGGCGGCCATACCGCTTCTGAGCGGTTTCGATCAGGCGTTCCAGTATATCCAGGATTACAACGGCTTTTTCACACCAGGTGTGGTCGTCGTGTTCCTTCTTGGCATAGCCTGGAAGCGTACCACCCAAGCGGGCGCGCTCGTTGCCGCCATCGGTTGCCCCGTGGTCTCGGTTATCTTTGCGATTTGGCTCCCCGGAATCCCGTTTATGAACCGCATGGCCTACGTGTTCTGCATACTATTAATCCTTGCCGTTGTTGTGTCCCTCGTGGAGAAGTACGACCGGAGCAGCCCAATCATCGCGCTCCGCGATGTCAGCTTTTCGACCGGGAAAGCGTTCAACATCTGCGCAACCGCTATCGTGGCGATACTCGTCGTTCTTTACCTAAAATGGTGGTGAACCGGATCGTTTGTCGGATCCGCGTGCACGTGGACGCGGATGGAGCGGCATCGCTTGGTCGTTTCCCCTACGGTGTGACTCCGGCCGGTGCAAGTCCACGATCCGGCCAGCTTTCGCTGACCGCTTTTCGCGCAATCCGGAAATGACAAAGGATTCGCCCATGCACAGAAGCTGGGCTCCCGGCGATGGATTCTCTTTTCCCTTTGCGCCAACATACCGCGAAATTCCGGGTGTGGCTTCAGGTAGTTGGTTCGATACCTATTGCGGAAGGCCAGCCAGCCGCGGCCATAATACCGGGTCATGCCCTTGCTGTGTCCTCGTTTCGACCAGCGGCATTCAGCTGGTCGCATTCGCGCCACCACAAAAGCCAATTGAGACGATTTGCGGCGCAGCAAAACCCGCGGCGGGGCGACGCGGCGTCGTGTTTCCGCGCCGCCCTTTGGTGCTATTATAATGTCAGACATATGGGAGAGATCCGATGGAACGTTATTCGCGACGCACGGCGCTCAAACTGGGCGCGACGGCGCTTGCCGCCGGCGCGGTCGCAAGTCGCGCGGCGACACAGGCAACGGGTACGGCCTTGCGGCCGGCCGCTTATGGTGACGTCGAACTGCTCGACGGCCCACTGCTCGATCAGTTCCGCGCGCAGCATCAAACCCTCATGGCGATGGACGACGACGCACTGCTCAAACCGTTCCGCGTCGCAGCCGGTCTGCCCGCGCCCGGCGAGGATTTGGGCGGCTGGTACAATGCCTCGCCCTATTTCGATCCGCCCGTTGATTTCCACGGCTACATTCCGGGCCACAGTTTCGGCCAATATGTTTCCGGACTGGCGCGCGCCTATGCGGTCACCGGCGACGCGCCAACTTGCCAAAAAGTACGCAAACTGGTCGCCGGCTTTGCCCCGACGGTAACGGCGCGCTTCTACGACGGCTATCCGCTGCCGGCTTACACCTACGACAAGACGGCTATCGGGCTGCTGGACGCCCATCAATTCGCGTCCGACCCGAATGCCCTCAAGACGTTGAACGCGGTTCTGGACGCGGCGCTGCCGCATCTTCCCGAGAAGGCGTTGACCAGACCAGAGATGGAGGCGCGGTCGCATTCCAACATAGCCTTCACCTGGGACGAGTCCTATACGCTGCCGGAAAATCTCTATCTGGCCTGGCGGCGCGGCGCCGGCAGCCGCTTTCGTTCGTTGGCGCGGCGCTTCCTGCTCGATGAGGATTATTTCGACCCTCTGTCCCAAGGCGATAACGTCCTGCCCGGTCTGCACGCCTACAGCCATGTCAACGCGCTCAGCTCCGCGATGCAGGCCTTTTTGTGCGACGCCAGCGCCAAGCATTTCCACGCCGCGAAGAACGGCTTCGGTTTCGTGCTGGCGCAAAGCTTCGCCACGGGCGGCTGGGGGCCGAACGAAGGTTTCGTGGAGCCCGGCTCGGGCAAGCTCGGCGAGAGCCTCGGCACGACCCATGCGAGTTTCGAAACGCCCTGCGGTTCATACGGCCATTTCAAGGCCGCGCGCTACCTGATGGCCGTGACCGCAGACAGCCGTTATGGCGACAGCATGGAGCGCGTGCTCTACAACACGGTGCTCGGCGCCTTGCCGATGAAGCCGGACGGAACCGCGTTCTACTATTCGGATTACAACGCCACCGGAGCTAAGTTCTATCATGACTACAAGTGCACCTGCTGCTCTGGCACGCTGGGACAGGTCGTGGCGGATTATCACATCAGCGCCTATTTCACGGATGCGTCCGCGGTCTATGTCAATCTCTACGTCCCCTCGCAGCTGCGTTGGCGGTGGAACGGGCGCACCATTTTGTTGCGTCAAACGACGCAATATCCGCTTTCACCGGAAACGGTGATCGAGATCGCCGCGCCGACGGAAGAGACGTTTACGGTGGCGCTTCGTATCCCAGCCTGGGCTGGCGCAGGAACACGCGTCTCGGTGAATGATCGTCCTGTTGACGTACCGATTGAGCCGGGCCGCTTTTTGCCGTTGCGGCGTGTTTGGAGCGACAAGGACCGCATCGCCATCGCGTTCGATATGCCGCTTAGGCTGGAAGCCGTCGACGACAAGCATCCCAACCTGCTTGCGCTGATGCAGGGTCCGCTGGCGTTGTTTGCGGTGGGCGACCGTTTCCTGCCGTTCCGCCGCGCGGAGCTGCTCGCCGTCGGACAAACCGGCCGATCGTCGGAATGGACCGTCGCCACCTCCGACGGAACACAGCGTTTCAGGCCATTCTTTGCCGTCGGTCCGACGGAGACCACGCGGCTATACCAACCGGTCTCGGCTTGACGGGGGGCGGCGCTGCCGCCCCTTAGCCGTGCTGTCCGTCACCAGAAGGTATAATAGAACGCCACCACAGCCACGACGACGCCGAAGCTCAGGATGACATCCATGGCGTTCCAGCTCGCTCGCGTCGCAGCCTTTTCCTCGGCCGTTGCGCCATACCAGGTGAAGCGCAAGCTCTTGAGATCGGGCGCTTTGGTCAGATAGCTAAACGCAATCATCAACAAGGCGGTGACGACAAGCAGGCCTTGGCAGAAATAGAGCCAATGGATGTTCCAGAAGTCGAAGATCAGGCCGAATTTGGCATGGATCGGCGCAATCGCGGTGTTGTACTGGTCCAGTGTGATGACATGACGGTAAAGCTGGTCCTTCAGATTGTTCACGAACACGTCGTCGTTGCGCATGTAGATGTCGGCGGCGAGCCGCGCGAAACCGGCGACGGCCCCGACGAGGAAGGCGACCAAGGCGCCTTTGGCGTTGGCGCGCTTCCAGAACACGCCAAGCACGAACAGCACCACAATGGCCGGCGAAAGGTATCCCTGCACGCTTTGCAGATAGGTGTAGAGGTTGGAGTGCAGGCTCTTGATCACCAGAACCCAGCAAATGCCGATGGCGACGATGACCGTCGTGGCGATGCGCCCGACGACCACTTCGGTCTTGCCCGAAGCGCCCGGAAACCATTCGCGGAAGAAGTCCATCGTGAACAGGGTCGCCGAAGCGTTGAACTTCGAGCCGAGCGAGGCCATCAGCGCCACAATCATGGCGCAGGCCACCATGCCTCTGAGGCCATGTGGCAGGATCTGCGCGACCAGCGAGGTGTAGGCAGCATCGCCATTGGTGTGGAAGCCGAGCGAAGGATCCTTGGTCAAGGCATAGGCGACCATGCCCGGTACCAGGAAGATGAACACCGGCGTGAGCTTGAAATAAGCGGCCAGGATTGCGCCACGCCGCGACTGCTGCTGGTTCTTGCCTGCGAGCACGCGCTGCACGATGTACTGGTCGGTGCACCAATACCAGAACCCAATGATCATCGATCCCGGCAGCACAGCCGCCCACGACCATTGCGGATCGCCGAAGGGGCGGATGAGATGGATGTTTTGCCCCGCGGCGAGAACCGTCGCATGCCAGCCGGCGGCGAGATCGCCGTGCCCGAGCACGCGCAGCGCGGAGTAGAGAATGCAGAGCGAGCCGAAGATCAGCACGGGCGCCTGCAACACCGAGGTGTACATAATCACGCGAAGGCCGCCCAGCACCGTGTAAAGGCCGGTGGTGAAAGCAAGGCCGAGCGCGATCGCCCAGAACACATCCATATGGAAGCCGAGGATGTCGACGCTGTCGATGCCGAGCAAGGTGCGCACGACGACGTCACCCGCGTAGATCGTGACGGCCATTTTGGTGAGCACCAGGCTCGCGATGGTGAGCAAGCTTAGGATATTCCGCGAGCCGCGGCTGAAGCGTAGCTCGAGGAACTCGGGCATGGTGAAGACTTTAATGCGGTCGTAAAGCGGCACGAACACCCAGCCGAGGATCAGGATGATCCAGCCCTGCATCTCCCAATGCGCCATGGCCATGCCCGAAGCGAAGCCCGCGCCGGCCAATCCCACCAGATGCTCTGAGCCGATATTAGAGGAGAAGATCGAGGAGCCGATTTGAAGCCAGCCGCTATCGCGACCCGAGAGGAAGTAATCCTTGCCGGACTCCGCCTTCTTCATCATCGAATAGGCGACGACGATCAACATGGCGGCGATGAAGACGGCAACGACAACCCAGTCCGTCGCATTGAACACGGGCGCATGACTCGGCGTCGGCGTACTCATGATGGCGGTTCCCCTGTTGGCTTATTTTTGTCCGTAATAGGCCTTCGGCCCGTGCTTGCGCAGGAAATGCTTGTCGAGGAGGGCGGGTTGCATCGCCTCGGTGCGCGGGGCAATGCGCAGCGTTTCGCTGGCCAGCCGCGCGACATATTCGAGGATCGCCGCGTTGTGCACGGCATCCGCCGCATTCTTGCCCCAGGTGAAAGGCCCATGGCTGTGGACGAGCACCGCCGGGCATCGCATCGGGTCGAGATTGCGGAAGGCTTCGGCGACGACTTCACCGGTATTGGCTTCGTAATCACCCTTGATCTCGGCCTCGGTCATGGCCCGCGTGCACGGTATCTCGCCATGCCAGTAATCGGCGTGCGTCGTGCCTAGGGCCGGAATGGGCTGGCAGGCCTGCGCCCAAGCCGTGGCATAGAGGCTGTGGGTGTGCGCGACGCCGCCGATGTCGCGAAAGCTGCGATAGAGAACAAGGTGTGTCGGCGTGTCGGAACTGGGTCGCAGAGTGCCTTCGACGACCGCGCCCGTTTCCAAAGACACGACGACCATATGCTCCGGTGTCATCGCATCGTAAGACAAGCCGGACGGCTTGATGACGACAAGACCTTTCTCACGATCAATGCCGCTGGCATTTCCGAACGTCTGAATCACGAGGCCTTCGCGTACCAGCGCGAGATTGGCGTCGCAGACTTGACGCTTGAGATCCTCAAGCATCCGCTCAGGCCTCCTGGGCGCGGCTGCGGATGTCGAGCAGCGTCTTCATTACGGGGAAGAGATTGCCCCGCCCTTGCTTGGTGCCGAAGGCGTCGTGCAGCGTGCGGTAGATGGCATAAAGCTCGCGATAGACGGCGTGGGCCTTGGGATCGGGCGCATAGACGTCGGCTTTTAGTCCGGTCATCGCCCGTTGCGCCGACAGGAAATCCTTGTGCGCGTCGGCGACGACGGCGGCGGCGATGGCCGCGCCGAGCGCAGGCGTCTGCGCCGAGCGCGATATCTTCATCGGCCGGCCCGTGATGTCGGCGTAGATTTGCATGGTGAGCGGACTCTTCTCCGCGATCCCGCCGCAATTGACCACCTCTTCGATGGCGACGCCGTATTCCTCGAAGCGGTCGATGATCGCAAGCGCGCCGTAAGCCGTGGCCTCGATCAGGGCGCGGTAGATTTCCGGCGGCGTGGTGTAGAGCGATTGGCCGACGAGCAGACCGCTCAACCGCTGGTCCACCAGGATGGTGCGGTTGCCGTTGTTCCAGTCGAGCGCGACAAGGCCGCTTTCGCCGGGACGCAGCTTGGCGGCCTCGTTCTGCAGCGCTTCGTGCGTGAGCGTACCGCCGGGTTTGATGTAATCGACGAACCAGTTAAAAATGTCGCCGACCGCCGATTGGCCCGCTTCCAGTCCAAAATATCCCGGCAGCACGCTGCCGTCGACGATGCCGCAAAGCCCTGGAATGTCAGCAAGCTTGTCGCGGTTGTCCTTGATCGTGACGTCGCAGGTCGAGGTACCGATGATCTTGACCAGCGTGCCCGGCTTGATGCCGGCGCCGATCGCGCCCAGATGCGCGTCGAATGCGCCGACCGCGACGGGAATGCCGGCCGGCAATCCGGTCTTCCTCGCCCATTCCTTGGTAAGACTCCCGGCGATCGAGTCGATCGAGCGCACGCGCGGTGTCAATCGATCGCGCAACGGGCCCAGTCTCGGATCGAGGCGCGAAAGAAACTCTTTGTCCGGCCAGCCGCCCCAGGTCGCGTTGTACATCGCCTTGTGGCCGGCGGCGCAGATGCCCGCGGTGAACTTGCCGGGCTCCAGCGTGCCGCTGAGTGCTGCCGGCACGAAATCGGCGAGTTCGATCCAGGAATAAGCCGCTGCGAACACGTCCGGCGCGACGTGCAGACAGTGGAGAATCTTGCTGTAGAACCATTCGCTGGAATAGACGCCGCCGATCTTGGCCACGTATTGCGGGCGCATCTCGTGCGCCACGGCGGTGATCACGGCGGCCTCCGCCGTTCCGGTATGGTCTTTCCACAGCCAAGCCATGGCGTTCGGGTCGTCGGCATATCGCGCGTGCAGCGCAAGCGGCAGTCCGTCGGCATCGACCGGGATGGGGGTTGAGCCGGTTGTATCGACACCGATGCCGATCACATGGTCCGCGCGGAAGCCCGGAAGCGATTTTGCGGCCGCGGCCAACGCCTCCCGGATCGTAATCTCGGCACCTTTCAGATAATCGGCGGGATGCTGGCGGGCGAGCTGCGGGTCGCGGCCGAGCACGACGCCTTGATGTCCGTGTTCGTAAGGCCAAATCGCCGTCGCGATTTCGCCCCCGTTCGCCACGTCGACCAGTAACGCGCGGACGGAATTCGTCCCGTAATCGAGACCGATGGTGTAGCGACTGCTCATCGTTTTTCTAAACGGCCCAACCGCGGTTCAGTGCGTAGTAAACCTCGTTGAAGCGCAGTTCCTTCTTGAACTCGGATACGGAGGTTTTGCCGTCGATTGCCAGGAACTCGATATCGGCGATGGATGCGAAATCCTCCAGCATCTCCGTGGTGACCGCCTGGCTGAAGGCGGTGTGATGCGCGCCGCCCGCGTAAATCCACGCCGCGCAGGATTCCTCGAGCGAAGGGCGTGGCTTCCACACGGCCTGCGCCACCGGCAGCTTCGGCATCGGATGCGCCGGCGCGATGACGTCGAGCTCGTTGGTCAAAAGCCGGAAGCGATTGCCGAGATCGATCAGCGTAGAGGCCGTGGCTGGTCCGGGCGGCGTGTTGAACACCAGCCGTGCCGGATCCATCTTGCCGCCGATCCCGAGCGGATGGACTTCGAGACGCGGCTTGCCGTCGGCGATCGATGGGCACACTTCGAGCATATGCGCGCCGAGCACGCATTTGTTCGCCGGATCGAGGTGATAGGTGTAGTCTTCCATGAAGGACGTGCCGCCCTTCAGGCCGTTTCCCATCACCTTCAACGCGCGCAGCAGCGCCGAGGTCTTCCAATCGCCTTCGGCGCCGAAACCGTAGCCTTCGGCCATCAAGCGCTGCACCGCAAGGCCTGGCAATTGTTCGAGCCCGTGCAGATCCTCGAAGGTCGTGGTGAAGCCCTTGAAGCCGCCTCGCTGAAGGAAGGCGCGCATGCCGCATTCGATGCGGGCCTGTTCGAGCACGAAATGGTGGCGGCTGCCGCCTTTGCGCAGATCGGAGGTGATCTCGTAGCTCGCTTCGTATTCGTCCACCAGCCGGGCGACCTCTTTGTCGGAGATGGCGTTGATCGTGTCGACGAGATCGCCGACGCCATAGCCGTCGACGGAGTAGCCGAACTTGAACTGGGCCGAAACCTTATCGCCCTCGGTAACCGCCACGTCGCGCATGTTGTCGCCGAAGCGGGCAAACTTGGCACCTTGCCAGTCAGCCCACGCCAAGGCGGCGCGTGTCCAGGCGCCGAGAGCACACTGGACCGATTCTTCTTGCCAATAGCCGACCACGACTTTGCGGTTCAGGCGCAGCCTGCTCCAGATGAAGCCGTGCTCGCGGTCGCCATGTGCCGCCTGGTTCAGATTCATGAAGTCCATGTCGATCGTCGACCACGGAATGTCGCGATTGTACTGCGTGTGCAGGTGGGCGGCGGGTTTGCGCAGCTGCTTCAGGCCGTTAATCCACATTTTCGACGGCGAGAAGGTGTGACACCAGATTACGAGGCCGACGCAGGTGGGCGCGATGTTTGCCGCCAATACAAGCGCGCTGACGGACTCGGGCGAAACCAACACCGGTTTGAAGACGACTTTCGCCGGTATGTGAGCGGAAGAATCAAGCGCCATGGCTATCTTGGTGGAGTCGCTCGCGACCAGGTCGAGCGTCTGTGGACCATAAAGATGCTGGCTACCCGTGACGAACCAGATTTCGCTTTCTTTTCGCGGTTGCATGGTTGCTACTCGGTTACGATACAAGGCATAGCTACCATGATCTTTGGCGGTGTGCAGTAAAAATCAGACAATTCTCCCGCTAGGCCTAATGTCGCAAACACGCGTGCGCGCCTCTACGCCAGCCGAGGAGACAAGGGCAGATACCGTACTAACGGCGCCCGCCGGCCGCAACCCGTCGCTTCGCCTTCATTTTCGAATGAAGCGGCACGGGCGTATCCTGAAGAGCCAGCCGAAGCAGGGTGCCCATTTCGTTCTGGGCCTTGACAGGGTCTCTGTCGGCGATGGCTTGGAATACACGCAGATGGTCGGGAACCGGATCGCGCGGGAGCGGACGGTTACGCTGCTTGAACATCGTAGTCGTGTTTACGGCGGCGCTTACACCCATGGTCAGCGCGATGAGGTACGGGTTCCGAGTCGCGCGCAACATCGAGGCATGGAAATCTTGGTCGCTCTGACGGCCTGTTTCTGTGGCAAGCGTATGGTGCGCCATGCGTTCGATCGCATCGCGCATGTCATCCAAATCCTGCGTCGAACGCCGGACGGCGGCCAACGAGGCAGCGGCCGACTCAACGATCTTCCGCAGTTCGAAGAGACTTTCCACAAGATCCAAGTCCGGTTCGTTCTCGAAGGTCCATTCCAGCACGTCCGGATCCAGCAAAGCCCACTTTTCTCTCGGATTGACCTTCGTGCCGACCTTGGGCTTCGAATTGACCAGCCCTTTTGCCGCGAGGATGCGGATTGCTTCGCGATAAGCCGTACGGGACACATCCAGCTTAACACTGGACTCGATCTCACCGATCAATTGGTCGTCCGGCTGATATTTACCCGAGAGGATCGCGACGCCGAGGTCGTGCGCAATCGTGCCGTGTAAGCGCAGGGCCTTTAGTTTTGGTCGACCGCGCTCGAGCGAGGAGAGTTTGTTCATACGCGCCACGAAAACCACGAAGTAAATACCGCGAAGCAAAGAATGAGTATATCTCTTTGGAATGCAAGGCGATACGCCGAATCGGCTGTTGATGTGTAGGTGCGTTGAAACTTAATGCCGCAGGATGCGTTTCGACACGCTTACGGCCAAAAGTCTTGCGTCCGCTGTGAGGACGGTTTAACGTTTATTGTCTGAGTATTAATCCAGAGCGTGGCCGCGAAATGGAACGGCGCGACCGCGAGATGGTTTTGTTGCTGCGCCGTAGCGAGTCTGTCTTGATCGAAGCGACACAGCGAGAGGAAGGCCGTTATTAAGCCATGCGTTGTGCAATACGATTTGGCGTGGTGCTCGCCGCAGGATTGATCGCCGGAACACCGTCCACCTATGCGCAACCGGTTGCGATTACGCCGCCGATGGGCTGGAACAGCTGGGATTCCTACGGCCTCACAATCGACGAATCCGATTATAAGGCCAACGCCGCCGCGCTCGCCGCCCTGAAGTCCTACGGCTGGACCTATGCGGTGATTGACGAAGGCTGGTACATGGACAACCCGCTCGGCGACAAACTGGCAAACCGCGACTACCAACTAAACGGCAACGGATTGCTTGTGCCGTCGCTGAAGCGGTTTCCCTCGACATCCGGCAATGTCGGCTTCAAGCCACTGGCCGATTTCGTACACGCGGAAGGCTTGAAATTCGGCATTCACATCGTCCGCGGCATACCCAGGCAGGCCGTAGAGCGGAACACGCCAATCGAAGGAAGTGTCTACGATGCTGCTGAGGCGGCGGATACAGCGGATTCCTGTCCGTGGGACGACGGCAATTATGGCGTGCGCGATAATGCTGCCGGTCAGGCCTATTACGATGCGATGATGCGGCTCTACGCGACATGGGGCGTAGACTTCCTCAAAGTCGACTGTATCGCCGATCATCCCTACAAGGCGTCGGAAATCCGACAAATCGCCTTGGCCATAAAGAAGAGCGGCCGACCGATCGTCTTGAGCCTGTCGCCGGGACCGACCCAACTCAAACACGCCAAGGAGATCTCGCGATACGCGCAGATGTGGCGCATTTCCGACGACATTTGGGACGGATGGAATTTCGACCGCGACGGCCGAGAGGCGGCGTTTCCCAAAGGCATCGTCACCGCTTTCGACAATCTCGCCAACTGGTCCGCATTCACCAAACCGGACCACTGGCCCGATGCCGATATGTTGCCGTTTGGCGCGCTGACGCCGCAACCGGGATGGGGCGAACCAAGACTGAGCCGCCTGACGAACGAAGAGGAGCGTACGCAATTCACACTGTGGGCCATCGCCCGTTCGCCGCTTATTCTCGGCGCGAATTTGACGAAGTTGGACGATTCCACGCGACGATTGATCACCAACAAGGATGTCATCGCAATAAATCAGACGGCTTGGGACAGCATCCCGGTTGCCGGATTGCCGGCAGGTTTCGAACCGGCGCGGGTGTGGCACGCGCTCGCCGGACCGCGGGACAAGCCCGTCCAATACCTTGCGTTCTTCAATCTCGCAGAACAGCCCGTAACGTTGAATGCCAGTTGGGAAGAGCTGGGGCTCAAAGGCTCCCATGCCGCGCGAGAGCTTTGGAGCGGTGTTGCGTTACCTGTGTCGAACAAGATCAGCGTTACCCTGCCTTCCCACGGCAGCGCCGTTTATCGCGTCGAATAGTCCATCGCGAACAACGCACCGACCACGGCCGCTTCGCAGCTCTTCCGAAGTTACGCTTCATCGGTGAATCAGCTTTCGGCCATGGTCCCGATCCGTTCGGCGGTCTTCGGCGGACAGAGTTGGGGCGGCCTCGTTGAGTCGCTCACGGATGGCGATTTTGCTTTTCAGCAAATCGCCGGGCTTATGTTGGCGGTTATGATAACGATACCATTATGCCGCCCCGCGCCGCCGCTTTCCGCGCGCGCGAATGCCGGACCGCAGGGTTTCGGCGATTCGCTTGCTGCGCCGAAACGCAAACCGCGAAGACTAGACGCTTGTGAGAAAACGCCAATTGGCGGTCGCACTTACGTCGGAACCGCTCTAAATCAAGGCAACCATTCCCGATTAACACAGACTATTTGCCTTCACGAGATGATGCAAAGATAGCACAAAGCTGTAGTTCTTGGGAATCGAGGTCGGATTCCCTTGTTTTAGCCCGCTAAATTCACTAACCTAATTGTCTGAGAAATGATGACATCGGCCGCGCGCATTGGTGCGCCCTGTTGGCTGGTGTGAGGGAGGGTACAAATGGAACTGAGGAAGTTACTGACCAGCACGACATCGGCACTGGCATTGGCCGTTTGCACGGGGGCGGTGTACGCACAGACGGACCAGCAGCAAGTGGAAACGGTGGTCGTCACCGGTATCCGGGCGAGCTTGGTGTCGGCGGAAGATATTAAGAAGAACTCTTTGGAAATCGAGGATTCGATCGTTTCCGAAGACATCGGCAAACTGCCTGACAACCAGGTCATCGACGCCATGCAGCACATCACGGGCGTCCAGGTGCTGCACGGCAATGGATCGGGCGAAAACGACCAGATCTTCATTCACGGCTTGCCGGATATCGCCACCACGCTGAACGGCAGAGAGATTTTCACGACCACCGGCCGCTTCATCACGCTGGCGGACATTCCCGCCGAGCTGCTGCAACGCGTCGATGTGCACAAATCGTCGCAAGCCGATGACCTCGAGGGCGGTCTCGCCGGCTTGGTGGACGTTCGTCTGCACCGCCCCTTCGACTTCGACGGCTTCCAGCTGGCCGGCACCTTGCAAGCCTCCTACGGCACCGTAGCCAAGCATATCGATCCGACGGCAAGCTTCCTCATCTCCGACCGCTGGCAGACTTCGGCGGGCGAATTCGGCGTGCTGTTCGACGCCAGCTACAAGATGCAGCACTACATCGATCAGGACGCCTTCGATTACTACGCCGACCAAGAGAACAACCCCGGTGTGCACAACCCAAGCACCTTGGGCGGCATCACCTATTTCGGCGGCCGCGAACGCGCCTCGGCCAATTTGGCGACGCAATGGCGGCCCAATAGCGACACCGAGGTCTATGCCGAGGTGTTCTATACGCGCTACCGCAACCCGAACGGCGAGGACTTCCTCATTGGTCTGCCCGGCGACAGCCCGTCGTCGGCCTATACCTACGTCACCGATCCCTCCGGCACCAAGGAGTTGAAGACCGAGACGATCTGCTGCTTCAACCTGACCAGCAACCAGTCGTTCCGCGACGCAACGAACACCTATCAGGCGGCGACCGGCGTAACCTGGACCGGTAGCAATCTGACGCTGTCGTCCGAATTCGACTACACCTACAGCGCGTACAAGCGTATTGGCGCGATCGTCGATTCGGCCATTTTCGACACGGCCAATTTCGACACCAACTACCAAGGCTCGGGCACGCCCTATATGGGAGTCGCCACTCCGTCGGCCTGGGTCGTCGCCTCGAACTATCATCCCACGCAGCTGTTCGATCAGTGGACAAAGCAGAACGGCAACGAGATCGATTGGCGCGGCGATGCCAGTTACAGCCTCGTCGACAGCCCGATCAAGACGCTCAATTTCGGACTGCGCTACAGCAACCGCTACGGCGACAATTCACAGGATTGGGGCGGAGCCATCAGCTGCTACGGCGGCACCGATCAAATGGGATACGATCCAGTCTTGGCCGCCTCGGCTGCCTGCGGCCCCGGCTGGTGGGCCAATACGCTGACCACGACATATCCGAAACTGATGTCTCTCGCCTACGGCAATGACGACTTCTTCGCCGGCGAGCGTCCGTGGGGCATCCGCACCTGGATGAACGCCAACCCGAACTGGACTATCGCGAACATCACGACCCTCAGGACCGCCTTCGGACAACCGACGACAACGCCGCCGGCGGATCTGAGCGATTCTTTCACCGATCGCGAACAGGGCTTCACCGCCTACTTCAAGGCGGACTACGGCTTGACGGTCGCCGATATGCCGCTCGACGGCAACATCGGCGTGCGCGTGGTCGATACCAAGGCCGAGCAAACCGCCTACATCACCAGCTTCAACAGCGTCACCAACACCTCGGTCTATACGCCGACCACGGATAACAAAGAGGCGGCCGACTGGATGCCGAGCTTGAACGCAAGGCTCTCCATCACTGACGAACTGATCGCGCGCTTTGCGGTCAGCCGGACCGTCACGCGTCCAACCTTCGCCGAGTATAATCCGGGTCTGTACCTGTCGGCGGGTTCGAACACCTATGAGAACAACGGTTCGGCTGGCAATCCGAACCTGGGCCCGGTCAAGTCGAACAACGTCGACCTCGGCCTGGAATACTACTTCGGCAAGCAGGATTTGCTGGCGGCGACGGCGTTCTATCGCCAGATCAACGGCTATATCCAATCCAAGTCGGACGCGGAGACTTACGGCACCTGCGGCAGCCCGCCGGCGCCGTGCGTCTACGAAGTAACGCGGCCGTACAACAGCGGACTGGGATTCCTGCAAGGCGTCGAGCTCAGTTATCAGCAATGGTTCGACATGCTGCCGGACTACTGGGGCGGCTTCGGCGTGCAGATGAACGGCACCTTCATCGAAGGCCATTTCAGGGACATCACGACGCACGCGCTCGAGCCCTATGCGAACGTCTCGAAGTATTCGTACAACATCATCCCGATGTACGAATATGGCCCGGTGTCGATCCGCGCGTCGTATAACTGGCGGAGCAGTTTCCAGGTCGGTTACACCTTTGAGGACGCGACCTCCGTCAACCCGCCGGCGGTCTACAGCAAGCCTTACGGCGAGCTTGGGCTTTCGGCGAGCTACAACGTCAGCGACCAGCTGGTGCTGACCTTCGACGCCAACAACCTGATGGACAGCATCTATCAGGATCACTTCGGTCAGGGCGCCTATGCGGCGATCTATCCGCGCGATACGCGCCACTACGACCAGTTCTACACGCTGGGTCTGCGCTACAAGATGTAGGCTTGGCGTTTACCAAAAGGCAGGTCCGAGTCGGTCTTGAAAACTCTCAAATCCGGTTCGGACCTGCCAATCCCTCGATACGAGGCCAGTCGGCGGGTGGCGGTATCGGGCGCAAGCCCAAGCCACCCGCCTTTTCTTTTGGAACCCATACGGAACGCGCCAAGATCATGCGGCAAGATCATACGAATGCGGGCGCGCCTTATCTGCGCATCGTGCCGCTGTTGTGGTCGGCGGACGGTTAGCCGACCGCCATCATGTGACAACAACGAAAGGAGTTGGCCGTGACCGCATTGCTTTCCCGCCTGTTGAGCCGTAGACGCGCACTTCAAGGTTCGTTTGCGGCCGGGCTCGCCGCTGCGCTGCCCTCGACCTCGTCGCTGGCGCAAGCTCCCCAATCCATCAACGACAAGCTCGAGGGTAATATCACACCCGTGCACGACCCCTGCGCGATCCGGGAAGGCGACACCTATTACGTCTTCAGTACCGACCAGCCCGGCAGCGGCGGGCGAATACCGTGGCGCTTTTCGAAAGACCTAATGTACTGGGAAAAGGGCGGCTACGTCTTCGACGATCTGCCGGATTGGGCGACCAAGGCGGTGCCGGAGACCCGCGGTATCTGGGCGCCGGATATCTCCTTCGTCAACGGGAGATACCTGCTCTATTACGTTTGCTCGGCCTTCGGCAAGAATACGTCCGTCATAGGTCTTGCGACCAATACCACGCTTGATCCCAAGTCGACGGATTACCGTTGGCAGGATCAAGGGCTGGTTTTTCAATCCGCTCCCGGCGACAATTACAACTGCATCGATCCAAACCACGTGATCGACAGACAAGGAAACCACTGGCTGGCGTTCGGTAGCTTCTGGGGCGGAATCATGCTCATTCAGCTCGACCCTGCGACGGGCAAACCGCCTGCCGGCAAGCCGAAGATCTATCCTCTTGCCAAGCGTCCGACGGACGATCCGGGGCTCGACGCCATCGAGGCCGCGTTCATCATCGAACGGCAGGGCTTTTACTACCTGTTCTGTTCGTTCGACTTCTGCTGTCGCGGAGCCGACAGCAACTATTATACTGTTGTCGGCCGCTCCGGAAACGTCACCGGGCCCTATGGCGACGCCAACCACTTCGCCATGATCGACGGCAACGCGGTGGTGGTGCTGAAGAACGATCCCTATGGGCGCTGGCGCGGGCCGGGCGGCGGTTCGATCTTGCGTGACAAGGGACAGGACTACATCGTCTATCACGCCTATGACGCGCGCCGCGGAGGTATCCCGACGCTCAGGATTGCACCGCTCGTGTGGTCGGCCGACGGCTGGCCGACCGCCATCGTCTGACAAAAGACAAAACCGAGATGAGCCCAAAATGAAAGAACTCACCCCCTTCAGCCTCGCGGCAGTCTTGCTGGCGCTGCTTGCGATGCCAGTCACCGCCGCGCCGGCCACTATCACCGTTCATGCGGATCGCCCCGGCGCCATTATCGACAAAGACGTTTACGGCCAGTTCTCCGAGCATCTTGGCGCCGGGATTTATGGGGGAATCTATGTCGGCAAGGATTCGCCCATCCCCAATACCGACGGATTCCGCAACGACGTGATCGCGGCGCTGAAGGAACTGCACGTACCGATCGTACGCTGGCCCGGCGGCTGTTTCGCCGACGAGTACCATTGGCGCGACGGTGTTGGTCCGCAGGATCAGCGCCCGGTGCGCGTCAACCATAATTGGGGCGGCGTGCCAGAGACCAACGCATTCGGCACCCACGAATTCTTCGAATTCCTCGATCTGATCGGCGCCGACGCCTATGTCAACGCCAATGTCGGCACCGGCTCGCCGCAAGAAGCGGCCGAATGGCTCGAATACATGACCTCGGACCAGGACACCACGCTCACCCGCCTGCGTAAGGCCAATGGCCGCGACAAGCCGTGGAAAGTGGCGGTCTTCGCCATGGGCAACGAGACCTGGGGCTGCGGGGGCAATATGTCGGCCGAGTACTACACCGACCTGTTCAAGCAATACGCCACCTTCATGCGCACCAAGCCGGAGGTGCGCCCGCTGATCCTCGCCAGTGGCGACCATGACAACGCCACCGATTTCACCAAGACGCTGATGCAACACGCGTACCCCGCCATGGACGCGATCTCGTTCCACTACTACACGATCCTAGGCCCGCGCTGGCCGGACAAGGACACGGCGACGGGCTTCAGCGAGACCGGCTGGATCAACATGATGGCCAACACGCTCAAGATGGACCGCTTTATCAAGACACTCGATGCCGTCTTGACAAAATATGAGATCCTGCACGCCGCCGATCCCGGCCCGCATAAGAAGATCGGTCTTTTCGTCGATGAATGGGGCGCCTGGTACAAGCCAGAGCCGGGCACCAATCCCGGCTTCCTCGTGCAGCAGAACACGATCCGCGACGCGGTGCTCGCGGCGGTGAACTTCAACATCTTCCAAAAATACGCCGACCGCGTGCGGATGACGGCGCTCGCTCAGACGGTCAATGTGCTACAGGCCATGATCCTGACCGACGGACCGAAGATGCTGAAGACACCGACCTATTGGGTCTACGATATGTATAAGCCGTTCCAAGAGGCCACCTCGTTCCCGGTGGACATCAAGACGGCGACCTACCGCAACGGCAAATTCTCCGTGCCGCAAGTGAGCGCATCGGCGGCTCGGGCCAAGGACGGCTCGATCGTGATCGGCCTGGCCAATCTCGACCCGCACAAATCGGCCGAGGTCTCCGCCGTGCTGGCAGGCGTGCATGAAAAGGGGATCAGCGGCCTGCTGCTGACCGCGGACGCGATGGACGCGCACAATACCTTCGACGATCCCGATGCGGTGCATCCGGTCGCGTTCAACCGCGCCAAGCTCGCCGGCGACAAGCTCCGCGTCGATCTGCCCCCTAAGTCCGTCGTGGTTCTTACTCTGCGGTAAAAAACCGGCCACGGAACCATCCGCGGCCGGCTTCGAACAGGAAGCGGCCGATATCCTCGGCCGCATTCTTTATTTGACGCTGCGGAAGTAGAACACCGTATGCGATTTGAACGTCTGGCCGGGTTTGAGGATCGTCGAAGGGAAGGATGGATGGTTGGGCGAATCTGGGAAGTGCTGGGTCTCTAGCGTCAGACCGGTGCGGTAATTGTAAACTGTGCCCTTGCCCGCCTGCTCACCGTCCATGAAATTGCCCGTATAGAATTGGATACCGGGCTCGGTGGTGCGCACTTCGACTTGACGCCCGCTCACCGGGTCGGTGACGATCGCCGCCGTCGTCATAGCATTCGGATGCGGCTTTGCCAGGATCCAATTGTCGTCATAGCCGTGTGCGAATTCTAGCTGTTGGTCCTTGTCGCCGATGCGCGCGCCGATGACCTCAGGTTTACGGAAGTCGAACGGCGTGCCTTCTACCGGGCGCAGTTCACCCGTGGGGATCAACGTCGCGTCGACCGGCGTGAACTTATCGGCGTTGATCTGGAGCGTCTCGTCCAGGATGGTGTGCTGCGGATCGCCCGAGAGATTGAAGTAGCTATGATTGGTCAGGTTGATGGGCGTCGGCTTGGTGGCGTGCGCGGTGTAACTGATGCTCAAGGAATCGTCGTTGCGCAGCTGATAGGTGACGCGCACGGTTAGCTTGCCGGGATAGCCTTCCTCGCCGTCGGCGCTCACATAAGTGAACGTCACGCCGGGCCCAGCCGCATTCTCGAACGGCGAAGCTGTCCAGAACCGTTTGTCGAAGCCGCGAAGGCCGCCGTGAAGACTGTTGGGCCCGTCGTTCTTGGGCAACTGATAGACGACGCCGCCCAAACGAAACTCGCCGCTGGCAATCCGGTTCGCGAAACGGCCGATGGTCGCACCGTAGAAAGGCACGCCTGCAACATAGGGATCGACGGAATCGAAACCCAGTACGATATCGGCCATCTTGCCGTTCTTGTCTGGCGTGTTCAGGGATAACAGTGTGGCGCCATAGGTCATGACCCGCGCCTCGAGGCCATTCTTGTTCGTTAGCGTAAAGATAGTGACAGGCTTACCGTCTGCGGTGTGTCCGAACGGCGCTTGTTGCACGTGCGCCAGCGGCATCGCGCCTGCCGTCGCAGCACCGCATAAGGCCGTAAACGTCGCGATCATGATTCTGTTCGCTTTCATCTGGGTGTCGCCTCCTCGGTCATTGGCCGTCTATGGGCCGCCCGTCCGGATATTAAGTCAGACAAATATAAATGGAAGAGCGAGGTCGCGTTCGGTGCGCCGGTCAGTCGTAAAACGGCGCTGTCGCCTCGCAACTGCCTTTGCGAAACGCGTCGGCGACAAGTTGTAGCGGACGGATGTCGACATCGCTCGTCCCCGTCCGGATGAGCGTTGCGAAGCGGTCGTAAAGACCGAGATATTCCTGTTTCTCCAAACGCGCGGTGCTATAAGAGCTCGAGAGCTCCGAGCCGCCGGGCGATAAAGTCAACTTGCCGGCATCAGTTTCGACGACGATGACCCATTTCTGACTTCCGGTCTGCCGCCAATCCAAATCCATGTCGATTTCACCGCCCCCCGCGACGCTGAACTTGAGCCGTGCTGCAATAGGTGTCGCGCGGTTCTTCGGCACCACAAGGTTCGCGTGCGCGAGGACGAATTCGCATGGAAGGACGTAAGTCAGAAGCGACAGAGCGTTGATGCCGGTATCGAATACGCCAAAACCTCCCTGCTCCCAAATCCAGGACTGCCCCGGATGCCAGAGGCGCACGTCTTCGTGCCAAATTACGGAGACGCCGAGGATCCGGCGTTCCTTAAGCCAATTGCGCGCTGGCTCGACGACGGATGCGAAGCGCGAATGCCAGCTTACGAACAAGGTCAGTCCGCGCGCCGCCGCTTCCTCGCGAAGGCTTTCGGCCTCACGCACTGTGGTGCAGGGCGGCTTTTCGAGAAACACATGGAGGCCGCGCGCCATCGCCAGCATCGCCAGCCCGTAGCGTGGCTGCGGCGGCGTACAGAGGACGATGGCATCGAGCTCTGGCCCTTGAGCAAAGAGCTCTTCGAGCGTTGCGGCGTGGGGAACATCCAGCATGCCGCATTCTTCGCGGCTGACGCAGGCGGCGAGCACGAAGCGGTCGTCGCTCTCAATTGCCGGGCGATGGTGTTCGCGTGCGATCTTCCCTACGCCAACAAGAGCGAGACGGATCGGATGCATCCCACAGCGCCCTTTTCGATGTCACGCGTTGGCCGTTCTGCCGGCCACCGTCGATCGCTCGGACATACCTTCGTGGTGCGATGGTCGCCGATCACCTATCAGTGCGTACCCAGAAATATACGTCGGCCCGAGCTTTGGCAACGCCGATCTTGCCCATCGATTTTCTTTGAGAATCATCGGGTATGCCAGCGGGATGTCGGTGTGACGGCAATGGCTGCCTGTTGCGGTGGAAACGGACCCGGGCGTTGTTTCTCATCCTGCGTATTTTCGCAGATGTAGGTTATCAAGGACCGTGCGTCGCATTGGCAGCCGCTAATCCGGCCAACTGGATCGTGGAGGTTGTCGAGCACAACGAACTCAACAAATTCGTCGTCGTGCCCAAACGCCGGATTGTGGAACGGACGCTCGCCTAGCTCAGTCGCAATCGCCGCCTTGCACGAGATTTCGAGCGCTATGCTCAAAGTGTCAATATAGCTTCGAGTGTCCTTCTGGGGTGATTCCGAGGACCTGCCTGTCTTCCACGGCCCGCCCCTTTCCTGTCCATGATCCCGTTTATCTGCGGACGGGCCCTTCCCGTCCGCTGCCCGCCCATGCTAACCTATATTTGTCTGAGTTATAAGAAGCACGCAGCCTCGACCGCGGGTGGTGTGACAGCCGGAGGGGAAAATGGACCTATCGCGCAGGAGCCTGCTGGCGGCATCGGCGACGGCACCGTTCATCATGGAGCAGACCGCGCTGGGCCCTCAGTCGACCATCAGAATCAACTCCGCGCGGAAACGCGGTGCGATCGATAGGAAGCTCTTCGGAAACTTCATCGAGCATCTCGGTCGCTGCATCGAAGGGGGTGTGTTTCAAGAGGGATCACCGCTGGCGGACAAGGAGGGTTTTCGCAAGGACGTTCTCGCGGCAGCGAAGAACATGGGCGTGCCGGTGCTGCGCTGGCCGGGCGGGAACTTCTCTTCCAACTACGATTGGATGGACGGGATCGGGCCGCGCGCCCGTCGCCCGCGCCGGCTCGAAATGGCGTGGGGCACGGTAGAGACGAACCGCTTCGGCACCCATGAATTCCTCGATTATGTCTCCAAGCTCGAAGCAGAGCCTTATATCTGCGTCAATCTCGGCACTGGCACGTGGACCATGGCCCAGCGCTGGGTGGAGTATGTGAACTGCGATCAGGACACCGCGATCACGCGCCTTCGTCACAAGAACGGCCGACAGAAGCCGTGGAAGGTGAAGTACTGGGGTCTAGGCAATGAAATGGATGGCCCCTGGCAGATGGGTCACCGCACGGCCGAGGATTACGGCAAGTTCGCGCTGGAAGCGGCGAAACTGATGAGGCTCACTGATCCGAACATCAAGCTGATCGCCGCGGGCGCATCGAATTTCAGGCCAGGCTCCGACTGGATGAGTTGGAACCGCACGGTCCTCGACTGGCTCAAGGACTATGCCGATTACATCTCCCTGCACATCTACGTTGGCAATCGCGACAACGATTTTTCGGATTTCATGGCCAGCTCGCTCGAGATGGACCAGAGGATTGAGACGCTTGCCGCTGCCATCGATACGTCGATGTCCGGCCGCACGGATGGGCGCAAGCTGTATATCGCGCTCGACGAATGGAATGTCTGGTACCGTGCGCGCGGCCCTTCGCAACGCGGCCGGCGAATACTGGAGGAGCATTACAACCTGGAAGACGCGCTGGTAGTCGCCACGTTCCTGAATTCCCTCGTCAATCACGCCGACACGGTGAAGATGGCAAACTTAGCGCAACTCGTGAATGTGATCGCACCGATCTTCACCAACGAGACAGATGTGTATCTGCAAACCATCTATTATCCCCTGCAGCTTTTTGCCAACAATGTACGGGGCGACAGCCTGATTGTCGCCGTTGATGCACCTACCTACAACAGTCGCAGGTTCAATAACGTCCCCTATATTGATGTCTCGGCGGCGCTTGACGGCGGCACGCTGGTCGTCAACGTCGTCAATCGTCACCCGGATCAGCCCATGGCTGTCGCGATCGCTCTCGAGGATAGGAGTTTTGCTGAGCCGGTAACGGTCTCAAGGGTCAACGGTCCGGATATCAAATCCGAGAACGACTTTGGAAGAACATTGGTGGCGACCACCGTGGATACTGCCGCAGCCAGTGGCCACGCGCTGCCCTGCACTTTGCCAGCGCATTCCTACACGCAGATAAAGGCGAAATTGACGTAATCCCGTCAGGCGCGCGCGTCTTTACGCGGGCATTTTGCAGTGAACCATCAAACGTAGTGAGTTGTTGACGGTCACCTCTGAGAGCAAAACCGATGAAGAGCGAAGAAGAGAGAATGCTCGCCGGAGAACATTATGATGCCCATTGCCCTGACATGACTGCCGTTCGTAAGAAAGTCAAGACGATCCTGCATCGGCTGAATATCACCGAGTACCACGCGGACAACATGCAGGAGATCATCAACGAGCTCTGCCCCAACTCCGCGAACGACCTCCATCTAGAGCCGCCCTTCTATTGCGACTATGGCGTGCACATCCATGCGGCCGAGAACGTGTTCATCAACTTCGGCTGCGTCATTCTCGACGGGGGCACGGTAACGATCGGAGCGCACACCCTGATCGCGCCCGGTGTACACATCTATACTGCACGGCATCCGCTTGAACTGGAAGGCCGCAAGGTATGGGAAGACTGCCGTCCCGTCGTAATTGGCGAATGGTGCTGGATCGGCGGACACGCAACCATCTGCCCGGGTGTGACCATAGGCGACCGAGCCGTGATTGGCGCTGGTGCAGTGGTTGTGAAAGACATCCTGCCGGATTCGTTGGCAGTCGGAAATCCGGCGGTGGTCGTCAGAAAATTGAATCAGGGAGAGTGAGCCTCCCCCCTGAAGTGGTCCGGGCCTTCGCGCACGGTTCAAACGATCGGCGCCCGCTTCTCCCCGACACGGAGGACGCTCAGCGAATACGGACGGAACCGCCTGGAAAAATGTGACCCCGTTACCGTGAATTCTGATTCTGCCGGCCGGAGCTGATTTGGTCGCTCGAAGGTGTTTTGGTCCTGCGGGTTTGACCCTGCCAGAACAATCTCCTTCGCGGCCGGCGAAATGTCGGCCGAACACGACAACTCGACCTGCACATCCAGCGGCGTGTCGCCAGGATTGACCACTTTCAGGATGATCTCGCCTTCTTGGTCACGTGCGGCGCTTGCAAAGACCGGCCGGGAGGATTCCAAGCCCGAAATATGCGTCGGGAGCACCGTGTCTCCCCGGTTGTGACTGAACATCTGCTGGACGAAATAGCTTGGAGTGCGCACCACGCGCAAATTGTCCACCCAGATCAGATTTGGCGTCCATTGCCAGGCATCCTTATGGGCGAAGAGCGGCGCGTAGGATGCCATGCGCACCACGTCCGCATTGCGCTCAAGCCCGATCATGTACGCGGCTTCGGCCAATGCGCATTCGAGGTTGTTTACGTTTTCGACGCTCACCATCTTGTCGCTCTGAGCGGCGTATTCGCCGAAAAACACCTTCGGGCCGTTGCGGTCGTAGCCGTCGTAGCGATGCGTGTTCTCAAAGAACCAACTCGGGCGCGCGTAGCAATGTTCGTCAACGATGTCCACCTTCAGCTCGCGGAATTTCGGCCACAAGTATTCGAAACGATCATCGTCCGGCAGCGGTCCGCAAGAGGCGATCAGCTGGACTTCGGGATATCTCGCCTTGATCGCCCTGATGAACGGCTCCAGGCGTTCGGTGTATTGCGGCCCCCACTGTTCGTTGCCGATCCCGAGCATCGCCAGGTTGAAAGGTGCCGGATGGCCGAGCGCAGCACGCTTTGCGCCCCAGACCGACGTCGTCGGGCCGTTCGCGAATTCGATCAGATCGAGCGCATCCTGGATGTAAGGATCAAGCCGATCGAGCGGCACCAATTCGCCCGAGTTGAACTGGCAGGCCATGCCACAGTTTACGATCGGCAGCGGCTGCGCCCCGATATCCTCGCACAACAAGAAATACTCGAAGAAGCCCAAGCCGAACGACTGGAAATAGTCCGGCGCCGGGCGGTGCAGGAATTCGTAATTCCAGCGGTTTATGAGGAGCGGACGCTTCTCCACTGGCCCAACCGTGTTCTTCCACTGATATCGCTTGTCGAGCTCGCTTCCTTCGACAATGCAGCCGCCGGGGAAGCGCAAAAAGCCGGGGCGCAGGTCGGCAAGCGCCTGCACCATGTCGGCGCGTAAACCGCCGGGCCGCTTCTTCCACGTGTTTTCGGGGAACAGCGAGACGAAATCGATGTCCACCGCGCCAGGCTCGTCCAGCAACAGGTACAGCCTCGCTTTGGAATCGGCGGCCTGCGGACGCAGCACGGCTGTCCGTTTTTGCCAAGCGGTCGCAAATCCCTCCAACCGGACCGTATCGAGCACGGCGCCTTGGCCGGAATAAAGCGCCGCGCGCAGAGCCGGCGTACCGGAGATGGCGCGAACCTGAATGGAGAGGTGATAGTTCTCGCCTTCCCTCACCCCCATGCCCCGGAATCCCTCGTTGGCAACGCCGACCACGTCTGTGCCTTCGGATTCGATACGTAGGTAATGCGGATTGGCGGCGTTGAGCGGATTGTCGTCACGCACCGAAATCCGCCCGCGCGCTTTGCTTGGCGAGAGCTTGCTCCAGCCCATAAGAAAATCCGGGAATTCGAACCCGCGATTCTTCACGAGCTCGGCGTAAAGCCCGCCATCAGCGCCGAAGTTGATGTCCTCGAAGAAGATTCCCCACATCGTGGGGTTGATTTTCGCGCCAGGCTTGTCGGCGAGGACTTCGATCGTCGTCATACGGTTTCTGTCACCTTTTCGTGGGTCACCTTCGGGCGGATTTGCTCGTTATAAAAGTTGTCCGTGATGAAGTAGAAGTACATCAGCAGTCCCATGCCGAGGTGGAAGACGCCCGGTATGACCGTCAGCAGCATGGCGATGCCGTTCAGGGTGAAGGCGCTTTGGTGGACGTCGGGCTGATAATGGAAATAGGTCAGGCCCACGCCGACCATGCCGGCAGCAAGGCTCATGCCCATCTTCTGACAGAACGAAATCCCGCCGAACGCAAGGCCGGCCACACGCTTGCCGCGCTTGACCTGGCCATAGTCGACCGCTTCCGAGATGATGGACCAGAACACCGGTCCCTGCATATCCACGATGAAGTTGATCAGGAAATAGAGGACGAAGGCCAAGGCGACGTCATTGGGCTTCACAGCCAAGTACATTATCACGCTCAAGGCGAAGGTGATCAGCTGCGACCAACGGAAGACCTGGATCTTGCAGACGAACTTGGTCAGCCAAGTGGAAGCGACCATCGCCAGAATGTTGCCGACGATACCGACCGTGATGAAGGCCGCCTGAAGCTGGGCGTCCCCGCCCAGGAAGTACTTCGCGTAATACAATCCGACCGATCCGCGGATCACGTAGCCGATCGTGCCGATCAGACAGACTCCCGCCAGAACCATCCACTGACTGTTCGTGAACAGCAGGGCCAGCTGCTCTCCCAACGGTTTCCGGTCGCTCTTGTGAACGACGCGCTCCGTCGTCGTGAGAAAACAGAAGATGAAGAGCAAGGTGGCGACGACCGCCATGATGGCCATGGAGACCTGGTAGCCTTTGGCAAGGTGCGCTTCGCCCCAGCGGGCCGCAAAAATCGGAACGAAGGTGTTGACCAGCAACGAAGCGCCTTTGGCGAAGAACAAGCGGTAACCGTTGGCTGAAAGCCGTTCCTTCGGATCGGCCGTCAGGACGCCGGGTAGCGAGATGTACGGGATCACGATGGCCGTAAAGACCAGCATCATCAGGATGTAGGTCGCGTAGGCCCAGATCAGTTTGCCCATGTAAGGCAAGTCCGGCGTAGTGAACACCAGCATGATCGAGATGCCGAACGGAACCGCGAAGACGAGCAGATAAGGACGATAGCGACCCCATTTCGTGCTGCGGCTATCCGTGTAGACGCCCATGGCGACGTCGGCAAAGGCGTCGATCAAGCGCGGCATGAGCCCCAGCATCGCGATGTCGGCGACGTTGAGCCGGTAAACGTCGGTGTAGAAAAACGTGATGATGATGGCCAGGGCCGACCAGACGATGTTCACGGCGGCGTCGCCGGTGCCAAAGCCGATCTTTTCGAGAACAGTAACCTTTGCGGTCTTCATGGTGCGTGCATCAGACTCAGATTGATTGGACTCGTACCGGCGCGGATGCCGTTGTGGAACTCTCTATTTCAACAGGATGCTGCGGTAGCGGTCCAGAAGGTCGGGGTCGACTGTCGGCCATTGCGTCGCGTCCCATTTTATTTGCGCGATCTTCAATCTGTGAAAGTCGTTGTCTGCCGCTTCGTAGGCGTGAAATACCACATAGTCCTTGCCGCCGAAGCTATATACGCTTTGCCCGCCCCAACCGGCCCAGTTCTTGTCTTCCGCAAGCAGCGGGCTGCCGCCGCCCAAGGCCATGTCCTTGCCGTCCTTGTCTAGGTAGGGGCCCGTGACGACCTTCGACCTGCCGACCATGATCCGGTAGGTGCTGTTCTTGCCGATGCAGCATTTACCCCAGGAAACGAACAGGTAGAAGTAGTCACCCTTCTTAAATAGGAAAGCACCTTCGACTTCTGCTGGCCCGGGTGCCCGGTCGTCCACAAGCACCGAGCGCTCGCGCTTGGCGATCGCGTGCCACTCTTCCGGCTCCGCCAGGCCCGTCCAGCTCTTGTTTAGCTTGACGAGCTTGATGCCGGACCAGAACGACCCGAAGGCCATCCACGGCGTGCCCTTTTCATCCACGATGATGTTGGGATCGATCGCGTTCCACAAGTCACGCCCGGCAATAGACCGCAGGACGATCCCCTGATCCTCCCACTTGTATTCGGCGGAGGCCGGATCGAGGATTTTGTTGATGGTCAAGCCGATGGCTGAGTCATTCACGCCCGGCGAGGAAACGGCGTAGTAGAGAAAATATTTGCCGTCGTGGAATGTGATATCGGGCGCCCAGATGTGACCGTTGAACTTATCATTCACGCTGTGCGCCCAGGACGGTTCGGTGGCGAAGACGCGGTCCCGGCTTGTCCAGTGGATCATGTCCTTGGAGCTGTAAAACGGGATTCCCGGGCCGGTGCTGTAGAGATAATAGGTGCCGCCGTCCTTCGCCATTGCAGGGTCATGCACGTCCACCTGTTCGGTCGCTCCGGCGAGCGCGTTGCCCGCTGCAACCGCACAGATAACCGCTGCTGAGAGAATCCGAAGCAGCCATTGCATGTGATGTTTCTCCCGGAGCTCAGATGATCGCCGTTGGCCAGCCGCCAGCAGGCTCCTGCGCGATAGCTCCATTTTCTCCCCTCCGGCTGTCGCATCACCCGCGATCGAGGTCGCGCGCTTCTTATAACTCAGACAAATATAGGTTAGCATGGGCGGGCAGCGGACGGGAAGGGCCCGTCCGCAGATAAACGGGATCATGGACAGGAAAGGGGCGGGCCGTGGAAGACAGGCAGGTCCTCGGAATCACCCCAGAAGGACACTTGAAGCTGCATTGACGCTTGGGGCCACAGCTGCTTTCCCCCGGCGGCTCGGGCGGCGTAGGTCACGGCCATATCAGCAACGATCGATCCCGCGGGCTAATGGTCAAGCAGGAGTTGCAAGCGACGGCTATTCTCCCAGTCGGTAGCGGCAGCGAGGGGATTCGGCGGTGAAAGCGCTCGAGGGGCAGACCATCTTCACGAAGCTGACGAGCCCGCAAGCGGTCAAAGCTGCGATTGCAGAATGTGACCGGCTCGGAAGAGACATTTTCTTGACTGAATATGGGTTCAAGCGTTCCCGCGAATATACGTTCCTTTACAAAGACGCCCAATACGACTCCAAGACAATCGCCGCAGTGGCGCTCGGCCGGCCAACAAGATACGCGCCATCGACTGAGAATCGGACGGCAACCGCGCTTACGGCGCGCCAATGTTTGGAGGTAATACCTCGACCGGTATCCGCATGCAGCTAGTGTCACAAGCGGTGTCCAATTCCACGGCCGCCAATGCCCGGACGGTCAAATGTCGGGAACGAAACGAGCGCAGAAAGTCGGACAAAAAATCAGATTTGAATGAACAACTCGTCCGTCTACGGACGAAAATGTCAGCTAACCCATTGATTTGATGGTGCCCAGGGGCGGAATCGAACCACCGACACGCGGATTTTCAGTCCGCTGCTCTACCGACTGAGCTACCTGGGCAACCTGGGAACGCGGGAGCGGCTTTTTAGGCAAGCGGAGGGCCGCTGTCCAGCGGCCCTCCGCGAAAGCGCCGCCGCGGCCGAAAACCCGGTCGCGGCGCGGCGGTGTCTTTATTGACGGTAGGTGAACTCGACGCCCACCAGCGTCACGCCCATGTGGACGACGCCCTGCAGCCAGCCGCGGCTGCTGTTGCCCGGATCGCTCGCCAGCAGGTTGATGTCGGCCTTCTCGGCGATCAGCCGCGCGATCGAGAAATCGACGCCCATATGGTCGGTGAACTGATAGCCGAAGCCGCCGCTGACCCAGTAACGGCTGTTGTCGGGAATGCCCGGTGTGCGGAATTCGTCGACCGTCGGCGACTCGTCATAAGCGGTGCCTAAGCGCAAGATCAGGTCTTGACAGGCTTGGTATTCCACCCCGAGCGAGCCGAACCAGCTGTCCTTCCAGTTCATGTCCGAGACGTCATCAGGCTGATGCGGGTTGGTGGCATGGGCGGTCAGCGTCTTGAAGGCGCTCCAGCCCGTCCAATCGCCGCCGGCCAGCGCGGTCCACTGGTCGTTGATGTGCCAGCGCGCGCCGACGGTGAAGACGTCGGGATTGTCGAAGACCGCCGACGCCGTCGAATTGGCGAACATACCGTAGACGGCGTTCAGCGTGGCGCCGACCCCTGCGCCGTCGAGCGTGAAGGTCTCGGTCCCTTTCATCTTGCCGTCGAGCCTGGAGCGGTACGATGCACCGAACGACCAATCCGGCGTGGGCTTCCAGGTCACCCCGACGACGAATCCTTCGGTCCAATCCTGCGCCTTGAGCAGGACAGAACCGTCATCCTGGCCCGGCAGGACGTGAAAGAAGGGAGTGCCGAGAGGGTTCATGCAGTTGATGCTACAGCCGATGGTCCCGAAGTCGATCGCCTTTCCAAGACGGCCGTTGAGGTATTGCACCTGCACGCCCACGCCGATGGCGAACTCGGGCACAGGCTGCCAAGACACCATCGGAGTGACGTTGTAGGTCTTCACGTCGCTGTACGTGGCGTAATAGCGGCCGACCCAGCTCGGGCCGTAATTGGTGACCATGCCCCACGGGCTCGACGTCACGACGCCGACGACGAACTCATCGGACAGCCTGTAGCGGAGCGAAAAGTCCGGGACCAAAGCGGTGTTGACGATGCCGTGCGGGGTCGAGGTTCCAAGCGGCGTGCCCGCGGCCGTCGTCCCGGTAAAGCTGCCGCTGGTGTTCGGCAGGATGCCGATGCCGCTGGCCGCAGCGTCCCAATCCTTCACGTCGGCGAGCAAGGCGGGATTGAAGGCGAGCGTGGAGGCCGTCTCGCCATTGGCGGCGCTGCCGGCATAAGACAAACCCAGAGTGCTGGCGCTGAATTCGCGCAGACCATAGCCGCTGGCGAACGCGGAGGTGGTCAACAGCAACGAAGTGGCTAAAACGCAGAGGGCCGTGCGACGCATGTTTTTCCCCTTGTGGACGCTTCCCCAAGGGCGAATATACCAGCAGATCGCAATCGCCCATGCCCGGTGCGGCAATTAGCCTGAAGGTTCGTTTTCGTCAGTGTTTGCGGGCTTTTCCGTGTTCGCCGGCTCGTCTGAAAAAATGACGTATGCGTCATTTAACCAACGACCCAAATCGAGGTCGGCGCAGCGCTGCGAACAGAACGGCCGAAAGCGCACCGACGTGGCGCGCCGGCAGATGGGACAGCGGCGGCCGGCGCGCTCTGGCGTCAAAGGTTTGTCGTGGATCGTCCGCATACGCATCACCGCATTTGCCGTACGGAACAAATCCTAGCACGCATAACCGGCGCCGCGCAGCAACGCTCTGCCAAGAGGTCGTCCACCACGGAAAGAGGATGATCGGTAGATGAAACTACTCTGATCCCATATAACCCCATTTCGTGTAAGATAATATCGCGTAGGGCCCGGAAGAGATCGGCGTCATCGTCGTGGCGTAAATCCGGAGGAAATCATGCTTTCGTTTTTCCCAGGCGACACCCATCACGACCTCATCCACGACATCATCGTGTTGGCGGTGGTCGCCTTTTTCGTGCTGTTTGCGGCCAGCAAGGCTGGTGGCTTTGTCAAATTGCTGGGCAACGTGCTTGGATATCTGTTCTTGATCGGCGTGGCTCTGCTGATCGCGGCAGTGGTGACCGCACCTTTGGTCATGAAATAATCTGAAAGTTAGGAAGAAGCGGCATCAAAGCCGTATTTCTCGCTCACTTCCACCGGCCGTTCTGGCAAATCCTAGCACGCATAGCCGAGCCCGCGCAGCAGGGCCACGGTCTCGGCCAGCGGCAGGCCCACGACGTTGGAATAAGAGCCGTTGAGCCGGCGCACGAACGTCTCGGCGCGGCCTTGGATGGCATAGCCGCCGGCCTTGCCCTCGCCTTCGCGGCACTCGGCATAGGCCTCGATCTCGGTCCGCGTCAGCCGGCGGAAGGCGAGCGCCGTGGTGACGATCCGTGTACGGATTTTCCCGCCGGGCGCGACCACGGCCACCGCCGTGAGCACGCTGTGCCGCCGCCCGGAAAGCCGCGCGAGGCATTCGCGCACCGCGTCCGCATCTTGCGCCTTGGGCAGGATACGCCGCCCCAGCGCCACCACCGTGTCGGCAGCCAGCACCAGCATGGGCGGAGCGGCGTGTTTCTCCAGGACGGCACGCGCCTTAGCCTCGGCCAGCCGCAGCGCGTGGCGGCGCGGCAATTCGTCCTTGAGCGGAGTTTCGTCGACGGCGGCGGCGCGCACCAGGTCGGGCGTGATGCCCGCTTGCGCCAGAAGCGCCTTACGGCGGGGGCTTTCGCTTGCCAACAGCAGCCCGAGCCGCGGTGTTTCATTTGAAGCGATAGGTGATGCGTCCCTTGCTGAGATCGTATGGCGTCATCTCGACCATCACCTTGTCGCCGGTAAGCACACGGATGCGGTTCTTGCGCATCTTGCCGGCGGTGTGGGCGATGATCTCGTGCCCGTTCTGCAGCTTCACGCGAAAGGTCGCGTTGGGCAGAAGCTCGCTGACCACGCCTTCGAATTCGAGAAGTTCTTCCTTCGGCATTCGCCCTCTTGGCAGAAATCCGGCCGGGAGAATGCACCGAAATCGCCCAAAAGCAAGGATTTTCACCCGCGCATCTGCAGCACGCAGATCAGCGTGAAAAGCCGGCGGGCGGTGTCGTCATCCATTTCGATCTTGTCCTTGAGCGCTTCGTGCAGCAGCTGGGCCCCCTCGTCGTGGAGCGAGCGGCGCGCCATGTCGAGCGCCTCGATGCGGGCGTGCGGCTGGTCGGGGATCGCCTTGAAGTAGCTCTCGCAGACCGTGAAATAATCCTTGATGACGCGCTGCAGCGGGGTCAGCCAAAGTGAGATGCACTGCGCCGCCTCGCCGTTTTCGCCGGCGATCTCGAGGACGATCCGGCTTGCTTCCAACCGCAGCACCAGCTGGTATGGCCCGGCCTCGGAATTCAGCGGCCGAAACGAATTGGCCTCGATCAGATCGTGGATCGCCACCGCGCATTCGTGCTCGATCTCGCGGTTGCGGCGCACCCGCGCGCGTTCGTCCAGCAAGACGGAGGCGATGTGGCAGTCCCCGCTCATCGCCGTTCGTTCAAGCGCACCGCGACCGAGCGGGCGTGGGCGTCGAGTCCTTCGGCTTCGGCCAGCGCAATGGCGTCGGGCCCGAGCTTGGCGATGGCGCCCGGCGTCATCGCCAGCAGGGTCGTGCGCTTCATGAAATCGAGCACCGACAGGCCGGAAGAAAATCGCGCCGTGCGCGCCGTCGGCAAGACATGGTTGGGACCAGCGATGTAATCGCCCATCGCCTCCGGCGTGTAGCGGCCTAAGAACACGGCACCGGCATGGCGGATGCACGCGAAGAACGCTTCCGGATCGGCGGTGGCGATCTCCAGATGCTCCGGCGCGATGCGGTCGGCCAGCGCGGCGGCATCGGCGAGCGCACCGACCACGATGATCGCGCCGTAATCGCGCCAACTCGCCTCCGCGATCGCCCGGCGCGGCAAGAGCGCCAGCGCGCGCACGACCGCCGCCTCGACCTTGCGGGCTAATCCGTCATCGTCGGTGATCAAGATGGATTGCGAAGAGGCATCGTGCTCGGCCTGCGCCAACAGATCGGCCGCGATCCATTCGGGATCGTTGGCGCCGTCGGCGACGACCAGAATTTCCGAAGGTCCGGCCACGGAATCGATACCGACCTTGCCGAACACTTCCCGCTTGGCGGCGGCGACATAGGCGTTGCCGGGACCGACGATCTTGTCGACCGGCGCGATGGTCTTTGTGCCGTAGGCCAACGCGGCCACAGCCTGCGCCCCGCCGACGCGATAAATCTCGCTCACCCCCGCGCGCCGCGCCGCCTCGATCACCAAGGGATTGATCTGCCCGCCGCTCGCTGGCGTCACCATCACGAGGCGACCAACGCCAGCGACCTTCGCGGGAATGGCGTTCATCAACACCGAACTCGGATAAGCGGCCGTGCCGCCGGGCACGTAAAGCCCGACGCTGTCGAGCGAGGTCCAGCGCCAACCTAGCTGCGCGCCGTATTCATCCGTATACGACATATCGTCGGGGATCTGGCGGATGTGATATTCTTCGATGCGCCGCGCGGCGACCTCGAGCGCGGCCAGCGCCTCGCGCCCGCAACGCTCGCGTGCGGCCGCGATCTCGCCGTCCGTCAAGCGCAGCGTTGCCGGCGTGAGTTCCACCTTGTCGAAACGCGCCGAGTAGTCGATCAGCGCCTGATCGCCGCGGGCGCGCACTTCGGCGATGATGGCGCGCACGGCCGTGGCCACGTCCGCTTCCGTCTCGCGCTTGGCGGAAAGAAGCGCGGCGAAGGCCTCGGAAAAATCGGCCGCGCGTGCGTCGAGAAAGCGCGCCATCTCAGCTCTCTTCCCAGGCGTGCGCCGGCCGGCCGAGCGCCGCCCAGGCACCGCTGACGTCGGAAAGCCCCGCCTCGAGACACTCGACCTCGAGCACGATCACGCCGCCGCCGGCGAACACCAGCTCCACCGTGCCGGCGCCTTCCTCTTTGGGCGTGAAGCGGATGGCGAGCAGCGACACCACCGCCTCTGGCGCGCCGCGCTTGAGGTTCTTCGACTTGGCCGACAGCACGCCGTCGAAATAAAGCCCGGCGCGCACGCGCAGATCGCCCTTGCCGTCTTCCCATTTGAAGCGGTTGAACAGCGCGGCGAAGCGCCGCTTCTTGGGCAGATAGACGAGATCGCCGAGCTTGGCGACGGCGTCCTGCAAACGCGCCGAGAGGATCGCCAGATCCTCCGCGTCCTCGGCGGTCAAGACGGGCGCGCGCGCGCTCATGCCGGCAGCCTTTCGATCTCGGCACCGACGCGGACGAGCTTTTCTTCCAGCCGCTCGAAGCCGCGGTCGAGGTGATAGACGCGGCTGACCACCGTCTCGCCTTCGGCCGCCAGTCCCGCCAGCACCAGCGAGGAGGAGGCGCGCAGATCAGTCGCCATCACCTGGGCGCCTTTCAGCGCCGGAACGCCGCGCACCACCGCCGTGTCGCCTTCGACCTTGATGTCGGCGCCCATGCGCAAGAGCTCCGGGACGTGCATGAAACGGTTCTCGAAGATGGTTTCCTTGATCGTGGAGGTACCGTCGGCGGTCGCCATCAGCGCCATGAATTGCGCCTGCAGGTCGGTGGGAAAGCCGGGGAACGGCGCGGTGTCGGCGGAGACCGCGATCGGCTTGACGCCATTGCGCGCCACGGCAAGGCCGCGATTGGTTTCGGCGACTTCGGCGCCGGCCGCTTCCAGCAAATCCACGACCGCGCCGATCAGTTCGGCGCGCGTTCCCGTCAATTCGACTTCACCGCCAGCGATCGCCACCGCCATGGCATACGTGCCCGTCTCAATGCGGTCAGGCAGCACCGCGTGCTCGGCGGCGCCCAAGCGCTCGACGCCCTCCACCACGATGCGCGAGGTGCCAAGGCCGGAAATCTTCGCGCCCATCGCGCAAAGGCATTTGCCGAGATCGTCGATCTCCGGCTCGCGCGCGGCATTGACGAGCACGCTGCGGCCCTGTGCCAGGCTCGCCGCCATCAGCGCGTTCTCGGTGGCGCCCACCGACACCGCGGGAAAGACGATCTCGGCGCCCTTGAGGCCCTCCGGTGCGCTGGCGATCACATAGCCTTCTTCGAGATCGACGTGCGCGCCCAAGGCCTGCATCGCCTTCAGATGCAGATCGACGGGGCGCGCCCCGATGGCGCAGCCGCCCGGCAGCGAAACCTTGGCGCGGCCCGCGCGCGCCAAAAGCGGGCCCAGCACCAGAAAGCTGGCGCGCATCTTGCGCACGATGTCGTAATCGGCGGTGGTACCGGTGAGGTTTGCAGCCTTGAGGCGATAGCGCCCGCCCTCGCCCGGCGCCGTGCCGGCCGTCCATGCCGCTTCGGCGCCGAAATGGCGCAGTAGATCGGCCATGAAGGCCACGTCCGCCAGCTTGGGGACGTTCGTGAGGGTGAGCGGCGCATCGGTCAACAGCGCAGCCGCCATCAGCGGCAAGGCTGCGTTCTTGGCGCCGCTGATCGGGATTTCGCCCTTGAGGCGCGCCCCGCCCCGGATTCTGATCTTGTTCATGACCCCTCTGCGGCCGTTCAAGCCGGCCGTTTTAGCGCCGGTGACGGCGACGCGACAGCCTCAGTTTCCGTTTATTTGGTCGCGCCGATTGGCTTTATCCAGCCCGCCGCGCGGCAAATTCGCGGCAGCGGCCTCGTCCGGTGCGCCCGCGCCCCCCAGCGCCTTGTCGCGCGCCTTGCGCCGCTTGAGGTTCTCGCGCAGAGCGGCTTCCAGCCGGCCGCGGCGGGCGGCGGATTTGGCGGATTTCCCCACGCGGGCACCCTTTCCCTTTCGCCCGGCCTTGGGCTATAGCAGCCCTCCCTTTGGGCTTCGGCCCACAGATGCCGGAGTAGCGTAGTGGTAGCGCAACCCCTTGGTAAGGGGTAGGTCGTGAGTTCGATTCTCACCTCCGGCACCAGTCTTCGCCCGCTTCGCGGGCTACGGCTCGGCAAGCCAGTCATTCCATGTGGTCGGTTGACGACGCGCGGTGAGCCCCTACTCTGCGTCGAATACACACCGCTCATGGAGAGGCGCAGCCCGATGAGGCTTGCCACAGTCCTTCTTGCTCTGTCGCTCGGCGGTTGTGCCCTGTTGCCCGCGCCGCAAACCGCGCAATTCGACTGGTTCACGTATCAGGGCAAGGATCCCGTTTACGATAAAATCAAGGCGGGGCCGGACGATTATCGCAATCCGATCCTGGCGGGCTTTTATCCCGACCCCAGCGTGCTGCGCGTCGGCGAGGACTATTACCTGGTCACTTCGAGCTTTGCCTATTTTCCCGGCATTCCGGTGTTTCACAGCCGCGACCTAGTGGATTGGACGCAAATCGGCAACGTCATCGCGCGGCCGTCGCAGCTCGATTTCAAGGGGCTGGGGATTTCGCGCGGCGTCTTCGCGCCGGCGATCGATTATCACGGCGGCGTGTTCTACCTGCTCAACACCTGCGTCGATTGCGGCGAGAACTACCTGGTGACGGCGACGAACCCGGCGGGGCCGTGGTCCGATCCCACTTGGCTCGGCTTCGATGGCATCGATCCCTCGCTGTTCTTCGACGACGACGGCAAGGCCTATATCGTCAACAACGGCCCACCCGGGGGCGCGCCGCTCTACAACGGGCATCGCGCGATCTGGATTCAGCAATTCGATATCGTCGCGAAGAAACTGGTCGGGCCGCGTCGGATGATCGTCAACGGCGGTACCGATCTGGCGAAGCATCCGATCTGGATCGAAGGCCCGCATCTCTTCCGCCGCGACGACAAATACTATCTGACCTGCGCCGAAGGCGGCACGGCCGAGCAGCATTCCGAAGTCGCGTTCCGCGCCGACAAGGTCTGGGGGCCGTATGTTCCGTATGCGGGCAATCCGATCCTCACCCAGCGCGATCTCGATCCGGCGCGGCCCGATCCGATCACCTCGACCGGCCATGCGCAATTGGTGCAAACGCAAAACGGCGACTGGTGGGCGGTGTTCCTCGGCACGCGGCCTTATGCCGACGACAGCTACAACACCGGACGCGAGACGTTTCTGTTGCCGGTGCATTGGACGGCCGACGGCTGGCCGGTGATCCTCGCCGCCGGAAAACCCGTGCCCTATGTGGCGCCGCGCCTCGCTCTACCGCGCGAGAGCGCGCCAGCGGTTCCCACCAGCGGCAATTTCACCGTACGCGACGATTTCACAGAAGCGACGTTGGCGCCGTATTGGCTCTTCATCCGCACGCCGCATGAGGATTGGTACGAGCTCAAGCCCGGCCGGCTGATCCTCCGCGCGCGGCCCGATTCCATCGGTGGGCTCGGCCAACCCAGCTTCATCGGGCGGCGCCAACAGCATACGTATGCCTCTGTTTCGACCGCGATGCGCTACACGCCGCGGAAGGACGGCGATGAAGCGGGCCTCGTCGCGTTCCAGAACGACGACTTCTACTATTTCCTCGGCGTCACGCGGATCGGCGGGAAGACCGTCATCGTCTTGAAACGCCGCGCGGGTGCGGCCGATCCCGAAGACGGAACGCTCGTTGCGTCCGCTCCGATTTCGCTTGCCGACGGCGCACCGATTTATCTCAAGATCGAGGCACGTGGCGCCTTCTACGATTTCTCCTATGCAACGGCTGAAGGCGAATGGACGGTGCTCGCCAAGGATCAGGACGGCACGATCCTCTCGACGCATACGGCCGGCGGCTTCGTCGGCACCGTCTTCGGCATGTACGCGTACGCCGCCGGAAAGGTGATCGCTCAGCCACAGAGGGAACAACCATGAACTGGAAAACCCCCGCCATTCTCGTCGCCGCCTGCCTGCTCGGCGCTTGCAGCACATTGCACTCGACTTTTGCGTTCCAGGCCGAAGCGGCGCCGCAGCCCATCACGCCGGCTGTGCTCGACATGCCGCCCTTGCCGCCGGCGCCCGCCGAAGCCGAGCCAGGCGCGGGCATCGTCGATCGCATCGTTCCCGCGCGCATCGACGCGGCGCTGAAAGGGCTGGTCGACAGCGGCCAGCTCGTGGGCGTCTCGGCGCTGGTCTATCAGGGCGACAAGCAAGTCTATTTCGGCGCCTTCGGCATGGCCGACCGCGAGGCGAAAAAGCCCATGACGCGCGACACGCTGGTGCAGATCTGGTCGATGACCAAGCCCATCACCGGCGTGGCGCTGATGACGCTGTACGAGCAGGGCAAGTTCAAGCTCGACGATCCGCTGTCGAAATACCTGCCTGAATTCGCCGACGTGAAAGTGTGGGACGGGCTCGACGCCGACGGGCAACCGATCCTGGTCGCGCCCAAACGGCCGATCACCGTGCTCGACATCCTGCGCCACACCGCAGGCCTGCACGAAGCCGACACCAAAATCCCCGCGCTCGACGATCTGTTCAAGAAAGCCGATCCGCTCAACAAGAACAACACGCTCGAAGAGATGGCGCAGAAGCTGGCGAGCCTGCCCTTGCTGTACCAGCCGGGCACGCGCTGGTTCTACAGCCCAGGGCCAGACCTGCAGGCGCTGCTGGTGGAAAAACTCTCCGGCATGTCGTTCGACGAATACTGCCAGAAGGCAATCTTCGGCCCGCTCGGCATGACCCACACCTTCCGCACGGTGCCCGAGGACCAGCGCGCGAAGATGGCGGCGTCCTATACCTGGAACGGCGAAGGCGATTTCAGCCGCGACGCGGACGAGGAGGATTACCAGTACAATTTCCAGCCCGTGGCGCTCGAGCGCGGCAGCGCCGGGCTGGTGTCCTCGCTCGACGACTACATGCGCTTCGCGCGCATGTTGCAGAACGAGGGCGAGCTCGACGGCGTGCGTATCCTCAAGCCCGCAACCGTGCGGCTGATGGCGACCAATTGGCTGCCCGACGCGATCAGCGAGCGCGAATGGCTGCCGTCGAAAGGCCGCGTCGGCTTCGGCCTCGACTTCGCGGTGCGCACGCATCTGCCGGTCGGCCCCGACGAAGCGGCGGGCGAGATGGACGAGTTCTTCTGGGACGGCGCCTACGACACGCTGTTCTGGGTCGATCCGCTCAACCAGATCACCGCGGTGCTGCTCACCCAGTACCACCCTTTCGGCAAAGTGCCGCTGCACCCGGACTTCCGCGACGCGGTCTACGGCCCGGCAATGCCGAACTGGACGCCGCCGACGCCGTAACGCCTCACTCCGCGGCTTTGGCGGTGCGCCCCGCGGCGAGCCGTTGGCGCGCGATGTCGTCGGCCACCTCGTTTGTGGGACGCTTCTCGGCGTCGGCCTGGCGGAAAATCTGCGTCAGCGTGTCGGCGATGGCGAGCGTGCGCCGCTCGATCTCGGCGTCGTCCCAATCGTAGATTTGCCCAGCCACGCGGATGATGCCGCCGCCGTTGATGGCGTAATCGGGCGCATAGAGAATGCCGCGCGCGGCGAGCTGTGCCCCGTGCTCGTCGCGCAGCAGCTGGTTGTTGGCGCCGCCCGCGATCACCTTGGCCTTGATGCGCGGGATGGTTTCGTCGTCGAAGATCGCGCCCATGGCGTTGGGCGAGAACACGTCGCACTCGACCGTGGCGGCAAGATCGGGCGAGGCGATGCGCGCGCCGAAAGCCTCCACCGCGCGGCGCACCAGATCGTCGTTGACGTCGGATACGATCAACTTGGCGCCCTCTTCGTAAAGCCGCGCCGCCAGGCCCATGCCGACCTTGCCGAGGCCTTGGATCGCCACGGTGAGGTCTTCCGTCGTGTCCGCGCCGAGACGATGCTTGACCGCCGCCTTGAGGCCGACGAAGACGCCCAGCGCCGTGGTCGGGCCGCTGTCGCCACCCTTCTTGCCGGGCTGATCGTAGCCGGCGATGTGCTTGGTACCTTGCGCGATCAGCGGCATGTCGGCCGGCTTGATGCCGACATCCATCGCCGTGACGTAACGCCCGTCGAGCGCGTTGATCGCCTCGGCATAGGCCGCGAACAAGGCGCGGCTCTTGTCCTTCGCCGGATCGCCGATGATCACCGCCTTGCCGCCGCCGAGCGGCAGATCGGCGATGGCGTTCTTGTAGCTCATGCCGCGCGAAAGACGCAGCACGTCGGTCAGCGCCGCGTCGGTCGAGGCATAGGCGAACATGCGCGTGCCGCCGCAAGCGGGCCCGCGCGCCGTCGAATGGATGGCGATGATGGCTCTGAGCCCGGCGGCATCGTCGGCGAAGAAGCTGACGGATTCGTGGGCGTCGAAATCGGGGGAATCGAACACGTTCATGAAGGCCTCGGTCGCGCGGAAGGCGGATGCTAACCCGCGCCCGCCGCAAGGAGCTTGTTATTTCGCTTGCCGCCCGGCAATGCAAGCGCGCCGATCAGCGCCCCGCGCGCAATAATGCCGCTCTATTGCGACGCCCCGAGCGTCGCCACGACTTCGCCTTCGGTGAGGATCTGCGGCAGGATTTGCGCCTCGGAGGCGCCCGGCGCGTAATAAAGATAAAGCGGCACGCCCGAACGGCCATGCGCTTCGAGCAGCGCGGTGATCGCCGGATCGCGATTGGTCCAATCGGCGACGAGCAGCGCCACCTTCTTCTCGGCGAAGGCCGCGCGCACCGCGGGGCGCGACAGCGCCGCTTCTTCGTTGACCAGACAAGTGATGCACCACGACGCGGTGGCGTCCACGAACACGGCCTTGTGGGCTTGGCGCAGCGCCGCGAGCCGGGCTGCGGAATAAGGCTCGGCCTTGATGCCGGCGAAGGCGGCCGTCGCGGTTTCGGCGGGCTTGGCGTCGCGACCGATCAGCGTCAGCGCCGTCAGCGTTCCCATGAGACCCAGCAGCGCCAGCAGCGTGCCCGTGCGACGTAGCACGCCCGACGCCTGGCGCGTCTTGCCCCAAGCGAGCAACGCCCCGCCGACGATGAGCAACGCCGCGCCCATGGCGATCAGGCCGCCCCCGCTCACTTGCTTGCTCAGCACCCAGATCAGCCACAGCGCGGCGCCATACATCGGCAGCGCCAGGATCTGCTTCAGCCGCAGCATCCAGGCGCCCGGCTTGGGCAACAGGCGGCGCAGCGCCGGCAGCACTCCGAGCAGCAGAAACGGCAGCGCGAAGCCCAAGCCCAAGGCCACAAACACCGCCAGCACGACCGGCGCGCTTTGGGTGAAGCCGTAGCCGATCGCCGTCGCCATGAACGGCGCGGTGCAAGGCGCGGCCACGGCGACCGCCAGAACGCCGGTGAAGAAAGCGCCGATCAGCCCGCCACGCGCCGCCAGCGAGCCGCCAAGGGCGATCGCATCCACTTCAAACACACCCGACAGATTGAGTCCAACCGCGAACATCAACAGCGCCAGCGCCGCCACCACCACCGGCTCTTGCAGCTGGAAGCCCCAGCCGATCGCCGCCCCTCCCGCGCGCAACGCCACGATCAGAAGGCCGAAGACGACGAAGCTGGCGACGGCGCCGAGGCTGTAGGCCAACGCTTCGCCCCGCGCCTTGCCGCGATGGGCGCCGGATGCCAGCGACAACGCCTTCATCGCCAACACCGGCAAGACGCAAGGCATGACGTTGAGGATCATCCCGCCGAGGAAGGCGAAAGCCAGCGCCAGCCAGAAGCCGAGGCTGGCGCCGCCTTGCATCGCGGGCACCGCGCCGGGCAGCGCATGCACGCGCAAGGCCTGCACCGAGCCGTCGGCGGAGGTGAGCACCAAGAGCCCGTCGAGCGCGCGGCGCTTGGCGAGCTTGTCGCCCGGCTGCAAGCCGAGCAGCAGACCGTCCTTGGCGAACCCCAGCGTCTGCGGCGCGGCGTCCTTGATCTCGCCCGGCTCGTCGGGAAAGAAGGCGGCGTCGGTCGGTCGCGCGCCTTGGGCCAGCGCCGGCGCCTGCACGAAAAGCCGCAAGCCGCCCTCGCCGGCGTAACGCATCGGCCAAGGCGAGGCCGCCGGCAGTTTGGCGCGCGCCGCGGCGAATTGTTCTGCCGCCACAGCGTCGGGCGGCGCGGCATCGGGATCGACGAACAGCGTGAGAGCGAGCGTCGCCTCTTCGGGGATGCAAACCTCGCGGCAGACCAGCCAGCTGACCGCGGCGTTCAGATGTTGCTCGCCCGGCTTGGCGTCGGCCGGCAGGTGCAGATCGACCAGCAGCCACGGCTTGCCTTCGTAGCCGTAATCCATCAGCGGGCCGACCGGCTCGCGCCGGGGATACGGCCATTGGATGTCGTCGGCGCGCCAGCCTTGCGGCAGCATCCATTGGATGACGGTCGGCGCGCCGGCGTCACCCGGATTGGACCAATAGGTGTGCCAACCGGAGCGGATGTTTTCTTCCAGCGCCACCGTCACGCTGCCGCCCGGACGCACCGCGTCGGCCTCGGCGATGAGGCGGGCCTCGACCTTGGGCGCCTGGTCGATCTGGGCCCTGGCCGGCGCCAACACCGCCAACAGCACAAGCCCCGCGAGGAAGGTTCGCTTCATGCGATGCTCATAGCTTGCCGCGGCCCGGCGCGCCAGCCGCCCTCGCGCAAAGGTGAGCGGCCCGATAGACTCCGCTCGGTTTGGAGGACTCGCCATGCGCATCACCGGCGGAGATTTGGGCGGCCGCGCGCTGGTGGCGCCGCGCGATGCGCGTGTGCGCCCGACTTCGGACAAGGTGCGCCAGGCGATCTTCAACATCCTCAGGCACGCCGGTTTCGCGCCGGCGCTGAATGGGTCGCGCGTCCTCGACCTGTTCGCGGGGACCGGCGCGCTCGGGATCGAGGCGCTGTCGCACGGCGCCTCGTTCTGCCTATTCGTCGACGACCACGCCGAAAGCCGAGCCTTGATCCGCGAGAATGTCGAGGCGCTGGGCCTGACCGGCGTAAGCAAGATCTGGCGGCGCGACGCGACCAAGCTCGGCGACATGGCGGCGGGCGCGGGCGGCCCGTTCGATCTCGTCTTCCTCGATCCGCCGTATCGCAAAGGCCTGATCGCCCCGGCGCTGACCGGATTGCGAGTTGGCGGCTGGCTCGCCGATGCCGCGCTGGTCGTCGCGGAAACGGCAGAGGATGAAATTATTCCGCCTACGGACAAATTTCTCCTACTCGACACGCGCGTTTATGGCGACACGGCCGTCCGCTTCTGCCGAATTGAACCGTAAATCAAAATTCCGGCGGTTCAATTCTCCCGGTTTACGTTCCGTATATGGGGATCGCTACTGCGCCATTCAAGGGCGCAAGAAATTACCCCTCACCTTCGCCCAAAAAGCTTCTCGATATCCGCGAGTTTCAGCTCCACATAGGTCGGCCTTCCGTGATTGCACTGGCCGGAGTGAGGCGTCGATTCCATTTCGCGCAGCAGCGCGTTCATCTCCTCGGCGGTGAGCCTGCGGCCGGCGCGCACCGAGGTGTGACAGGCAAGCGTGCCGGCGACCTCTTCCAGGCGCTCCTTGAGCGACAGCGTCGAACCGCTTTCGGCGATGTCGTCGGCGAGATCGCGCATCAGTCCGCGCACATCCATCTGCCCCAGCATGGCGGGCACTTCGCGCACCAAGACCGCGTCCGGGCCGAACGGTTCGACGATGAGGCCAAGCTCGGCCAGCTCCTCCGCGCGCGCGGCGAGGCGCTCCACGTCGGCAGGATCGAGGCTCACCACCTCGGGCACCAAGAACGGCTGGCGGGCGATGGGGCCCTCCGCCATCGCCCGCTTCATCTTCTCGTAGGTCAGCCGTTCGTGGGCGGCGTGCTGATCGACGATGACGATGCCGTCCTCGGTCTGCGCCACGATGTAGGTCTCGTGCAGCTGCGCCCGCGCCGCGCCCAAGGGATGGGACGGCGACGGATTGTCCGTAGACGGATATTCCGCCGCGGGCTCGACGCGCGCCGACGGCGTCTCGCCGAACAGCGGCGACTGGAAATCGCGCGCCGGATCGTAGGCGGCGGACGCGGGCCGCGGCGCAAAACCGTATTCGTCCGTATGCGGACGAAATGCGGACAACGCCTCGTCCGCCACGGTGGTCGAGGCCTGATGGCCCGCCTGATGCAGCGCCTGCTTGAGCGCCGAGACGATCAGCCCACGCACCAGTCCGGCGTCGCGGAACCGCACCTCGCTCTTGGCCGGGTGCACGTTGACGTCGACGAAGGCCGGATCGCAGTCGAGGAACAGCGCCAGCGCCGGATGGCGGTCGCGCGCCAGGAAATCGGCGTAGGCGCCGCGCACCGCGCCGAGCAGCAGCCTGTCGCGCACCGGCCGTCCGTTCACGAACAGAAACTGCATCTGCGCGTTGGCGCGGTTATAGGTGGGCACGCCCGCGAAACCGGCGAGCGTCACGCCCTCGCGCGCGGCTTCCACCTTGAGCGCATTGTCGGCGAAATCGCGGCCCATCAGCCGCGCGAGGCGCTTGAGACGCCCGCCGAAAAGATCCGACTCCGCGGGCAGATCGAGCACGCTGCGTCCGTCAAGCAGCAGCGTGAAGGCCACGTCGGGCCGCGCCATCGCTAGGCGTTTCACGACGTCCTGCGTCGCCAAATCCTCGGAGCGCGCCGATTTGAGGAACTTCAGCCGCGCCGGCGTGGCGAAGAACAGCTCGCGCACTTCGACGCGCGTGCCCGACTGGCCGCGCGACAAAAATCCGGCGGGACGCACGCCGCCCGCCTCGCCGCCGTCGACGCGCACTTCGTGCGCTTCGCCGGCCGCGGTGCGGCTGACGATCGTGAGCCTCGCCACGGCGCCGATCGACGGCAAGGCCTCGCCGCGGAACCCCAGCGTCACGATGTGCGACAGGTCGTCTTCGCCGAGTTTGGAGGTGGCGTGGCGCTCGACCGCGAGCCTGAGATCATCCTCCGCCATGCCTTCGCCGTCGTCCTCGACCAGGATCAGATCGGCCCCGCCGCTGGCGGTGGCGACCGAGATGCGGCGCGCGCCGGCGTCGAGCGCGTTCTCGATCAGCTCCTTCACGGCGCTGGCCGGGCGCTCGACCACCTCGCCAGCGGCGATGCGGTTGATGGTGCCTTCCGAAAGACGGCGGATTTTCATGGGGGGAGAGTAGCGGATTCGGTGGCGTTCGAGGGCGACGATCGGTTCCTCTTCGCCCTCTGGAGAAGGAAAACGCGCTGGAGAAGAAAAACGTGAATTCAATTCCGGTTTTTGGGGCGCAGGCGCTTGAATCGCCTCGACAATCGTCCTGCGGCGGCTTTGCACCAAGGCGACCTGAGCGAGCATCATGGCGACCTGGGCGTTGGCGTTCATCAGCCGGGCGGCGGAGTGGCGATAGACTTTGTCCTGCGCTTGCGGCGCAGGGGCGGTTGCGGTGCCGGTTGTTGCAGTGCCGCTTTGGCTCGCGGCGAGGGCATAGTCCTTTCTCATAGTATGGGATTTAGGAGCGAAATCCGGAATTCAAGGGCCGCAACCGGATTTTTTTTCATAACACGCTTAACAGGAATGCGAGCGGTGCGCCGAACAAGTGCCGGCAGACGACGGGAATGGGAGAGATAGGCCAGAATTTGCCGTTCTGATACCCCGACCCAGGAGCGTGCATCACCTCCTTAAGCGACATCGTACCGCTCAATGTAGTATTCGTCGTGGGACCAGATGAGGATGACGAACAAGTAGCTGTCGCCCCGCACTGTACCCCGAAAGCGTTGGATTTGAGCAATGCAATTGGCGATATGCCTCTTTGCCAGTTCAAGGTTAGGAATTGTGCAAATCCAAATGCGAAGGTCAGCTCTTGCCTGAACGAGCTTCTGAAAATCTCCGTCGACCTCATCGCTGCTCGCGACCGGAATGCCGTTACGCCATTCACATTCGATTACCGCACCTTGCTCCTCGTAGTAACCATCACGAGAATTTCGATACCAAACCATATCGTATAGCCACTCGCCCTCGTCCGCGTCACAGCGAGATGCAGCGACCTTGAACATCAGATTTCTGGCACAGTCGCGAAGAACGGTCTTGAATGCGGTTGTGCGCTCACCATCTCTTAGTTCGTGCAAGAGATGGCTCACAGACCTTTGGTCGAGAAATGTTCGGATTGCCAACTCTGCTGCATCAGCGATCTCAGCACCCATCGTGCGCCCTCTAGCTCTTAAAGCGCTTCGCGGATAAGCTGAGGAATGGCAGACGCTGCGTCCGCAAATTCAGTTCCCTTCAAGCGTAGGTCGGTTTCCGCATCGCTCAAAATCAACTCCGCCTCGGCATGGGTGATGACGCCTTTGTCGATCATAACTTGGAATAATCGCGTTAAAATCTCCTTCGATGCCATACCGAGTGCCTTTGCATAGTAATCGTCGGCCATAGATTTACTCCAAACTCGTGCGCAGGAGGCACAATAGTGCAACGGAGACGTGGCGTCATGCTGACGTTCTCCCCGAAGCGCTATTCTCGATGGGGAGAGTCTGTTCTGGATGTGTGCCAGTCCCAGGCTTTTGATCGCCGGAACGACCGGTTCTGGCACATTTGCGAGCTTGTCTGAACGGCTAACCGGGAAGCAGGGGGCAGCGCACTGTTGCGCGGACTCAAACCCCACCTTCCACCCTCCCCTTGAGGGAGGGTCGAAATTTTCTTCGAGCAAAAGCGAGAAGGAAATTTCGGGGAGGGGGCGAGTAGCGCCAGCGTACGAGCGCGATAGCGCGCTCGCTACGCTCGCGACCCCCCACCGAAAAATTGCTGCGCAATTTTTCGGCTCCCCCTCAAGGGGGGAGCTAAGAAGGACCTACTGCCCCTCCGCCATCAAATACGCCGTGACGGATTCCTTCGGGACCAGCGCTGTGCGCGCGGCCTTGCGCACGTCGTCGGCGGAAACCGTCGCGATGCGCGCCGGCCATTGCTGCACGTCGAACACGGTGAGGCCCACCGCCAGCGCCCGCGCGTAGGTTTCGGCGAGCTCGATCTGGTTGGCTTTGCGCGCGGCGGCCACCAACTGCGCCTTGGCGTGGGCGAGTTCCGCTTTGGTCGGCATGCGGCGCAGATAATCCGCCAGCACCTCGTCGACGGCGCGCTCCAGCACCTCCAGCGTCACGCCGGGCCGCGGCGTCGCTACCAGGCGCAATTCGCCAGCGTCGCGGAAATAGCCGCCGTAGCTCGCCGACACGCCGAGCGCGAGCTTCTTCTGCACCACCAGCCGGCGATAAAGCGCCGAGCCCGTGTCGCCGCCGATGAGCTTTGCCAAAACCTCCAGCGCTTCGGCCTGACCGGGCGCGGCCTCGGCATAGCTCGGCACGCGGTAAAGCCTGAGGAACATCGGCGCCTTCGCGTCCTTGCGCGCGATGACGAGCCGCGTCTCGCCGAAGCGCGGCGGTTGCGCGTATTCGACGCGCTCGCTGAGCTCGCGCGCGCCGAGCGCGCCGTATTCGGCTTCGGCGGCGTCGCGCGCTTCGTCCGCGGTCACGTCGCCCGTCACGATCAGGATCGCGTTGTTGGGCGCGTAATGGCGTTGGTAGAAATCCGCGAGCGCCGGCCGGTCGATATGGCGCAACTCGTCGGACCAGCCGGAGAGCGGCCGACCATAGGGATGGGAAAGTTGCAGCGCGGCCTCCGCCTGCTCGGAGGTGACGGCCACCGGATCGCCGTCGACGTGCGTACGCCGCTCGGCCAGCGCCGCCTGCACTTCGGCCGCGACGGATTTGTCGGTCAGGTCGAGGCCGGTCATGCGGTCGGCTTCCAGATGCATGACGAGGCGCAAGCGCTCCTTGCCGATCTGCTCGAAATAGACGGTGTCGTCATAGGCGGTGAAGGCGCCGGCCTGGCCGCCGTAGCGCGCGACGGAGTCGGAGAACGTGTCACCCGGCATGGCACGGGTGCCGCGGAACATCAGATGCTGCAACAGCCTGGCAAGCCCCGAAAGGCCCGGCGGATCGTCGGCCGCGCCCACTTTGAAGCACAGCATCTGGGTGACGACGGGCTTGGCGTGATCGGGCAGCACCACCACCTGCATCCCGTTCTGCAAAGCGAACTGAAAGGCTTTGGGCGGCTCGGCGTGCGGCTGGGCAAAGGCGGGCAACGCCAGCAGGATCGCCGCCGCCAATCCGCGCAGAAACTTGGCGCAGATGCTCACGATGCCCCCCTCAAGGATCCGCCGCGCGCGGGCGAAGGAGCTCAGAACCAATCGAACCAGCCGTCGAACCAACCGTCGAACCAGCCGCTGTCGTCTTGCTTCTGTTCCGGCGCCTGGCCGGACGCTTGACCGGACGCTTGGCTTGACTTGTCCGCGTCGATCCGCTTGGCCTCGGCGTCCGCGTCGACGGGCGTGCCGGTGTCCTGCTTGGGGCCTTTCCAGAACAGAACGTCGTTGGTGAAGCTGTCGTCGGCGCCGATCATCGCCTTGTGGTCGGACGCCAGATGCTGGCGGATGTCGGGATCGGCATTGGCAATGCCCGCCTGGGCCAAGAGAATGCGCTCGCCCTGGCTGAAATTGCCTTGGATGTTGGCGGCGATGGTGGCCGTGTCGTTGCCGTAGAGCGCCGTCTCCGCGCTTTCGGTCGGCTCGATCTGATTGGTGGGCGCGGCGCCTTCCTTCGGCGGCATCAAATTGTAGTCGGGCGGGATCACCAGCGGCGCCTTGGTCACCACCGCGAACTCGTCCGGCGACTCCTTTTCGATGCCCGCCGCGTTGCGGAAACTCTCGCAAGCGCCGAGCGCCAGCCCGGCTACGGCCAGAACGGCCAGCCGCAACAGAAGATGCGAACGAATGCTCATGGCTTAACTCCCCGGCGACGCCGCCCGTTCCGGCCGCAACAACGCGTCGTACAACAACACGGCCACGCCGGCCGTGATGGCAACGTCGGCCATGTTGAACACATACCAGTCGTAGCCGAGGGCGTAAAAGTGGAAAAAGTCGGCGACCCAGCCATAGATCAGCCGGTCGACCAGATTGCCCAAGGCGCCGCCGATCACCAGCCCCAATCCTAGACCCAGCAGCCGGTGCTGCGAAACCCACAACCACCAGCTCAATAGCCCGATCGCCATCATCTGCAAGCTGGCCAAAATGGCGGTTCCCTCGGGCCCGGAGGCCTGAAACCAGCCAAAGCTGAAGCCGTAGTTCTTAAGCAAGACCAGATTAAAAAACGGCAACACGGGCACGGCTTCGCCCGGAAGCATATGGGCGAAGCCGAAACCGTAAAGCAGCAGCAGTTTCGTGGCTTGGTCGATGACCAGCGCTGCGCCCGCCACGGTCAAACCCAGATCGCGTGTGTTCATGCCGCCCCCAACGAGTCGATCACCGCCGCACAGCGGTTGCATAGATCAAGGTGCGCCTGGTTCTTACCCACTTCCGGCAAGATCATCCAGCAGCGCGCGCATTTGTCGCCCTCGGCGTGACGGAATTGCGCCGCCACGCCGGCGACTTCGGGCAGGCGGAAGGCCTCCGGCGGCGGGACGCGCCGCGAGACATGCGCCGCCGAGGTGATGGCGATCTCCGCCACGTCGATACCGCCGAGGAGGTCCGCGTCGGATTGCTCCGAGACGTAGAGCACCGGCGCGGCTTCGAGGCTGGCGCCGATTACCTTGTCGCGCCGCGCGATCTCCAGCGCGCCGGTGACGACGCGGCGCAGCGTGCGGATGCGGTTCCATTTCTCGATCAGCTCCGGCGCGCGCCATTCGGCGGGCGTTTCGGGAAACAGCTGCAGATGCACGCTGTCCGCCTCGCCCGGGAAGCGCAGCAGCCAAGCCTCTTCCATCGTGAAGCATAGGATCGGCGCGAGCCAAGTCACCACGCGGCGGAAGATCGCGTCGAGCGTGGTGCGCGCGGCGCGCCGGCGCGGCGCGGAGGCGGCGTCGCAATAGAGCGCGTCCTTCCTGATATCGAAATAGAACGCCGACAGCTCGTTGGTGCAGAAATTGAACAGCGCGGCGAACACGCGGTTGAAGTCGTATTGCGCGTAGCCGGCGCGCACCAGGCCGTCGAGCTCGGCCAGCTTGGCGAGGATGTAGCGTTCGAGCTCCGGCATCTCGGCCGCGCCGATGCGCTCGGCCTCGTCGAAACCGGAGAGGTTCGCCAGCATGAAGCGGATGGTGTTGCGCAGCCGGCGATAGGCGTCGACGTTCGCCTTGATGATCTCCGGCCCGATGCGCAAATCCTCGGTGTAATCGGACGAAGCGACCCAGAGACGCAGAATGTCGGCGCCGTTCTTCTCGGCGATGGTCTGCGGCAACACCGTGTTGCCGAGCGACTTCGACATCTTGTAACCGGCTTCGTCGAGCACGAAGCCGTGCGTCAGCACCGCGTCGTAAGGCGCGTGGCCGCGGGTGCCGCAACTTTCGAGCAGCGAGGACTGGAACCAGCCGCGATGCTGGTCGGAGCCTTCGAGATAAAGATCGGCGCGCGACTTCTTCGGCCAGACGCTTTCGATCGGCTGCTCCACCGTGAAGACATAGGTCGAGCCGGAATCGAACCAGACGTCGAGGATGTCTTTGACCTGCTCGTAATCGTCCGCAGGCAGATTGCCGAGGAAGCGCGAGGGCGGCGAGTTGAACCAGGCGTCGGCGCCTTCCTTGTGGAACGCGGCGATGATGCGGGCGTTGACGTCCTTGTCGTTGAGGATGTCGCCGGTTTTCCTGTTGACGAAGATCGCCAGCGGTACGCCCCAGGCGCGCTGGCGCGACAGCACCCAATCGGGCCGGCCTTCGACCATCGAGCCGATGCGATTCTGGCCTTGCGGCGGAAACCATTTGGTGTCGGCGATCGCCTGCATCGCCAATTGGCGTAACGTCTTGCCGTGCGAGCCTTCAAACGGCTTATCCATCGCCGCGAACCATTGCGGCGTGAGATAAGGTATCACTGGTGCCTTGGAACGCCAGGAGTGTGGATAGGAATGTGGAAGGCTTCCCTTCGCCAACAACTTGTCCGCCGCTATCAATTCCTTAATGACGGCAATGTTCGCACCATCTGGATCAACGTCAGTCCAAGTCTGATGGCCTTCGCCTGTCTTGGATTTTCCCTCCCCAGTCTGCTTAGACGTGAGGATGCGTTTATTAATTAGCGACGGGGCATGCGCTTGTTCATTAAAAGAACCATCTTTTGATACGGGCTGCACAATTTCTTCGTCAAGTTCCAGGCCCGCACCACGAAATTCTTCAACCAGACCCAGACTACGAATTTTCTTCCAGAGAGAATTGTCTTCTTCACCAAAAGCTGGCGCGGTATGCACAAACCCAGTCCCAGTATCGGCTGTTACATGATCGCCCGACATCAGTGGTACTAAGCGCTCATAACCGGTACCCAAATGCCGAAATGGATGAAAACAGTAGGCTATGGTAGCCGGATCAACTGATCGAACACGATCAAGTTTCAGCTTGGCATCTTTTTCGATTTGATCCTTCAAACTATCTGCCAATACGAACGTCTCGCCTATGTGAGCAAATTTTGTTTCTCCCAAGCTAGAAACCTTATACAGGCCATATTCCTGGCGCTGTGCGATTTCTGGTGAATAGGCAATCGCCTGATTGCCGGGGATCGTCCAAGGCGTCGTGGTCCAAATGATTACAGCGGCGCCAACCAAATCAAGATTAGGAAACCGCTCCGCTAGAGCAACAGTTGTGACGTTTCCTTGCTTCACCCGAACACCGATCACCGGAAATTTCACATAAATCCATGGCGACCTTTTCTCGTGATACTCGACCTCGGCTTCGGCGAGCGCCGTTTTCTCCACCGGCGACCACATCACCGGGCGGAAGCCGCGATAGAGCAATCCGTTGCCGGCGAATTTGTGCAGCTCGGCGCAGATCGCCGCTTCGGCGCGGAAATCCATCGTCGTATAGGGCTTGTCCCACTCGCCGATGCAGCCCAGCCGCTGGAACTGCTCGCGCTGCACGCCGATCCAATGCTCGGCGAAGACGCGGCAGTCGCGGCGCAGCTGCGCCACCGGCACTTCGTCCTTGGTCTTGCCTTCGGCGCGGTATTGCTCTTCGATCTTCCATTCGATCGGCAGGCCGTGGCAGTCCCAGCCGGGCACGTAGGGCGCGTCGCGGCCGAGCATCCCCTGCGAGCGCACCACGAAGTCCTTGAGGACCTTGTTGAGGCCGGTGCCAGAATGGATTTCGCCGTTGGCGTAAGGCGGGCCGTCATGCAGCACGAACAGCGGCCGGCCGCGGGCGGCAGCGCGGATGCGCCCGTAAAGGTCCATCGCCGCCCAGCGCGCCAGCCATTTCGGCTCGGCCTCGGGCAGGCCCGCCTTCATCGGAAAGCTGGTCTCGGGCAGGAACAGGCTGGCGCGATAATCCTTCGCAGCCGCGGTTTTTTCGGACTCAGACATGGCCGGAGGCTTCTAACAGCCAGGGGGGTAAGCGTCTAGCGGAGGCGTCACTTTTGCCTCCCCCCTTGAGGGGGAGGCCGGACGGCGCGAGCCGTCCGGGTGGGGGGTGTATTCAAGGCGCGCCAAATCGCCTCCAACACGCGCGGCGCTTCCTTGAAGACTTCGTGATTGGCGAAACGCAATACGCAGTAGCCGTTTCTTTGAAGCCACACAGTACGTACTGCGTCCTTTGCCGTGGCCTCATCCGAACCGTGTTGATCGCCGTCTAGCTCGATTATCAGCTTCGAGGAGGCGCAGAAGAAGTCGGCGACGTAAGGCCCGATGGGCTGCTGGCGGCGGAAGCGATAACCGTCAAGCTGTTTGTGCCGCAGAAGTATCCAGAGTTTGCGTTCGGTCTCGCTAGGGTTCTTGCGCAGCGTCCGGGCGAATTCGTTTGCCATCGGCACACCCCCCACCGCGTCGCTTCGCGACGCTGCCTCCCCCTCAAGGGGGGAGGCAAATACTATATCGGATTCTTTAGCGCGGCCCGTGCCGCCTCGGCATCCTGCGCCATCTGCGCTTTGAGCGACTCCAGGTCGGGGAATTTGGCTTCGGGGCGCAGGCGCGCGATCAGCTCGACCGCCAGGTGCTTGCCGTAAAGATCGCCCGCGAAATCGAACAGATAGGCCTCGAGCAGCGGTTCGCCGCTTTCGAACATCGGGCGGGTGCCGAGGTTCGCCACGCCGTCGTGGCGCGACACCGCCCGCTCGTTCTCGAACAGCGTCACGCGCACGGCATAGACGCCGAAAGCGGGGCGCAGATAGCCGTCCAGATGCAGGTTGGCGGTGGGAAAACCGAGCCCCGCGCCGCGCTTTTCGCCGTGCTCGACGCGCCCTTCGATGGCGAACGGCCGGCCGAGCAGACGCGCCGCCTCTTCGGGCTTGCCCAGCTTCAGCGCCTGGCGGATCGCGGTCGAGGAAATCTTCTCCTCGCCGCCGGCCGAGACCGGAGCGACGATCGAGGTGCCGAAGCCTTCCATCTCACCCATGTAGGACAGCACCGCCGCATCGCCGGCGCGGCCGCGGCCGAAGCGAAAATCGGCGCCCACCACCACGCAGCCGGCGCCGAGGCCGTCCACCAAGACGTCGAGCACGAAATCCTGCGCCGAGCGGTGCGCCATCTCGGCGTCGAAGGCGAGCGCGTAGAGCGTGTCGGCGCCTTGCTCGGCCAGCGCGCGCGCCTTGGCGCGGAACGGCGTCAAGCGGAACGGCTCGGCGCCGGGGCGGAAGAATTCCTGCGGGCAAGGCTCGAACACCAAGACCGCGAACGGCGCGGCGCGCGCCTCCGCCAAGCGCGCGGCTTCGCCGAGCAAAACTTGATGGCCGCGATGCACGCCGTCGAAATTGCCCACGGCGACGACGGCGCCTTTGAACGCCTCGGGCACGTCGGCGATGTGGCGAAAGATGCGCACGCGCTAGGCCGTTTCGATCGAACAAGTCATCGGGCGCATATCCTTTGCGTCGTTCTTACCACGCCAGAGCCCCCATCGCCGCACGCACCTTTACGCCTTTCTTGGCGAACAATTTCGCGAGGTTTTCTGGCGTCGGCGCGCCCACTTCCTCGGCATGGACGCCGTGAGCGATGAACAACGCGTCAAGTCCCGCCGCGTTGGCGCCTTTGATGTCGGTCTCGATTCCGTCGCCGATCACCAGCACGCGCTTAGCATCGCCCAGCGCCTCCAACGCCACGCGGAAGATCGGCAGATGCGGCTTGCCGTAATAGACCACCTCGCCGCCCAGCGATTCATAGTCCCGCGCCAGCGCGCCGGCGCAAGGAACCAGCTTGCCGCCGCGCGGCACCACCACATCGGGATTGGCGCAAACCATGGTGAGCAACCGGCTCTTGAGCTCGCTTAGGATGGGCTTGTAGTCCTCGGGCGTTTCCGTCTCGTCGTCGTAAAGCCCGCTGAGCAGCACCAGCGCGGCCTTGTCCGGCCCGACCAGATCGACAGAAAGGCCTTCGAAGAGATTGTAGTCGCGCTCCGGGCCGAGATGCATCAGCGCAAGACGGCCCTCGGCGGCCCTGCCCGCGATGTCGTCGCGCGCGGCGGCGCCGGAGGTGACGATGGCGTCGTAGCAATCCTCGGGTACGCCGATCAGGGCCAATTGCCGCACGATGTCGGCCGGCGGGCGCGGCGCGTTCGACAACAGCACGACGCGGCCGCGCTCGGCGCGGAAGCGGCGTAAGGCCTCGACCGCGGCCCAATGCGGGCGCAGCCCGTCGTGCAGCACGCCCCAGACGTCGCAGATCAGCGCGTCGTAATCGGGCGCGATTTCCCGCAGGCCGGAGATGATGACGGTGGCGGTCATGTCCTAGCGGTTAAGGGCCGCGGCGCGCGCGGTCAAGGGGGTCGAGCATCCGTAATAAACTGGGAAGCAAACTAAAACTGTCATGGCCCGCCCGCGTGCGTTGCACGCGACTCAAATTATAGGCGCGCAGAGCGCGCCGGGCGGGCCAACAGATGACATTGCCTCATCGCCAACGCTGCAATTCTACGCCCGACTGGATGGCCTGCTTTCGCAGGCCATGACAGAAAAGGTTTGAATCCAAGTTGAGTCCAAACTCTAGCCGACCTTGCGGAACGGAATGATGGGCGCGGTTTCGGGCTTTTCGGCGCCGGCCTTGGAGGGATCGTCGCGCACCGCACGCGGCTCGCCGAACAGGTAACCCTGGGCGTAATCGACGCCGTAATCGAGCAACTGCACCACGGTCTTCTCGTCCTCGACGTGCTCGGCGATCAGATTGAGGCCCTGGCGGTCGAGCAGCTTCTTGAAGTCTTCGGCGGTGACGGCGGCCTTGGCCGTGCCCATGCCTTTGGTCAGCGTCTCGGCGCGCACCTTGAGATGGCGGAAGCCCATCGTCTTGAGCTTGACGAAATCGAGCGCCAGCGTCTCGACGTGATCCATCGACAGCGCGAAACCGAGATTGGCGAGGTAGGCGAGATTGGCCTCGCCCTCCTGGCCCGCCTTGAGCACCGCGCCTTGCGCGAATTCGAAGGCGATCTGGCCCGCAAGGTCGCGGTTGTGGTGCATGTATTCGAGGAATTGCGGAAAGAACTCGGCGTCGCGCAGCGTGTCGCCCGAGATGTTGCAGAACACGCCGATGCCTTTGCTCTTCTGCGTCAGCTTGCGCACGATCTGCACGCAGCGGAAGAGCAACAGATTGTCCACCACGCTCATCAGGCCGGCGGGCGCGGCGACCTTGATGTATTGCGCGGGCATGATCACCGAGCCGTCTTCGGCGCGCAGCCGCGACAGCGCCTCGTAATAGCGCAGCTTGCGCTGCGGCAGGCTGACGATGGGCTGCAGATAGAGATCGACGCGGTTCTCTTCCAGCGAGGCGCGGATGGTCTCGAGCAAATCCGCCTCGGCCATGCCGTTGAGATAAGACGGCTGGGCGCGGGCGCGGCGCGCCGCCAGCGCTTCGTCGTCGGCCTCCTGCTTGGCCTTGTTGGAGACCTTGCTGGCGAATTCGCGCATCAGGCTTTCTAGCATCTGAAGCTCGGAGACGATCTTCTTGTTCTGGGCGCTGGCGCGCGCTTCGACCGCTTTCGTCACCTCGTCCATCTTGGCGCGGGTTTCAGCGACGGTCTTTTCGAGCGCGGCGCCGGCGCGCTTGATCGCGGCGATCTCGCTCTTGTGGCGCTTGCGGTCGCGGCGTTGGATCACCGCCCCGTCGATCTGCAGCAGGAACAGGAAGGCGATCAGCGCGGTCAGGATGCCGGTGGCGAAGCCGAGATAAAGCCCGGCAAGGCTCCCGGCGAGCAGACTCGCGAGCGCATATGTGATGGTGAGAACGACTCGAATCATCGCCCTGTTCCGCGGCTTTGGCCGGAGAGCATCGCCCGAGTCGCGTTTCCAATGTGTTAACCTAAACGGACCGCGAAATTCGGTCGCTAAGGCCTTGAATAAGCTTTCGTCCGCATCGTGACCAATTCCTCGGCGGCCGAGGGGTGAAGGGCGATGGTCGAATCGAGGTCGGATTTCCTGGCGCCCATCTTCATCGCCACGGCCAGAAGCTGCGCCATTTCGGCTGCGTCAGGCCCGAAGAGGTGGGCGCCGAGCAGGCGGTCGTCGGCCGCGGCTACCACCAGTTTCATCATGGTGCGGTCGCCTTCGCCCAGCAGCGTGTCGCGCAACGGCCGGAAGTTCGATTTGTAGACGTCGATGGCGTGGCCCAATTCGAGCGCGCCGGCCTCGCTCAGGCCGACGGTGCCGATCTCGGGCGTCGAAAACACGGCGGTGGGAACCAGCGCGTGGTCGGGGCGTGTCGGCGTATTCTCGAACACCGTTTTCACAAAGCACATCGCTTCGTGGATGGCGACGGGCGTGAGCGCGAGCCGGTCGGTGACATCGCCCACCGCATAGATGTTCTCGGCCGTCGTGCGCGAATAGGCGTCGACCTCGATGCGGCCGTGCGGACCCGTGGCCACGCCCGCGTTTTCGAGGCCAAGCCCGGCGCTGTTCGGCCGGCGGCCGATGGCGAGCATGACCGCATCGGCTTCGAGGCGTTCGCCTTTGTAGGTGTGCGCGATGAGCCCGCCGTCGTGCTTTTCAATGGCCGTGAAAACATCGTGCGTGAGCACGCGCAAGCCGCGCCGCGCCATTGAGGCGTGCAAGGCGTCGCGCAAATCATCGTCGAAGCCGCGCAGCACTTTCGGCCCGCGATAGAGCAGCGTGGTGTCGACACCCAGCCCGTGGAAGATGTGCGCGAACTCGACGGCGATATAACCGCCGCCGGCGATCACCATGCGCCGCGGCAAGCGCTCCAGATCGAAGGCCTCGTTCGAAGTGATGCAATGTTCGAGGCCGGCGATGCCTTCGACCGCGCGCACGGCATGGCCGCCGGTGGCGACCAGAATCTTATCGGCGGTGATCTCGCGTCCGATCGCCAGGCGCAGACGATGGGCATCGAGCAAGACGGCGCGCTCGCGGAACACCACCCCGCCGGCCTGTTCGACCGCCTGGGTATAAAGCCCTTCGAGACGGGCGATCTCCTTGTCCTTGCCCGCGCGCAAGGTCGGCCAAGCGAAGCTCGGCTCGCCGAGCGTCCAGCCGAAGCTTGGCGCCAGCTCGAAATCCTCGGCAAAACGGCTGGCATAAACGAACAATTTCTTGGGGATGCAGCCGCGGATGACGCAAGTGCCGCCCATGCGCGACTCCTCGGCCAGCCCGACCCGGTAACCAAGATTGGCAGTCATTCGCGCGGCGCGTACCCCGCCCGAACCGCCGCCGACGACGAAAAGGTCGAAATCGGTGTCCGCCATGCCCAATCCTTACCCTTGCCAGTCCTCGCATAACGGAGCTTTGATAGGCCAGCAACGCCGGGGGGCGCTTTGGCGAAGGTCTGGCAGAAAATCCTGGCGATGGCGGCGCTGGTGCTGACGGCCGGCGGCTGTACGCTTGATGATTCGGGCATCGTGAATTCGGTGTGGCGGCCGGCCGACGGCCAAATCCTCCATAAAGAGGTGGTCTTTGTGACCGACCGGGCGCCGGACCCCGCCGCGGCAGGCGGCTTCGGCACCCACTGGGCCGACCAGGCGAGCTGCGGCGTGGCTGAGGCGGTGATCCCGCCGGCGCGGCTGCCGGGCGAGCCGGTGCAATGGGGCTACGTCGCGCACAATCCGCCGCCGCAAGCCTGCGCGGCGAACGGCAAGCTGTTCGGCGCCGTCATGGCGCTGCTCGAAGCTCAGGCCAAAGAGCGCCATTGCGATTCGGTGTTCCTGTTCGTGCACGGCTTCCATACCGGCTTCGACGGCGCGGTGTTGCGCGCGGCGCAGGTCAGCCACGACGCGCAGACCGGCTGCGCCGTGCTCAGCTTCGACTGGAGCGCGGAAAATCAGGTCCGCCGTTACGACGCCGATCTCGAGCACAGCGAATATTCTCTGCCGCTGCTCGCCGAGCTGCTGCGCGAATTGTCGGAATCGGATCTGCGCGTCACCATCCTCGCCCACAGCATGGGCAACCGGATGATGCTGGCGGCGCTGTCCGGCTTCGCTCATTCGCGCGATCCGGTGAAGCAGGGCTTCATCGACGAGCTGGTGCTGGCGGCGGCCGACGTCGGCGTGGAAAAAGGCAATGACGACTTCCTGCATCTGATGACCGACGCGGCGCCTTACGTGAAGCGCACCACGATCTACGCTTCTTCGCTCGATTCGGTGCTGGCGCTCTCCAAGCGCGCCCATGGCGGCGTGCCGCGGCTCGGCGAAGAACCAGAGGCGGATTATGCCTACCAGGCCGACTTCAAAACCCACATCGTCGACATGATCGACGCCTCGCAGCCGCCCGCCGACGTGTTCGACCACTCCTATTACGCGATGTCCTACGAAACCGTCGCCGACATGAGCCTGGCGCTCGACGGAGTGCCGCTCAGCGACCGCCTCAAGGGGCTGGACGGCTGGAAGCCGACGCTCGCCTGCGCCGGCGATTGCGGCGATCAGCGCACGGCGCTGGCCAGCTCGCGCCATCCCCGGCTGATCACGCGGATTTTCATCACGCTGGTGCCGCTGATCCCGTTCGTTCAATGAGTCCGACGCCGTCCGGGCCCGCCAGCACCAGCGCCGAGGCCATGCCCACGAACAGCCCGTGCTCGACCACGCCCGCCACTTGCGACAAGGCGATGTCGAGGCCGTGCGCGTCGCCGATCGCGCCGAAGGCGCAGTCGTAGATGAAGTTGCCGCCGTCGGTCTTGAGCGGGGCGCCGTCCTTCAGGCGCAGCGTCAGCGGCACGCGCGCATAGCCGAGTGCCGACAAAGCCTCGGCGATGCGCCTGGCCGTGGTGAGGTGGCCGAAGGGCGTGACTTCCACCGGCAAGGGAAACCGGCCGAGCCGCTTCACCCGCTTGCTTTCGTCGGCGATCACCATCATGCGCTTGGACGACGACGCCACGATCTTCTCGCGCAGCAGCGCCGCGCCGCCGCCCTTGATCAGGTTCAGCGCGCCGTCGACTTCGTCGGCGCCGTCCACCGTCAGATCGAGCGGCGCCAGCGCGTCGAGATCGCCCAGCGCGATGCCGAGCGCGCGCGCCTTGGCGGCGGCCTGCTCGGAGGTCGGCACGCCGACGATCCGCAATCCGCCGCTGACCCGCGCGCCCAACAGCTCGAGAAACGCCTCCGCCGTGGTGCCGCTGCCCAGCCCGAGCTTCATGCCTTGCTCGACGAAATCGAGGGCGCGGGCGGCGGCGGCTTTCTTCAAGGCGAACGCGTCGGTCATCGGACGGAATGAAACCCATTCCGGCACAAAGGTCCAGTGCAGGAATGCCGCCGCGCTGACAACGCTATTCCACCGTCACCGATTTGGCCAGATTGCGCGGCTGGTCGACATCGGTGCCTTTGGCGACCGCGGCATAGTAGGCGAGCAGCTGCACCGGCACGGCGTAGAGCAGCGGCGCGATCAGCGCGTCGGCGTCGGGCACTTCGATGTTCGCCCAGGCCTGGGCGCCGCCTTGGGCGATACCGCGCGCGTCGGAAATCAACAGCACCTTGCCGCCGCGCGCCATCACCTCCTGCATGTTGGAGACGGTCTTCTCGAACAGCGCGTCGTGCGGCGCCAGCACGATGACCGGCACCGCCTCGTCGATCAGCGCGATGGGACCGTGCTTCATCTCGCCCGCGGCATAGCCTTCGGCGTGGATGTAGGAAATCTCCTTCAGCTTCAGCGCGCCTTCGAGCGCCAAGGGATAGCTCGGCCCGCGGCCGAGATAGAGCACATCGCGCGCCTTGGCGACATCCTGGCCGAGCGCTTCGAGCTTGGGCTCGTGCTTGAGGAACTCGACCATGTGGCGCGGGGTCTCGAGCAGCGTGGCGCACAGCCGCTTTTCCACTTCTGCGTCCAGCGTGCCGCGCGCCCGTCCCGCCGCGATCGCCAGCGAAGCCAGCGCCGCCAGCTGGCAGGTGAAGGCCTTGGTCGAGGCCACCCCGATCTCCGGTCCCGCAAAGGTCGGCAGCACGATGTCGGCCTCGCGCGCGATCGAGCTTTCCGGCACGTTGACCACGGCCAGCGCGGTCTGGCCGTTCGCCTTGGCTTCGCGCAGCGCCGCCAGCGTGTCGGCGGTCTCGCCCGATTGCGAGATGAACAGCGCCATGCCGTCCTTGGGATAGACCGGATCGCGGTAGCGCAGCTCCGAGGCCACGTCGATTTCGACGGTCAGCCGCGCCAGCTTCTCGAACCAGTATTTGCCGACCAGGCCCGCATAATAGGCGGTGCCGCAAGCCGAAATCGTCAGCCGCTCGGCGCGCGCGAAAGCCTCGAACAGTTTCGGATCGCCGAGGCGCACGTTCGGGCCCGCCGGATCGATGTAGTGCGCCAGCGTGTGGCCGACGACCTCCGGCTGCTCGTGGATTTCCTTGGCCATGAAATGACGATGGCCGGCTTTGTCGACCAACCCCGTCGTGGCCGAGGTGAGCTTGATCTCGCGATTGGCGGGACGGTCATGGGCGTCGTAGATCATCACCTGCGGCCCGCGCACCACGGTCACGTCGCCGTCTTCGAGATAGGCGACGCGATTGGTGAACGGCGCTAGCGCGAAGGCGTCGGAGCCGAGATAAGCCTCGTGCGTGCCGTAGCCGACGGCCAACGGGCTTCCCATGCGCGCGCCGACCAAAAGGCCCTCTTCGCCCTTGAAGATCATCGCCAGCGAATAAGCACCTTTCAGCCGTTTCACCGCCGCCATCGCCGCTTCGGCGGGCTCGAGGCCCTGCAGCAGATAATCGGTGACGAGATGGGCGCAGACCTCGCTGTCGGTTTCCGACTCGAACTTGTGGCCCTTGGCCAGAAGTTCGGCGCGCAAGGCGCGAAAATTCTCGATGATGCCGTTGTGCACGATGGCAACGCGCGAAGAGGCGTGCGGATGGGCGTTGATCTCGCTCGGCTTGCCGTGCGTCGCCCAGCGGGTGTGGCCGATGCCGGTGTGCCCGGGCAAGGGATGGCGCTGCAGCGCCTCGCCGAGCTTGACGAGCTTGCCGGGCGTGCGCCGGCGCTCGATCGCGCCGTCCACCAGCGTGGCGATGCCCGCCGAATCATAGCCGCGATATTCCAGGCGCTTCAACGCATCGAGAATGACGGGAGCCACGTCCCGCGTGCCCGCAATGCCGACGATGCCGCACATCTTCTGATCCTCTATCGTACTGCCCTCATGCTTCGACAAGCTCAGCATGAGGGCTTGGATTAACCCCCTCACCCTGAGCCTGTCGAAGGGTGAGGGGCTACTTCTTATCTTTCGCCGTTTTCTTCCGTGTGCGGAATTTCTCCGCCCAGCCGGCAACTTCCTTCTGCTCGGCGCGGGTGATGGCGAGCGCGTCCGCCGCCACGTCCTTGGTGATCACCGAACCCGCGCCGATAATCGCGCCGGCGCCGACCTTGACCGGAGCGACGAGCGCGGTGTCCGAGCCGATGAAGGCGCCGGCGCCGATCTCGGTCTGGTGCTTGTCAAAACCGTCGTAATTGCAGGTGATGGTGCCGGCGCCGATGTTGGCGCCCTCGCCCACGCGCGCGTCGCCGAGATAGGTCAGATGATTGGCCTTGACGCCCTTTTCCAGCGTCGCGTTCTTCACCTCGACGAAATTGCCGACATGGGCGCCTTCGCCGATCGCGGTTCCGGGACGCAGCCGCGCATAAGGCCCGACGATCGCGCCGGCGCCGACTTCCGCACCTTCGATGTGCGAGAAGGCACGAATCGTGGCGCCCGAACGCACCACGACGCCCGGGCCGAACACCACATAAGGTTCGACCGCCGCGTCGGGTTCCAGCAGCGTGTCGTACGAGAGAAAAACCGTCTCCGGCGCGATCATGCCCACGGCGTTCTCCAACGCGCGCGCGCGCAAGCGCTGCTGCATGGCGGCTTCGGCGGAGGCGAGTTCGGCGCGGGAGTTCACGCCCATCATCTCGACGGCGTCCGCCTCGACCACCCGCGTGCGCACGCCTTCGGCCTTGGCCAGCGCCGGCACGTCGGTCAGATAGAATTCGCCTTGCGCGTTGTGGCTTTCGAGCCTTGCCGCCCAGCGGAAAAACGCGCGCGCCTCGGCCGCGACGATGCCCGCGTTGCACAGCGTGACCGCGCGTTCGGCCGTGCTCGCGTCCTTGAATTCGACGATGCGGTCGAGCAAACCGTCCGCGTCGAGCAGCACGCGGCCGTATTGGGCGGGATCGGCCGGCCGGAACGCCACCAGCGCCAGGCCGGTCTTTTCGCGCGCCGCCAGCGACGCCTGAAAAGTTTCGGCTTTGACCAGCGGCATGTCGCCGTAGGCGACGATCACGGTGCCTGTGAAATCGCCAAGCGCCTCGGCCGCGCAGGCCGCCGCATGGCCGGTGCCCAGTTGCTTGTCCTGGACTACGGATTGCGCGCCGAGCTTGGCGGCGAAAGCGCGGACCTCGTCGTGCGCCGGCGCGGTCACCACCACGATGCGTTCGATTCCCGCGGCGCGCATCGCTGCGATCACGTGGCCGAGCAGCGGCAGCCCCGCCACCGCGTGCATGACCTTGGGCCTTGCGGATTTCATCCGCTTGCCGTCGCCTGCGGCCAATATGATTCCCGCCTTCGCCATGCTTGATCGATAGTCCGCCGTCCCCTATGGGTAAAGTGACGAAATACGACGTTATATTGCCGCCGCCGCGTTAATCCCAAGGCTTTGCATGGCTCCCGCCCTGATCTTCGACCTGGACGGCACGCTGGTCGATACCGCCCCGGACCTTCTGGCCGCCCTTAATCATGCGCTGGCCTTGGAAGGCCGCCCGCCGCTCAAGCCGGACAATCTACGCCAATTGGTCGGTCGCGGGGCGCGGGTGTTGATCGCCCAAGCCTTCAAGACGGCCATCGGGCCGACCGATCCCGAGATAGCCGAGCGCATGCTGAAAACCTTTCTCGTCTTTTATCGCGACCATATCGCAGACCGAAGCCGGCCTTGGCCCGGCGTGGTGGAGACTCTTGAGGCGCTCAAGGCGCAAGGCGCGCGCATGGGCGTGTTGACCAACAAGCCGCACGATTTGTCGGTGCTGTTGCTCGAGAAGCTGAAGCTCGACGGTTATTTCGCGTCGGTCTACGGACAAGGCCGCGCGCCCTATATGAAGCCCGACCCGCGCATCTTCGCCGACGTGGTGCGCGACTGCGGCGCGGCGGGCGGACTGATGATCGGCGATTCGGAGACCGATGTGGAAACCGCCCGCGCGGCCGGCGCGTCGGTGATCCTGGCCTCCTACGGCTATACGACGGTTCCGGCCCGCGAATTGGGCGCCGATGCAGTGGTGGACCATTTCTCGGACATCCCCGCGGCGATCGCGCGGCTGTTGGGCGGCGAGCGAGAGCGATGAAGGTTGGTGGGCGCGGCAGGGATTGAACCTACGACCCCTCCCGTGTGAAGGGAGTGCTCTCCCGCTGAGCTACGCGCCCGGCCTTCGGGGAGCAGGGCTATAAGGCTTGCGCCTAGCAAGCGTCAAGGATGCCGCGTCGGGCGGTTTTCCGCATAGCCGCCGGCCAACAGATGCTGGCGCAGCTTCTCCTTGTCGCGGCGGATCTGCTCGCCGAGCTTTTCGTGCAGGTCGATGTCGGCGAAGCGCGAGCTCTTGCCGAGCGGCTCTTTGCCCAGCGCTGCGGAAATGTCGGCCAGCTTCACCGAACTGCTCAGCGAGAACCAGGTGAAGACCAGCGACACCACGAAGGCCGATAGCCACATCGCGAGCTTCCACGACAAGGCGCCGGGCATCAACCACAGCGCCACCGCGGCCGCCAAGGCAAAGCCGAACAGCACGGCAAAGCCCGCGACATAGCCGGCCAGCGCCGAACGCAGCATGAAGATGCGCAGGCGCTGCATCTCGGATTGCAGGAACTTCTCGACATATTCGATGCGCTTGGGCACCCACATCGACAGGATCATCCACCAGGCGCTGCGGTTGGTCCATTGCGGATCGGTCATGTCGTTGCTGGCTTCCTCGCGATCGATGTCGGCGAGGAACTCGATGAAGTTCTTGGTGAGCTTGTTGACGTGTTCCTGCAGCGCGTTGGCCAGCGTCTTGCCGTTGGCGTCGATCACGCTTTGCAGCTGGGAACCGCGGACGTATTGGTAGAAGCCGCCGCCGAACATGGCGAACAGCGCAACCAGGACGAGCCAGACGGTCAGCATCTTCGGCGGCCAAAGCTCGCCCTGCCAGGCCATGGCGAGCGCCAGCGCGAAAATCGCGGCGACCACGATCGCCTGGATGATGCGCTTCAAGAAGATGATGCCGCGCCGGTTGTTGACGATGGCGAAGCGGAAGGCGGTGATGAAGGCGCGGATGTCCTGGTCGCGCTTGAATTTCTGCTCGGTGATCTCGTCGTTGATGTCGGCGAAATAGACCCAATCCGACGGCGACGCCGGATTTCCCGGATGGGCGAAGAGCGGATAATAGTCGATATGGTAGTTGAAGTACTCGCCGATCGAAGTCTTATAGACTTGGCTGGCCTCGTACTCCGTCGGTTCGGGCGCGAAATCGGTCTCGTCCACCGTCTTGATGGTCGAGAAGCGCTGGGAACGCACCAGAAGACTGCGCGCACGCTTTTTGCGTTCGGCGCTCAACGGCGTCGCCATGGCAAGTCTCGACATGTTGTCCCCCTTCGGTGCGCTGTTAATATAATAGCAAAGATGGCCGTCGCGAGGCGATATCGCGGCGGCTCGGCGGAGGTTGCGCTCGGCTGGGCCGGAATCTAGGCTCGCGCGCTTTCGAGGGGGAGCCCATGTACAAAATCATCGGATGCGCCGCGGCGATCGTCCTGGCGGCAAGTGCGGCTGAGGCGCAAACCGTGGCGCCACCGGCCTGGATGAACACCATGCTCTCGCCCGACACGCGCGCCGATCTGCTGCAGGCCAAGTTGACGCGCGACGAGCAGTTAACCTTGGTGCACGGCTATGTCGGCCTCTACGAACCCAATCGCTTCCATGCCCCGATCTCGGCGGAGATGCGCGCGGCCCTGCCGCAATCGGCCGGCTATGTGCCGGGAATTGTGCGGCTCGGCATCCCGCCGCTCAACGAATCCGACGCCAGCTTGGGCGTCGCCAACGGCGGTCATATGCGCCCGGGCGATCAAGCGACCGCCTTGCCTTCCTCGCTGCTCACGGCGGCGACGTGGAATCCCGACCTCGCTTACGCGGGCGGGGCGATGATCGGCGCCGAAGCCCGTGCCAAGGGCTTCAACGTCTTGCTCGCCGGCGGCCTCGATCTGGCGCGCGAGCCGCGCGACGGGCGCACCTTCGAATATTCCGGCGAAGACCCTTGGCTGGCCGGCGTGATGGTCGGCGAGGCGATCAAAGGCATCCAGAGCCAGCACATCATCTCCACCACCAAGCATTTCGCGATGAACGACCAAGAGACCGCGCGCACCGTGGTCAGCGCCGACATCTCGGATGCGGCGATGCGCGAAAGCGACTTGCTCGCATTCGAGATCGCCATCGAGCGCGGCGATCCCGGCGCGGTGATGTGCGCCTACAACCGCATCAACAACGTCTATGCCTGCGAGAACGACTATCTGCTCGACACCGTCTTGAAGAAGGATTGGGGCTACAAGGGCTTCGTGCTGTCGGATTGGGGCGCGGTGCATTCGACGGCGGATGCGGCCAATCACGGCCTCGACCAGGAATCGGCGAACGGCGTCGACAGCGAGGATTTCTTCGGCGCGCCGCTGAAGGATGCGCTGGCCGACGGCAGCGTGCCCGAAACGCGCCTCGCCGACATGGTCCATCGCATCCTGCGCACCATGTTCGCCTTAGGCCTGTTCGACGATCCGCTGGTGCGCGCGCCCATTAATATTGAGGCCGACGGCGACGTCGCCCAGCGCGACGCCGAGGAAGGCATCGTGCTGCTCAAGAACGAGGGCGATCTGTTGCCGCTCGACCCGCACAAACGGCAGAGCATCGCGGTGATCGGCGGCTATGCCGACCGCGGGGTCTATTCCGGCGGCGGGTCCTCGCAAGTCATTCCGATCGGCAACGAGCCCGCGCAGGAAATCCTAATCGGCGGCGCGATGGTGTGGTCCAACGGCGAAGAATGGCAAATTCCCAAGCAGGTCGTCGTGCTCGATCCGCCCGCGCCGCTCGACGCGATCAAGCAAGAGGCGCCGCGCGCCCGCGTCTCCTACGACGACGGCGACGACATCGCCTCGGCGACGGCACTGGCGCGGCGCTCGGACATCGCCATCGTCTTCGTGCATCAATGGATGCGCGAAGGCGTCGACGTCTCGAGCCTGTCGCTCTACGGCGGACAGGACGAACTGGTCGACGCCGTGGCCAAGGCCAATCGGAACACCATCGTGGTGCTGGAGACCGGCGGGCCGGTGCTGATGCCGTGGCTCGACAAGGTTCCCGCCGCGATCGAGGCGTTCTATCCCGGCAATCGCGGCGCGGTGGCGCTGACGCGGATCCTGTTCGGCGAGGTCGATCCCTCGGGAAGGCTGCCGATCACCTTCCCGCTCGGCGACAGCCAGCTGCCGCATCCCATCATCACCGGGCAAAACCCCGTCGGCTACACCATCGCCACCGTCGGCGCGCCCACCGCTTACGACGTGATCTACACCGAAGGCGCCAAGATCGGATACAAATGGTTCGAGGACCAGAAGATCGAGCCGCTGTTCCCCTTCGGCTTCGGGCTTTCCTACACCAGCTTCACCTTCGACGGGTTGGTGGCGAGCGGCGGACACACGATCACCGCGAGCTTCGAGGTGAAGAACACCGGCAAGCGCGACGGCAAGGAAACGGCCGAGCTTTATGCCGCGCCGCCCGGCGGGCTGAAACGGCTGATCGGCTTCGTCAAGGTGGACTTGAAGCCCGGCGAAAGCCAGCACGTGACGCTGACCGCCGATCCGCGGCTGCTCGCCGGCTTCGATGCCGAGGCGCAGCTGTGGCGCGTTCCGGCGGGCGAATACGCGGTGACGCTGGGCGGCTCCGTCGCCGACAACGCGGCGGCGGCGACCGTCCGCGTCGAGGCGGGAACGCTCAAGCCGTGAGTGAGCCCTTCTGCGGCGTTAAGGGCTGATCCCGGCGACAAGCTTTTCGGCATGGCCGGTGCCGTCGCGTCCGACCTCGCCAATCTTGCGGACCAGCATCGGGCCGCAATCCGGATTGGTCAGCATCGGCGGCAAAGGATCGAAGACGCGGCAGACCTCGCCTTTGTCGTTCACACTCCAGGTCCCTTTGAGTACGAAATAGAACTGCGGGACCTTGCCGGTGAAGGTGTGGTCGGCGTTGTAATAGAAGTAGGTCTTGATGCCGTTGTCGACGGTGATGAGCGTGTTGCCATAGAAGTTGGCGAGGATGTCATTTTTCGGCGTCGGAACGGTAGGTGACGCAACGGCAACGGCCGTGGCAACAGCAATAGAAGAAAGCAGGATAGCGGACATCAAGGCACCCCCTCGGCAACAAATCCGCGAAACGAACTTCAGGCCGGGGTTAAACGGCGGCGCGTAAGCGATCCGTCGCGGAAATCCCGATACTCCAAAGTGTCGTAAGGTCAGCCGGCGATGCCCTATCGCTGTTGCGCGAGCCAATCGGCAATGTCTTTCCACACCGCCGGCCCTTCGAGGTCGCGCAGCAGCATGTGATAGCCGTCGGCGTAGGCGTGGACGGTGGCGCGCGCGCCGAGGTCCTTGATCGTGGCGAGGGTCGGCTCGCGCGGAACGATCTGATCCTTGTCGCCGTACAGAAGCAGGATCGGCGGCGGATCGTCGAGATGGGCGGGCGCCTTGCGCGCCGCGTCCATCAGATCGACCAGCCCCCACACCGCATCGGCGCGGGTTACTTTCTGCACCAGAGGATCCCGCGCATAGGCGCGCAGCATGGGGATATTGTCGGAGGGCCACAGATTCAGCCCTTTGCCGCTGAGCTCCAGCCAAGGCACTGTGTGCGCGCCAAGCCACAAAGCGGCGCGATAAGAAAACGGCATGTCCTCGCGCGCCCATACCGCCGGCGCCACCAGGATGGCGCCGTCGAGCAGCGGCGGCTCCGGGCTCGCCAGCGCCGTCAGCACCACCGCGCCGCCCATGCTTTCGCCGAGCGCGAAGACGGGCAAGCCCGGATGCGTGGCGCGCACCGCCTCGACACAATCGGTGAAGTCGTCGGGCAGCGCCTTTTCACCGGCCCACAAGCCCGGATTCGGCGCCCGTCCGAAGCCACGCTGGTCGTAGGCATAGGTGGTGATGCCGTGCACGGCCCACCATGCGGCCGGCATGTCGAAGTCGTTGGAATAACCGCCCATGCCGTGCAGCGCGACGATGATCGCGCGCGGCTTCTCCGCGTCCCATTGGCGCAAAGGCAGACTGGTGCCGTCGCGCACCAGGAGCGTGCCGTCTTCAATGGACGGCGTGTCGTTCGCGGTGCCGAGCGGAGCGAGGACCGGCGCGCAACCGGCCAGCAAGGCCAATAGCAAGAACATCGCCGCCGTTCTGCCGCTCATCCCCGTTCAACCTCTCTGCACAATGTACCCATAGAGACCACACAGATGAGGCGCGCTTCAAGTCGAGCGCTCGCCGGCGATCGTCTCCGCCACGCGCCCGCGCAAATAGGGCAAAAGCTCGCGCGCGAACCACTTGTTCTTCTTGATCCAGGCATTGTTGCGCCACGAAGGATGGGGCAGCGGGATGATCGCCGGCGCATAGTCGCGCCAGGCTTTTACGGTTGCGGTGACGCTGTCCTTCTTGCGGCCCTTCAAATGCCAATCGATGGCGTAAGAGCCGACCAGCAGCGTCAGTTCGAAACGGGGCAGCGCGGCGAACAGCTTGTCCTGCCAGGCCGGCGCGCATTCCTTGCGCGGCGGCAGATCGGCGCCATTTTCGTCCGTACCCGGATAACAGAACCCCATGCCGATGACCGCGACGGCCCGCTCGTCGTAGAACAGCTCGCGCGAGATGCCCATCCAGTCGCGCAAACGGTCGCCCGAGGGATCGTTGAACGACAGTCCGGTGTTGTGCACGCGAAGTCCCGGCGCTTGCGCCACGATGCAGAGCTTCGCTTTGGCGCCGGCATGGATCACCGGGCGCGCGCCGTGCGGCAGCTGCGCCTCGCAAACCCGGCAAGCGCGGATCTCGGCAAGCAGGCGGGAAAGCTTCATCGCGTCTCTCGCAAAGGAGAGACATTAACGCGTCACGGCGCTTTGTCGAAGCGCTCGCGCGGCACGAAGACGGCGAAGACCAGCACATGATCGACCGTTTGCCCGTCGGGCCCAAGCGGCAGATAGACGCCTTCGGTGTAGATGTGCTCGCCCCTGTGGTTGCCGCGCGCCACCCAGCCGCGGATGGCGACCGGTGCGGCGGTCTTCACCACGCGATCGTAAACCGCTTTGACCGTGTTGGCGTAAGTGGGCACGAGAGGCTTGATCTCGCTGAGATACTTGCCTTGGAAGGAATAGCCGTGCGCCATCACATAGGCGTCGCCCGCGGTGCGGCATTCGTAGTCCCGACCGCCGTCGATCACGCGCACCAGCTTGGTGTAGCGCAACAGCCCCAGGATGCCGCGCGGCGTCACCTCGGCGCGCGAGGGAAATTTGCGCTCGCCGCATAGCCCGCGCCAATAGGCCATGCCCTGCTGCAAAACCGGATTGTCGATCTCGGCCAGCGGGACGACGCCATACGAAAGCTCTGCCGGGCCGGAGCCGGCGTGACTGACAGGGTCCGGGCTTTTCCTTTGCGGCATCGTTTGCGGCCAGCCTTGTTGTTGCCCAAGACTTACGCTGCGATAGTTAAGGCATCGTTTAGCGAGTTATTATCTTGCTCTGCGAACGAGCAATCTGAAATGAAAGCAACCTGCGCGCGATATAATCGTGTGACACTACGAATAAAAGTTGTGCTGCCGAAGCCGCGGCTACGTGACGGGCAGAAGCCCGATGATGCTGGCCGAAAGTCCGCTCGCCATCGCGCCCGAAAGCAGCGCGCGCATCACCAGCGGTACGAACACCTCGCGCCGCGCCGGCTCGAGCGCGCTCATGCCCGCGATCACGATGGCGACCGAGGACAGATTGGCGAAGCCGCACATTGCATAGACCATGATCAGCGTCGCGCGCGGATCGAGCGTGCCGAGCGGCATGGCGGCGAACTGCAGATACGAGATCAGCTCGTTGAGCACGATCTTAGTGCCCATCAGCCCGCCGGCGACCAAGCATTCGCGCCACGGCACGCCGTAGAGCCACACCACGGGCGCGAACAGCCAGCCCAGCATGCGCTGCAGCGTCAAGGGCGCGCCGGCCACCGGCGGAAAATGCACCAGGATGATGTTGGCCAGCGCCACCAGCGCGCACACCACCACCAGCATGGCGATGATCTGCCAGTAGATCTTGAGGCCTATCTCGGTGCCGTGCGACACCGCGTCCATGCTGGAATGGTATTTCATGCCGCTCGCCACCGCATCACCAGTGGCGTCGCCCGGGATCATAATGCGCGCCACCACGATGGCGCCGAACAGCGACATGATCGAGGCGATCAGGATGTGCCCGAGCGCGCTCGGCAGCACCGGCATCAAGATCGTCGCGTACAGCACGAACACGGTCCCCGAGATCACCGCAAAGCCGATGGTGAAGAGAATGAACAGCTCGGCGCGGTTGAGCTTGGGGACATAGGGCGCGATCACCAGTATGCCCTCGATGTTGCCGAAGAACACCATTGCCGCTCCGCCGAGGCCCACCGCGCCGCCGATGCCGAGCAGCTTGCGCAACACGAAAGCGAGCCCCTTCACGATCAGCGACAAGATGCGCCAATGCCAAAGCAGCGCCGACAGCGCCGAGATCACGATCACCAGCGGCAACACGCCGAAAGCGAAGTTGACCATGCCTTTGGCATTGCTGACGACGAACGGCGCGTCGCCGCCGCCGAGATAGCCGAAAACGAAGCCGGTGCCCGCCCTCGTCGCCTCGGTCAGCGCCTTCACCGCGCCGTTGAGGCTGAACAATGCATCGCGCGCCACGGGCACTCTCAACAGCAGCACCGCCAAACCGACCTGCGCCGCAAGACCCAAAACCACCGTGCGAAAGGGAAAAGCGCGCTTGTTCTCCGACACCAGCCAGGCCAGCAGCAAGATGGCGCCGATACCGAGCAAGGATTGCGGATGAAACTGACGCACGAAATCCGAGACGCTGGCGATGTAAGGACTCACGCTGGCCCCACCCTTCGACCCAAGGTTACACTCTTGCGCCGATTCGTAGGACGCGCAATGCAGCCCCTTTCCCGTCCCGCCGAAATCAGGGCACTGTCCGGCGCCCGCGCTTTGCCGCCTCTGATCCTGGTGCTCTATCACTTCTGCGAGGGCCACGGCTATCGCGGCCTCACCTGGTTCGACGTGCCGGTGGGCAAGGGTTATTTGTGGGTCGAGTTCTTCTTCGCGCTGTCCGGCTTCATCTTGATCCACGTCTACGGCAGCCGCGCGCGCGAATTCTGGCGCGGCAAGGCGTTCGTGCCGTTCCTGCAGGCGCGGCTGTCGCGGCTTTATCCGCTGCACATTGCCATGCTGCTGGCGATCCTGTTCTTGATGTGGACGATGAACGGGTTGGCCGACCTCGGCGGCTACGTCTCGTTCTTCAACCAGCCTTATCACCCGATGAACACCTGGCCGAGCTTCGTCGCCAATCTGTTCCTGGTGCAGGCGTGGAACCTGTTCCCCTACCTGACCTGGAACGGCGCCTCGTGGTTCGTCAGCGTGGAGTTCCTGCTCTGCCTGCTGTTTCCGATCTACGCCATCCTGTCGCGCGGCGGATGGCTGCGCGGACTGGTGCTGACCGGCTTGGGTTTGCTCGCGCTGAATTACATGGCTGCAACCTCTGGCCACGGGCTCGATATCACCTTCCACAACGGCGTGTTCCGCGGCATGGCGAATTTCGCCGTCGGCGTGGGCCTGGCGATGCTTTATCGCGCGGCGATGGATGCGGGCGCGGCGAAGCTGCCGGAGTGGTTCTTTTCCGCCGTGCAAATCGCCGCCCTCGGCTATTTCTATTGGGCGACCTATGAGACCGGCTGGGCGCATACGCCCAAAGACATCTGGTTCGCGCTGGCGCTTTATCTGTTGATCTTCGTCATCGCCTTCGACCGCGGATTTCTGGCGCGCGCCTTCGCCACACGGCCGCTGCTGAAACTCGGCGAATGGTCGTATGCGATCTACATGGGCCAGACCTTCTGGCTGCAGGCGATCCACTACTTCGAACAGCGCGTCTATCCGCCCGACAACGCCGTCTTCTTCGGCCGGCGCTTCGCCGATCTGATGTGGTGGAGCGAGCCGCTAGGGCTGCTCGCGGTGTGCATCGTGTGGGGCGCGTTGCTCGCGATCTTCATCGAGCATCCGGCGAATACCTATTTGCGGAAAATGTTTGCGCAGCGGAAGCCCAAGACTGCTTGACCGTGCGCGCGCCGCATGAACACTGAGGCGGGAACGCATCGGGAGACTCGCCATGACCATTCGCTTCGACGGCAATACTGTCATCGTCACCGGCGCGGGCGGCGGGCTCGGCCGCGCCCATGCGCTCGAATTCGCCAGGCGCGGCGCCAAGGTGGTGGTCAACGATCTCGGCGGCGCGCTCGACGGCAGCGGCGGCAATTCGGCGGCGGCGGAAGCGGTGGTGGCTGAGATCAAGTCCAAGGGCGGGGCGGCCATCGCCAACGGCGCCTCGGTGACCGACGATGCGGGCGTAGCGCATCTGATCGCGCAGACGAACGAGGCCTTCGGGCCGGTCGACATCCTGATCGCCAATGCCGGCATCTTGCGCGACAAGAGTTTCGCTAAGATGGAGCTGAAGGATTTCGAAGCGGTGCTCGCCGTGCATCTGATGGGCACGGTCAAGCCGGTGAAGGCGGTGTGGCAAGCGATGCGCGAGCGGCAATACGGCCGCATCGTGGTGACGACGTCGTCCACCGGGCTTTACGGCAATTTCGGCCAGACCAATTACGGCGCGGCCAAGCTGTCGCTGGTCGGCTTCATGAACTCGCTGAAGCTGGAGGGCGCGCGCGACAACATCAAGGTCAACGCGATTTGTCCCGTCGCCGGCACGCGCATGACCGAGAATTTAATGCCGCCGGAGATGCTCGCCGCGCTCAAGCCGGAATACGTCACGCCCGGCGTGGTGTTTCTCGCCAGCGACGAGGCGCCGAGCGGCGTCATCCTCACCGCGGGCGCCGGCGTGTTTGCGGCGGCCCAGTTGGTGGAGAGCGAAGGCGTCCATCTCGGCCACGCGGCCACCGCCGACGACGTGGCGGCAAACTGGGCGAAGATCGCCGACTTCACCGGCGCGCGGCCTTACCAGCAAGGCGCCGAACAATCGCAGAAATTCTTCGCGCGGCTGCAGGACAAGCCGGTGGTGGGCTGAGCCGACAGAGCATCGATGGTCTTGGTGACGCGCCGCACCTGTTCGGCCTTGGGCGCGTCTTGACTTGGGTATATCCTTGCGTCGTGGCCAAACTGCGAGGGGCGCATGAGAGCGATCGCCTTTGTCTTGCTGTTCGCTTGCTTCACGGTCGGCGCGGCGGCGCAACATGTTGCTTCCGTTTCGAATACGACGTGGCAGGTGAACGCCTCCTGGGAGGCAAAACCGTTCACTTGGTCGTTCGACGCCACCGGCCGTTACAAAGACAGCGACGGGCCGACCGGGTCGTGGACGCAAACCGGCGCCAAGTTGACCCTCAAAGCCGATGCGGGTTTCGTCTATCGCTGCACGCTGGCGGGCAATTACGGCAGCGGCATCGTCTATAACGCGAAGGACGGCAGCGTTGCCGGCAGCTTCTGGACAGAGCGCGTCAACAGCCCGCCAGGCGCAAACTGAGACAGCGCCCAAGTCCCCGCTATTCCCATCTGGCCTTCGCAGCCTTCTTGGCAATATCCTTGCGTTTCTTTTTGGGCAGCGCCGCCGCCCGCGCTTTACCACCCTTGCTACCGAGTTCGGCGGCGGCGGACTTGACCGCGCGATCGTCCGTAATTTCGCCCGTGGCGATCTTGGCGACCTTAACGGCTACCCCGATCACATCTGCCGGGCGGCGCTCGCCTTTAGGACCCTTGGGCATATAGACTCCACTCATGCTTGGCGCTAAGCATACCCACGGTCTCGCCAATTCGCTAGGGGGCATAGATGCAAGTGCTATCTTGGGCGGCGATGATCATCCAATTGTTCCTCGCTGTCGCTGCCGTCTGGTACACTATCGAAACTCGCCAACTCCGACTCCAAAACCAAGAGCAACTGCGATTGCTCAAGGAACAAACTCGCCTGTCTTTGGCACCGTATCTTGTACCTGGTCTAATCGACTCCGGAATTGAGAGTGTCAAAAACAGAATTTTGGGTAACAAAGAAATGTCCGAAGAAAAAAAACAGGAGGCGATCGATTCATTGGCAAAAACGGAGCTTAAATTCGTTGTCGCAGTCAACAATCCAACTAGTAAGACTGGCCACAATCTAAACGCTTGGATTTATGACAGCAGAACCAAGAATTTTCTTGAAAGCGATACGGGCGAGGAGTGGATCGCAGAAAAAGATCTCAGCTACTTTACTATGTCGCCACCATATTTCTCCGATGAAGAGACGAAGAGCCGAATCCGCGCTGTTTTTGGTACCGACGTGGATTTCGCCCTTCAGTTAATCGATATGGGGGAAAAGTCCTACATCCTTCTTGTTTTCAGAGACATTGAGGGACGCGTTTATGCCGTGAAGCGCCATTTCCAAATCGATAAGGACGGCGATGCTCAACACGAGTCTAGCTCCATGCATTTCGCGATTTAAATACCGGACGGAATTTCAAAACGAGATGCTATCGACCTTTCGGAAGAACATGAAAGGTGTTTAGGGATTTAGACCCATCAAACTGACGCAGTGCCCCTTTATTATACTAATGTGAACTTCGCAATAGACAGCAAAGGTAAATTTTCAAGGCCTGGGTTCATGCTATTTCCGCATGGCTCCCATCTGTTGCGGTGCAGCGTGAAAACTATTGCCTGTCACCAAACCCAGCCTATTTGAGGGTCGTGGCCGGAGCGTTGTGCCCCGGCTAATGGAGACGGAGGGTCTTATGTTTTCTACGAAATACATCGTTGCTGGCCTCTTGGCTTTGGCCGTTGTCGGCACCACGGGCTCGCTGCTGGCGATGACGCTTGCTCCCGCGGCGCAGCATAACGCGGCTCAGACCGAGACTTATGCCCCCAGCCAGGCCGTCGAGACGATCACGATCACCCCCGAAAAGCAGGCGTCCTGAGCGACGCATGTTTACGCCGCATGAGGGTCATACCCGGAGGGGTTGATCGAAAATATTGTGGCGAGATTGTGTCCGTCGTATCCTAGGGGTGAGGTTGGACTCGAAGACGGCTCGAAGCCGCCCCAACCCATCGCAGGAGAGAAATCATGGATACGATCTCGAACTTCGGCAGATCGGTCGGTGCAGGCCTGCTCACTTTGGTGTTTCTCGGAGGCGTAGGCTATCTGCTGTATGTGGCGCTGTTCAACGTCAGCTGAAGGCGCCCGCGCGTTTTGAGGTTTAGTCAGCCACTTCCTCGAGCACGACGTTGTGGCCCCAAAGGCGTTCGATGTGTTCCACGACGCGTTGCTTGGTGGCGTGATGCAGAGGGACACCGCGATGCATGCGGTGTTCAAGGGTTAGCGTGCGGTCGCCCTTGAGGTCTGCAGCCGTGACTTGGATATTGGGATCGGACGCGCCGGTGTCGTACTGGCGCGCCAAGAGTGTGCGCAGCCGGCGATAGCCGCTTTCGTTGTGGATGGCGCCAACCTTGTAGACGTCGTCCTCGGCCTTGTCGAACAGCGCGAACAGCCGCAAGTCGCGCATCACTTTCGGCGACAGGAACTGTTCGACGAAGCTTTCGTCGCGATAGTTCGCCCAGGCGTCGCGCAGCACGGCGAAGGCGTCGCCGGAGCCGGCGAAGGCGGGGAACCATTCGCGGTCCTCGTCGGTCGGCTCGCGGGCGATGCGCGCGATGTCGCTCATCATGGCAAAGCCCAGCGCGTAAGGATTGATGCCGTTGTAGCGTCGGTCGTTGTACTCCGGCTGGAACACCACCGAGGTGTGGCTGTGGAGGAATTCGAGCAGCGCGCCTTCGCTGATCAGCCCGCGGTCGAACATCAGATGCATGATCGCGTGATGCACGAAGGTGGCGCAGCCCTCGTTCATCACCTTGGTCTGGCGCTGCGGATAGAAGTATTGCGCCAGGTTGCGCACGATGCGCAGCGTCTCACGCTGCCAGGCCTTGAGCGCGGGCGAGTGCTTTTCGAGGAAATAGAGGATGTTCTCCTCGGGCAGCTTCATGTCGCCGTCGAAATCGTCCTCGGGATCGATGATCGGCGGGGAGCTCGGCGGCTCGATGCCCGCGGGCAGCGTGCGCCACAGTTCGCTGTAGGCTTCCTGCTCGTATTCGGCTCTGCGGCGGCGCTTTTCGAGGATGCGTTCCTTCGACGGCTTGGGCGGCCGGCGATAGCGGAACACGCCCTGATCCATCAACGCGTGGGCGGCGTCGAGCACCGCTTCCACCTCGTCGCGGCCGTGGCGCTCCTCGCAGGCGGCGATGTATTTCTTGGCGAAGGCGAGATAATCGAGGATGCCTTCGGCGTTGGTCCATTGGCGGAACAGGTAATTGTTCTTGAAGAAGTGATTGTGCCCGAAGGCGGCGTGCGCCATCACCAGGGCCTGCATCGTCATGGTGTTCTCTTCCAAGAGATAGGAGATGCAGGGGCTGGAATTGATGACGATCTCGTAGGCCAGCGCCGAATAGCCGGCGCGGTACATCGTGTCCTCGCGCGCGAACAGCTTGCCGAAGCTCCAATGGTTGTACATCAGCGGCATGCCGAGCGAGGAATAGGCGTCGAGCATCTGCTCTGAGGAGATGACCTCGATCTGGTTGGGATAGACGTCGAGCCCCAAGTCGCCGAGCGCGATCTCCTCGATCGCCTTGTAGGCGCGATCCAGCGCCGCAAAATCCCATTCGGCTTCGGAGAAGAGGAGCGCCATCACCCCGCCTCCGCCTTCTTGAACAGTTCGCGGAACACCGGGAAGATGTCGGCGGGCTTGGAGATGCGCTTGGTGGCGAAGTTCGACCACAGCTCGGCGACGGTGCGATAGGCGCGCCACAGTTCGGCGCCCGAGTCCTCGCTGGCGAACACCTCCATCTCGCGCTCGTCCAGGATCTCGATATAGGCGTAATACTGGCACAGCGGCATGATCTCGCCGTTCAGCATCTCCACGCAGCGCCGCGCGTCGCCCGATTGGGTATAGCCGTCGCTGGCCTGCGCCGCGTAGATGTTCCAGTCGGCGGTGGTGTAGCGTTCCTTCTGGATTTCCAGCATCTTTTCCAAGGCGGTCGAGACGATGGTGCCGCCCGACTGGCGCGAATAGAAGAACTCCTGCTCGTCGACTTCCTGCGCGTCGTGGGTGTGGCGGATGAAGACGATGTCGACGCGCTCGTAGCGCCGCTTCAGGAACAGGTGCAGCAGCATGTAGAAGCGCTTGGCGAGGTCCTTCTCGCGCTCACCCATCGAGCCGGAAACGTCCATCAGACAGAACATCACCGCCTGGCTGGCGGGCACCGGCTGCTCGCTGAAGGCGTTGTAACGCACGTCGACGGGATCGATGAATCCCACCCATTTGCGCTTGGCGATGACGCGGGCGATCTCCGCCTTCAGCGCGACGATACGTTCGCGCGTTTCCTCCGTCTGCGGATCGTCGCGCTCCAGCGCGTCGAGCTCTTCCTCCAGCGCCTTGAGCTCGGACAGCTTGGGCCGCTTCAGCGCCAGGCGGCGGCCTTGGGCGTTGCGCATGGTGCGCACCAGATTGATCTGCGTCGGCGAGCCCGCCGTGGTGATACCGGCGCGCCGCCAGGTCTTGCTGGCGGTCTCCTTGAGCGTGGTGCGCACCAGGTTGGGCAGTTCGAGGTCCTCGAAGAAAATGTCGAGCACCTCGTCCTGGCTCATGACGAATTCGAAATCATCCTCGCCCTCGGCATAGTCCGCCGCTTCCTTGCCGTGGCCGCCTTCGGCGGACTTGGGCTTCTTGATCTCGTCGCCCGGCACGAATTCGCGGTTGCCCGGCAGCACGAAATCGCGCTCGCCCGCCGCGCGCGGATCGAGGCGGAAGCGCGGCTCCTTGGTGCCCTTGGAGGAAATCTTGATCTTGCGGTCCTTGCTGATGTCGGCGACGGCGGAGTCTTTCAGCGATTTCTGCACCGCCTCGCGGATTTGCGCGCGGGCACGGCGCAGAAAACGCTGACGGTTGCCGAGGCTCTTGCCCTTGGGATTGAGACGCCGGTCGATGAAATAGGTCATGGCGTCAACGCCGTTCTTTTCCTCCCCCGTTTACGGGGGAGGTGTCGAAAGCGAGCGTCAGCGAGCTTGAGACGGAGGGGGGACAAACCACTGCGCTCCCCCCCTCGCCCGGCTTCGCCGGGCACTCCCCCCGTGAACGGGGGGAGAAAAGAGAGCGCGAGCGCATCGCAGCTACCCCGCCTTGTTAACGCGCATGTACCATTCGACGAGGCGGCGGACCTGGCGGGGCGTGTAGCCGCGCGTCAGCATGCGCTTGACGAATTCGTTGTGCTTGGTCTGGGTGTCGCTGTCCTTCTTGGACTCGAAGGAGATCACCGGCAACAAATCCTCGACCTGGGTGAACATGCGCTTTTCGATCACCGAGCGGATCTTCTCGTAGGCCGTCCAGGCGGGATTCTTGCCCTCGTGCTGCGAACGGTAGCGCAGCGCGAACTTCACCACTTCGTTGCGGAAGTCCTTGGGATTGGCGATGCCCGCCGGTTTTTCGACCTTCGACAGCTCGTTGTCGAGCGCGCCGCGGTCGAGCAACTGCCCGGTGTCGGCGTCCTTGAAGTCTTGATCCTCGATCCAGGCGTCGGCATAGGCGATGTAGCGGTCGAACAGGTTCTGGCCGTATTCGCCGTAGCTTTCGAGATAGGCCTTCTGGATTTCCTTGCCGATGAACTCGGCGTAGCGCGGCGCCAGTTCCGCCTTGATGAATTCGAGATATTTCTTCTCCAGCTCGTCGGGAAACTGCTCGCGCTTGATCGACTGCTCCAACACGAACATCAAATGCACCGGATCGGCGGCGACCTCGCTGACGTCAAAATTGAAGGTCTCCGACATCGTCTTGTAGGCGAAGCGGGTGGAGATGCCGGTCATGCCTTCGTCGATGCCGGCCTGGTCCTTGTATTCCTGCAGCGTCTTGGCCTTGGGATCGGTATCCTTCAGCTTCTCGCCGTCGTAGACGCGCATCTTGGAGGTGAGATTGGAATTCTCGTGCTCCTTGAGCCGCGTCATCACGCAGAACTTGGCGAGCATCTCCAGCGTCTCGGGCGCGCACGGCGACTGGCTGAGCTCGCTGGCGCGCAGCAGCTTCTTGTAGATCTGCGTTTCCTCGGTGACGCGCAGGCAATAGGGCACGGTGATGACGCAGATGCGGTCGAGGAACGCTTCGTTGTTGCGGTTGGCCTTGAACACCGTCCATTCCGCCTCGTTGGAGTGCGCCAGGATGATGCCGGCGAAGGGAATCGGGCCGAGCGTCTCGGTGCCGATGTAATTGCCTTCCTGCGTCGCGGTGAGGAGGGGATGCAGCACCTTGATCGGCGCCTTAAACATCTCGACGAATTCGAGCAGGCCCTGATTGGCGCGGCACAGCCCGCCCGAGAAGGAATAGGCGTCGGGATCGTTCTGGCTGAAATGCTCGAGCTTGCGGATGTCGACCTTGCCGGCCAGCGAGGAGATGTCCTGGTTGTTCTCATCGCCCGGCTCGGTCTTGGCGATGGCGATCTGGCGCAGCTTGGAGGGATAAAGCCGCGCCACCTCGAATTTCGAGATGTCGCCGCCGAACTGGTCGAGCCTTTTCACCGCCCACGGGCTCATCACGTTGCCGATGCGGTGCTTCTCGATGCCGTATTTGTCTTGCAACAGATTGGCGAGCTCTTCGGAGCGGAACAGGCCGAGCGGGCTTTCGAACACCGGGCTGATGTCGTCGCCGGCCTTGAGCACGTAGATCGGGTGCGTCTCCATCAGATCCTTGAGCCGCTCGGCGAGCGAGGATTTGCCGCCGCCGACCGGACCGAGCAGATAGAGAATCTGGCGCTTCTCCTCGAGGCCCTGGGCGGCGTGCTTGAAGTAGCCGACGATGCGCTCGATGGTGTCTTCCATGCCGAAGAAGCCGTCAAAGGCGCGGTACATCTTGATGGTGCGGTTGAAGAACATGCGGCCGAGGCGGGTATCCTGGGCGGTGTCGATCAGATCGGGTTCGCCGATCGCCGCCACCAGGCGCTCGGAGGGCGAGGCGTAGAGCATCTTGTCGTCGCGGGCCGCGAGCAGCCAGTCGCGCAAGGACATGCTTTCGAAGCGTTCGCGCGCGTAATCGCGGGTAAAGATGTCGAAGACATCGAGCGTACTCATCGAGCGCCGTACTCCCGTTCGGTCCGCACGCCCTCACCGCGTCGTATGCCGCATCGGGCGTGACAAGACGGATCAACCAGCTGCCTAACGACTATCCTCTCACTCTGCATATGAACCAAGGGTTAACTATATGCTCCAAGATTTTTCCCGCAATTTGGCCGCTGATGCAACCGCGACAGCGCGCACCCGCGCACCCTCCGGCTGCACTTTCCTTACGTTGAACCCGGCCGACTGGGAGTCAGTCTACGACGATTTGCCGACATTCCAAAGAGCGGTCTGAGGTAATCGTTAGCGCGTCACACAAAGGCCACGATGAACTCCCGTTCTCGCCGCTGCCATCGTGAAACGGCTTTGCGTAAGCGCGACCAACCAAACGCATGACGAAATTCGAGTGATATGCGTTGGAAATTGTCGTCGCGTCGACACAGGCAAACGCGATCACGCCGCTGTACGGGAAACAAGCGACATCCACGCTTCCTTGTCGACACCGGCGCGAGGAAAAGTTCGCGCAGCCTTTCAAGGCAATTTGATCGCGAAAAAAATCGCGCGTCGAGCCAACCGCCTCGCCGGTCCGCCGGCGCGACGGTCGCTTCGCTCCACAAGCGCCGGATCGCCAACTTGCGGCGGCGCGACGTAACACAACCCTTTGGGGAATATGAAATATTGATATCATATTCCGATAGACAGAATAACATACTTATGGTTGCAACATGACGCGTATTGTCTTAAAAACGCTGAAAGTTCGAGTAACCGCGAATTGTCGAACAAGTTCAGGTAGAATCCTGACGCTAGGGGAGAAATCTGATGAAACGGATAATAACACCAGGCTTGGCGGCCTGTGCCTTGGCTATTGTCACCATTGCCTTGGTCCGCACGGCACCAGGCGTTGCATGGGCCGACGCGGCCAGTACGTCGTCCACCAGCGAATCCGCGCAGTCCGTGCCGTTCATAACGATGATGCAAACGCATCCGTCGATCGTGCTGCCGAGCGGCGTGCAGCCCAGTTCCCTCAAACCCCTCAATCCCGATGCCGCCTCTTGTGTCAGCGTGGCCGGAACGCAAATCTGCGGCGGCGACGGCCTGATCGACGGCACGTACGGCTATCTCGGCCTTGAATTCGCCCAGGCCGCCCGCTGGGCCAAACCGCAGCTGAAGACCCCTGATGCGCATCCGATCAGTGACGCAGCCGTGAATTTCGGCCCGTCTTGTCCGCAGGTCGCTAACGATCTGGCAGACCTCAAGCCCAACGAGAGATGCCTTTACCTGAACATCTGGGTTCCCAAGTCCGCCGTTCCGTCCGCGGGGGCGTCCAAGCCGGCGCTTCCTGTCATGGTCTTCATTTACGGCGGCGCGTTCATTTCCGGCAGCAGTTCCTTTCCGGTCTATGACGGCGGCGCTTTGGCGAACCGGGGCGTCATCGTCGTGACGTTCAATTATCGCCTCGGCGCGCTGGGCTTCTTGGCCAGCAACATCGTCAAGGACGGCGCCGGAAATCCGCTCAGCGGCAATTTCGGGTTGATGGACCAGCAGGCGGCGCTGCAATGGGTCAATCAGCACATCTCCGACTTCGGCGGCGATCCTTCGAAGGTCACGATTTTCGGCGAAAGCGCCGGGGCGATGTCGGTCAGCCTGCATCTTTTCTCGCTGCCCGACAGTCAGAATTATTTCCAGGCCGCGATCATGGAAAGCGTGCCGGCTGCGAACCTCTATCTGAGTCAAGCGAACGCCAAGACCGTCGGCGACACCTTCGTGCAGGAGCTTTGCGACAACGAAAAAGCCGCGTCGTGCGATTCGAGCGTCGCCTACAACGCGCCGGTCGACGACATCGTCGCAGCGCAAACCGGCTTCCTAACGCATAAGTTCGTCCATTCGCTGGTTTATTTCACCAAAGGTTGGATCGGAATCCGCGGCTTGCCCTGGCAGCCCGCCTTGCAGGACGGCTTTCTCGTCGGTCAGCCGCGCGACGGCTATGCCGCCGGCATCAAGCCAAAGCCGGTCTTGATCGGCATCAACCAGGACGAAGGCGTGATGTTCGGCGCCGCCATCGCCGGAGGCTTGAACGAGCTCTTCCACGTGCCGCTGCCGTTTACGCCGACGATGGCGACCTACAAGAGCGCCGTTGGTCTGTCGTTTCCCCGCGTTCCCTTGGCCGCCGACCAGCTTGCGACGCGCGACCGCCGTTACCGGGTGAACGTCTCGCGCCCGTGGTACAGCCAATACGGGCAGCGGCTTTCCAACATCATCACCGACTATTCCTTTGCCTGCGGCAGCGTCACTTTGGCGGACGCGGCGGCAACGGCGCCCGACAAGAATTGGGTTCATACCTACTTGTTCGTTCAACCCGCCCTGCTCGATTATGCCGGAGAAGCAACGCATGGCGCGTGCGGAACCGGGACGGTCGCCAGGAAAGTCGGCAATTCCTGCCATTCCTACGAGCTGCCTTATGTGTTCAACTCGTTCAGCGTATTGCAGAAATTCTTGCCCACGCCGATCGACATCCCGGCGGCGGACAAGCAGCTCGCGCAGAAGATGTCGAAGTCGTGGGCGGATTTCGCCATCGACCCGGCGAAGTTCTCCGATTGGACGGCCTATCAGAGCGGCGGTGCGCCGGCGAACATCTTCGGCCAATCCGCGGTTCCGTCCAAAAACCAGGCGAGCCTGGACTTCAAAGGCGTTTGCAAGAAGGTTTGGTCAAAACTCGATACCAACCCGCCGCAGTGAAGCGTTGATGCAACTGGCAAGAGGGCCCGGAGAATCCGGGCCCTTTTTTTCTTGGCGCAAAAGTCTTGCGGCGCGTGCCCATTCGCGCAAAGCTTCGCGCATGAACGACCTGGCGCACACGGTCCGGCTGGCGCGGCACGAGGATGCCGCGGAGATCGCGCGGGTCTACATCGAATCCTGGCAGGACGCCTATCCGGGCATGCTGCCGGGCTCGCTGCTCAGGGCGATGACGCTGAAAGGCCAGACCGCGCGCTGGCGCTCGGCCATCGGCGCTTCGGCGCGCGAGGCCGTGCTGGTCGCCGAAAGCGCGCGCGACGGCATCATCGGCATGGCGAGCATGGGACCGTCGCGCGACCGCGAGCTGGGCTTCGACGCGGAAGTTTACACGCTTTACGTCGATCCCGGCTTTTACGGCTGCGGCATCGGCCGCGCGCTGCTGAAAAATTCCTTCGTGCTGCTGCGCAAGCGGGGATTCGTCTCCTGCATCATTTGGGCTCATGCCAGGAACCACGTACGCTTCTTCTACGAGGCGATGGGCGGCCGGCTGACGGCGGAGCGCTCGACCAAGATGATGGGCGAGACGGTGCCCGAGGCCGGCTTCGGCTGGAAGACCATGGCGGTGGCCGAGAAAAGCGCGGCGCGCTGAGCTGGCGGATCAATCCGGCGAGTGCTCTTCGCGCTCGCGCAGCTCCTTCGGCCGCAGAAAAAGCTCGAGTTCGCCAAGCCCGGGGTGGATATCGGCCCAGCGCGCGATCTCGAAATCGATCACAGCCAGCGCGCCGGTCGAAAACTTGGCGGCCATGGTCTCGTAACGTTTGCGCGCCCGGCGTTCCGCCGGAAGGCTGGCGAGTTCGCGCGCGCATTCCTCAAGCCCCGGGTTGTGCCCGACGATCATCAGCGAATTGACGGCGTCCCGCGTCCGCTTGGCGATGTCGGCGATGTCCTCGGATTCCGCCAGATACAGCTCATTCAGGTATTGCACGACGGGCTTGGCGCCGAGCTCGGGCAACAACAGCTCCAGCGTCTGGCGGGTGCGCGCCGAGGTCGAACACAGCACCAGCTCGGGCAAGTAGACCTCTTCGCGCAGAAAACGGCCGATGCGCTGGGCGTCTTCGCGCCCGCGCGGCGCCAAAATGCGGTCTTCGTCGCGGCCGTCGTGGTGGCTTGCTTTGGCGTGACGCAGGAGGAAGAGCCGTTTCACGCGATCTGATGGCGCGCCCGTGCGCCGCGTTCGAGGGCCGCGGCGGTCAGCCGGTCGATCCCCAAGGCGCGGCGCAGCGTCTCGATGACGCGCACCTCCTCCAGCGCGACGCGATCGCTGAGCGCCACTTCCAGCGCCAGCCAATAGGCGGTTTCGCGCAAATGTTCGGGCAAAGCCTCCGCGACCAGTCCCAAGACGGCGGCCAGACCGTCCTCTTCCTGCAGGATGGCGGCGCAATCGCTGGCCGTGGCGATCAGCCGGTCGCGGTCGAAATCGCGGAAAACGGGCAGGCTGCGCGTGATCTGGCCGATCGCCGCGAGCTCCTTGTCGCTCATCCGTCCGTCAGCGGCCGACACCACGACCATGACGTAAATCAGCGCGGCGTGATGGCTGATCGTCCGCATGGCAGCCCCTTCCTCCCCGCGGAACTTAGGAAACTTGACCCAAGCGGGCAAGGCGCGCCACAAACCGTCATGGCCACGCACAAAAAACCAGGCAAATGGCGCGCCCGCACCCAGGAAGTGCGCTCGGGCCAGACCCGCACGCCCTTCCAGGAGACGGCGGAGGCGCTGTTCTTGACCTCGGGTTATGCCTACGAGGCGCCCGAAGAGGCCGAGGCCCGCTTCAAGGGCGAGGCGGAGGGCTTCGTCTATTCGCGCTATTCCAATCCCACCGTGGCGATGTTCGAGGCGCGCATGGCCGCGCTCGAAGGCGCCCCTTGCGCGCGGGCGACGGCGAGCGGCATGGCGGCGGTGAGCGCGGTGTTCCTGGCGGGGCTGCGCCAAGGCGATCACATCGTCGCGGCGAAAGCGATGTTCGGCGCCTGCCGCTACGTCATCGAAGAGGTGATGTCGCGCTTCGGCGTGAGCGCGACGCTGGTCGACGGCAGTGATGTCGATCAATGGCAAGGCGCGATGCGGGCGAACACGCGCATGCTGTTCCTCGAGACGCCCGCCAATCCCACGCTCGCCATCGTCGATCTGAAGGCCGTGGCTGCCATCGCCGAGAAGGCCGGCGCGCGCCTGGTGGTGGACAACGCCTTCGCCACGCCGGCGCTGCAGCGGCCGATGGAATTCGGCGCCCACATCGTGGTGCACTCCACGACCAAATATATCGACGGACAGGGCCGCGGGCTCGGCGGGGCGATCCTCTGCCGCGAGGATTTTTTGAAGGACCATCTGCAGATTTTCCTGCGCAACACCGGGCCGTGCCTCAGCCCGTTCAATGCTTGGCTGCATCTGAAGAGCCTGGAGACGCTGTCGCTGCGCATGAAGGCCCATTGCGAGAACGCGCTGGCGATCGCCGAGTTCCTTGCCGGACAAAAAAAGGTGACGCGGGTGCTTTATCCCTTCCGCGCCGACCATCCCCAGCACAATCTGGCGCGGGCGCAGATGTCGGGCGGCGGCGGCGTGGTGACCTTCGAGGTCGAAGGCGGCAAACAGGCGGCGTTCGCCGTGGCGCGCGCGCTGGAGCTGATCGACGTGTCGAACAATCTCGGCGACACCAAGAGCCTCATCACCCATCCCGCCACCACGACGCATCAGCGCCTGTCACCCGAGGCACGCGCCGACCTCGGCGTGACGGACGGCATGCTGCGCCTCTCCGTCGGCCTCGAAGACCCGGCGGATATCTGCGAGGACCTCGCGCAGGCGCTTTCTAAGGCTTGACTGATCCCTAGGTTGTCATGGTCCGCGAATGCGGGCCACCCAGATGACACGAGCCCTCGTTTCGAAGATTGCCTCCAGTCCTTTCTTTCCGTAGCCATGCAGATTTTAACTGGGTGGCCCGCACTAGGCGGGCCATGACAGTTGAGTGTTTAATCGCTGGCATACCTATCTGTTTGGGAAGTGGATATGAGCGGACACCGCGCCACCGTCGTCTGGAAACGCACTTCGGCCGATTTCGCCTATGAGACCTATAACCGCGCCCATGAGGTGCGGTTCAAGGACGGCGCCATCGTGTTGCCAGGCTCAAGCGCGCCGGAATTCCGCGGCGACGCCGACCGCGTCGATCCCGAAGAGGCCTATGTCGCTGCGCTGTCGAGCTGCCACATGCTCAGCTTTTTCGCCATCTGCGCGCGCCGGCGCTTGACGGTGGACGCCTATGAGGACGACGCCACAGGCTTTCTCGAAAAGGCTCCCGACGGGAAGCTTTGGATGACGCGCGTCATTCTGCGCCCGTCGGTCCGTTTTGCGCCGCAAACACAAGTGGACGCCGCGCTCCTGGCCGAACTTCATCATAAATCCCACGCCGAATGCTTCATCGCCAACTCGGTGAAGACCGAGGTGACGGTCGAGCCGCGTTAACGCATCGCGCGCGCCAGGCTTGCGGCGCGCCCGCCGCCCGCCATAATCGCGCCATGTACGAGCGGACCACACGGGGCATCAGGGTCGCGGTCAAGCCTGCCTATCTCGACGATCAATCCGATCCGGACGAGGGCCAATTCCTTTGGTCCTACACCGTGACCATCGAGAACCGCGGCTCGGAGACGGTGCAGCTCCTGTCACGCTATTGGCACATCACCGACGGCCAAGGCCGGGTGCAGGAAGTGCGCGGACCCGGCGTGGTGGGCGCCCAGCCGGTGTTGGCGCCGGGGCAGATGTTCCAATACACCAGCGGCTGCCCGCTCTCGACCTCGTCCGGCTACATGGTGGGGCGCTATCAGATGCGCGCGGCCTCCGGCGAGGCGTTCGAAGCGGAAATTCCGGCTTTCATCCTTGAAAGCCCGCACGAGCGTCGCCAACTACACTAATATCAAAACCCTATTGGCGACGGGTTGATCCGGCCGCGCGGTTGGAGCGTTATAGGCTCGTCGAAGGAAAGCCACCGATGTCCGAACCGAAAAAGACTCCGCCCCGCACGCTCGTCCGCCCCTCGCGCCAAGAGGCCGAAGAGGCCATCCGCATGCTGCTGTTGTGGGCGGGCGATGATCCCTCGCGCGAAGGCCTGCGCGACACGCCGGAGCGCGTCGCCCGCGCCTTCGAGGATTGGTTCTCCGGCTACAACGAAGACCCGGAGGAGTTCCTGGCGCGCACCTTCGAAGAGGTCGAAGGCTACGACGACATGGTGGTGCTAAAGGACATCCGCTTCGAATCCCATTGCGAGCATCATTTGGCGCCGATCATCGGCCGCGTGCATATCGGTTATCTGCCCAACGCCAAGGTGGTGGGGATCTCCAAGCTCGCCCGCGTGGTCGACGTCTTCGCGCGCCGCCTGCAGGTGCAGGAGACGATGAACGCGCAAATCGCCGGCTGCATCCAGCGCGTGCTCGAACCCAAGGGCGTGGCGGTGGTGATCGAAGCGACGCACCAGTGCATGACGACGCGCGGCGTGCACAAGCCTGGCGTCGTCATGGTCACCTCGACCATGCACGGCGAGTTCCGCAAGAACCCGCTGACGCGGCGCGAATTCCTGTCGGTGATCGGCAATCCCTCGTCGAGCGTGGATGGGTAAGGCGCGAAGAGCGCCTCAGAAGTCAGAAACCAGAAATCAGAAGTCAGATGTTGCGCCATCCGGTTTCTGACTTCTGATTTCTGAATTCTGATTTCCGAAATCGCCATTGGCGATTTCATGCACCGTGCCGCAGAAGTCGCAGCGGGCGCGGATGGCGCCGTCGGCGTCGGCCAGGCCTGCGCGTTCTTCCGGCGAATAGGAACGCAGCACCGCGGCGATGCGCTCGCCGTCGCAATCGCAGCGAAAGGCGATGGCCTCGGCGGGCAGCACGCGCACCTCTTCCTCGTTGAACAGGCGCCACAGCAGCGTCTCGGCGGCGAGCGAGGTGTCGACCAGCTCGACATCCTCCACCGTGCGCGCCAACAGCGACAGCCGCTGCCAGTCTTCCTCCGTATGCGGTGCATTCGGCGTCGTCTGCAGCATCAGCCCGCCCGCGCGCCATTGCGGCTCTCCGCCGCCCGGCGTGTAAAGCGGCGCCGCCGCCAGCCGCAGCAGCGTCGGCAACTGCTCGGATTGCGCAAAATACTCCTCGGCCGAGGCGGCAAGACCATCGGGCGACAATGCCACGATGCCTTGATACATCTGCGCGCCGCGCTTGGGCTCGATGGTGATGGCGAGCGAACCGGTGCCCGTCAGACTTTCGAAGCTCGCCCTGGTGTCCGGCGGCGCCGCGGCGAGCCGCGCGAAACCGCGCACGCCCTTGGGACGGCCGCCTTCGGCACCGTAATAATCGGCGGCGACAAGATCGAGCGGACCCGCGCTTTTGGTCTGCGCGGTGAGCCTGCCGTCGAGTTTCAAGGCCGAGCCGAGAAGCGCGGCCAGCGCCAACATCTCGCCCAACACGCGCGCGGCGGGCTCGGCGAGCGCCTGCGCCGACAAGGCGCGCGCCGAAGCGGCATCGAGCCGCACCAGGCGGCCGCGCACGCCCGCGCCCTGGACGTCGAACGGCAGAACGAAATCGCCCGCCGGGGCGCGAATGTAAGTCGCATCGGACATGATGGAGCCAATATAGGGCCTCGCGACGGATATTCAATTGCGCGCCGCGCGCTTCGTCAATTCGCGCCTTTGTGCGATACTGTCCTCAACAGGGGGGCGGGGACATTCCCCGATCGAGGGATGCAAAACATCGCAGCGGCGATCGCCATAGCCTACGCGATCGCCTTTGTTCACTGGTTGGGGCACAGGGCATTCGCGAACTGGACGAAAGCCAGCGGCTCGTTCACCGGCCCGGAGCCGAGCAAAGACGAACGAAGCGGCCGCACCTTGTTCGGCGCGATCACGCTTTGCTTGATCCTCATCATCGTCTGCATCGGCTTTTTTCCGGTGGCGCTGGGCATGCGAAGCGCCACGCTGCTCTTGGGATTCACCCTGCAGCGGCAAATGTGGGATTTTCCGCACGGCCAACTGTTCCTGTGGACGGTGCTGGTCCTGTTCCTATGGGTGGAATTGGGCCACCTGATGCGGCTTCGCAGCGTTTGGAGCCGCGTGCGCTTCGTGTTGCTGCTCATCGGCCTGCCGCTCGCGCTTGCCAGCCTTGCGCGTTGCCTGTTGGACGCTTTCCATCCCAGCCTTGCCGCGAGCGCCGGCGATGTCGGCCGCATGGCGCGGTTCGTTTGTCTTGCCGTGGTGCCGTTCTTCGTTCCTTCCTTGCATGCGCGCCTCTTTGCGCCGCTCGCCACGCAGCTTTGCGCGCGTGCCGGAAGCCGCTGGCGGGAAGCGGTGGAGAATATCGGAAACGTGCTGTTGTTCGTCGCCGCGATCGGCGCCGCCGCGTGGTTCAACGCCGCTCCCTTGACGCCAAGCTATGAGAAAACCGAGTGGCCGGCGGTGAAAGGCAATCCGATGCCGGGACCGAGCGGCGAGCGGCATTCCTGCGCGGGCTACTACCCGCCGCTCTCCCTGCGCTTGGGCGAAGAAGGAACGACGGTGTTGTCGTACCGCGTCAGCACGACCGGCAGCGTCAAGGACGTCGCGATCGTTCATTCGAGCGGCTCCGACCGGCTGGACCTTGCGTCCGCGCTGTGCGTGACGCACTGGACCTACAAGCCCGTCAGCCAAGGCGGCCAGAATGTCGAGTTTCCTTGGAAAGCCGCTATCAACTGGCGGCTGACGCAATAACGGGCGGACCTTCACTCCGCGCCGCCACGCCCCGAACGGCAAGCACGAAATCGCCCAAAGGCGCGCGAATGTACGGGGCGTTGGAGGTCATGGAAGGATATATGAGATTAAATCGGCCAAGGTTCAATGACGGGCATTTCCTACTAATTCCACTTGTCATGACCGCCCTTGAGGCGGGTACCACACGAATCATCTATAATATTTGACCTATGGAAATTTTTGACTTCATCAAGCCTGAAGAATTGGAGGACCTATCGGACGATCCGGATCGGGCCTTCATCCAATTTGTGCGCCTCGCTCAGCCGCGACTTGAGGAACGTCTGAAACATCTCGGAGGACGCGGTACAGATAATTGGGAACTCATCGACGATGCTAAGTACGGATTTCAGAATGTGATTCTTGGTGCGGCCAGAAAATTCGGTATTCAGCCGTTTGCTGACCTTGCTATGCCGACCCTTAAGGAGTTTGACGATAACGGTTATCGACAGTTCCGCGCCGACCTTACCCATTACATCACTCAAATTCTGCTTACTGCTGCAGACCGCGACAAAAATGACTCCGTTCCACTTCCAGAAAAATCGCAAGACAGCCTTCGGCAGTATATCCATCACCTCCGAGATGCCATCGACAAGGCGAACCTCACAGAAGCTAAGAAAGCATCACTTCACAAACGTCTAAATGCCTTTGAAGAGGAGCTCTCACGTAAGCGAATAAGGTTCCTCGTGGTGGCGAGAGTCGTAATCGAAATACTTTCAGTTCCTGGCGCGCTTTATGCGAGCTATGAGGTTGTACAAAAACTTGCCACTAATATTATTCGAGAGATTGGTGAGGCTAAGGTAGTTGATGACGAACAGCGACGCATCTCGATCTCGGAAGAACCGGTTGCGCTTGCGCCACCTCGCCCAACAATTACGAATGCTCCGACACCTTCTCTACGGGGTGAAATGGACGACGAGATACCATTCTAGACCATTCCAAAAAAACCAACCGCACTACCCCAAACACCACGTCAAAATCGCCTTTTGCGCGTGCAGGCGGTTTTCGGCTTCGTCCCAGACGACGGATTGCGTCCCGTCGATCACTTGGTCGGTCACTTCCTCGCCGCGGTGCGCCGGCAGGCAATGCATGAAGATCGCGTCCTTGCCCGCGCGCGCCATCAGCCGCCCGTTCACCTGATAGGCCTTGAGCAGATTGTGGCGCTTGGTGGAATCCTCGTCGCCCATCGACACCCAGGCGTCGGACACGACGCAGTCCGCGCCTGCGACCGCCGCTTCGGGATCGTCGGTGAAGATCACGTCGCCGCCGTTCGCCTTCACCCAGTCGCGCAAGGCCGGGCGCGCCGACAATTCCGGCGGCGAAGCGACGCGCAGCGTGAAGCCGAGCCGCACCGCGGCGTGAATCCACGAGGCGCAGACATTGTTGGAATCCCCGCTCCACGCCACCAGGCGCCCGGCGATCTTGCCCTTGTGCTCCTCGAAGGTCATCACGTCGGCCAAGACTTGCGCGGGATGCGACAGCTTGGTCAGCCCGTTGATCACCGGCACGGCGGAATTGGCGGCCAAATCCTGCACCATCTCGTGATCGAGCAGGCGGATCATCACCACGTCGACGTAACGCGAGAGCACGCGCGCGGTGTCGGCGATGGTCTCCTCGCGCGCCAGCTGCATCTCGCTGCCGGTCAGCATAATGGTCGAGCCACCGAGCTGGCGCATGGCGACGTCGAAGGAAATGCGCGTGCGCGTCGAATGCTTGTCGAAGATCATCGCCAGCACGCGCCCTTCGAGCGGCTTGTCGGCATCGGGCACGCCGTGGGCGAGGCCCTTGCGCGCCTCTTTGCGGCGGATGGCTTCGGCGATCAGCCCGTTGAGCATCGCCGCATCGAGATCGGCGATGTCGAGAAAATGCTTGACCGCCGTCATGGTCTTGGCGGGCGCGTTCATGCGGCCTCCGTCTTCTTTTGCGCGGCGTCGAAGCTCTTGGCGGCGGCGGCGAGCATCGCCATCGCCTCGCGCACTTGCTCTTCTTCGATGATCAGCGGCGGCAGCAGGCGCACCACATTGTCGCCGGCGCCGATGAGCAGCAGTCCTTGCGCGCGCGCCGCGGCGGCAAACTCGGTGTTGGGCACGCGCAGCTTGAGGCCCAGCATCAGGCCTTGACCGCGCACCTCCTCGAACACATGGGGATGGTCGGCGAGCAGAGCGCCGAGCTGTTGCTGAAGGTAATTGCCGACGGCCTGCACGTGCGGCAGGAACCGCGGCTCGAGCACCATGCCGAGCGCCGCTTCGCCCACCGCCATGGCGAGCGGATTGCCGCCATAGGTCGAGCCGTGCGTGCCGGCCGTCATGCCTTTGGCCGCTTCGGCGGTCGCCAAGCAGGCACCGACCGGAAAGCCGCCGCCGATGGCCTTGGCGATGGGCATGATGTCGGGCTCGACGCCGATCCATTCGTAGGCGAACAATTTGCCGGTGCGGCCGACGCCGGTTTGGATCTCGTCGAAGATCAAGAGCAACCCGCGCTCGTCGCAAATCTTGCGCAAGCCGCGCAGGAATTCCGGCGCGATCACCCGAATGCCGCCTTCGCCTTGGATCGGCTCGATCAGGATCGCGGCGGTTTCCGGCGTGAGCGCCGCTTCCACCGCTTTGAGATCGCCCGCCGCGATCTGATCGAAGCCCTCGACCTTGGGGCCGAAGCCTTCGAGATATTTCTCCTGCCCGCCCGCGGCGATCGCCGCCAGGGTGCGGCCGTGGAAGGCGCCTTCAAACGTCAGGATACGGAACTTCTCGGGATGGCCGCCGACATAGTGATAGCGCCGCGCCATCTTGAAGGCGCATTCGCAGGCCTCGGCGCCGGAATTGGTGAAGAACACCGTATCGGCGAAGCTGTGCTCGACCAAGAGTTTCGACAACCGCTCCTGTCCCGGCACGCGATAGAGGTTCGAGGTGTGCCAGAGCTTGCCGGCCTGTTCCGTCAGCACGGCGACGAGCTTGGGATGGGCGTGCCCGAAGGCGTTGACCGCGATGCCCGCGCCGAAATCGAGATATCGCTTGCCATCCTCGGCGAAAAGGTAAGGCCCTTCGCCGCGGACGAACGCAACGTCCGCCCGATTGTAGGTTGGCAAGACTGACGGAAACACTTTGTCCTCCTTCGATTCGCATTCTGTGGATAAGAAGTCGGTTTATATGGGCTTTCCGGTCACGCCGCACAAGCAAAGCGGCCGGCGGACCGTTATGCGCGCGCCACCGGCTTGGAATCGCAACGGATTCGGAGTTGTCCACAGTTCGCACGCGCGCCGTTCCGGCTGAGTCGGTTTCTGTGGACGAAGGGATGGTAGCTTTCCCTCACCGCTTGTGCGTCGGAATGTACCAGCTACGATATCTGGTAGTGGAATGCCTGAAAGGAGCTACCATGACACAGGCGAATTGGACCGACGACCGCGTCGAGCAGCTCAAATCGCTTTGGACCGAAGGACTGTCGGCGAGCCAGATCGCCCGCGTTCTGGGCGGTGTCACCCGCAATGCGGTGATCGGCAAGGTGCATCGGCTGGGCTTGGCCGGGCGCGCCAGCCCGTCGCGAATCGAACGGCCGCGTCTGCCTTCGGCGCCGCGCGTGGCAATGCGCTCGCATGTGCCGCCCATGCCGGTGGTGGAAGAAGACCCGCTCACGCTGGAAGACGGCAGCCACGCCACGGTGCTCACCATCAACGACCGCATGTGCCGCTGGCCGATCGGCGACCCGTCCGAGACCGAGTTCCATTTCTGCGGCCGCAAGCCCAAAGCCGGCTCGCCTTATTGCGAGGCACACGCGCGCAAGGCCTATCAGCCGCAGCAGCCGCGCCGCGACCGCGACAAGATGGCGGGGTGAGACGCGACGGGCGCAGCCCGGCAAATCAGTCCAGTGGACTGATTTGAGCGTCGAACGCCGCGAGCCCAAGCGAGCGGCTGGCGCGACGCGTCGAACGCCGCGAGCCGTCCGTAGCGACAGCGTACGGACGAGCGGCCGGGCCGCGCTTGGGCAAGCACACGGGCTGTGCTAATTTCCGCAGCGGAACTGGCGCGTGGAGAAGCCTATGGCGAAGCTCACGCGGAAGAGCGGCGCGGCAAAGCGGGCGCATATGCGGCGTCTGGCAAAGGCGCGCAATGCGGCCGTTTCTCTCGAAGCAAAAAAGCAAGCGCAAGGCGTCGCCTTGCACGATGAGCTGCATGTGCTGCTCAGGGTGGCCTATATCCGCCGGGTGAGAGGCGTGTCCGATCTGCCCCATCTGTGACGGCTGTCGCCGATTTCCGCGCGAAAAGTCTTTCGGGCGAGGAGGTGCCGCTCGCGGCCTTGCGCGCGCGCTGTTGATCGTGAACGTCGCGAGCCAATACGGCTTCCCGAGCGTCGGGCTTGCCGCCGCGTTATTAACAAAAATTCCTGATAATTCAACCAATTAGCAAGTACGTCCGCAACCATAGCTTGTCGAGCGCCCGGTTATCCCGCAAGATGGCGGCAAGTTGTAGGAAACGGGCCGCAAGGTACCTCGAAGCGCGCGGTGGTATGGAATGCGACAGAGCCCCTCGCTGGGTGGTAAGGGTGCGCAGTTTATGACGAACAAGAACACCAATCAGATCGATATCATCATCGGCAAGAGGATTCGCGTCTGTCGCCGCAACGCGAACATGTCCCAAGAGAGTCTCGGCAACGCGCTTGGGATCACCTTCCAGCAAATCCAGAGTTACGAGCTCGGTACCAACCGCATCACCGCGGGGCGCTTGTACGAGATCGCCGATTTGTTCGGCGTGCCGGTCGCCTATTTCTACAAAGGCCTGTATGAGGCGGAGCCGTCCGATCCGCCCGTCGCGAGCGACGACGCCGTCAGCCAGGCCCTCGACAGGATCACGAACCGCTCGCGCCGCGAATTGGCCATCAAGCTCATCCTGACGATCCTGAAGGAATTCGAAGCGGACTGACGAAGCCGCCGCTAGGCGCGCGGTCGCTTGCGTTGAGGGGGCGTCGATGACCGCGGCCGATCCGCTAAGTGCCTGACTCATCGCGATAAAGCCTCGAAAGTTGTTTTCGCGTTTTCGAGGCCCCCCCGGGGTACTGGCCGCGTTTCGGCAAGATAATGGCGATATTATACTTGACAAACCCTACGCGAGATGTAGGATAGGGCACTGGGAGAGATTTTCTGGCGAAAGATATGAATGGGCTGGGCGCTCGGAACGTGGGTGGCGCTTCTTGCACTTGGATTTACTGCCATGACGGTAGGCCAGATCGCGCCGCTGTGGTTTGTAATTCTTTGCTTTGCAGGGGCGGCTTCTGTTGCAGTCTGGGGCGCGGTAAGGTGGGCATTGAAAAGTAGTGGCCCAATCGCTCTGCGGATCGCTACGGCATCGCTGGTTAGCATTGCAGCGGTGGCAATCTCGGCCGCACTCATTCTTCACGTGCTCGCACCTTCGGCTGTCGCGCAGACCAATAACGAGCGTCCGAACGTTAGCGGAACACATAGCGGCCAAGTCGGGGGCACGATCAACAACAATGGACCGACATATAACGGTCCCGTCACAACTCCTCCCACTCCACCAATGAAGAAAACCTTGCCTGCATATGATGTTTCAGGTCATGCGGAAGTTTCGTCCACCGACGTCTATGCTTGTGACATGCAAGTAGTGAAGGCGTCTAACTACGGCAAACTAACCATCAATGGTGGAACTGTGATCGGCAGTGATCGCTGTCTGCAATTCCCCGCCGCTAATGGATCAATGCACAATCTTAGCGGTCGTATTCTGCGACAGCGGTTACGCGCGCTCGCCGTTCAAGCGGTTGCATTCCAGGCAAAGCTGGATTCTCACGGAGAGACAAGCACGCCCCAAGACGAAGCGGAATTTCAGACTGAGATTCGTGCGGCAGCGCTCCCATTGGTCGAAGAAGCTATTCACCGCAATCCGAGTATTAAGCGGCCCCCGCCTTCAAAGACGGGACCGGGAGACGCGTTCGATGGCTGGCGGGTCATCGAGTTGGGGAAGTTAACGGGCGGGTATCCGGCCAAAGGCGCGGCTGCCTTTCTACAAATGGTCGCCGACGAGACCAAAGATTAATGTGTTTGGTTCTTAGTTTTTGTAGCCTTAGCGATCTTCCCTAGCTTCTTCTCAAAGGCGACTTTGTCCTCGTCGCATTCGAGGCGACGGGCGACAGATTTGAAGTCGTCAGACTTAGTGGACCGTGGCTTTGCTTTCCGGTTTGGCATCTTCGAATCTCACCGATTTTATGACAATGCGAACCGCTTCTATTACATACACAAAAGTAACTGTTGGTGCACCGATTGATATAGCGCCTGGGAGCGTCAACGCTCTTGTCATTCCGCTCTCAGTAAGCGGCTTACCTTCATGCGGATCGCGGACGATGATCCACTCCAACAACATGGCTTGGTCTTCCGCTCTGGGCCATTTTACAAAAGCTTCGTCAATCGCGCGTCGCGCTTCGTGCTCATATCGGACATCGCGATAAAAGTCTGGCGCGCTGCACATTTAGGGGAGGCCAAGTCTCTCTGCTTCCTTCTGGGCCCACTCAAGCTCTTCGCCCTGAGGGTGACGCACGCGCTCGGCCAAGAAGGCATAAAGTGGGATTTCCTCTCCCATTTTCGCAATTTCCCATCCATAATCATGAGTCTTATCGCTAATGCTCTGAGCGGTGTGCTGTTCGTCTATTTCCTTGATCCAGAAATCTAAGGCTTGCATTTCATAATCGGCAAACGATGACATATCCGGTCGCGTCTTGGTGCGGAACCTTGTTTGACCATTATCGATCCAAATCTCGATTAGTCCGGCTTTCTGCAGTTCATCTCGCGCTGGCATTGCTGCGCGCGGTACAGGACCCCACTTCTCACGGATATATGTCGCGCCAGTGATCGAATGTCCCTTCAAGACATACGCGCGCGCATCCGCAAACCACAAAGCTTTATTGAGCTTTGTAGCCCCGAATCCTTTATGACTTCCCGCCTTCCACACTATGTAATGGATGGCGCTCTTGAACTTCTCAAAGTCCATTTTCGTCCGTGTACGCCGTCTTGGCTTTCAACTCACCAGCCAACAGATACGGCTATTTGTCCCTCACGACCGATTCCCAATCGGTTCTCGGTAGTATAAGCGCTTACCCCTAATGCCTGCCAGCGCCTTTACGGTCCGGGCTGCGTCGTTAACGCCCAGGGCAACTCTGTGGTTGTACCTAAAGTCAAATTCAGCCAAATACTTATGCAAATGCTTTTCATCGCAATGCTGATATACGCCGCGCATGCCGCGCTTGAAGATACTAAAAAAGCCTTCCGCAGTGTTGCAGTGAGCATCGCCTCGAACGTATTCGTCCATGCCATGAACGACGGGGCTATGCCCCGCGAACTCTTTCCCGATGACGATGTAATGACGCGCTTCGTCCGTCATCAAATGCGCCTCTTTGGCGATGTTCTTGCGGATGATCGGGCCAAGCTCGGAAAGATGAAGGCGCTGCACGACAACGCTCTTGGCTTGCTTCGTGTTGCGGTCGATAAGCGTCAAAATCTTCATCTTATGATGATAAGCGGCACGCCTCTCTGCACCTTTTTTCTTTCCTAGAAAAGTCTCATCCGCCTCAACGGGGCCGCCGCCGGTTCCGAACGGAACCGTTAAATCGCCAGCGCGCATCGCCTCACGAATACGATGACTTGCAAACCACGCGGACTTGACCGTGATGTTGAGCGTGCGCGCGAGTTGGTTGCTGGAGCAGCCCTTCTTGCTGGAGCAGAGAAGATAGGCCGCTTGGAACCATTGATGCAGTTTCAAGTGTGCGGACTCGAAAACGGTTCCCTTGGTCACACGGAACTGGCCGCGACAGTGATAGCATTTCCAAAGCCCAAGCCTGACTTCACCTTCCGGATGCTTCTTATTTGGCTTGCCGCGAACACCCTTGAGCGGGCTAATGCGGTCCGTAGCGCCACACAGCGGGCACGTCGGACCTTTCGGCCATAGGATCGCCTCTAGGGTTTCAAAGGCCGCTGCTTCGTCGTGGAAATAGGCTTCGTTTAGGACACTGGTCATCGTCGTAACCTCTTGATGGTCCTAATCTAAGCCATGTACGTGGGTTTGTCAAGTATAATATCGCCAAGATAATTGTTACGCGGAATCGTCCCTCCTCTCTCGAACGAGCGGCGACGGCGCCATCGCCGCCAGCATCGGCGCCGGCGTTTGGCTGCGGGAAAGAGCAAGCATCGTCATGACGCACATTATAAGCCCGCGCGGCGGGGCTTGGATAAGTTGCGTGTCGATCCCGTAAGCGCGCGCGGCGCCTTATGAATCCGCGCGCGGGGAAGTGGGATAGCAGAAGTAAGTCGACAGCGATCGGTCCGACGGCAGCTTTCGGAAGCAGCGCGGACGAACGAGCCGCTGCGGCCAGGTCCTGGAAGCGCCAGAAGTGGTCGTTCGATGGAACGTCTATCGTGCGCGCCGAAGCAATGACCTTCTATTTCGCCGCCGCCGCCGCGCGGGCCGGATACTTGGCCTGCAGATGCCGTGCGTGATCAAGGATCACGCCGACATACGTGTCGTCAGGAGCCAGTTGCTTGGCCGCTTCCATGATCTTGACCTCAGACCCATAGTCTCCCAGCGCTTCAGCGAGGTAAGCGTTGCCGATTAGCTTGGTGGCCCTCTTCATCTCCGGAGTTGCGGCGCTCCCGTAACGCGCCGACATCATGGACGTGGTCATCGACCAGCGTGCGATGATGGGGTTCGCGGGATCGAGTTCCTGGGCGCTCTTCATGGAGGTGTCGGCCGCGTTCACGTCACCCGTCACGATGGCCACCAGACCATGCGTGAACGACTGCTTGGCCTGGGCCTTGTCTTCCCGCTCCTTCAGCGACCGGTACTTGAGACAGTCCTCGGCCAATCCCAGGGCGTTGCGCACCAGAGGATCGTTGGGCCGCTCCATTTGCGCCTGCTTGAAGGATCGGATCGCCATTCGGGCCTGGGCGACGCCGGGTTGGAAGAGCGCGTCGAATCCGTTGTTGTAGTTGGCGTTCTCGAACGTCGCGGGATCGATTTGCGCAGGGAAGGCACGCTCCTTGCCGCGGGCGATATGCGGATCGATGACGATGGGTTTATTGGGATCGAGCCCCAGACAACGTAGATCGACCACGGACGAATCCAGATCGCCCCACTTGCAACTCGCAGCGGAGGCCGCCTGAGGTGGAACCGGCCGCAAGTCTACAGCCGCGGACGTGTCGACCTGGGGGGATGCATCGTTCTTTGGATTTGCAGGAATGCCGAAAAAGTCGGTTGCCGGTCTCAAGGTGAGGTCGTCTGTGCTAGGCACTCCTCTGAGATTCGATAGCGTGTCGTTGCGGCGCTGGTCGTCAAGCCGGCGGGCCTGTTCCGCCGCGTTGTTGAGCAGTTGATCCTGCTGCTGCATCTGTTGCCGCGAAATGGCATCGAGCTGCTGCATGGTCTGCTGGCTCTGCAGCTCGCTTCTTTGTTTTTCCTCGGGGTCGCCCAAAATCGCCTTACCGATGGATTGGCCGATGCCGTATCCGAGGTTGAAGAGCGGTTGTTGAAGTCCACTCATGCCACCGGCGCCCCCGGATGAACCGCCCTTGCACCAGTTTGGCCCGGGCGTGCAACTCTGGTTGCTGGAGTTTGGCGTGCCTCCGTTCCTGATGCACCAGTTGGAATACTGCACCCACCACGCGGAGCCATACGACCCGGTCGGAGGGAGCTCGCACCCGCCGAAGCTCGCCGGAGCGCTCAAGATGACCGCCGAAGCACTCGCAAGCATGAGTACGATCTTCTTCATAACAGTCTCCCCCCGCAGATGTCCCGTCGCCGACCGCTCACCTGTCCCATGACGGCCAGCCAAGTCACGCGGCGTGCTATCGCCGGCTCAATGCACACGCTCGATCTTCACAGTGACGTCAGTCTTCCCGAGGAGCGCGAGCGATTGGCAGCGGTCGGGGTCATGGTCGTCCACGACCGCCATCCAATCCTTCAAGGTCTCCTGGTATTCCTGCGTTGGGAATTTCAGCTCGATGGAATTTCCGTCGTCGCTGATAGTGCCGGTCAACGGCTCCGTTTCGTTCGGCCGCGTGCATGTGTGCCAATACACGACGCTCCAGATATCGTGAAAAACCCCTGAAGGCGTGTAAGCGGGCATGCTCCAGATGCCCTGCAGGCCACGGCCTTGGACATCGGCTTCAATTCTTATGGGATTACTGCTGCCCATCTGCTCCAGCACGATTCTCTTGTCGTTCACTGTCAGGGACCATTGCCAGTCCGAATTGGCTTCCTTCCACGTCCCTTGCAGCGCTTGCAGCTTGTCTTGGTCTTCCTTCAAGACCTCGAGTTGGTAAATCTTCACCTTGATCGCTTCGGTATTTTGGGCACGCGGATCGGCAAGCAGACAGAGCTGAAAATCCTGCGTCGCTTCGTCGAATTTCCCAGCCTGCTCCTTCACGATGCCTAGATTATAGTAGGCGTTTGCCAACCACGGCGCTTCGAGCACGGCCTGTTCCATTTCCTTGGCGGCGTCCTCGTAGGCGCCCGCGCCTCCCTCCTTCAGCCTCATCTCGGCGCGCACCATGCTGCGCGTGACGCTTTCGGGAGCAGCAGGAGGCGTCTGCATGGAGTGAACGACGTTGATGATCGCCTGACGTACACGCTGATCTTCAACGCTGTACCGCGCGATGCCGCTCAGGCTTTGCTGGTAATTCTCCAATGCTATCTGGAACTGTCCATTCTTAGCGGCGTCATCCCCGGCGGTTTCGATGGCGCGAATCCTTGCCTGTCTGGCTTCCTCGGCCTGCCTTTGTGCCTCTGCGGCCAGCCTCTGTGCCTCTGCCTGCGCTTTGGCACGGGCTTCATTTTCCGCCTGAAGTTGCTGTTGGGCCATGATCTCTTCAGTTGAGGGACCACACCCGACGAAAGTGAATGAGGCAAACGCAAGGAGGAGAGTTCCGCCAACGAACTGAGCTGGGACAGAACTCCTTCTTGTCGCTGGTCTTCGCGACCAAAGCTTCTGGATCGTCGCGTTCATTGTACCCCCCGAGTCTGAAATCCGCGGGTCAAGCCAATAAACTTCGCTAATAGACAATGGTCCCCGCGAATGAGACCAAAGATACCCCCATCGCATCCGTGGAGCTACCATTTAAGATTGCGATTGTTACGAGGTCGCAGTTGTCCCCGTCGATCTCGTCAAATTGAATTCGACAACCACGTGGTCAAAAAGCGTCATCGCAATTGCGTCTCGTTTCGGATCCAAAGAGTGCAACGGCGCGGCCATTTTTGGGTATGCAAGGCCGACGGAAGCTGTCTCGAACGACCGGAAATGGCGCATTTGAGACGTAGACTAAATGGCCGGTTCGGAGGCCGCAGTTGCCGATCTACCGTTGAACAGCACCCGCGCGCGGCCGCTTCACAGCGTAAACGAAATGGCCGAGGTCGGCGGACGGCTACTTGTCGAGCGTTCGACAGCGGGCACGCCTTTCGGCGGTTGTTCAGTGCGGCCGGGCGTCGCCCGGCGCGAGCCAACTCCGCATTGCGGCGGTGAGCGCGTCCGGGCATTCCATCGCGACCATATGGCCGGCGCCTGGAATGACGACCAGGCGGGCATCGGGAATCTGCGCCGCCATCTCAGCATGCAAGCCGGCCGGCCGCAGCGGGTCCTTCTCCCCGGCACACACCAGTACGGGGCATGGGATGGCGGCAAGAAGCTCCGATTGGTCCTCTCTGCTCAAGCCGGCTCGAACTTCGGCCGCAAACTGTTCCGGCGAATGCGTGGCGCCCATGGCCGTCATTTCGTCGAGCAGCTTTCGGTTGCCGGCTTGTTCCGGCGCGATCAGGCCCGTGAACCACAGCCGGGCCAGGCTCGCCATGCCGTGCTCGCTTGCATGGGCCATAAGACGCTCGCGGGCGAAGGTTTCCTCGGCGCGGGCCGCATCGCTTTCGTGACTGCGATAGTCGGTGCAGAACAGCCCGAGGCGGAGCACCCGCTCCGGTGCGCGCTTGACCATTTCGAGGGCAACCCGCCCGCCCATGGAATGTCCGGCGAGCGCGAACAAAGCTGGCGCCTCGCCGAGGACATGCTCCGCCATCTTGCCGATCGAGTCCGCCAGCCCGTACGACATGACGCGCGGCGTACAGAGATCGGCCAACCCTTCCACCTGCGCCCGCCAGAAGGCTTCGTCGCACAACATGCCGGGCAGCAGCAGCAGCGCCGGCTTCATCGCCGTCTCGTCTCGACAAACATCACCGACACGTCTTCACATTTCGAGGGCTTTTTCGTATACCGAAATCCGAGTTCGTGCCATCGAGCGCATCCCATGAAAAAACCAGTTCCGCAGACCGCGCCGACCCGGCGCGAGAAGGACGCCGATGGAGCCGTAGACGACCGGCACGAAGACAGCGAATATCTCTCGACCTTGGAGCGCGGGCTTTCGGTGCTGCGGGCGTTCGGCCGCGAGCGGCCGCAGATGACGCTCAGCGAGATGGCGGAGGCGACCGAGCTTTCGCCGGCCGCGGCGCGGCGCTGCCTCAACACGCTGGTCAAGCTGGGCTACGTCGCCAAGCACCGCCGGCAGTTCTTGCTGCGCCCGGAAGTGATGAGCTTCGCTTCCGCCTATCTCGATTCCATGAGCCTGGGCGAACTCGTCCGGCCGCATTTGCAGGCGGTGCGCGACGAGACCGGCGACAGCTCGTCCTTGGCGGTGTTGAGCGGCCACAACATCATCTATCTCGTGCACGTCTCGACCAACCGCATGGTGCGGCTGGCGGCCGGCGTGGGCACGCGCTTTCCGGCCTATGCGACGAGCATGGGGCGCGCGATCCTGGCGTTCGAGGCGGACGACGTGCGGGCCGATTACCTGAACAGCTGCAAGTTCGTCCGTTTCACCGAGCACACCGTCACCGCGAAGAACGAGCTGCGCAAGATCCTCGACGAGACGCGGCGCTCCAGCTATGCGACGATCAAGGACGAGCTCGATTACGGACTGATCTCGATCGCCGTTCCGATCCTGGACGATTCCGGCCGCGCCATGGCGGCGATCAACTGCTCCACTTCGACTTCGCGCGTCGGCAAGGAGGAACTGATCCGCACGCGGCTGCCGGTGCTGCGCAACGCGGCCCGCTTCATCGAGTCCGCGCTGCGCCGCCAGCCCTACCTGCTGCGGTCGGTCCATCCCGGCTAGAAGTGCTTGACCAGATCGACGCCCCAACTGATCGGCTCGCCCTTGAACAGGAAGCCGCCCGTCGAATATTCGACATTGTACTTCTTGTTGAGCAGATTCTTCGACCAGATCGTCGCCTGCCAGCTCTCGGACTGCAGCCCAAGACGCAGGTTGACGAGATTGACCGGATCGCGCGCGATGGGGTTCGGCTCGCCGGCCGCCGGCACCGGAATGACGAAGGTGGTCGGACCGATCAGGTTGTCGTCGAAGCGCACCAGCCCCGAGACCTCGCCCCACAGCGGATGGGTGTACTGCAGGCCGACGTTCAGCGTGTAGTCGGAGACCAGCGGGGCCTTTGAACCGACCACCAGCGCGCTCGAGGCGCCGGGGAACTTGGTCACCCGCGAGTCGGTGTAGCCGAAGCCGGCGTTGAGCGAGAGCTCCTGGGTGATCTGCGCCGTGGTGTCGAGATCGAAGCCCATGAAGCGCACGCCGGCGATGTTGCCGAGGTTCTGCGTCGAGTTCGAAGCCAGGAAGACGAAGTAATAGTCGTTGTGATCCTCGGTGTAATAGAAGCTGCCATTGAGCAGGAAGCGTCCGTTCAGCCAGCTGGTCTTGGCGCCGGCTTCCCAGGTCGAGGCGGTTTCGGCGTTGAACATGTCGCCGACATTGTCGAAGCCAGCGGCGGCGGCGGCGGTGGCGACGCCGGTCTGATTGAAGCCGCCGGAGCGGAAACCGCGGCTCCAGCTGCCGTAGACGTTGACCTGGTCGGTCACCTGGTCGCTCAAGATGAACTGCGGCTGGAACGCCGTCCAGGTGTGGTGGCGCGAAGAGCCGGTTGTCGTCGGGATGGCCGCCATGTTGAGGAACACCTGCGGCGTGTCGGTGACGTCGCGGCGGTAGTCGCTGTCGTAGCGGAAGTTGGCCGAGAATTCGAGCGCGTCGGTGATGCTGGTCGAGGTGTCGAAATAGGTCGCCCAGGCGAACTGGTTCTGGCCGTCGGAGAGAAACGATATCTGCCCGCCCGGTCCGTAGGCCGGCGAGTTCGGCGTGTAGTAGACCGGCTTCACGCCGTTGTCGTTGATGTCATAGAAATTGCCGGTCGAGATGAAGCGGCTGGTCACGAACAGCTCCCCGCCGACGATCCAGCGGAAGCGGTTCTGCGACGGCGAGGTGAAGCGCAGCTCCTGAGTCTCCGTCTTCACCGTCAGGAACTGGGCCTGGCTGTAGTCGAAGCCGATCGCCGAGTGGCCGTAGGGATTGAACGGATAGCCGTCGCCGGTGAGGATTTCGCGCACCGAGCTGAATCCGGAGATCGACATGAAGGTTCCCGCGCCGGTGTCGTAGGTCATCTTGACCGAGGCGTCGTAGATCTGGCGGTCGTCCAAGCCGGAATTGTTGAGATCGATCGGCTGGCTCACGTAATTCGGATTGTTGAAATTGGGCGAGCCGAACGGCGGCACGATGTAATAGAGGCCGCGGGTGTTCAGGATGTCGGTCGACAAGCGCATATCGACGGTGAAATCGTCGGTCGGGGTGTAGAGCGCGGTGACGCGCGCGTTGAAGTCCTTCACCGGGTCGGCGAGCCGTCCGGCGGACTTGTCCACCCTGTCCTCGTTGCGCAGATAGCCGTCGGTGTCGAGGTAGGACACGGCCGCGCGGACGCGGAAGTCGTCCGAGATCGGTCCGCTGACCACCGCCTGCAGCTTGCCGCCCGGCCCCGAGTCGAAGCCGGCGGTGATGTGCCCTTCCCACTCGTCGGTCGGCTGCTTGGTGGTGATGAGGATGGCGCCGCCGATGGCGTTGCGCCCGTAAAGGCCGCCCTGCGGTCCCTTCACCACTTCGATCTGCTGGATGTCGAGCAGGTCCTGATTGAACTCGGCCGGTTGGGTCATCGGCACGCCGTCGACCACGATCGCCGCCGACGGCTCGCTGTTGCGCGCCTGCGAGATGCCGCGCATCACGATGAAGCTGGTACCGGCGTTCTGCGTCGGGATGAAGGTCACGTTCGGCACGGCGTTGAGAAAGTCGGCCGGCGTCTCGACGCCCTTGCTCTCGATCTGGTCGGCGGTGAAGGCGGTGACCTGCGCCGGCACCTTCTCGATGTCTTCCTTGCGCTCGCGCGCGGTGACCGTGACGGTCTCGATGGTGGTGGTATCCGTACCGGCGGACGCCGTATCGCTCGCCACTTGAGCAGCGGCCGGTGCGGTGAGCGAAAGGCATCCCATCAGAGCCGTGCCGCACAAAAGAAATCTGGAGTACGACGACCAATTAATCTGCGTCTTCATAGAGCGTTTCCCCTTTCGGCGCTTCCTTCAAACGCCGTACTGCAGCGGCCCTATTGAACGCGCTGCCATTTGCCTCGTCGCGTCGCGATGAACCCAACGAGGTGCCGTCCGACCGTGCGGACCTCCCGTTCCTTAAAATTAGTATATTTCGGAATACGAAGTCAATTTCGATATGCGAATATTTTCGGGCAATGGCCGCTATTCCGCTGCGTCAACGGAAGGTTTGCGCCGGTTCAGCCAAGCCTCGCCACGGCGTATCGCCTCGTTGTGTTCGCCGAGCGTCGGCGGCGGCACGATCTCGGACAGGCGTTGCCCGTCGAAGTTCACCGGGAAGCGGACGCTGCGGAAACGGCCCATGGTCGGATGCTGGCTTTCCACTTCGATGGCCAGGTGTTTGGCCTGAGGATCCTGCAGCGCTTCGCTCGAATCATAGACGGGCGAGAACGGCACGCCCTCTTTCTCCAACCGCACGCACCAGGCGCTGCGCGGCTTGCTCTTGAACACCGGCGTGAGCAGGGCGATGAGATCGTCCTGGTGGGCGATGCGGGACGGACGCTCGGCGAAACGCGGATCGCCGAGCAGTTCCGGCTTCTCCACGGCGGCGACCAGGCCCTCCCAGAATTTCTCCGGCGAAGACATGTGTAGCGCCAGCCATTTTCCGTCGGCGCATTCGAAGACGTAGGATTGCGAGACGCGCGGGCGGCTGTAAGGTCCCATGATCTCGCCCGCCGAGAAATAATGGGTGAAGTCGTCGAGGTTGAAATGGCACATGGCTTCCAGCATCGAAATGCTGAGGCGGCGCCCGCGGCCCGTGCGTTCGCGCTCGTGCAAGGCGCCGAGGATGGCGAACGCGGCGTAGAAGCCGGTCACCGCATCGGCGATCGCCGGTCCCACCACGCGCGGATTTTCCGGATTGATCAACAGGCGCAGCCAGCCGCTCGCCGCCTGCGCCACCGTGTCGTAGGCGGGGCGATCCGCGTCGGGCCCGTCGTCGCCGAAGCCGGAAATGCCGCAATAGATCAGCGCCGGATTGAGCCCCTGCAGACGATCGGCGCCGACGTTCAAGTCCTCGGCGACGCCCGGCCGGAAGTTCTGGATGAATACGTCGGCGCCGGCGACGAGGCGGTCGAGAACGGCGAGATCGCCGCCGTCGCGCGTATCGACGGTGACGCTGCGCTTGTTGCGGTTGTAGGTCTGGAAGTGCGGGCTGTAGAGGCCGCCTTTGAAGGCGCGAAAGGGATCGCCGGTCTTCGGCCGCTCGATCTTGATCACGTCGGCGCCGAGATCGGCAAGCAGCATGGCGGCGGCGGGACCGGTGATGAAGGTCCCCATTTCCAGAACGCGCACGCCTTCGAGCACTTTGATCATGCACACTCCGCCGCCGCGCCACAGCTTCCGCTGGGGCAACGTCTCTCTTCCCTTTGTACGGAGGGCAACGTAGAATTTTCCGTATACCGAAGTCAATTTCGGTATTTGGAAAATTGTAGGCAGCGGTCCTAATCTACGGAGAAACCATGCGCATCGGCAAGCAGGATGCCCCGTTCACCGCCATCTCGACCTCCGACGCCGCGTCGATCACGGTGCGCGGCTACGATTTGTGCGGCGAGCTGATCGGAAAAATCGATTTCGCCGACTATTTCTTCCTGCTTTTGATGGGCGAGCGCCCTTCGGAAACGCAGCGCTTCTTCGTCAACGCGCTGCTGGTGGCCATCGCCGAACACGGGCTGGTGCCCAGCGTTCAGGCCGCCCGCATGACGCTGGCCGCAGCCCCGGAGGCGCTGCAAGGCGCCGTGGCGGCGGGCCTGCTCGGGTCCGGCTCCGTGGTGTTGGGCAGCGCGGAAGCCGCCGGCCGCTTTCTTCACGAGTTGGTGCAGCAATCGCAGGACGGCGACGTCAAACAGATCGTCGCGCACCGCCTTCGCGAGATGCGGGCGACCAAGACTCCCATTCCCGGCTTCGGTCATCCGCAACATTCCGGCGGCGACCCGCGCGCCAACCTGCTGCTCGCCCTGGCTGAGCAAAAAGACCTCAACGGGCCCTATCTTTCGATGTTGCGCACCGTCGCGGACGCGTTGCCGGAAGCGCTGGGGCGGACGCTGCCCGTCAACATCAACGGCGTGATCCCCGCCATTCTGCTCGAGATCGGATTTCCCGTGACGGCGTTGAAGAGCATCTCGATCCTGGCCCGCACCGCCGGGCTGCTCGCCCATCTCCAAGAGGAGACGCAGCGCCCCATCGGCTTCGCGATGTCTCACGCCGGCGCCGAAGCCATCGCTTACGACGGGAAAGCCGGCAAGCGTCCGTAGCGGAAAGCTTTACAAGACCGCACGCGGCGCGTTACGCTGCTATCCGAAATTCCCTTCGATATGCGAAAAATGCTTCGCAGCACGGATCGCTTCCTGACCACCCACACGGGCAGCCTGCCGCGCCCGGACGATCTCGTGCAGATGATGTTCGCCAAGGAAGAGGGCGTGCCCGTCGACGCCGCCGCGCTCGACGCGCGGGTGCATCGCGCCATCGTCGAGACGGTGGGCCGCGAGATCGAAGCGGGAATCGACATCGTCAACGACGGCGAGATGTCGAAGCCGAGCTACGCCACCTACGTCAAGGACCGGCTCACCGGTTTCGGCGGCGGCGGCACCAGCTACGTGTTCCAGGATCTCGCGGAATTTCCCGGGACGGCCGAGCGCGTGTTCGCCAATCCCGGGCGCAAGGCGCGCAAGACGCCGGCCTGCAACGGCCCCATCGCGGTGAAGGACCGCGCCTCCGCCAAGCGCGACATCGAGCATATGGCGGCGGCCATGGAAGGCCGCAAGACCGCGGGGCGGTTCTCCAGCGCCGCCTCGCCGGGCGTGATCTCGCTGTTCTTCCGCAACGACTATTACAAGAGTCAGGAAGAGTATCTTTATGCCATCGCCGAAGCGATGCGCTTCGAATACGAGACCATCGCCGAAGCGGGCCTGATCCTGCAGCTCGATTGCCCCGACCTCGCCATGGGACGGCACGTGCAATACGCCGACCTCAGCCTCGCCGAATTCCGCGGCCGCATGCAGCTGCACATCGAGGCGCTGAACCATGCGGTCCGCAACATCCCGGCCGAGCAGCTTCGCCTGCACATGTGCTGGGGCAATTATCCCGGGCCCCATCATTGCGACGTGCCGTTCGCCCAGATCATTGACGTGCTCGCCCGCGCCAAGCCGACGGCGATCCTGTTCGAGGCCGCCAATCCGCGCCACGCGCACGAGTGGCAGATCTTCGAGACGGTCAAGGCCCCCGACGGCAAGGTGATGGTTCCCGGCGTGATCGAATGCCAGTCGCCCTACATCGAGCACCCCGAGCTGGTGGCGCAGCGCCTCGGGCGCTACGCCAATCTGCTGGGCCGCGACAACGTCATGGCGGGCGTCGATTGCGGCTTCTCCATTCACGTGGGCTCCGGCGGCATCGATCCGGACGTCGTCTACGCCAAGCTCGCCGCACTCGCCGAAGGTGCCAGAATCGCTTCGCAGCGGTTCTGGTGAAGGACAGGCAAACGCAGGAAGGAACGCATCATGGGCACCGAAGCAAAATTGCCGAGCCGGCTGCATCACACGGCCTATGTCACCAAAGACATGGAAGCGACCCGCAAGTTCTACGAGGAGGTGATCGGGCTGCCGCTGATCGCCACCTGGAGCGAATCCGACGAGCTGTTCGGCGCCGTGCGCACCTATTGCCATTGCTTCTTCGGGATCGGCGACGGCGGCGCGCTCGCCTTCTTCCAGTTCGCCGACCCGAAGGACCAGGAGGAGTTCGGCCCCAAGATGCCGTTCTCGCCGTTCCACCACATCGCGCTCCACGTCGATGCCGAGACGCAGAAGGCCATCGAGGAGCGCATCCGTCTGGCCGGCTACCGCGAGCCGCAGACCTATGTGCTGGAACACGGCTATTGCCGTTCGGTCTACATCAACGATCCCAACGGCATGATCCTCGAATTCACGCGCGATGCGCCCAGCGCCGACAAGATCGCCAAGACCCGGCGCGCCTCGGCGCACGAGGATCTGTGGCGCTGGCTCAAGGGCGATCACACTTCGAACAACGTCTATCGCTGAAAACCCAAGGGAGGATGACGATGAAACGCATGCTTTTACTGGCTTTTCTTGCCGCCGCTGCGGTGCCGGCTTCGGCCGACACCTGGAGCGCCGCCTATAACGGCACGATCGTTTCCACCTACGCCGACGGGCGCGTCGTGAGAGTCTATGTCAATCCCGACCACAGCTATTCGATCGTGCTGCCCAACGGCAACATGATGCGCGGCGTGTGGAACGACGCCAACGGCATGAGCTGTTTCAACATTACCAATCCGCCCCAGCCGCCGGGCGCGCGGCCGACTTGCTTCCCGGTGAAGCAATACCAGATCGGCGACACCTTCTCCGGCCAGGATTCGACCGGCAGCTTCATCGGCAAGATCGTGCCCGGACGATGAAACTTCTCCATCTCGATTCCAGCATCCTCGGCGAGACCTCGGTCAGCCGCTCGGTTTCGGCGGCCATCGTCGCGGCGATCCGCCAAGCCGTGCCGGGGATCGAGGTCGTGCGCCGCGATCTGGTGGCCGAACCGCTGGCGCACCTGACGCTGTCTTCTCTGCCGAACCAATATCCCCTAGCCGGCGGGGCGGTAAGTTCCCATCCCTCGGAAGCGCACCGTCTCGCCGGCGAGGCGGTGCTGGCCGAGTTTCTCGCCTCCGACATCGTGGTGATCGGCGCTCCGATGTACAATTTCACCGTCCCCACGCAGCTCAAAGCGTGGATCGATCGCATCGTCATCACCGGCAAGAGCTTCTATTATACGCCGGAGGGCGTGCCGGTCGGATTGTGCGGCGACAAGCGGGTCATCGTGGCGGTGTCGCGCGGCGGCTTCTACGGCAAGGCTACGGCGCAGGCCGGCGACGAGCACCTCGAGACCTATCTGACCTCGATCTTCCGCTTCATCGGCGTCAAGCGGCTCGAATTCGTCGTTGCCGAGGGCATCCAGATATCGCCCGACCAGCGCCGGACATCGCACGAAGCGGCGCTGCGAACGGCCCGGGCGTTCAGCCTCGGGCAAAGCTGACGCGGCCGAACCAACGGCGCTGGGTCAAAGACTCTCGCGGCGGTCGGATCCAACATCACGATCGATCGGACCGCCCGTGGAAACCTCCGCGCACATCTACGCGTTCTGGTCAAACGCATCTTACGCAAGTACGGCTAACGCGGCATCCCGGCCACACCGTCGCCGGGAGGCGTATCGGACAGCTGATCCGGCGTGGTCCGGGCCGAAAAGCCGGCCGACTTGTCCGCGCGGTAGAAATCCACGGCAAACAGCGCGATCAGCAAAAAGCCCAAACTCGGTACCACCATCACATATTGGATGTGTACGAACCGGCTCAAAAGGCTGGTCAGCGGCAAGGCCGCGGCGCCAAACCCGGCCGCGCACATCAGCAACGCCGATCCCGCCTTGTTGAGCGGGCCGAGGTCGCGAATGGCGTTGCCGAAGATGGTGGGAAAGAAAACCGACAAGCAGAAGCTGGCGCCGACGATGCACAGTTGGCCGAATTGGTTGCCCGAAACGGCGGCGCCCGCGACCAGGGCGGCACCGGCGAAGGCAAATGCGGTCAGCACCCGTGAGGGGTCCAGCTTGTACATCAAGGCGGTGCCCACGCCCCTGCCGGCGGTAAAGGCGATCAACGACCACAAGAGGATGTCGGCGCCGGAATAGAGCGCCGCGTCGTGCGGGGCGCCCTGCGCGTAGGCGATGGTGAAGCCCCAAAGAACGACTTGCGACGCCGAACAAAGGAACAGCGCGACCGCGCCGCGCAAGTAGCGTTTGTGGCCAAACAGCAAAGCGAAATCCTTGAGCGTGCGATCGTCCTTCTTGACGCGTTCGGTCGCCACTTTCGGAAAATCGATGTAGTCGACCAGCAGCGCGAAAAACAGAATGCCGGCGCCGATCAGGAAATACGGCTTCACGATCTCATGGGCGAGCTGGCTGCTGGTAAATTGCAGATGGGCCTGCACGATCCGCCGTCCGACGAACAAGCCGACGAGAATTCCGACGGGGTTGAGGGTTTGCGCGAGATTCAGCCGGCGCACCGCGCTCTCGACCGGACCCAGCGTCACGATCAACGGATCGGCCGCCATTTCGAGCAGGGCCAGCCCGCAACCGACCGTCAGCGCCGCCAACAGCAGGAAATAATATTGGTGCTGTTCGGCGGCCGGATAGAACAGGAACATGCCCACGGCGAAAACGCCCAGTCCGAAGGTGACGCCGGCCTTGAACCCGAAATTGCGCATGAGCATCGCTGCCGGAATTACCATCAGGCAATAGCCGAAGCTCAAGATCCATTGCGCGAGATTCAGCTTGTTGTCGTCGAGCTGAAGCGCCCTGGCGAACTCGGGCAACAGCGTATCGTACAGCCGATGCGCCAATCCCCATATCGCGAACATGGTCACGATCAGAGCGATGCTGATCGCGTAAGTCTTGCGCTCGTCGTCGTGCATCATACGCTGTGCCACCTTGCTGGCTTTACCGGCTGCATGATAGTCGCGGGAAGTAAACGAAACGTCGCCCGTCTTGTGGCGAAAACCGCGCTGCGGTCGCGCGCGGCGACGTTCTACCGTTCAACAAGCGATCGTTCCCCTCGCCGGCCGCGGTGAAAAAAAGAGCGGCCGCCTTTCGACGGCCGCTCGCACTATTTCAGAGGAGGGTCAGTGGAAACGCAGGTACTGTCCACCCCTTCCCAACCAAAACTCCTAATAACGAGCCCGGACGCCGATGAAGTAGCGCGTGCCGGTGTTGTCATACAAGAACGGCTGATCCTTGAACTGCAGATAGTCGTGGCTCGCCTCTTGGGTCAGATTCTCGGCGCCCACATAGCCGGCGAGGTAGTCGGTGAAGTTGTACAGGATCTGAGCATCGAGCTCGCCATAGGGCGCGGTGTAGACGCCGTAGGCGGGCGTTGCGCCGGTCGCCGCGTTGGTTGGCGACAAGGTGGACCCAAAGACGCCGCCGTTCAGCGTCGTGCCACGCCATGAGTACGACAAACGGGCGTCGAACCCATAGTTCTCGTAGAACACAGTCGCGTTCATCGAGTCCGCGGCCACGCCCGGAATCGGCAAGTGCGACGAGAACGCGTCGGTCAGAGTCGACACGGAGTTGTTGTAGGTGTAGTTGGCCGCAAAGCCGAGGCCGTTGTCGAACACATACTCGCCCGACAATTCGAGACCGTAGATGTGGCCGTGACCGCCATTGACAGGCATGGAGATCGGGCCGACCGTGCCGCCGAAGTCGTCCTGGACCAAGGTGGGCACGTTTTCGGTGACTTCAAAGCTCTCAATTTCCTTGTAGAAGCCACCCACGCTGAGCAACGATTGCGGCGCGAAATACCATTCCCATGCACCATTGAACTGCGTCGCGCGATACGGATCCAGATTCGGATTTCCGGATGTGCCCGTCGCAAATTCGTAGCCAATGTTGCAGCCCGGAGTAGTGCCCGGAGTGCCCGTGGTAACCGTGCTCCCCTTAGCGCAGCCGGCGCCCCGCGTGAAGTTGTAGGATTGACCGAGGCCGAGGTTGAACAGATCTGCCGGCGACATCACCCGCGCTGCTGCCAAGCGGATGATCTGATCGTCCGTCGGGAACAGTTCGAGGTTAAACGACGGCAGGATGTCGACCGTGTAATGGCCCGAGGTGAACGGCACGTTGTTGTTGTTCACGCCGTTCCAAGTGGCCGTGCCGTAGGACGTCGGAACGGGCGCCGAGGTGGCACCGGTCACGACATCGTTGGTGAAGACGACGCGAACGCCCGCATTGATGTGGAACCCCTTGTCCTTGTTGCCGAGGTCCGTCATCAGATAGAAGGCGTCGGTGGTCTCGTGCACTTTGAACGAACTCAAGGTGTCGGGGTAGAACGCTTCCGTGCCCGCGCTCGTGGCCACATCAGTCGCGGCCGGGGTATTACAGGTCGTTACTTGAGCTGGAGTCAGTCCTGCACTACCACACGCAACATAGCCGCTCGGTGTCTTAAGAGCAGCCGGTTTGCCCGCCGGAACGCCACCTGCCCCTGGCACATAGGCCGCCGTGGTCCAGATCGTGTTGAGGAAGGTCGCCGGGCTGTCCATACCGCCGGTGTTCGGGTTTTTCACGATGATGCTGCCAAGCATGAAGTTGTGGACGGAGAGCGCCAAATTCGGACTGGAGGTCGCCGTCGAGAACGGAATGGAGGCATAGCCCGGATCCTGATAGTAGAGCCCCGGCCCGTTGCCGTTAGCGAAGCAGCAGTTCGAGATCAGGTTTCCGTTCACGTCATAGCCGTCGATCAGGTAACGGCCGAAGGTCTGCCAGACGTCGCGACCGGCAATGCGGAAACCGGCTTCGAGTTTGCCGTCGACGCTTGAAAGGAACGAAGGCTTGTAGTCCACCGCTCCTCTGATGGCGTCTTCCTGCTCCGCGCCACTATTGCCCCAAGCCCAAGCGGACTTGAACAGCGTATCGTTTGGATCGTTGAGATAATTGGCGTAGGCGCCGACGATCTTCGCGGTGGGCAGACCGCCGCTGCCGCCATTGGTGTATTGCACCTGGACCGCCGGATTGCCGGTGGTGCAGCTTGACCCGAAGTTGTTGCAGCCCGGAGCGTTCAACTGAGGCGTACCGGGTGCATAGCCTGCTGCCGGCGTATAGAAGCCGTGCTCGACGTCTTCCTGCGCCGCGCTCATGTTCTGACCCATGCGCGAAAAGGCCACATCAAGGGTCGCGGTGATCGGGCCACCGTCGTCATAGGCCGTGTGCCATTGAAGATTCCTGGCATCCGAATTGTTGACCTGGACCAGGGTCGCCGTTTCGCCACCTTGCAGGTAGAACGTTGCGTTCTGCACCACGCCGTTCGCATCGATCGTATAGGGTAGGTTGGCATCGATGCCCGGAGCGCCGGGGGTCGTCTGGCCTGTGGTATTGTCTGTGGTTGCGCCACCGCCGTTGAAGGCAATCTTATCCGAATAGTTGGTGGTCCTGTCCCAATTGTGCGAGAAGAACCAGACGACGTTGGTCGTGATCGCGCTCGTAGGAGCCCACGTCACGGCAAGCGTCGCACCGGCCGTCTTGCTTTGGTCGAGCACGTTGGAGAAGTACATATACTCCGGCATGAGGTACGACTGGCTGATGGTAGTTTCGCCGTCGGAAGTGTTGAGCGGACCAGTGCCGGTGTAGCCATTGACGCCGTTGTCAGTAATGAGCCACGGCTGACGGTTGTAGGCTTCCATTTCATGGGTCGCCGTCGTCAGGTCGTCGTAGGAGACGCTGGCCGTCACCGCCAATGTGCTCATCGGCTTGTACGAACCGACGATCGTGGCATTCGGCGTCATGTCGCCGAACGACTGGTAGCTCGTCGAGGTTCCGCGCACGTTCACGGTCGCGGAGAAGCCATCCGGCGAGTCCAGCGGATTGCGGGTCCTCAGGTCGATGATGCCGCCCAAGCCGCCTTCGGTGAGCGCCGCATCAGGGCTCTTGATAACCGCGACGCTGCCGAGCTGATCGCTCGGGATGGTCGAAAACGAGTCATACTGGATGTTCGCGCCAGAGCCGCCGCCAGATGCTTCGCCGTAGGTGTAGAACTCCTTGCCCGTCAGGAAGACATCGCCGTTCAGCGTGATGGAATTCTGACGCAGGCCGTCGATCAAAACGGTGCTGCCGACGCCTTGGTCGCGGTTGATCTGCACGCCAGGCAGACGCTGCAGGGATTCCGCAACGTCCGTGTCGGGCATCTTGCCGACGTCTTCGGCGGTCACCGATTCCATGATCAGGTCCGAGTTCTGCTTCGTCTGCAGCGCAGAAGCCAGCGATTCTCTGAAGCCAGTCACGACGACCGTCTCGACTGCCTCTGGCGCCGTTTGCGCCTGGGCTGCCGCCGCGGTTGCGCCGATCATCAGCGCCACGACCGCGGTTTGGGTACAAAACTGCAATCTGCGATTCATGACTTTCCCTCCACTGTTCCAGAACTTGTTGTTTCAGCAGCGCCCCTCGGCACGAGGACGTCCCCCCTCCGGAGCCCTACATGGCAGCAAAAATACATAAAGAGGTAAGCGCTTACCACTTGTTATGACAGCGCTTCCTTTGAAATAGACTGATTTGTGATTTTTGTGCCAAAAAAGACACGCAATGTTATCGCTATCATTTAGATTGCTGTGGCATTAGAAGACATGTATGTCACGCTTTTTAATGATATTAATTATTGATCAGAGAAATTGGTGTGATTAAAATTATACTTATTCAACATGGAGCGCCCACGACAAGCGCGGCGGCCAAGCCTCATATCACCGCCAGCACCAAGCGGAACTCATGTCATAGCGGATTGATCAAGGGCTGCCGAGGATTGGGTCTAATCCATTCGCGTTTTTGATCGTCGAAATCGCGGCCTTTCATAGCGCTTATTTGCCGCCTTTCTCCAATCGCTCCATCATCTCGCAGCAAAGGCGTGCGTTGTGATACGGGCACTTCCACGGGCCGACGAGACAGGCGTCCGGATCGTCGCGCCTCGTGAGCGGGACGCCTTCCGCCGAACAGCTTGGCGACGACGCGCGGCGTGCCGCCTTCCGCCGGCAAAATATGGATGCACGACTTGCGGTCCGGTGTCGATTTGTCACTGACCGCGATCCAGAGCCCGTCCGGCGACCAGTTCGGCGCTTCGATACGGTCCGGCGTGCTATAGACGACGCAGCGTTCTCCGATCGCAACGTCCAGAATTTCCAATCGACTTTCGAAGGTCCCGGCCATGATTCGGCCCCGTAGGAAAGCGTTGTCATTCTAACCGGCTTGACTACACTCACAATCGTTTGTTCCCGCTCTGCGGCGGGCCAGATTGTCCCGCGGGCTTGATCTAAGAGCCGTGATGGCGAACGAGTTTCGTGAGCGATTGGACGCGTTGCAAGCCGAGCACGCAGCTTTGATCGCGCGAGAAAATCGTCCTCTGCCGCTATCAAACGGCGTTTATCGGCGCTGGGCGAACCCGGTGGTGACGGCGGAACATACGCCGCTGTTCTGGCGTTACGATTTCGACCCCGCGACCAATCCTTTCTTGATGGAACGGCTCGGCGTCAACGCCACCTTCAACG